>Ga0325405_1000309_pt1 | contig 45992 bp, 23 predicted proteins | sample PopdelMetagenome_21_FD_205663 | JGI IMG/M metagenome (GOLD analysis project Ga0325405, IMG submission 205663) | Populus deltoides microbial communities from Bellville, Georgia, United States - Xylem-Control-R2 | ecosystem: Host-associated > Plants > Phyllosphere > Stem > Wood/Secondary xylem...
GGTATCCATGCAATTGAAACACGGGGTGCGGAAGATAGGCTGGGGTGCATTGAATGCTGGTGTGATCTATATAATGTCACAAACGATGAATATGGAAACCTCATAAGGCCAGACTATAAGGGAGGTTTATTTTGTTGCTATGGTCAGACACAGTGCAAAGTCAGACAGGGTTTTCAGGGGGGCAAGAGGAGCCTCTACCTGCGATATACGGTGAAATGGATTGAGTGGGATAGTTCCACCATTCCTGTTGAAATTTTTGTGCTAGATGCTACTGATACTGGAAAAAGGTACCTTGGATCAACAGGAATCAGTCCAGAGGATGGTTGCCAGGTAAATGCATTCTTTCTTGTCCCATACTATTAAGCACCAATATGTTTGCACTGTAAGGGGGGGAATGTCGTAGTTGGCACTTTTCTCTTCTTTCAAAATGTAGGAGAAAACAAAATAGACTTGTTGATGAGTCGAAACATCTCCTTAAATACTTTCTGCACTGATAGAATTTTCTACCGGTCACACAACTCAATAGGTAGGTTCTATTGAATTCGTTTCCACCGAACAAATTGCGTTGTAGAAAATTCATAAGAAATGCATTGGCAGTTGATGCTTGATGATAAATCGTTGTGGTAGACACATTTATTATTAGACTGCAGCAACAGATTAAACAGTGAAGTGGACCTGCAGGAGTCACAAGTTCTGGAATCAAGTTAATGAGGAAACAATTAAGGCTTCTCTTTTCCAAGGATGCCATTTATATTTCACTGCACTGCGAATCACTAGAATATTTTTGGTGCAGGTTGAGTATGAAGTTGAGTCTTGCACCTCTACCGATGCAGCTGGTAATGGGTGCATTGACATTAAAAGAAACAGCGTCACCATGCCAACAGGTGGTTATGTCGTCTATGCTGTTGCCCACCAGCATGCTGGTGGGATCGGTTCAACTCTGTATGGACAGGTGATTTTCAACCTATTTATGATAACATGTTCTCGTTTTTTGGATATTTTTTACCCTCTTTCACATCTGGTAGGCAACTGAAAATTCTGTAGAACTGTTATTGAAGTAACTATCAATCTTATTGTCTCTTAACGACGTTCTGCCGAATGTTTGTCACCGCAACTTTCATAAGCACAATCCTCTTTTCTCATAGCAGCATAAGGGCACCTTCTTCAATTTGTCTTCTGTCTGATTTCGTTGTTCCAGAGCCAGCTTGGAATGTTTTCTGATTATTACTGCAATATCTACTACTCACTTCATGTCATCGCTGATCAAGTTGAATAACATCCGGCTCAAATGATCTTTTTATATGATGAATTCAGGATGGGAACGTAATATGCGCTTCAATACCAATTTATGGAAATGGAAATGAAGCAGGAAACGAGGATGGTTACATTGTAGGAATGTCCACCTGTTATCCTGAACCAGGTTCTGTCAAGATAACAGCTGGGGAGAATCTAACTCTGGAATCTAACTATGACAGCACTAATAAGCACACAGGAGTCATGGGGTTTTTCTACATTTACATAGCAAAACAAGCACCAAATGTGACTTTCTCACATGCTCCTGTTCAGGTAAGTTATTGTTCAATCTTCAGCTAGGGGTTTCGTTTTTCAGTATAAAGGAGTCAGGTAATTAAGACAGTATTAGTTGTATTAACCAACTCGGGGCAGGATTTCTCGTGAACAAAAATGCTTTTAATTGTTAAAAACATGTAACCTCAAATTTTTTTCTTGAATCCTGCAGATGCATGAAAGCATTAAAGTAAAAACTTGTGCTTGGTCAATAGTGGTTTTCATTGGACTGGCTGTGACTGCTGCTGTTTCTGTGCATTCCCGGCTGAAGAAAAGGAGAGAAGGTGGCTACAAACTAGTTCCTGAATAAAGTTGTAAATTGTGGTATGTTTCCATGAGTTGTGTTCTGCATCCGTAGATCCTACGCTGTAAATTGTGGTATGTTTCCATGAGTTGTGTTCTGCATCCGTAGATCCTACGCTGTTATCATATGTGGACATGAACCAAGCTCGATTTATGTTTGTCCTTGTTATATGTAGGTTAGGATGTGCATGAGTTTTGGATTGAAATCCAAAAATCCTATCTTGATAAACAAAATTTATTATGAAATTGTTGTAACTAAGAGCAATGGTATTTGATAAACACAAATATTTTACTCTATCAAAGGAGAGATTTTACTCATAAATTTTCAAAATAAAAGAGACATGAAACCCAAAGTCAACTACTCTATCAAAGTCATTTCTCTATAAACTCAAGAAATCTTTATCGAGATGACTCAGTCAAAAGAGCAAACAAATAAAAATATTCTAAAGAAAGAAAGCATGCAGCATTGGACGCCATGGCTTAGGCAGTATGATATGCAGAAGAACGTGGGATCATGCCACAGATCAAGCTGCAGGAACTTGTAGTGGCTGCACTACTGCAGGGTGGGCAGCAACGTGGATTAGTTAGTTAATGGTTAGAAGTGGAATAGTGGTGTAACTCTTTCCTATTTGTTTGTTAATTCTATTATGAACTGTATGGCTATAAATGCCAAGGTTATTTTTAGTTGAAGGATGCTTAGAATTAAGTACTCCAATCACAGACTTCTTCTCTGTTACATTTCTTCTTCCTTAAATTAGTTCTATCACAGTAGCCTGAATCCAAATGGTCCAACTCTGAACAGTATTTCATTGCCATGGTTCACTGGATGTTGACTTCCTCGTTACTATTGGATGGCCTAAGTCAATGACATCACAGCACTTTTCCATACCCTTCCCTCTCTTTACTCTGTTCAAACGAACTCATCTGAATTCTGAACAGAAGAGAGACCAAGTTGTTCAGAATCATCAAAATGATACTTCTGCTTGAGAAGTCGCAGAGACCATTGAATTCATCGGGTATATGTTCCTGTTTTTAAAGTTCTAACGATTGATGGAAGTCTTACTTAAGGTGGTTGTGTTTGTGTGTCTTGCCTCTCTGTGTAAGCCTCTCTTGACTGCTGGTTCCGTATCCATTTTTATAAAAAAGAAGGGGTGAGCGACCATAGAAATAGTAAATCAGGTTAATGTTTTTTTCGTTTGGTTAAAAACTTTAAGTTGTAGCTCGATAGTTACTGCGTAGGAGTCATGATGAGGTTAAGGGTTTGATTCTCCGTTTGAAGCAAAATTACTTGCAGATTGTTAGTAAACTCAAACCGATTTACCAAGTTCTAAATAAAATATAAAATTACTTCGTCTGCGAGCCTGCGGTCTGCCTCAATTCCACTGTTCCACAATTCCCCTTTCTCAAAACACTTCTTTACTTCATCTGCGCCTCTGCGGTCTGCCTCTCTTCTTCTTCTGCGGTCTCTCATCAATCATCTCTGTTTTGGCATCAACCAGGTTAGTTTTTAACAAACTATTGTGAGCCCCCTGCGTCTTCTATTTATATTTCCACCAATCGTCCCTCTTCCTTTTCCGAATACTCTCCCCCACTAATTCAACTCCATCTTCAGTTTCTAAATTATTCTATGTCTTTGCTACCCATGTTACGTGATTTTGAAATCACAGCCATTTCGGGAGGCACAAAGTTTACCCACAGTGATTTAGGCTTGGAATGCTAAAACCAAGGATATTTTAACATGTAGTGTATCTATAAGACTGATTGCTTATTTCTCTGGTTTAGATAATCTTGTGAGCCCACATTGAACAAACACCCCCCCCCCCCCCCCCAAGTCCCTACCCATTTTAACAACTTTGGTCTATCTATCCCTTTTTCCTTAAAAAAATCCAAGTCAATAAAAATGATTTTATTGTACTATTTTTAAGTTATTTAAGTTATGTATAATTTTTTATTTGAATTGTATATTTTAAATTGTTTTGAATTTTTTTTATTGTTTATTTCATTTTTATTTTAATTGAGTTATATTATTAATTACTACTTAACTAGAATTATTAATATATAATTAGTAAAAATATTTTATTTATGATTTTATAATTTGAGTATATAATCTAAGTTTATATTATATATTCTGTTTCGTGTTAAAAAAAAAAAATATTTTTAACAATCTTTATAATAGGTAATCTTTTTCAAGAAAAAAAAAAGGTTGACAAAAAAATATGAACCCAAGAGCATAGCCATGTGCTTAGGTTTTTTCTCATAGGTCCGTAACTGGTTATTTGAGTTTTTTATTTTTTCTGTTTTTTTTATTTTTTTTAATATAGGATTTTTATTTAATTATATCCTTTGGTGTTGGGTTGATAATAAATTATTTTTTTTATTTTTCATCATATGATAAAAGTTTTTTTATTTCATCCTTTAATATCAGGTTTTATTTATTTATTTATATTTTTTATTATTTTTATGATTTTTGATTATTTTTTTAATTTCATTTTTTAATATAAGATTTTTATTGAATTTTATCATTATTGTGTTGAATTTTTTTTAATCTACCCGGTAAATAACATCATGTCAAAATTAAATTTAAAACTCAGGATATAAGATTCTGAAATAGTGAAATACCTTAAGCTGATATCATATACAATCTCATCTAGTCTAGTTGAATTAAACTATCCAAACACTACCTTATTTTCAGAGTATGACTCTATTCCCTAAGATAAATATCAGGTAAATATTCTGGTCTTTAAAAGGATATTGAAAAATTGATTGACAAGTTCACTTTTGTATTATTTAAACACAAATATTTTACTCTATCAAAGGAGAGATTTAACTTTTAAATTTTCAAAATAAAAGAGACATGAAACCCTAAGTCAACTACTCTATCAAAGTCATTTCTCTTTAAACTCAAGAAATCTTTGTCGAGATGACTCAGTCAAAAGAGCAAACAAATAAAAACAGTCTAAAGAAAGAAACATGTGGCGCTAGACGTCACGGCTTAGGCAGTAGCCTGAATCCAATTGGTCCAACTCTAAACAGTAATTCATTGCCATGGTTTACTGCATGTGAATTCCTCATTACTAATGGATGGCCTGAGTCAATGACATCGCAGCACTCTTCCAAACCTTTGCCTCTCTTTACTCTGTTCAAATGAACTCATCTGAAGTCTGAACAGAAGAGAGACCAAGTTGTTCAGAATCATCAAAATGATAAATCTGCCTGAGAAGTGGCAGAGACTATGGAATTCATCGGGTATGTTCCTGTTTTTCAAGTTCTAACGATTGATGGAAGTCTTACTTAAGGTGGTTGTGTTTGTGTGTCTTGCCTCTCTGTTTGTGCTTAAAGTACGCCTCTCTTGACTGCTGGTTCCGTATCCATTTTTATAAACTAGAGCTGCTTAGATTTGTTATATTTTACTGCAATATTTGTATAGGTTTGGATCGTGTTGCTTGGCCCTAAAATTAGTGAAATTGGAGACTTTTTGCTGTTTAATTTTGTTAACCATGGCTGCTGCTGACTGGAATAAAAATCTTGAACAAGCATCTCCAGGATGACAAAGGAGGGGTTATGATTGATTAATTTTTTCCTAATTGATTATAACCCAAGACCCTTCTTCGTTAAATTACTCTTTCTTCGTTAAATTATTCAATCTTCAATCACATGTTTGGTGATTAGCAAGAACTGATGGAAAAGAAAGTATTTACAACATGGATTTATTATTACTAAAACAATTAAAAGGTGTGGAGTTTCTTTGACTGTTCATATATTTTTTTTATTTGTTTGGTTAACAAGTTGTATTAAATCTTAAAAGGTTAACGCATGTGAGTCACGTGGAGGTCGCGGGTTTATTCTCCATGGAAGCAAAATTCTTTGTGTTCCATAAACAACAAATGACTTGTTGTCTATGGATTTAAAAATAAAAGAAGAAGAAGAAGAAGAAGAAGGGGTGGGTGACCATATAAATAGTAAATCAGGTTAATATTTTTTCTGTTTGGTTAAAAACTTTATGTTGTACCTCCATAGTTACTGCGTAGGAGTCATGTTGAGGTTAAGGATTTGATTCTCCGTGGAAGCAAAATTACTTGCAGATTATGATAAATTATTTTTTATTTTTCATCATATATAATAAAAGTTTTTTTTTTAATTCCATCATTTAATATCAGTTTTTTTAATTCCTTTGCATTTTTTTAACACTTTTTTTGTGATTTTTTATTTTTTTTCAATTTCATCTTTTAATATAAAATTATAATTAAATTTTAACATTTAGTATTGCGTTGATTTTTTTCTATGAATCTATCCGATAAATAAATTCACGTCAAGATTAAATTTAAAACTCATACTCAATAATTAGTTGGATGAGGATTTTTAAAAGTTTGAATAGAGATATGGTGTTTCATAAAAGGCTAAAAAGTTTTCTACAGTTTAAATATTATTTTTATACATTCAATCGCGGTTAATAAACTAGTAGTACTCTATTCCTTGTGCAAGATTATGTGGTTTTAAACTGAGACATTGAAATTGACTGACAGGCAACATGGTGCTTCTGTTAGTACTTTCAATACTGGCTTTTGACGTATCTTGTACACAAGCTTTTCTGGAAAATGGAAACAAGATCAAATCTAGAACTTTCCTGTCACCTGAGTTCATGTTGGGGCCAGGATCAGTTGAGAGCAAAACATACGATGATATTGACTTCCCAAGAGGTCATATCGCTCTCAAGAGTTTTAATGCCGAGGTGGTTGATCAGGCTGGGAATCCTGTGCCTCTTTATGAAACTTACATTCACCACTGGCTTGTGGGAAAGTACTATGAGCATCGCCCATCAGACCGTAATTTTTCACGAAACAGTGGATTATGCCAGGGTCAAATTCTTGGACAGTATTTTGGCCTTGGATCTGAAACACGAAAAACAGTTGCACATATTCCAGATCCTTTTGGAATACAAATTGGCAATCCTGCCGAAATTCCTGAAGGGTATCAGGAAAAGTGGTATCTCGCTGTCCATGCAATTGAAACACGGGGTGCGGAAGATAGGCTGGGGTGCATTGAATGCCGGTGTGATCTATATAACGTCACAAACGATGAAGATGGAAACCTCATAAGGCCAGACTATAAGGGAGGTTTACTTTGTTGCTATGGTCAGACAACGTGCAAAGTCAGACAGGGTTTTCAGGGGGGCAAGAGGAGCCTCTACCTGCGATATACGGTGAAATGGATTGATTGGGATAGTTCCACCATTCCTGTTGAAATCTTTGTGTTAGATGTTACTGATACTGGAAAAAGGCTCCTTGGATCAACAGGAATCAGTCCAGAAAATGGTTGCCAGGTAAATGCATTCTTTCTTGCCTCTTATCATCGAAGTACCAAGATGTTTGCACTGTAAGGGGGGGAAACGTCGTATTTGCCACCTCTTCTTTCAAAATGTAGGAGAAAACAAAATAGACTTGTTGATGAGTTGAGATCTCTCCTTAGATACATGCTGCACTGACAGAATTTTCTACAGATCACACAACTGACTAGGTAGGTTCTATTGAATTAGTTTCCACCGAACAAATTGCATTGTAGAAAACTCATAAGAAATGCAGTGGCAGCTGATGCTTGATGATAAATCACAGCGGTAGATACATCTATGGTTAGATTAATTTAATACCTGCAGTAACAGCTTAAACAGTGAAGTAGACCTGCAGGAATCACAAGTTCTGGAATCAATTTAAATGAGGAAACAAATGGGGCTTCTCTTTTCCAAGGATGTCACTGTACTGCAAATAACTAGAATATCTTTGGTGCAGGTTGAGTATGCAGTTGAGTCTTGCACTGCTACCGATGCAGCTGGTAATGGGTGCATTGACATCAAAAGAAATAGCCTCACCATGCCAACTGGTGGTTATGTCATCTATGCCGTTGCCCACCAGCATGCTGGTGGGATAGGTTCAACTCTGTATGGACAGGTGATTTTCAACCTATTTATGATTACATGTTCTCGTTTTTTCTGCATCTTGTTTCCCCTCTTTCATATCTGGTAGGCCATTGAAAGTTCCTTAGAAATGCTATTGAAGTAAACTATCATCTTATTATCTTTTAATGACGTTCTGAAAATTACAGCTTTCTGCCAAATGTTTGTCCCTGCAACTTCCATAAGCATAATCCTTTCCCCATAGCAGCATAAGGGAACCTTCTTCAATTTGTCTGTTATGTCTGATTTCATTGTTCCAGAGGCTAGTTTGGAATGTTATCTGTTTATTACTGCAACATCTATTACTAACTTCATGTCATCGATGATCAAGTTGAATAACATGTGAACTTTTTATATGATGAATTCAGGATGGGAACGTAATATGCACTTCAATACCAATTTATGGAAATGGAAATGAAGCAGGAAACGAGGATGGTTACATTGTAGGAATGTCCTCCTGTTATCCTGAACCAGGTTCTGTCAAGATAACAGCTGGGGAGAATCTAACTCTGGAATCTAACTACAACAGCACTAATAAGCACACAGGAGTCATGGGGCTCTTCTACATTTACATAGCAGAACAAGCACCAAATGTGACTTTCTCACAAGCTCCTGTTCAGGTAAGTTTTTGTTCAATCTTCAGCTAGTGATTTCTTTTTCAGTATAAAGGAGTCGGGTAACTAAGACAGGATTATCCGATTTGGAGCAGGAATTCTCGAGAGAAAAAAATGCTTTTAATGTTAAGAACATTTAACCTCTAATTTTTTTTCTTGAATCCTGCAGATGCATGAAAGCATTAAAGTAACAACTTACGCTTGGTCAATTGTGGTTTTCATTGGACTGGCTGTGACTATTGCTGTTGCTGTTGCTGTGCATTCCTGGCTGAAGAAAAGGAGAGAAGGTGGCTACAAACCAGTTCCTAAATAAGGCTGTAAATTGTGTTATGTTTCCATGTGCTGTGTGCTGCATCTCTACAGCCAGCGCTGTTATCATCATACCATATTATACGAATATATGCTTGCTTTAAGCATAAGCATTCTAGACTTTCCCTTGCTAAAACTTTTATGGCCTGTAAATGTCTATTTTAGAATGAGTTGATGCCACAATGCCATAGCCTTCATGCAGAGTGGCTTGATTTACACATTTCTACTTTGCAACAGTGCAAGTTCAACTCTTGAACAGTAACCGCTATGGAATTTGGTGGGCTTTACTTAGGTTCAGAGACCAACATATTGACTTTTGACTGTATTTTTATTTATTTTTTTTTACCCACTCTGAAAGGCTACAATCCATGCCCTAACATTCACCATTACAATATACTTGAAGAAAAAAATTTCGAAGGAAAATAAATTTTCCTGAGAGTCATATTGATATAGCCAGACTTGAGATAAATGATTATTCTAAATAATTAAGTTTGAATTTTTCACAAGATAAGTATTTTTTACATGCAGATTATATAGATAGCCTAATATATCTATTTAGAAATTAGTGAGATAAAATCTAGATCAAAAAGGAAAATTTGGTTGCTTCAAATTAAAATAATAATCTAAAAAAATCATAATTTTTTATTTAATTGTTAGATAAGACTTAAATTTTTACAGGAGTTTTTGGATAATGTTTTTTATATAATAGCGCCTACAATACCGTACTGACTGTCAATTCTTTAGATATCAAAAACCTTGCTCTGGCTCTAGTTTGGGCCAATTTTGTTTTTTTATTATTATTTCAGGTATTGATTTGGATTTTATGATTTTTTTTATATTTTTTTTTGTTTTCTAATTAAAATAAAGTTAAATCTTGTAAACTTCCTAAGCAGTCAGACTGGATGAGCATTATTTTCAAGAGAGAATAAAGTTATAAATCTGAGGTTCATATATGTATTCCTTTTTACTTATCAAAACTCATGTGTACTGTGTTTGTTTGATGTCTACAGCTCCCTCTCAGCATCATCAAACATTTTTTATTCCATCGTTACTTACCTTAAGACTATATTTTTCTCGAAAAACAATCATACTTTAAAGTCATATTACCTCATATTTTGATAGATTTTCCAATACCATTTATGGTATTGGTAGGCTGTAATAGGAATACCAGGACATAAGATTCTCAAATTCCACAGTTTTAAATGAGAAAAGATGTAAATTATGATAAGTCAAGCCTAGAAATTCTTATTATAATTACTTTGATACATGAACCATATGAATGTCGGTCCATACGATCAACGACCGTCAAATGGCCGTAGAGCCGAAAATAGAAGAAGTTTCCCTCTCCCTTTCAGGATCTAAAGTGGAAAGAAACAAGACAGTCAAAATATTAAAATGTTCAGACTCCTAAGAAAATATCTCGCGAGTTAGGATCTCTTCGGTCTAGTTGTGACTTTTGTTTTGATTGCTACATGTGATTGTATAAAAGTGTCTGATAATTCATGTTTTTAGAATACTTTTAGATTATAAAATATTTAAATTCCGAATGCTTCATTTTGTAGTTTTTTATTTTTATTTTTTATTTTTAAACAATCATGAAAATCTTTTTGAAATTGTTATCTAATACTTGTTTTTCTCATTTGGTTCAAAAACTCGAAAATTCACAAATAAGCCGAAACAAAATAAAGTTTACTACGTAATTAGATTGATCCATGAATTAAATGTCAATGATTTTTTATTAAAATAATAGAGTTTTATTTTTTTATTTTAGTATTAATTTGATCAGATTTAAAATATATTTAAACCAAACCAAACATAATTAAAAATAATTTGTCTAAAGTTTTTTTTTTTTCAAATCTTAACCACAAAAATACACCCATATAAATCTATCTAATTCAACCATATTTAACAACTATGCTCATAAATATAATTAACAAGGCAAAATTTAAGCATAAAAGGGGCTCTACCGCAAGACTCATCGAATCTCACAATAATTAAAATTAAAAAAAAAAAAGAAAAAAAAAAGAAAGGGAGACGAACACCACAAGATCCTAGGAAAATATACCCTCCTCCTCCATTCTTTGACACGCTTTCCACAAAGCACATCTCCTTGAAATTGCGTAAAATAACCCAACGCCACCTCCCTTCTCTCTCTCTCTCTCTCCCCCCCAGAACACATGGAGGATGTTGACTCGTAAAAAGAAAAAGAAAATTAAAAAAAAAAGAAAAAAAAAAGAAAGGGAGACGAACACCACAAGATCCTAGGAAAATATACCCTCCTCCTCCATTCTTTGACACGCTTTCCACAAAGCACATCTCCTTGAAATTGCATAAAATAACCCAACGCCACCTCCCTTCTCTCTCTCTCTCTCTCTCTCCCCCCCAGAACACATGGAGGATGTTGACTCGTAAAAAGAAAAAGGAAAATTAAAAAAAAAAAAAAGCGCCCACGTTTGTGGACGAATAGATATTCCCACACCTTGCATTGCTGTCCTCACAACAAGTGACAAGAATCCTTCTGTAGCTTGGTGGGCTTTTAGAGGTCAGATTCGATACCATCAACGCCACCAAACACACCACTAATTTTCTTGCTATATAAGGGTAAAATAGATATCGCATAAGGGTTAAATTAGTCACTTTGATAGAAGTGTGCGAATAACAATCCCCCACTTGTCACCTTTCCTATCCTTTATGTCCATACTCTTGTCGCATTCCCTTAACCATCCCTGCCCCGCTATCTCCACGTGCCCATTTCAACCTCACAGAAATAATTTCTGGTAAACCTCTATCAGTCTCTCAAATATATACATCTATTCGGTTAAGTCCTCCAACTACATGTCATTTTATACTCGTTAACAAAGAGAAACACTAAATTATATATTTTCTCTCTCTTCTCACTTTCTTAGGTTCCATGCTAGATTTTTTTTGTTTAATTCCTTTTACTCTTTAATTTTGTTAGCCATGCATGATTTAATTCAGCCTCAAATCCAATTTCTGGATTCAATTGAGGAGTCGTATACAGATGGAGAGCACTAATTGATAAAAATATATGGCATAGGGACTCAATTGAGGAACTATATTTACTTGGAGGACTAATATGAGATCTTCTCATATTTATTTATAACCATTTCTTTTTTCCCTCCCAGCCAAATTCTCTTGCAAAATTCCCCCTATTCATTGCACAAAATCAAAACCCCCCTCTCTCCTCTCCCCCTCTCTCCCTGATTTTTTACAATTTGACCCTTCATTTAACCCAAAAAAAAAATCAGTTCCATTTAATTTTATTACATTATTCTAGCATAGATAAAAAAAACTCAAACCTCGAAAAAAAAAAACCCAAGAAAAACAGAAACTTTTTTTGTGATCCAATATCCAGCACATGCAAAACCATGGCCGGGGCAGGTAACGCGGTAGAGCACCACCGTCGCCACCACGTTAACTTGCCAAAAATGGAAACAGACACAAACCCCAACCCGAATCAAACCGGTTGTTGCAACCCGGTTAAAAAACCAGGCCCGGTATCACTAGATCATGTATTACTGGCATTGAGAGAAACGAAAGAAGAGAGAGATGTTAGAATTAGAAGTTTGTTCAGTTTTTTTGATGCAGCAAATTTGGGGTATTTAGATTATGCCCAGATTGAAGCCGGGTTATCGGGGCTCCAAATCCCTGCTGAGTATAAGTATGCGAAAGATTTGTTGAAAGTTTGTGATGCAAATCGTGATGGAAGGGTTGATTATCAGGAGTTTAGGAGGTATATGGATGATAAAGAAATGGAGCTGTATAGGATTTTTCAAGCTATTGATGTTGAACATAATGGCTGCATTTTGCCTGAGGAGTTATGGGATGCTCTTGTCAAGGCTGGTATTTATTTTAATTTTTAGCTCTTTTTTTACCTGGATTTTTCGAGTTCTTTCCGAATTGGGTTTTTTTTATTTTGTTGTGTTAGATTATGAAATTTCTTGGAAATTTTGTTGCTTTTTGAGAAACTGGAAAGTGATGATATTTTTTTTGTGTTAGATTGTGGAATTTCTTGGGGATTTTGGTGCTTTTTAAGAAATTAGATAGTGATGATAATGATTGATTTTTGCATTGTTTTAAGTATTCTTAGTTTGTAAACTAAGTAGAGGTAATTAATGGGTTTCCTTCTGAGAACTTGCAATGTATTTTAATCTACTAAGAAGATTTTTGCACCTAGTGGTCTCTTGACTCTTTAGTTAATTTGTTGCCATCATGGTTAACACTTGGTTGAAGTTATTCTAGAGGATAATGGTGTGGGGGACTGAGGATTCGGCTGTTTACTAGAGATCCAGATGCATGGTTTCTACTGAATTTATTTTGTCTAATTTTTATCTGGTTTATTTTGTTTAGGGTTTGGATAGCACTGGATGGGTGATCGCTTTTGTGATTGTGCCTAGTTCTAAGGCTGCAGCTTTTAGATTTTTATTTGTGTGTTGTTTGAGCTCCTGGAGGATGGGCCAGACCTCTATGATAAATTGGAGTCATGTTGCAATCATTTGTTAGTCTGAATTAAACCATTCTCTAAACACTTTGGTGGCTTCTAGATGTCTTTTATTTTCATTTGAGGGAAATATATGGAAGCAATCGAGCAGCTTTATAGTTGCTATAGGATATATTTATAGGTTATGAAGTGCTTAAGAAATCATATATAAGTTAAGAAATTCTGTATAAATACACTTGAAATTTGTAGAGGCACAGCCCCTGTAATTATTGGTTATGCAAACAAGAAAAAACATGGAGAACTCAGGCTTAATTTGATGTTCAAATTCTTTGGAGTAGAAAGAAGTCTTTGTTGGATACTTTACCCATTGCCTGTATGAGCATGAGTTTTGTTTGGAATTTGCTGGAAGTGCAAAAAATTATCTGGTCTTTTTTGTTAAAAGTGTGATATTGTTTGTGGATAAATCAAATCTTTGGTGAACCTTCCATAATCAAGCAGAAGTTACTATGGCTCTTTTATATATTGGAGTTTTCCTTGATTTCAAGTACTCTTGTTATCCTAGTAAATGCAAATTTTTTTTCTTGGAATGACATAGAACTTGGCATGCCATATGTCTGTCCTATGCTGTGGAAGCATCACTGCTGCTATTTTACTGTGCTGTTTGTAATTGTTTCTTGATTCTTGAGATCAGATAATTGTGGTGAAAATTAATTTCTATGTGTTGTGTGATTTTTTTTCTTTTCCTTAAGATTTTCACTGCAAGTGAAGCGTTCACTAGCCCATTTACCTTGAATTTTACCCCCTTTTTTTCATCTTATAAGCCCAAGCAGTTTCTTTTTTATAGGGATTGAAATTGATGACGAGGAGCTTGCCCATTTTGTAGAGCATGTTGATAAGGATAATAATGGAATTATAACTTTTGAAGAATGGAGAGATTTTCTTTTACTCTATCCACATGAAGCTACTATTGAAAACATCTACCATCACTGGGAAAGGGTATGTCATGTAGATATTGGAGAACAAGCTGTCATTCCAGAAGGAATCAGCAAGCAAGTTCACAGGAGTAAATATTTTATTGCCGGGGGTATAGCGGGAGCCGCGTCTCGTACTGCAACTGCTCCTCTTGATCGACTAAAGGTCTTTTTACAAATTCAGACCTCATGTGCTCGTCTGGCGCCTATTATTAACAAGATATGGAAGGAAGAAGGTTTCTTGGGTTTTTTCCGTGGTAACGGGTTAAACGTTGTGAAGGTGGCACCTGAAAGTGCCATCAAGTTTTATGCATATGAAATGTTAAAGGATGTCATTGGAGATTTTAAGGGGGGAGACAAGGTTGATATAGGTCCTGGTGGGAGACTTCTAGCTGGTGGTATGGCAGGTGCAGTTGCACAGACTGCAATCTATCCTATGGATCTTGTGAAAACTCGCTTACAAACTGGTGTTTGTGAAGGTGGAAAGGCTCCAAAATTGGGAGTACTGATGAAGGATATATGGGTTCTGGAGGGACCTCGAGCTTTTTATAGAGGTCTTGTGCCATCTCTTCTCGGGATTATCCCATATGCTGGCATTGACCTTGCTGCGTATGAGACTCTGAAAGATATGTCAAAGACTTATATACTGCAAGACAGCGGTACATTTTTCTCATGCCTATTTCTGTGGTTTGACATTTTCCTTTTTCTTTTCTTTCTTGATATTTTCAGGGTTGTGTTCTGAAAACTTTGCATTTTCTACAGCACCTGGTCCCCTTGTTCAATTGTGTTGTGGAACAATCTCAGGAGCCCTTGGAGCAACATGTGTTTACCCCTTGCAGGTTATTAGAACTAGGTATTATGTTGTCTTAAGTTCCTGTGCTACCCTCTCTTTCTCACTCTGGTGTTTTCCATCTTTTGCGTTCCATCTCAATGAGTTTTCTTGCGGTATTAATAGTGCTTCCTGTTTCTTCTTTTCAGGATGCAAGCTCAACCTCCTAACGATGCTAGACCTTACAAAGGAATGTCTGACGTATTTTGGAGGACATTTCAGAATGAAGGTTGTAGAGGTTTTTACAAAGGGATTTTTCCAAATCTTCTGAAGGTTGTGCCAGCAGCAAGCATAACATATATGGTTTATGAGGCTATGAAAAAGAGTTTAGAACTTGATTAGGGGCTGAAATAGCCATACCCTGTGGCAACTAAACTGATGTGAGATCTGGGTATAGCAATGCTGTTGATGACGAAAATTAAGAATAAGATTACTAGTCAAGTAGGCAATACAATTTGTTGAATTATACAATAGACAGTAATCCCCATCAGGGTTCGAGGCACATAGTTTTGTTAGCCAGTTTTTCCAGAGAACTATTTGGGGCAAGTGGACGAACAAGTTTTATATGAATCATTGTATTTGACTGCAAGGTAATATCAGAATGGAGGGGCTCTTATTCCTTTACCCTTGCCCCCACCCTCCGGAACTCTAACGCTTGTTATTGTTATTCATACCAAGAAAAAAAAAACTCTATAGATCATAATTCATTGCAGAAACAACGTATTTTACATAATTTCTTGAACTTCAGGAGTGAATGGCGTGTGAATTATATGATACGACTGCACAGCCAACAATAGATGGGATTGGAGGATATATTGAGTTGGAGCATGATATATGTCATAGCATGCAAGAGCTGCATAGCAAGTTACTGCCGTTGTTTTCCACAGATTCATTTACAAGTTATGTCCTGTGTTCTAGATTGCTAATTAACGTTGTTTGCGCTAGTGCTGCTCTCTGGCCTGTCGTAATCACCAGCTACCTGGACAGGTAAACTCTATGATCATGAATCATCAAATTGTGCTGTTGGCCAAATATTACGCAACCTTAAGCTGTGCTTTGCTATTCCAGCCATTTGTATGAGAGAATTTCTCCTACATGGCTTGACCATGTCAGAGCAGGTATTCTGGTAATGTTGATGACCTTGTGTTATTGTGTTTGTAGGCTGATTATTGATGTCTGAAAGCTGAACTGTTTCGTAATATGCCCTTTTATTCCATGCCCATTGTGTGTGTGTGCGAACAAGTGAAGTTTGAATGACAGGAAATCAAAAGAGTGGGAGAATTCTCACGTCTTGATGAATACGTAGGGATTTTAGTTTTTTGCCATATTCGCTATTGTCAAAACTAGAGGTTGTAATTGTGCATTGAAGAATAAGGAGTTCTGCGGCTAAATCTTCAAGACATGGGGATTTTGTGCATCTGATAAAGAGCGGAAAGAAAATAAAGATTGTATCAAGTAGAAAATCCACACTAGCATTATGGAAGCAACCACATTTTACAGTAGAAAATCCACCAGTACAGAATTCATGACTGAAAACATAATCAGTTTATGCCAAGGATGACATGAACACAAAAGAACTAAGAAAACCGGAAGAAAGGCTTGGCCTTCCCTTTGCCTCAATGACTTGCCTTGTGTCCCCTTGCATCCCGTGAAGGAAGAAGAGGGTAGATAACATTATCAAACACTTGAAATTCTCATCACCATCTTCTTCTTCTTCCTCTTCCTTCTCTGCATGTTTTAGTGCTGCAAAGAGCTATTATTTCAGATAGAAACAAACAACTACTAGAAGTGGGGATTTTGTCTTGGTTCAGTCTGTCCAACATTCCTGGTATATAACCACCTTGGACCTAAGAAACAACAGTGAAAGTTCACTCATTTAATAAATCTTTGTTTAATCCACACTTTACCTCAATAACTGAACATAAAGCCAAAAGAGAACAGATCAGAAAGAAAACCAAACCCTTAGGAACTGGTCCCAAGAGGCATCATTCTGTCATTGAGGCATGCTTATCCCACTAAGTACCCTATGATTATTCTTCTTTTTCGTAAATCACACCACTCTATCTACCAAGAGAGTGAGAGCCTAGTCATTCCACGTGGAGAAAAGCCAAAAGACATGGATAGTAAATTCAAGAGTGGTAGAGAAAAAGCTTGATGACAGATGCGAGGCCAACCCTAGAAAGAAGATAAAAAATTGTAAACAATTGGAAGGTAGTTAAGAGGTGTTCATGGCAACAAAATAGATAAATTCATGCTTATGAATTCTGTTTTGGTATGTATTTTATTTTTTTACTTGAAATATGTTTTAGTTTTGAAGTGTTTTGATATGTCGTTTTAAGGTTGTATTGTATATATACATATATATATATATATATATATATATATTCAACAAACATAATTCAAATTCAAGATAAATTAATTATAAATTATGCAATACAAATATAATGCCAAACAAATATAATTTTAAAATTTAAAATATTTCTAAATAGTCAAAATTAAATAGATCTTTAACTTAAAGCAATTCAACTTAAACAAAATATCAAAATATTATGAAAGTAAAATGTTTTAACACAAATATTTTAAATATAAAGTTAGGTTAATGTTATTAAGGTTAATGGAATCTAAAACATCCTTTGTTTTGCTCAAATTTCTACAAAGTATAAACATGAAAAAAATAACATGAATATAAACCATATATATTAGTGATAAATCTAATTTTAAAAAATTAATATCATTGTTAATGAAAATAGTAATAATAATTTTCAATATTATTATTAATATCATTGTTATTGAAAATTGTAATAAAAAAGAACTTTTTATAATTGAGTGGTTTAATTAATTAAATTGAATAAGGTTCAATTTGATTCAATGACTTTTCAAGAGCGGGACGGAACATGTGGAATGAAACAGGAACGTTCCGGGTGGAATTTAGCCGAAAAATCCGGAACAGACCGAGATTTAAAATGAGATGAAATTTGTTCTGTTTTTTGAATTGGTATGGAACGTTTTGGTCATTCCAAACGAAACAAAACGAAATTCACAACCTTGGATAAATCAATATGCCTCTTCCTTTTTAAAGGGTACAATTGCTTTGCACCGTCCACCTATGACTCCATTTTTGTATTTGAATGTGAGAATCTGTGTGTCAAATAGCACTAATCCATGTGAAGAAGCTAAATGTGGAAAGAATGTGCGTGGAGAATAGTCAAAAAGACAGAAACTAATCTTTTTTTTGAATGTTGACAAGTGATAAGGAACAATTATATGGTTTGATCTGAGAGATGAAGGATTCTATGATGTTTCTTCCTCCCCTCTTTGCTGCTTCGAAATTATAAGTTGATGTAATGCAACCTTTTAGTCCTTCAAATAATTGATGGGCTTGGATTTGCGTCCAAAGCCTTTCTTTATTTCTTTTTTTAATGAAAGAGAGAGATGGCTTTTTCTGCAATGATAGCTTGGTTTTCCCCTTTCAAGCTGTCTTGTAGTTGCAATGGAAATATTTTAGTCTATTTCATCAGATGATTATACATTGATCAGTCCTGTCCGCACTCGATAGCAATTTCTCCTCTTAGACTTTAGAGGGCCTGACAGGTTTTTCACAGGTAAAGGTGAATGTTTCGCATAGAAGTAAAAAAGAAATATATATATTTAAATTGTTTTGATATATTGATATTAAAAAATAAAAAAATATTATTTTAAAAAAATCTTTACTGTATTCTCAAACATGTCTTATCTTATTTGCTAGTTATTATATGATAGATTTTATTTATTTATTTACTTGAATTTAAGTGGATGCTAACTTGATCTTGTTAGAGCAGGTTAAATTCAAGAAACTATCTTTTATTTTTATCTAAAAATAATGTTATTTTAAAATAATATGGATTGATTTCACAACTCTTGAGTTGATCCAACAAATTTTCCAAGTCTTGGTCTGTTCAAGCGTTGAAGAGGGTATGATAAGTACGGTTTTACATGATTGCACAGAAGGTCTTGATGAAGAAATTGGTTGCAAAAATCCTGCACTGTTTTTTATGCCGGGCCTCCCTCAGAGTGTTAAAAGGGACTTGCAAAATGAAGCCCAAGAACCTGCCTATTGCCAAACCATCCTTCAAGCCTATTTCTGAACCTCTTGCTTGTAAAAGAAATAGCTTGGAGAGCCGCCCAGAAACCAGGGGCGTTTAAAAAACATTCATCAGCATCTTACCGATCAAACTTGTCAATATAAAAAAAATAGATTATAAAATTTAATAAATCAAAATATCAAAGAACTGAATATCAAAGATTGAGTGACAGTTTTAGATTTTTAAATCTCGTTCAACTTAGACTTAATTCGTATACTTTATATTTTTTTGTATTTATATTTAATAATTTTTTAGCATTTATTTTTATTTTATTTAGAAATATTTTGATTTTAAGATTCTTGTTAATAGATTTTTTATTAAAAAAATTTAACGTAACAAAAAAAAACTTGTCATAACACCTACAGAAATTATAGATTCATCTCTGAATACATATATACAAAAATTTGTAACATAAGTTAAATGATGGATATTTATAATACGAAGGGAGATTATTGTGAGGAGGCTATTGACTTTGTTTGATTTTATGGTGGATTTAAAGATTAGGCCTGATAATTTTGCTTTGATTTCAACACTTTCTGCTTGTGCACAGCTAGGAGAACTTGAAAAGGGAAAGAAAGTACATGATTTTATTGAAAGGAATGCAATAAAAGTAGATTCGTTTTTGTCAACTGGGTTGGTTGATTTGTATGCAAAATGTGGATGCATTGACATTTTTCTTTAAAGATATTTGAATCGATCCCAGATAAAAAGTTGTTTACTTGGAATGCAATGCTTGTCGGCCTTGCAATGCATGGTGAGTTTTTGTTGGAGTACTTTTTGTGAATGATAGAGGCAGGGGTAAAACCAGACGGGATTAGCATTTTAGCAGTTTTGGTAGGGAGCAGTCATGAGGGTCTTGAAGATGAAGCAAGGAAGCTTTTTTATGAGATGGAATCTGTTTATGGAGTCCCTCGAGAGCCCAAGCATTACGGGTGCATGGCTGATTTGCCTGGGCGAACTGGGTTGATCAAAGAAGTGACGGAATGATAAAGGATATTCCTAAGGGTGGTGATATCTGTGTGGAGTGGTTTGCTTGGAGGGCGTCGGATGCATGGGGATGTTGAGATTGCAGAGAAAGCAGCGAAGCACAAGTTGTTACTGGTCTGGTTTCTGTGTATTAGATTAATAGGTTACTTTTGTTAGTCGAAGGCAGGAGTATTTTTGCTGCTAGGTTTCCAGCTCCAGTCTCCTGTATTTCCAATTCTTATGCAAAAACAAAAATAAAGCATTTGCTGCAGGGGATGGCTTTGCATCAGCATCCTATGATCGATTTGGGTGTGCTTGGTTCAAGCGGGCAGAGTGTCTATTGATAAGTTATAGTGAAAATATCAGCAAATATCGAAATGGAACATGGCTCAAGAGTTGTGGATAGTATAGCTATATATTGTAGAACAGAAGTAGAGCAGATTCATATCCTTCGGAATATACCATATGGCTATAACTTTATTGTAGAACAGGAATGAGAGTGGTACTAAAAATTTCTTTTTAATATTTCTTGGATGTTTAATGTGTATCAGGTAACATTTCCAGTGCAAAAGGCCAGTCCAGTTTTTTCTTTCCTTGAACAAGAATAAAGAGTGAAGGACCTCACTTGACCCCTCTAAGACCCTCTGCTCTCAAAGATAGTTTCCAATGGTGCTTGGGGAAACTCTTCATTGGATAAGGATCCTTCTGTCATATTATTACAAAAGGCAGTAGCAGGACACGACGTGCCACTTCCTGAGCCATCTACTGGGTGCTGTCTTGCTAACACTTCAACATATGTCACTTCAGGCTCCACGCTCTGCTACGTGGCTCTATAATTCTCTCCTTGTAATCACCCTGCCCTTTTTATACCCTCAAGAACCCAAACCCTTTCCTTCAGCAAGCAAGCAAAGCTTAGAATCTTCATCCTGCCCAACCTTTGTGTTTTACACCTCAGACAGCATTTCTCATCACTCCCATCATGGCTGTTAGATCAATGGTAGGTGAATTATCACTAATTTTCATTTTAATGACAATGTTGACCTCATTTTCTAAGTGCATTTATATATGTACTTGGTTTCTGACTTGATTTGCTTCATATGGTTTGCAGGGTTATTGGAAATCAATGGCTAGTCGCTTAAGAGGAACGGCGACATATGCAACATCAACCCCACCAAAACTGAAGTCATATGCAGAAACAGCTGATCAATTCGGACATCAGTATCATCAAGAAAGCAAGCACAGCAAGAAGGTAAGAGGTGACTTTGTGCCAGTTTATGTAGCAATAGGGATGATAACCGTCGCAATATCTCTTGGTCTTTACACTGCCAAGCAACAAGTACTGTATGCACCGAACGTTCGTGTAAGGAAGAAGACAAGAGAGACTGTACCAGAAGTGGTTGATCCTGACAAAGTGGTGGATGAAGCTGATAAGTTTATCAAGAAATCTTTCTTCAGGAAAGTAGCACATGTTCAAGAGTTTGATCACAATGGGCTCCAGTATTTGCCTGATCCTTTTCGTAAAGACGTTTTCGCTCAAGAGCCTCGTGCTGAGACCCTTAAAGATGTTGGGATAGATCCTAAATCACAGCTTTGAGCTGCTCTGGAAAAAATGCATCTCTTCTGCTCTTTTTTTTTCTTTTTTTTCTTCCATTTCTGATGTTCTTTCTTGGGGTTACCCCCCTGCTTGTGCAGGAGGGAGGGAGTATGCTGGACCTCCTTACTTAACCAATGCGATTGTAAATACAAGTGATTAAAATAAAATCTATTGCCCAAATTCTTCCAAGACTCTGGGCTAAGCCTTTAAGCTTTATTTGTAATTTTTAAATGGGTTTAATGGATAGATGCCAGATGGGTTTAATTTAGGAGTCTCGTGTATGGTGTACACAGATGATTTATGACTTTATGCCGTGCACGATTTTATTTTATTTTTTACTCGATGCATTTCTTGAAAATCTTGCACCAGGTGACCCATATTTCCCATTCCTAACATAAATGATTTTAAGTTCGCTGGAAGCTTGTTTAACGCTGATGAATGATATAAAACTGCATCTTGGTTTAACAATTACTCACAACCTAATAGTCTTTACCTTGTCTGGCCTGAAACGAGATCCACCTCAGCAAAAGGCTCTCGGTTACTCGGTTGTCGGGTCAACTTTTGAGTTAGAAGTTTAATAATTTTTTATTAAAACAATTTTATTTTATTTTTTATAAAAATTATTAGTGTTAGTTTGACCAAGTCTATACTAGTTTTGATTAGATCATAAAACAATTTTATTTTATTTTTTTATAAAAATTATTGGTGTTAGTACGACCAAGTCTATACTGATTTTGATTAGATCATAAATTAACTTCCAAATTAAAATTTGATGAGGTCAAACTTCTGGTAATGGATTTTTTAATCAGCTAACTGGACCAGTCTTATTTAATACCTGTGGTATTTATATATATTGTAACATCTAATAAGAACAAGATATTGCATTAAAGCTTACATTATAGTAAACCCCGTCTATACATAGATTATGTCTATACATAGATTATTAATGATTTTGAACACCAACTTTGAGAGTTTATACAAGGGATCCAAAATCTTTAAAACGTAAAAAAAATTATAGGTCTTAAAATGTTTTTGGTATTGTTATTAAACTAAAAAATACAATTGTTTTGAATTTCTTTAAAGATAATTTTTTTTTTATCAATGTATCTCTTGTTGGTCTTGGTCAATACAATACTTTAAACTGAAAATATTATTTCTGTTTAAAATATACATATATATATATATATATATATATATATGATTGTTAAAGAATGTTTTAGAAAAATATCAAAATAGGTGTGATTGAATGCTTAAAAAACTATAGATGTTATAAAATTATGTTTCAAATCTATTTAAATATTGTAATAATAAACAACCGATTTTAATCAAATTTTTATGCACAAATTTATTATTAGTATTATTTTCAAATCAAATATATAAGAATTGAGAAAAATATAAAAATTTAAATAAAAAACTATAATAGTATTTAAAAATCATATTAAAACTAAAAAGTAAGTGAATTTGGTAAAAAAAAATAATTCAAAATGTTCATTAAAAAAAAGCAACAAAAAAAGAGAGAAGGAGGGAGAGGGAGAGAGAGTCATTAAAGGGTCGTGCTTGTGCTTAGCGCACAATCGATTAGCATTTCATGCTCGACACCTAGTTCTTTTTTATTTTTTATTTTTTTAATTAAGGGGTGTGCCTGTCACATAATTAAGAGAATAAATGCACCTATAAGCGCTAGAACCCATGACCTTTTGGTTGTCACATTTTTAATTAATTGAACTCCAACTTGGATTTTTTATAAAATGATTAAGTCATACACCTCTTATTTTTTTAAAAAACAAAGTGATAGGTTGTCTATCTCAATTAAGAAAATAAGCACGCCTATTATTTCTCAAACCTGTGACCCCTTAATCGTCATGTGTTTTAATTGATTGAACTAAAACTTGGATTTGTTATAAAAACAATTAAAAAAATATATGAAAATACTTTACTTTTCATAAGAACAATAAAGCATCATAAAAAAAACAAAAAAAAATAGTGTTTTAGTTAATACTAGTCTTGATGCCCATGCTCCACTACATGGATGGATTATTTTTTTTGCACAAAAAATAATATTCTGTTTCACGAGTGTGTTTTAAAAAAAAAGTGTAACTCAGTTCATTGATACAACGATATCGAATAAATTAGCTTTATTTTAATTAGATAGAAAAAACAACAACAGTGAATCAATTAAATTTAAAATGAAAAGCGATTAGAATAACCTGAGACAAAAAAAAATATTTAAAAAAAAATGATATATCTCAATCCACTAATCATTAAATATAGAAGAACAAAATGGGAATAAAAAGTACATAAAAAACTAGTCCTAGTTAACATGAGCTAGCATGATAAACTTCTAACCCTGATAATCAGTCAAGATAACTCGAGATATCCGATCAAACTGGTGACCTAAATCATGAGAATGTAAATAAAAATTAAAAATGAAGAGAATTATAAAGCTCTTTTTAAAATAAAAAATATGTTAAATCTTTAAACTCGTGACACGTATTATTAGACCAGAAGCACTCTATATGTAAAAATCATGAAGTCCAATTCTCAATTAATTAAATATTAAATAATGAAATTAAAAAAATATAAAAAATGATCCAAAAAATAACAATTAAAAAAATAAAAATATAAAATAGATTTTATACTTGATTAAAAGATAAAATTAAAAAAAAAGCTAGTGTTGGATTTCAATACCCTTGAAAGCTAGTATTAGATTTTTTAAATAAAAGAATAAGAATATCATTACACTATATGAATAAACAATATACTAAATATGGAACTACAGTTTTTTTCCAAATACAATTAGTTTCTTTTAAAATAGTCCGCTGGGGATTCGTTATCCATGCAATTGACTCCAGTGAGGAAGGTATTCATTTAGTAAGTCAACGAAGGATGGAAATGGAGAATAAAGGGCTGGAATATATGTTGACCAGAGCCCAGTGGGCCAATAAGAGCACGTGCCTGATAGGATGGAATATTACTATTATTAATCTTTTCAGAATCCAATCCTCTAATGGATTTGCCCCAGAAATCCTCGTTCTCATTATCCTGGACCAACTTGGCGTGAGGCTCAATACGGATTAGATGCAGAAGTATTTTATCTCTTAAAATGGAAGATTTGATTTAATGGGATCAGGGATGGCATTTTAACCTAAACTTGCTAAAGGAAATGGGAGATACATAGACCTGAAGGAAGCATGGGTGGAAGCTTGATAAAAAAGAAAAAGAAATCAACTTCTTTCTTTCCTTTCATGAAAACTTTTAAGCAACTTAGAGCTGACAATAGCTCCACCTTCTCGCAATGGATGCTCAAATTCTGATTTCTCTGTATTGAACACCATAATCAACAGGGTTGACAATGACAAAACCAGCATGCAATTAATTTATTTTTTTATTTCGTGTTGTCTGAAGAATTGATACTCTAAATATATCAGATAAGATATAGTTTAAAAAGAAAAGGTTTGTTTTAGTGCTCTCCTTGGTGATACATAGTAGCTAGCACTTCCATCGTTGAAAGGTAAAAGAGATGGGAATTACTCTTTCAAAATGTGAAAGTGTTTTTACTGCAGAAGAATCGTTTCAATTAAAAAAATCTAAGCCATTTTATAGTAACATTCTAATGCATTTCAAGCAAAACCTTTCAGATTTAAAATTTATTTAAGTTCATCACTACCGTGTTCTTGATTTTATTACAAACAGAGAGACTTAAACTCATGATTACTTACCAGCTTTTATTACAGCTAATAGTTTAGAAGAAAAGGTTTGTGTAAGTGCTCTGCTAGCGCTAGATGAACAGCTCTCCCAACCCTGAAGGGTAAGAGAGATGGGATTTCAAAAATTCAAACTGTGAAAGTATTACTTTATGTGTCGTATGTCACCTAGATGATGCATGTAAAGAAGAATTTATGGGCATCATTACATCAGCAGGCACTATTCATTTTAGGTTTCCTCCTTAATTAGTTAAGAAGTGGTTTGAATCGATTAGGCCATATGGGAAGATCAGATGCTTGTTCTAGTCAATTTAAAACCAAAATGGATATCAATCATGTTCTCCAAATTGCGATAATGCGCGTTGCAAGGCTAGTCTTGATTTATTCTTTCTAGCATGGATTCCAACTCTAGAAGTACAGAGCTGCTAAAGTCAATTTGTAGTGGCTTTTTGTTGTTTCAAGGTTTCACCAGATGGGGTTTTTTTTTTTAAGAATGAGTTTTAGTACCCATCAAGGTTGAATTCCCATTAATCTTCACTTGACCTTTGAAGTAGGGCATGAGTTAATTGATATATTCTCCAAAAAGTTGGCACCCATACAGCTTTGCCAGCAGTTTTAGAAAGGACAAAAAAAAAAAACAGCAGCAGAAAATATCTTTGTAATGGAGACTGAACAGTAAGGTGCGTATCTCTGTAAGATTTGATCATTGGCATACAAGATAATGAAGTAGGATAAAGAAAATGATGTTGTTATAGGGAGATTCGAAGAGAATTTTTACAGAAAGTAGGCAAACCAATCTATATATAAACCCCATGAAAGTTCATATTTTAAGCATAGCAGCCAATGACGAGGGCTTTCATGGATGTCACTACATGGTTGGAGAAGCTTCCGATCTCCCTCAAAGGCTTCCTCTATGATTGCCTTACATGATGGCATTAGTGGACTCCTTTGGGGAGATGGAGAGCTTACTCCCCATAACTCAATGGCATGACACACATTCAATAAATTTAACTGTATGCATGACTGGAAATGAGGTTTTAATTTGCTTGGCCTCATAAATTCTTTCTTTCAAGACTTCAGAGATTATATGTGAAGGGAGGAGCAGAAATAAAGAGCCTGCGATTTCAAACAAACAGTTCTGACAAGTTCCTCTCAGGAGTTTTTCAGCTCGGAGCAGAAATTTATAAACATTTCACAGGTAAATTTAGTTTTGCACGGTGCAAATTGATTCACCTCACAAATGGTTGATCACAGCGTTTCAAGTATCAGAATCCCTTCATTAAGATGTTTAGTATTTTTTATGTTCATGGCTCAACTCTCAATTATTAATAGATATAAGGAAGATCATCTCTACAGTTTCAAGCTCTTCCCTACCTTGGACCGGATGCATGAATGGTGAGAGAGCAGCAGTGGAGCCATCGCCTGTATACGCTAGATAGGTGAAAACTATTTTCATGCTAGCTTAGCAATTGAGCTAGTTTATACATCTCCAAAGTGTCACTTCCATGGCAAGTAATCTAGGACATCATTTACCATTTGAATGTTACCTATATATTCTCGATCCCATTTGCTCACATAACAGGATCTTAAGGTATTTATGCCCGTTCAGCACCAAATGCCTGAAGTACTATCTCAATTTTCCTTTGTGATGTTTTGAGGGAGACATTTATAACCTATTATAAAATCATATATAATGAATGTTTAGCAACTATCACACGGCTGGGGCAACATGGGCGTAAGGACACATCAAGTACTCTTGTAATGCAGAATTGTTGTTTCACAAGAACGAAGAGGACCACTTGCCATTGGCTAGCTAGACAGACTCCCATTGAAATTCACAGTAAGGCAGCTCAAGTGAAAAGGTTTTGTGCTGCCGCACAAGCCTAACAGTGCAATTTCAGGAATTTCTGTGGAAATTCCCTGGCCAAGACCATCTTGTTACAATGTAATTGTCCTGGTTTCCCTATGCCCATCGAAAACAAAAGTTTCATCGCAAACTGATACACCCGTTAACGATCTAATCTTAGATGGGCAACTTTGATGAGGCCGTCAAGCAAAATTAGCAGTTGGTGGGCGTCAATCTCGAAGAGGTAGAATATATTTTCTGGAGCTAAGAATTGTTCTCGCTGCCTAGTTACCTACACAACTACAGTTCTTGTAACTAATAAGGTGGTTAAATGTCACTAGCACTTGTAAGGGGCGCCATGTGATACATGTCTTGGATGGCTATTTTTCGATAACTTCCCTGTGATTTATGAAATTTAGAAACAACCTTAAGTCAACAAGAGCAAGGTCTTGTGGCCTCTAAAGTAATTGAAATTATGGGCACGATTCTTGTCTTTTTTTTCTTGAACTTATTACAATTAAATAAGCTTAATCAGCTTCTGAATTTATATTCTCTTACAACATCAGGGCAGGCGTTCTAGATTTGTGCTATTTAAACGTCTCTCTTTATCTTCTCATTAATTCATTGGAAATTTAAAAGGACATTGTTAGAAAATACACGCGAAATTTCTTCTGCAGTTTCCTAGATCTGTTGCGGAAGATCTTATCCGATTCTAGGGTCTCAAGTTGTCTTTTGTTTTACATGCAGGAGATACATAGAGCAGAGAAGAAATGGGGCTGGGACTTTGTATATATAGTGCCCACAATTCCTTCTGGCCAGCACATCTCTGTGGTTCTCTATGTATCAGAATGTTGGTCATCCAACTTTTTCTGAACTCTCTCCCTCAACTGCTATTCTAGAGCTTGTTAATCCTTGTCAAGTGTTTCCCTGTAGCAGTCGAGGCGAGGGGGTTTCGGAAAATGTTGGCTCCTCAGCTCTTAATTACTCCAGGCTGTTTGCGTTAGGTAAGGTAAGAACAGCTCGATCTTTCCTTCTTTCGTTGCTTAAGAACTAATCTGTGGAGACTTGGAGTTTCTTAATTTGTCTTCTGTCTTACAAAAAGAGATAAAGCAGGAGAAGAAATGGCGTCTACACTGTCTACAAAGAAATCCCATAATTCCATCTCCTCAGCACTTTTCTTCAACTGCCATTCTAGAGCTTGCTAATCCTTGTCAAATGTCAGGTGGTTCATTGATGTAGGAGTCAAGGTGGGGTTCGGAAATGTTGGCTCTCAACTTTTCAACTCCCGGCCATTTGCAGCGGGTAAGGTAGGACATGTTCTGATAGCTATCGTCACATGAATCTTCAAATCCCTTGAGATTCGATTCTAGCAGATCAAATAGTCTACCAACACTTCTTCAGGTAGGCCACCAACCCCACTGTCATGGACCCCAAGAAAACAATAATAATAAACGGGCCTACACAAAGGGCCGGTGATCGAATTGGGCCTGAACGCCTAAATGGTTAGATTTTGACTAAGTCAAGCCTGTCTCGTAGAAAACACCTATTTCTTCCTTCCAAATTCCCAAACAGCCGTCACATCAACATTGCTTGTCTTTTGAACGTGGCGTAATGTCATTGGTCCAATTCACGTGGCACGTGTTGTGATTGGTTGAAACAACACGACGGCAAGTGTCTTCAGGATCCAAACTTCACTATATATCTCCACGATAACACAAAAAATAGCAATCTCGCTCATTTAATCTGGATTGAGATCGAAAATAATCGAGGTTAGGATTTATTTAGAGAAGAAAGGAGTAAAAATGAGAGAAGCAAAACGTGTCTCTCTCCGATTGGCGATTGTGTTGCTGTTAGCTTTCATTTCTTTCAATCAGCTCTTTGCTGAAGATGATACGGTAATTACTATTATTAAATAGCTTAATCACTTCTCTTAATCTGATAATTAATCACTTAAATGTGTGTTTGTTTGTTTGTTTTTCATATCTGACGATTTTGATTTCTCTCTGTGAGTGTAGATCTTGTATGAGTCGTTTGACAAGTCCTTCGATGGAAGATGGATTGTTTCAGAGAAAGAAGGCTATAACGGTAAAAGGAACTGAGTGATTTACATTTCTATTTATTTTGGATCTGAAGTGTGTAATTTATATTTATTTCCTTTTTCTTTTTTTTTATAAAATTGGATTAGATGATTATATGTAAATAATAATGAATAGGTTGCTTTGATTGACGGAATTGATTTGATAATATTTGGTCAAAACTTTATTTCTTTTAAAATTTATTAGGTCTTTACTTAATTAACTGAATTTATTTCAGTTAATTTGCCGTTCAAAATAATTTAAATATTTAAAAAGAAAAGGAATTATATTATATTTCTGTGTTTTTTTTTGGAGTAATAATTAAAATGTCTGATCTTTCAAAATTAATGTATATGGTTAGATTAGACCTTAGAATAATTACAATAAAGCCATTTTGTTTACTGAATATGGAAATGTGTTGATGTTTTGCTGTGGGTTTTTAGGCGAGTGGAAGCATGAAAAGAGTGAGGGGCATGATGATTATGGGCTTCTTGTGAGTGAGCCAGCCAGGAAGTATGCCATTGTGAAGGAACTCGATGAGCCTGCGAGTCTTAAGGATGGAACTATCGTTCTCCAATTCGAGACTCGCCTTCAGAAAGGGCTTGAATGTGGTGGTGCGTACTTGAAGTATCTAAGACCCCAGGAGGCTGGGTGGGTGCCCAAGGGTTTTGACAATGAGTCTCCTTATTCAATTATGTTTGGGCCTGACAAATGTGGAACCACAAACAAGGTTCACTTTATCTTGAAGCATAAGAACCCGAAGAGCGGGGAGTATGTTGAGCATCACCTCAAGTTCCCGCCTTCAGTTCCACATGACAAGCTTACTCATGTGTACACTGCTATCTTGAAACCTGACAATGAGTTGCAAATTCTGGTCGATGGAGAAGAGAAGAAGAAGGCAAATTTCCTTTCATCCGAAGATTTTGAGCCCCCACTTATCCCTGCCAAGACCATCCCTGACCCAGATGATGTGAAACCTGAGGATTGGGATGAGAGAGCAAAGATTCCTGATCCTGAGGCAGTGAAGCCAGATGACTGGGATGAGGATGCACCTATGGAAATTGAAGATGAGGATGCTGTTAAACCTGAAGGATGGTTGGATGATGAGCCTGAGGAGATTGATGATCCTGAGGCAACCAAACCAGAAGATTGGGATGAGGAGGAAGATGGTGAGTGGGAGGCACCCAAGACTGATAACCCAAAGTGTCAGGAAGGCCCAGGTTGTGGTGAATGGAAGAGGCCAATGAAGAGAAATCCAGCATATAAGGGAAAATGGCATGCTCCACTTATTGACAACCCCAACTATAAGGGCATTTGGAAGCCTCAAGAGATCCCAAACCCCGACTACTTTGAGCTCGACCAGCCTGAATTTGAGCCCATTGCTGCTGTTGGTATTGAGATCTGGACAATGCAGGATGGCATATTGTTTGACAATATCTTGATTGCACAGGATGAGAAGGTTGCATCCTCTATTCGGGATACAACTTGGAAGCCAAAGTTTGAAGTTGAGAAGGAGAAAGAGAAGGCTACCGAAGCAGCTGCTGGTACAGATGCTCTTGGTGGCTTCCAGGTAATGTACTTCAGTCTTTTCTTCTCTTGTTGTTTTTATCGGTTGCGATGTTGGGGTCATGATCTAAGCGATTCATTTTAATTCTTGCAGAAGAAGGTTTTTGAAATCCTATACCAGGTTGCAGAGATTTCTTTCTTAAGCGAGCACAAGGATAAAATTATTGTAAGTCATATTTAACTTGGTTAATTCGTGTCTAAAATTTGCGGGTCTTTCATGAATGTATCCTCAATTATGATCTTTACGCGCAGGAACTCATTGAGAAGGCAGAGAAACAACCAATCATCACAATTGGTGTCCTTGTCTCCATTGTGGTGGTCATCCTCACCGTTTTCTTGAAGTTAATTTTTGGTGGAAAGAAGGTGAGTTCGTTGGTTCTGAAACGGCAGTTAGCCTTCTTATTTTCTGCCATTTTAGCAGCTTTTTTCGTACGTGGATATTGATTCCGGCACATCTAGACTGATGTTTGTGTCCATTGTGGGTGTAGGCCGCGGTGGAGAAGAAACCCGAACCAGTTGCCGAGACATCCAACACGGAAGGAAGCAGTGAAGAGAAGGCAGAAGAGAATGAGGAGCCTGCTCCTGCTCGTAAGAGGCAAACCAGGCGTGAGACTTAAAAAGACGATGATATATCAGTTTTCACTTTTTGTAGAACTCGAGCTTTAGTTGTTTTTGTGGATTGATTGCCTTCATGGCTATATTTTTTCTTGTCATGGCTTGTCATGGATCAAACATCACAGATGTATCAGAGAGTGTAAATGATTTGATCTGTCAGGCTCGTAACAGTCTGACAGTTAGCCATCCTCAAATTAGCCCTTTCTGTTTTATTTTTAGCTGTGGAATTAATACAATACGTTTTCTTGCCATGTTCTCTGCTACTTGATAAAAAAATAATTAAAAAATATTATTTTAATGTATTTATAATGAAAAATATTTTTAAAAACAATTGCTTTTAATAGTCGAAATGTACTGAAAGAGTTGTGTGGTTGGTGTGGTGGTCTTGTGTTTGCAGCTGGTTGTGTTGAGAGTTCTTGCTTGCATGCAGATGAAAAATATTTAATTAATATATTTTTGAAAATGTATAAAAAATGTTTTTTTTAGTTTTTTATTTAAGTTTATAGAAAAATATTAATTAATTGAAGTTCTGAGAGTGGCGAGATGTTTAGTCTATCTCCTCAACAGGAACAGCTGAGAGGTTCCACAAGCCTATTTAAGAACCTTCTGCCCAGATTTATGTAGATGTCAAGTTCTTCCGAGGTCCAACGTTGTGTCTGAAATATATCTCATTTAAGTACTCGACTCAAAACTTGAAAAGGAGAAACAAAGTCACCAGGCAATAATCACAAAAGAAAACAACTAAAAGTAGATTTCTTGTTGTCTTTGACAATATTTTTCTATCCAGCTACAATGTAATAATACTTCTGCTCTCACAAGCCTTGGTTTTGGGGTATCTTTGTGTTTTTGCATAACTCACTGGTTATTTGATGATTTCACGGGGTATGTATGTCTTTTTGAATCATTTCAAATAATTAAATGACTTAATTATCTTCAATTTCAAAAAATAAAATAAAAAAGCTGACAAAGGATATTTTGATCTTTTTCTTTCTAAAATATAGTGAAATTCAACTTTAGCTTTTATAGTAAATCTAAAAACACATGGAGAATAATTTGGTCTTTTTATCTTTAAAATATAATTTTTTCAATCAATACAGTTGCTAACACGTATAGGAGGCGTCATGTCCTTTGGGTGGCACAGTAATGCTTTCCAGTTACCAAACAAGTCTTTTCGTCGTATTTTTAGATGCGACATCATGTTCTTTTCCACCAGACATGTCGTGTGTCATCGTCGTTGTGGTGATTTTTCGTCTATTGGCCTTTCTTTTCTTTTTCTCTTTTTCCTCACAAAAAAATTAAGTCCTTATTTTTTTATTTCTAAATTTTTTTACCCCTTTACATAATGGTTTTTTTTCAATTTAATCCTTCAATTCTAATTTAGCATATTTTATTTTTTTTCAATTTATTTCTTATTTGTTTGAATTTTTTATTTTTTTTCTTGGCTCTTTTATGAAAGTATTGTTTATTTTCAAATTATCCTCAATTCTAATGTCTTTTAATATAATGTTTTTCAATTTGGTCATTCTTCTTTTAATTTTTTTTTTGGTTGACTTTTTTGTCAAGGTTTTGATGATTTTAAATTTCATCACTCAATCCAAGTTTGTTATGTTTTGTTTTCTCTAAGTTGATCCTCGTATTTTTTTTTTTGTACTTTCTTAATTTATTTTTGTTTTCACTTTAACCCTCTAATTAAAGAATTATGTTTGCCCTCTAATTTCTTTTTTGTTTTGATTTTCACCTTCATTCTTTATTTGCTATTTGTTATTTTAAATTCTTTCATGTAATTTTTTTTTCTCTGATTTCATCATTCGGCATTTAATTTGTTGAGGATTGAACTTCTCTATTTTCCCTTACATGGCGTTTCTATTCTAATAACCCGTGTCACGGGATTTTAAAGTTACCTATCGCATATCTTTTCAAACTCAACCCAAGGATCAACCTGGAGTAAGTCTCAAGTCACGAGTCAAGTGGATTAACTCACGACAACCTATTTTTTTAATTTATAATTATGTAAGAATTAAATTGTTTCTTTGTTAAAAGGAAAAGGGTCAATGGTTTTTTACTAGGTTTTCCTAGAGTTAATTGGTTGGTCGAGACTATAACTCGAGTTATTAGATTTTTGTTTCTTAAAATGCCCTTTGCAGCTCCTAAACATTTTAAGAAACAATTAGCGTGGATTCACAACGTAGTTTCCACTAAAAAGAGAAGCGCACTTTCCTTCAACATAAATACGTAAGGAAAAATAAATGTGATAGTTGGAAAATAAATATATTTTTTAGTTAATTTTATGTTTTTTTATTTTGTATTAATAGTTTTTTTCTCTATTCGAAATGAATAGTTTTTATATTTTATTTTTACAATTCAGTAGTATTACGTTGTAGTAATCTTTTGACAAGTAGAGATTTGAATGATTAAAAAAATATTTTAATTATTTTCATGTATTTATAGTGTTCTTGATTTTTTTAAGTGTTTTGACTTGTAACAAGTTTTTTTATCTTTCACTCGTATTTTTTATTTAGAATGATGCTGTTATTTTTCTATAAAAAAAATCAACTACAAATCTAATATAAAATACAATCATTTTTTAAAAAAAAAGGCTATTAGTCTCATTCAAGTTTTCATGATTAGATGTCGACAAATCAAATTTAAATGTTAAATGTAAATTTGATCCGTGCATAAAGTTATTATCTTATTTGCATGTTTTGTCCTTGAAAGAAGGCTTGGATACCCTTTTATGGATTCTGGTGAGAGTTTCTTATTATAGTTGAAAGAGATTGATACTTTTGAAAGTTCAAGATAGTTGAGATTTTTCATGAATAGGCTATAATGTTTTTTCCCTGACTGACAAAACTAATGTTTCAATTCCTTTCACTTGATAACACATGATAAATACCCCCATAATATCAGGAGAAAAAAAACCCATCTATTAACCCAAAAAAAAAAAAAACACTAAATTAAACTGAGTAAGAATTTTCTTTTCAACCTATATTTGTTTTTTTAAACAATATTGAAATTCAAAACAATCACTATCAAACTTCTCCCATCAAATGAAACTCATTGACATAAAGTTCGATCTTTTTTGTTGATGAAATCGGTGTTAATCATGATTTCCTCTCTTCAACTGAAAGCCAACAACCTCCTCTCTTCTCTCTCTAAATTAAGAATTAAAAAATAAATAAATAAAGTTTCATAGCAAAAATAAATTTCAAAAATCTACAAAGACCAAAAATGTATCTTTTGAAAAGTAGCAGGATCAAAGTTAATTTTTAAAACAAACTTTAAAACTACCACTCATTTTCTCCATCTTTTTCACCTTGATCCTTTGAATTTGTCCTCTTCTAGTAATCTTACATAAATTGACCTTTAATTTAATCTACAAAAATCAAAATTAAAAAAGAAAAATAATTGTTGGGATGAAAAAAAAAAAACATTCTAAACAATAAGTCTAGAGACGATCCACAATGTAATTTAAAGGCCAATTTATGTAATATTACTGATTTTAAATCCTAATTGACCAACATGTTTTGTTAATATTATTGATTATTCTACTATTTATATTTATTTTTATGTTTTAAAAGTATTTTTAAAACAATTAAATTTTTTTTCTTTACTTCAAATTAATATTAAAAAAATTAAAATTTTTTTTATTTCAAATTAATATTTTTTTAATATTTTCAGATATACACTAATATCAAAAATAATTTTTAAAAAATAAAATAAATATATTATTTTAATATATTTTCAAATAAAAAAAATTTTAAAAAATAACCGCAACCATTTAAATTGTTTTAAGCCATTGTTGAGTGAGAATCTTGCCTCATTTATACCTGAGCCGTAGCTGGAAGAAGTGCTATAAATGGTGTTTGAACTTCAAAACATGAGCCTAAAACTTGGAAAGATAGGATAGAAGATGTTTGTCAAAATTATTTTTTAAAATATTTTTTATTTAAAAAAAATATTATAATAATATTTTTTAAAAAAAATTATTTTGTATATAAACATATAAACGATTTAAAAATATTAAAAAAAACAAAACTTATTCCCAAACACCCCAAGTGACAGACCAACTTTCCAAAACAAACTTTTCTCCCTTAAAAAATCATTAAATCATTAAAAAATCAAAAGGATTTATAAAATACCATAACAGTCATAAAATTATATTTTTCACCCTTAAATATCCAAATAAATTAAAAAGAACAATTAAATATCAGTTGGAAAAAATGAACAAATAGATTAAAAGAAAAACCAGGAAAACAAATCCAACCTAAAAAGCACTTCAAGGAGGCGCTAGCCTTGAGGCCTTGAGCTTCATTGAAATCCAATGCATGAGGCTAATAAAGGCGCGCCTCTTGACAACGCTGAATAACGAGTGAACTGTGACGAGTCCAATGAATAGATAATACAGATGCATTATCAACTTTGTTGAACAAAAATTGTTTATAACGTTGCAAATAACGACTGAACCGACTGGGTGCTGTTCACCTTATTAAGATGTGTAAAAAAAATTGTTCGCTCACCTACAAAGAAAATCTTAAACGAAAATAAAAGGAGGGAAAGAAAGGACAAAACTGAAGTTTCAGCGGAAACATCTCCTTGTTCTCTCATCCTACAACTTAAAACTCATCGTAGCCCAGTCGGTTTTTTTTTTTTTATCATAATTTACCTGAGGTAAATAAATTGCAATCACCTACGACCACCGGTCTTCTTAACAGGAAGGACATCCTCGTCATCTGACTCGATATCTCCATGCACCCACAGCCCACGCCTATCAGCCCGTGCTTCATCCTGGAATTTTTCCAAATTTTCTAGCGCCACCTTCCTTTCCATCGAGTCCCACTTCCTCATCTTTTCTATCCTGGCAAGCCCTTCCTGAAATATCCCATGAAATTCAATTAGCCTACAGAAAATGTACTAAATGCTTGCCTAGTTTCCTGAAATATCCAAGATACGCACATGGTGTCGTTTACTAAACCTTCACCTGCTATTAACAACAGAGATTTTACCCAATGACAAGGTGATTAATTTTCCTGAAGTTTATGGGAGCCAGTGTTCACAAGACGTGAAAAAAAGCTTTTTCACAAGGTTTAACACTCATCCAATCATCCTTGAAGAACATGAAAAACATTACTCATACCTGAACTAGGGCAGCATTTAAGCTGATCTCTGAATCAACAGCGACCAGAGTTACAACAACAACTGGCCCAGTTCCCTGGCCTTTAACTTTCCCTCCAGAAGCATCCCTTTCTTCCACCTTTGCCCTTAACTCTTTTGAACTGTTTAATGTGTTATCACTAAAATACTGAGCTGCTTCTGGACCACAATCATCCTCCAAGCTTGGAACTTTAATGTATGCTAAGCTGCACAGCTGAGCAAGACCAGGTGCCGCTGACACTGATGGATCAAGAGGCCGTATGTGACTGTATGGAACCTCCTCCTGATTGCCATAATCAATGTAGAACACCTCAAACTTGTCCCTGGGAGACTCAACGCCTCCACGAGGTGCATTCACAATCTTCACAAGTCAAACAGGAAATTTGAGATCGATCACGATGAGCATTTATAGGAATGACATAGATCCAATGATCTTAACAACAAAGATAAATAAAGAAACTATGATTCTATTAAACCAAGTGATGAAAGCATAACATCTACAGAACAGGAGATGGGGACATTCAATCGATGAAAACAAACTGTGAAAGTTAAACTACAGTTAAAATTTAAGCTTTGATTGGATAAAAAGTGGATGAAGATTGAAACTAAGTAGGAGGCTAATTCTCACCATTGCTCGGTTCCATGAATTATCTGCGCTAAACTGAGCAAGCACAATGTCACCTTTCTTGGGATTAAAAGCACCAATTACAGGAGCCTCTTGGAGATTGAGGGAGGCAAGCTGTTGCTGAATAGAGGCTATTTTCTTATCCTCAACTATCTGGACATAGAACCTACCACCATCCAAGACTTCTGTAACCAATACCTGAAAATAGATATTAAAATGGAAATATCAGAGATTGTTGTCTGACATATGAAAGCTATGTCATTCAATAATATCTCCACTACCTTGAGCACTTCTTTCTGTTTGCTTTCAACAACAGGACCACTATTGATTTCCTCTCCTTCAACATAATTCTCCCAAATCTGCAAGAATTTTCAGATTTTTTACTTGGTGATACAATAATCAAGAAAAGAACAGAAGATTAATAAGACATGATAATACTTCTTACCTTCAGTTTCTGCCTCTTGGCGGATTGCTCAGCCTGTTCAAGAAGATGTGCATCAGGAATCCTATCAGTGCCAAAGGAAGTTTGAAACCTTGCAAGGCCAGCTTCGAGAAGAGTCACTGCCATGTTAGTCCTTGACTCCCACAAGGATCCCAAGAAAGTTCCGGTTCTATCAACAGTTTCCACTTCAATCTGGGTGAAGGTACATTCATCAGAACAAGGAAACAAATCAAGTGGCAAAGCAACCAGATTGAGAAAGGTAAAAATTATACTTCAACATCTCTCTGCATTATCTTTCGTCTCATAAGAGCTATTGCTTCTTCTGAGTAGGGTTCATCACGACCAGGACATCTAACACCAGAGAATGAGAAAGCAATGCTACATGTTTCCTTGGGAATCAACAGTTTAAAACGATGACCACTAAGGACGTATTCAACAACAGCAGATATCCTCCTACTTCTGTGCAGGAATGGCAAGAAGTCTTTGGCTTTCTTGGATGATGACTGTAATAAACACAAAGAGTTTATATGTTAAGACCATGCAGTAAAAAAAGAGATTGCCTTTAGCACAATTATTGTAGTTCTAACCGTGGTGAGGTCTGTAATATGCATGACTGGAGGGTCCTTTGCAGAATGAATCCCTTTCTTTCCAGCAATAGCTCTGGATTCAGCAGCAAGAAGGGCATCATAAAAGTTTGATCTTTCCTCAAAATCTCTATGCCGAATCACAGTGCCAAAGCCACGAGAAACCACTAGCTCAGCAACATTAATCCCAGGTTGCTGGCCAGCAGCAGTAGATGGAGCTGTCGAGGCTTCATCACCTTTAGTGGGAGACAGCAGAAAGATTGATCCAAAATCCATAACTCTTGCATCTCCAGGAACAGGGGCAGCTGTGGGTCCATCTGTCATCTTCCTAGAATATTCCATTCTCACATTCACCTGAAAAACAAATAATCATTATATGTGATGGTTTTTTCAATCATCAGAATGAAGAAGTTGCCATAGCTTCCATACTTGTCGTCCAATAAGGCGTGTCCTCAAAAACTCCTTAGCTTCCCGGGCATAAGGAGCAGGTTTTTCATCTCTTCGAGGATTACCCATTTTTGGACACCTAATGCTTGAAAGATTGACTCGTCTCTCTGCCAATGGACTGCCATAAGGCACAGAATCATCCGCCACAATGACACAATCACCACTTACAACCTCCACTACCTAAAGAAAAAACAAAAGTAACTGAGAAGAAATCTCTACTAAATTAAAGATGAATTAGCATGAGCAAGGAATGGACCAACTGCTACCTTTCCAGTAAAATTCTGATCATGGATTGCTTTTGAATTTGTAGCAGGGGGTACATAATTAGTCCAGAACCTCAATCGACTTTTTTTGGCTTGCAGTTCTGCAGTCTTCAGCAGCCGTTTAGCATCTTCTTCCATCATGTTTGCACTCCATTCAACAAATTTTGCCAAACCCTAAATTAGGAGAGGAGGTAGAGAGAGATTCAGAATACCCATATATCTGAAGGATACTGACAAATACTATTAGAAGCAGTAAAGCATCCAAACATGAACAGTTATTCTTAAAACTGAGTATTGGAAACTGCATCAAAGCCAAGAAGGTTGTCTCAAACCAGATGCCAGCATGCAAAGGGGGAAATGTGGCTCAAAAGAAAGCAGGAGTGGGGGCAAAGGACCATAATTTTACTATCAATAAGCAAACCACTTAAAAAATAGAACCATTTCCACAAAATCCATTTTAATTTTCATGTGCAGTATATAATCAATCAAGCCTTCAAAGACATAAGAAACCATTAATATGCAACAGAAAACCCGAAGCATATAAGCTCCGATATTTCTCTAAGGTAGCATGAACTATTGACAATAGCTCTAGATTTACAAACTCTGCATTTACAAACTCTGCAGGAATCTAACTAAAGCACAAACTACATCTTTCTTCCTTTATATAGCAACTAACCAAATACAAAGAAAACAAAAACAACATTGTACTAAACACATGTTCCAGTCTTAGGTGAAACATGTAGATGGAATAAATTCAGTTCCATGTTCAAAATTCTTTTTCCATACAAATACTGCACATACGTGTTTTTACCCTATTCCCTAGTCTGTTTCACAATGATTGATCCCTCCATCCTGCTCAGTAAATGTCAAACCTAGAACCTATTCAGACCCTTTCAACCTTTAACTCCTGGCACTTGATCCAATGCCACAAGGCTGAATCCAGAAGTGAATGTTCACAAGCTTGCATCAAATGACTGAACAGGCCAAGGCAATGTAAGGCAACTCTTTCATTAGTTATATTACAAAGCATTAATTAACATCAATGATTAACATAATGGCACAGCACATACATTTTCAACAAGCTCCAGTGCCAAGTCCTTTGCAGATTCCCCATCAGGATAGTATACTGATCCAATCAAATTGCTGAACTTGTCAACACCTTCCAGAACAATGCGGACCTATAAATTCAAATAGAATTTAGACGGTATCTGAAAAAATGCAAATAAAATGAAAGCTTAAAACAGGATTTACTTACATCCCTGTTCAAAGTACGTAGCTCTGTAAAATATTTGGCTTCCATCCCAAATGGATCAGGAGCAACTTCTGGAGGAGCTGCTGAGGCTGCAAGTCTCTGTGCAGATGTTAAAGGGGCACGAGTTTCAGATGTGTCACCATTTGTTCCATTAGAGGTTGTTACAGTTTCACCAACAGTTTCTATTGCAGCTCTTTTACCCATTGATGGGGCCTAATTTAAGGGGATTCAAGTGTTAGGCATTTATGGACCATGCACCATCACCAGCAAATAACACAGATGGGCAAGTAATAGCTCAAGGTATAGAAACATTGCTAATCAGTTTGCAATAACCATACCTGTATTCCAGCAACAAACACTTGAACAAATTGAAAGTCTGGAAGCAAGTAGACACGGATGGTACTGCCATCACGAACCTGCTCCACAATGCATTCCATGGGTGTTCCCTTGTTTGCAGCTAGCAGACCCATAGCATCAAAATTACTCGAATCACCAATGGCAGAGGGGGGTAGATTTCTGATCGATGCCTCTGAGGCTCCTGGTGCCTAGGATCAGAAATAAGAGAGGAATGGGCATTAAGTCAAATTCTGTCGCGTAGATTTACATTCCAAGAACATGATTGGAATTCTTAAAGCAACTTGTCCAAGTCTAGCACATAATTATTGAGGTCACTAAAGAGGCTGTATTATTTTTGTCCTGAACTCAGAAACAAGCCCAGCTCAACTTCAAAAAAATCATGCAATTAAATAATTTAGTCTTGACCGTTCAGATCATCTGTACTGTGACTGAGTCCAAGTCACATCAAACAGTAGGCAAAGCAGATCTAGCCAGGAATAAAATTTCAATTTTCCCTATTTGAACTCAATGGCAGAAAAATTCAAAAGGCTATCTTGTATCTAGTAAGGATGATGCATCCAGAAAGGTGCAACAACCCTGTGTGAATGTGAATCATCACTCAATAACCTCTAATCATAGCTACTTGATAATAAATAGATTTTTTATTAAGGTAACAAGAAGTGTTCTGTACTGCTGTACTGTGTGTAAGGAACCATGCACCGGAAATTAAAATTTATCATGCGTGGACAGGGGGAGCTCACCTTACTCCATCTGCCCAGACCCTGCTGTTTAGCTTGCTCCTCAAGGCGTAGGAGCTCAGCAAGAAAAGGACTAGCTTCACCTTTTTGCTGACCCTGCTCCCTAACCTGAACATAACAGATTCAGTATGATGCCGTACAAAAACAAGCAAAAAATCATATCAAGGTAACCTGTCAAAAAAAAAAGATCCACCTTTGCCCAGCCTTCAGAAACAACCAGCAATGCAACATTTTTTTCACCAAGGAACACAGAGCCGAATTCTCGGCCAATGGATGGAACAGCATAATCTACCTTGAAAGTCACTTCCTGTGAAACCAAAAGAAAGTTCCACATATCAAGCATAAGTTGATAAACCCAAAAAAAAACATCAAACAGAGGAAATATTTCAACAGCATTCACCTTTCCTATGCAGAGCTTCCTCAAATACTCTCTGCTGTTCCAGGCAAATGGCTCATCTACACCACCTCTGCGAGCCTAACAATCAGAAAATGAACATGAATTCACAAAACTAAACTCGTAAAATCAGCTCAAGGACTAATTTCACATTCATGAAAATATAACTCTAACAATTAACACCAGACACAGCATTACAATCATAAAACCTCTCGTACACAATCTTTTCAAATTTATTAGCGACTCCCAATCATTTCAGTTAAAACGTGAAGAAAAGCACAAGCGTTACCAATCTCGGGGCAATGAGAGAGGACAAAGTGATAGTCTTTTCCGGTGGAGGGCCAGGCTTACTGCTAGTCATAGCCATTATCACCAAGCTATCCCCTGAAGGAACTGCTTTCACTTTTCCTCTGTACCATCCTGTAGCTCCAGCTGTTGACGTCGCCATCCTCAACAGCTAAGATCTACAAATTACAACATCATTTCCATCCATAAAGTTTATCAGACTTCTCGCTACTCCAGGATAGTTACCATAAATCATGAAAAATCAAAATTTAGCTCATAATTAATCAATTAGCATGATCAAACACTAATTAATTTTTTCAAATCAAAAACAAAACAAAAGCATATAAAAAAAAAATTCAAAACTTAGCTCATTGTTAATTAATCAACATAATCATCACTTATATTATCGATCAAGCTTTTTTATTGATTAAAAAATAATCACAGCAACATGCAAAATCAAAAAATTAAAAAAAAAATAGATCATTAAAGTAACCAAAAACACCAGATCCATTACATTGAATTCACCAGAACTGAAAAAACTACACAAATCATCACATGCATCACTGTACAGTTACTCGATCTGCAATTCGAATTCGATAAACATTACAAAAAACAAAATTGAATCATAGAAACCGCGAATTAAAAAAAAATGTCAACTGGTTGATCGTCATGAGATAAGGAAAGATCTGTCAATTGCAATTACCTCGATCTCTCGAGATATTATCACAGGAAAATGCTTGTGCTTTGAGAGAAGAGAAACAGAGCGCGAGAGAGATCGAGAGAGAGAGGGACGGCGAGACAAAGAGAGAAACAGAGGGAAGGAGGGAGGCTACAAGATGTCAAATATAAAAGAGAGGAGGAGGAAGGAGACAGTGATAATACCCTTGGTTTTTTATAGAAATTACTAGAAATGCCCCAAAAAAGAATTGGAGAGAAGGAGATATAAATGTGTAGTAATTAAATTTACAGAAAAGAAAATCTCTAAAAAGTTAGGAGGATTGGATTGGATATGGGTTTTGGGGGGTTTTTTTTTATATAATTTAATGCCTTTGTCTAATCTCTTAGGACACGGAGGGAGGAGGGGGCTACCCGTCTCACATCGATAACGCTTGAAAACTGGGTTGGTAAAAATCTCTCTTTGATGATGTACCAAATTTCAACGTGTAATTGCCTTTGTTGGTGGTTTTGCTTGTATTAGATTTTAATGACATCTTTAATGATAGATTAGTATAAGTGGGTTTGACTAATTTTTTTTTTTAATGAAAACGAGTCCTAATATGATCGACACGCGATGTCACGATATCAATGCATGTTATGTACAAATATAAGATGTTATCATAATATATGGTAATAGTTTTAAAAACTATCAAATGATTCAATTATGAGATTTTAATTTTTAAGATCAATATTGGAAGTGAGAAAAATAATTTTAGTCATTCAAGTTTGATATATATAAAACATCATGTTTCGATTTTGTTATGAGGTTTTTTTTAGAAGTTTTTTAGTTTGATAATTTTCAGTTTTTATTCAATAATATCCGTAAAAATATAAAATTTAATAAATAGATAAAAAGTTTTAACTACACTGATGTTGATCAGATCGATCTTATATGTGTTATGTGACGTCACAATTTCAACACATGTTATATGTAAATAATACGCCATCAATGCATGTTGTGTATAAATATAGTATGTTATCATAATGTATGGTAGTAGTTTTAAAACTATGAAATTATTCAATTATGAGATTTTATTTTTTAAGATCGATATCGAATACTAGATGTGAGAAAAATAATTATAGTCATTCAAGTATAGGAGAAAAAAAAATATCTTCTTTTGGTTTTGATAAAGAGCTTTTTTTTTAGAAGTTTTTTAGTTGGATAGTTATCAATTCTCTGTTTTTATTTAATAATATTTTATTTTTTTAGCTACATTGATTATGATCAAATCATTCGTATATATGTCACGTGACGTCACAATTTACATATATTATATGCATGTAAATAGTACGACATTAATGCATGTTATGTATAAATATAGTATGTTATCATAATGTATGGTAGTAGTTTTAAAACTATGAAATGATTCAATTATGAGATATTAATTTTTAAGATTGATATTGGATGTGAGACAAACAACTCTAGTCATTCAAGTTTGAGGGAAAAAAAATCTTGTATCGGTTTTGATAAAAAAAACTTTTTTAGAAGTTTTATAGTTGGATAGTTGTTGATTCTATGTTTTTATTTAATAATAATTATAAAAAATATAGAATTTAATAAATAAAAAGAAGTTCTAGTTACATTGTTATATGTAAATAATATGATTATATTAATATATAGTTGTTGTAATTAATATTAATAGTTTGTAAATGACCTTATAACTCAATCATATGATTTTAATTTTTTAGATTTGTGATTTAATAAGAGAATTAATTGCATCAACACGTCATTGTTATTCAATAATATCCATAAAAAAAGGTTTAAAAAAAATGGTGAAAGGAATACTTAACCTTCTCGATTTTGATTCTATCGATAGTAAATATAATTTTGTCGGTATGCATTGTAATTGACATTAGCTATTTGTTAACCACTTCCTAATTCGATCACGTGATTCCAATTTTCTAGACTGATACTGGATAACAGAAAATTAACTTTATCTATTCAGTTCGAAAGGAGAAAAAAATAATTTACCTTCCGGGTCTCTTTTTTACCTCTCGATATTCAGAGAAGGCATATTTTTGGAAAGTAAAGCTTGTTTTTAAAAATGTTTTTTTAATTTTAAAAAATATTTAAATGAAATTTTTTTAATATTAATATATTAAAATTATTAAAAAATACTAAATTTTTTTATTTAAAAACAAAAAAATAAAATTTTAATAAAAAAATAAGTTACACCATAACCCAAAAAAGATCTAAATCGCTTTATAACTCAATCAAAAGATTCTTAACTTTATAGATCAATCCCTACAAACAAAAATCAACTATGATCTTTCAAGTCCAAAAGACAAAAAAATTCTTTCTTTCAAAAAATTTCTCTCTAAGTGGTTTGCTAAGCAATTGCATTGACTTTTTTATTTAAATTTAATAATATTGATTAATAAGTTAATATTTAATTTTCAAAGTATATAAACAAATAGGATACGCCTTTCTAATCTCACTGGCTAGGAATGATTAATTTTACCAAAGAAAAAAACTTCTTCTTGGAAGGTGATGAAAAGAAAAAAACTAAGCAAGATATGATATCGTCATGTTTGTTTTTGTATTTTAAAAGTATTTTTAAAAAATATTAATTTTTTTAAAATTTTTTTCTTTACTTTAAATTAATATTTTTTTAGTATTTTTAAATTATTTTGATGCGCTGATATCAAAAATAATTTTTTAAAAAATAAAAAAAATACTATTTTAATATATTTTCTAATGAAGAACACTTTAAAAACACAATCGCAATCACACTCCCAAATAAGCTCTGTAATCTAATAAGAAAATGTTGTAATTTATATTTTTTTGTTTAAATCTATATTTTCAAACCACAGCCACAAAAACAATTAGATTTCATTTATTTATATGGCATAATATGTTTTATTCAAACTACAAATTTAAAACTGTTTGATTAATCAATATACACCATAATATTTTGTTCAAACCATAAATTTAAAAGTATTTTGTTAATTAATACACATCACTTTTTTGAACGAGTCTGATTGAAAATTTTCTCTTAAAAATCCTGATTAATAAAAAAATATTTTTTAAATATTTTTTTAAATTTATTTTTTAAATCCCAATAATAAAAGCTATTATAATATCAAATACACACATTATACAAATTATGTGTAGAATTACTGTCTACATTAGTATCAAAACTTGAACTTTTAAAAACAATGCAAGAATGGAGTCAATCAATGACATATCTAACTTTAATATAAGATGGTTTGAGAATACATGAAATTAAACGAAAAAAGTTAGATAATA
>Ga0325405_1000312_pt1 | contig 45766 bp, 20 predicted proteins | sample PopdelMetagenome_21_FD_205663 | JGI IMG/M metagenome (GOLD analysis project Ga0325405, IMG submission 205663) | Populus deltoides microbial communities from Bellville, Georgia, United States - Xylem-Control-R2 | ecosystem: Host-associated > Plants > Phyllosphere > Stem > Wood/Secondary xylem...
ATTATAAAATATATTAAAATTGATTTTATAACAACCCACAATAGCCAATTATTTTTTATTTTCAGCATGAAATCTCTTCTTCTTTTTTTTAATTTCAGTCTTCTATGCCTACTTTCATGATCAATTTGTCAAAATTTATTAATGAAAGAAAAAAAATCAACAATAAATGACCAAAGTGTAAAACAAAACAAAAACTCATCAGCAACCAAAATTTCAGAGAAAAGGTTTTTTTTCATCCTCATACTTTACTTTTTCTTTCTTGAAGGTCCTTATAGTTTTTATAATTTTAATTTTACTTCAAAATTTTATTTTTTAAACATTTCAGTTATTAGAGAAAAGAGAGAAATTGTTTAATTTAGCTATTTTTTTATGATAAAACTTATCGCTTTTTATGTCAATAGGTTTTATTTGTCAAGAAAGGTTTGATAGTTATGGATTTTTTCAAATCACGAGTTTTGCAGATTAGCCGTGTTCATTTAAATTATTTTTTTGTAATTTTTTTCAACACCAGATTGATTGAGAATTGATCTTTATAATTATTTTTATTTACTTTTTAGGAGGTTGTCACAATTCCATGACCCAGGTTGCTAGCAAAATGACTTGTGGGTATTTTTTTCATTTCACAAGATCTATTTGTTTTACTGCATTTATAAGGGATATATCAATCTTTTATGTATGATATACACAGTAAAATAACTTCATTACCATTGAAACTAAGATTTTTAAAGCCAATGTCATGGGGCATTTTCTTCCTTTTGATTTCATATTAAAAGTAAAATATATACATTACCCCTAAAAAGTTGAGTCTTATTCACTAATAGGCAGGGGCATTTTGATAGATATTTCATGACAAATGTTTTTTTTTTTGTAATAATAGGCTGGTGGGGGCTTTATTGAATTTTTAATTTTTTATATATAGTAAAATTATTTAATTGCCCTCGAGATTAAAAAAAAAAAAAAAGCTTCATTGTAGGAGTTTTTTTTATTTTTTGATCTTGGATTTGTTTTGTTATTCCTAGGAGGGCTAAGGGACACTTTGGTCTTATAATAAATATAAAATTTTAATTAAAAAAATATTGATGAAGCGTGGCTGTCACGCGCCAGCGAGCGGACTTCGCCTTTAAAGGTGACCTTAAAAGCGTACCAACATCTTCTACGTGGTGATGCAGTGCGTGAATGGAGGAGCTCTGGTTAAGCCCCAATAGACTTTTTTCCCTCTCTCTTTTCTTCTTATTAAAGTATGAGTATGCCCTATCATTTATTTTTTATATTCAATTTAGTCCTTATTCTTTTGATTACTATATATTTTGTTTTTATATCTTATTTTGATTGTTTTTTTTCAATTTCATCCCTATCATTTAGTTTAATTTGATTTTTATGTCAAATTTGGTCCATATTCTTTTGATTTTTTTACCCTTTTACCAATAAAATTTTGTTTTCAATTTCATCCCTAAGCATTTATTTTAATTTATTTTTATGTTGAATTTGGTTTTTTTTAATTGGTCATGTTTTTTTCTTTATTTTTTTATATTGGGTTATCTCGATCCCATGTTGGCTTTAATTTTTTTTCATCGTTTATTTAAAAACTAATTTTTTTAGTTTCATTGCTATACATTTTTTTTATTGGAAATATTGTTTTGTTTTTTTGGGTTCGCCTTCTATATAGTCAGTTCCGGTCTTATGACCATGATCACGAGTTTCAAAGGTTAGCGCAGGTTGACTTTAATTTTGTTTTGTTCTTTTTTAAAATTATTTTTTTTTTCAATTTTATCCTTCAACATAATTTTTTTTTTTGGAATTGATCTTCATGCTTTTTTTTCTTCATTTTCCTCTCTATGAGTCTATCATAATCATGTGCCCATAATCGTGTGGTTAGTGAGTTAACCATATTGATTCATATTTTTTTTTCCATTGTTTTTTTAATTGATTTTTTTTTACTTTCATCATTCAATATTAAATAGTTTGATAGTTAGGTGTAATAGTTTTATTCAATTTGTTTTCACTAACAACTTTTTTTAATTGACAAAGATAATTTGTTTGATTGAACAAAATATTTTTTTAAAAAAACAAAGTTACTAGACACAATTAAGCTCATGACCCGTGTTATATAATCAAATATTTTAATTTTAATTATTTCTTAATCAAATATTGATTTATTTAATTAGATGCATGTATAAATATTTTAATTTGTAATTGAAAATTTTTTTCATAAAAAAACACGTTGGAAAGTATATTCATTTTTTTATTGAAAAAAAAAAATCACCATACGGCAATCCGAAGAAAGAATTACATCAGACCTTAACAATATACATCCAAGAAAACCGAAAGAGAAAAGAATACATGAGCAATGTGAAGTGATGAGATAAAAAGAGGTTATTTGATGTACCGAGGTTGTTCACTTACAACAGTTATGGAAAACGCTTTACAGGAATTGTAAGAAAACAAGTCAAGAAAGAGAAAAGGAACAAGTATTCCATGCCTATTTTTGTACAGATGCAGGAGAATGGCTGATCGGCGAATAACCAGAATTTTCTTAGCTTGCACCGGTCCTCAGCACACACTCCTCCCAATGTCAGCCGAGCATAAACAATTAATTGTTGTAATCTAGCAAAGTTCCTGTTTTCTAAGGGCAGCATCTCTTGACATCCTCTATGGTGAAATTCAAATCCCGCTGCCGATTTTAAAATCTGAAAATGAGGTTGTTTCTCGAGCTTCAAGTGTTGAAGTCGAATCTTTCTTGTTCAGCCCAAAAAAGGAGCAATTTTGAAATGCATCCAAGCTGCTGGCTATCAGATGGTTCAAACCACCAAGGCTATCACTTAAAATCAAATCTTCAGCATGGTATTTGGAGGATGGTATATCCAGATCTAATAGCCCTAACGAGTCAGGCTGCAGAGTGGATAGCATGAATCATGTCAGCTATAAAAATCTAACTACATTTTCCCAGGGGCTAACAAATTTCTTTATGAAACAACACATCTTCTTCTGGCGCCAGAATGCTAACCCGGTCACCTTAAAGGGGATATAGAGCATAAAACAACAGGGAAAAGAAAGAACGAAGAACAAAGAAAACATACCCAATAGATATCTGTTAGCCCATTGAAATTCTTTGCTTGGTTGTTCACGACTTGCGAATCAGACAGACACAAACGGTCTTCACCAGTAGGATAATCCATAGGACCCACAAAATCAGGTAGCTCCTGCAATAGAAGTATAATATATTTAATCAACCCTTGCTTCCACCAGACAATAGAATCACTTGAACATGATACAAGTGTTAAGGATACCTCAAGAAAGGCACGGGATGCGATTGAGCTTGTCCTGTCCATCTGTTTGCCAACCTGTGGAGAAGCAACAGCAGATGTAGTAACTTCCTTGCGGAGAGAATGATTCCTTTGAAAAGCAAAGGCATCACATGTTTCTTCACCATCCCAGATTGAAGATGTATGGGATGTCACTGAGGAAACAAATCCCATTTTGCTTTGATGCCTTGAGATATGTGCAGCAATTGCCGCATCAAATGAATCACAGCTGAATGGGATCTGCTGAAGGCATTGATTGCTTTGATCAATAGGTGGTTCAACGCAGTTAAAATCTGCTTCATGAGGCAACTCTGATAGTAGATCTCCAATGCTAACATCAGTAAGGCTATCAGCCCACTCCCCGGCAGACAGCACGTTTACATTGCTCAATCGCAAGCCATCCTACATATATACAAATCAAAGTACACGTCACAAATGGAATAGTGTATGGACATTCGTCATGGCTGAAATATTTCAAAGGTCAATAATAGGTGATAGATATATGAAACAACGGACAGCTTGTATTAAAAACTAAATGACCAAACCTCAATTTATGAATGAGACATGAATGCTGCATCAGCAAGTATATATAGCAGAATAAAAAAGTGGTATGAAGCAGCATGAACTGAGACAGCATTCAATTGGATTAAAATCACAAGAAGTTGCAATTACCACATCTTCCAATTGTTGTGTGCTAGTCCTATCATCAGTCTCCGTTCTATGCCAGGATGTGTTTGCTGCAGGATCAAAGGACTTGACAAGATTATTTATGGGTCCTATGGCAATAAACTCATTTGTCTCATTGCTCACTCCTGCAGAATGAGGTGTAGAAGCATGATTACTGTTCATGGAAGTCGGGCAATCCCTACTGGGATCCTCAAGAAACTGATCACCAGTTGATGGCTCAGTTGTGGATACAGAATCCATAGCCTTCCCTTTCTCATTTCCTCCATCTGTAAGGCAACTATACGTTGAAGGTGCTCGCAATGTCATAGAAGCAAAGTTGGCGTTGGAAAACCAGCCATACCTTTGTTGAAATGCAGATGTCAGTTAAAGTACGATCTAACAAAGGATTTGCATTTAAGTTGAACGAGAAATAGAAGAAACCTCAAGCGAAACACTGGAGGGCTGCCAATTGAAAGGTATACATCGGCTGCACTGACAAGTGAGTCCTGTGTCCATCTCTGATAACCCACCAGGTTTTCTCTATTAACTACGTAAGGGAAAAGCATTAGCTCTCCAGATGCAACAGTAGAATTGCCCCATTTCCGATTTAGATGTTCCAGTACTGATGATATCTTTTTCCGAGTACTAAGAGTGAGTTCCAGGTGTGGATTATGCTTATCCTGCACCCAAATGAAAATACAATCACATTTTCGGAATACTGCTCGATAACTAAAACTTCTACATCAAAATCATCAACGTTGTTTCTCTTTGTGCTCACCATTTCTAAGGCTCTACGAGTACCATCATCAATTGGGAACAACTGGAGCTTAAGCTTCATATTATTGTGTGCACTGCTTTCAACATAATGAAGCAAAGAAGCAGGCAAATGGGGCAGAACGTTTTCAACAGAATCAAGACCATTTTGCCCTGGAAATGAAAGAACAATCACTTATGGCGCTTCAAATGGTGGCTCTTTCAAATTTTTGGATTAGGAATTGGTGAGGATCAGCCCCACCAGCCATACCTTGGTCATGTTCAAACTCTTTATCAGGGGCTGTCCGTTCCAAATGCTCGGCAGCATCAGCAACCAAAGAAACCCCAGCAATTGCAGCCTTTTCCCATTTTTTGTATGCCGCTGATGAGGCTAGACCCAATGAGAATCAATTAACAATGTGACCAGCACAAAAATTCATGATTTCAAACCAAACGAAGTGAAACAATATTCATCCATCATTTGAAAAATCAGATCAAGAAACCAGAGAAACATAGCTTTTAGCTAGGAATAATGGTTACAATAGCATGGCCATCACTCAGTCATAGCCCCACCTGAGTAGGGTTTTGAAAGCAAGGATTTAGGGGCAGTCCTATTCTTCAGCAATTTTGCAGAAAGTCACTGCCTTTTATGGGGCACTGATTGTTTCGAACAAACCCCAAACGCATATCCCATTTAAAGTTAAAAAAGGAGAATTACAAGTTGTCCACTTTTTGTACTGATACCTCAAGGATCATGCCTAGAATAACATTAAAGCAAATTCATGAATGACATAAAAAGTATGTATGGTAAATGGGGGAAAGTAAAGTATAGAATTGATGTAAAATCCTAATACAACATCTTCAAAACTGAGGATAAGCTCAAACAAATAATCACCTGGTTTCCGCCTTTGCCTTGCAGGTTTCATTGCAGTTGAGTCTCCTTTATTGTTGTTACGGATAACCCCCAAATTAACATTGCGCTTCAATGATCCCTTTCCACCACCTAATTTTTGTATGTTTTGACTATCAACAAGAACAAGTTTAACAGTTCGAGTATCATGCCCAGATGCTCTATTCTGATTTGTGATAATGCTAGGAGTTGTTGGAGAGCCATTTTCCCCTTGTGAAGACCTCTTCCTTACATTCTTCCTTCGATCTTTCAAGAGTTGGTTTTCCTTCAAGGAAAACATATACCAATCAGTTGAGCATATCCAGTAGATCAATCAAGTTCGTGAACAGGAAAGCGCAAACTTTTGCAAATATAGACAAAATTCACTAACCAGTGCTTCTACAAATATCTTAAACCTTCGCGGTTTTAGATGGAGCTTTGAAGCTTTGCAACTATACTTTGCCAATAATGACCACCTGTATAAAAAAATCAAAATTTGAACCAGGAAAACAAAACAATCCAAGACTCTGTCAGTTGAAGCAGTCCAAGAGAAAAATATCAATTTTGACAAACCATAACACTGAATCCTCATCATTACCAAGATATGATACAAATCCTTGATCCATGATGGCATTATGGTCTATACACTATATCAAATTCCCCAAAGATTTTTAAGCCAGATGCACTGAACAAAGATGGGAAATTAAGACAGTAGAAAAACCATTCACTTAATGTATCAGAGATTCAGAATGCTTTACATCAGCTCCAATGCAGAACCAGAAAAATAATGACACGTATTTGTTGATAGTATCACAAGCTTCCTTTTTCTGACTATTTTTTCATGTATAACTTCCCTAATTTATAATACATATTAAAAAAAAAAACAATTCAAACAGTATATAAGAAATATTACCATCGGAGCATTGCAGCGTTTGTATCTTTTGAGTTTTTTGCATCTAGGCACAATCCTGGGCCAAGCAATTTGTTCATACGCCTCACAAGACGATAGTAATAATGCCTGACCTGGAAATATAAATAAATAGGTGGTAATGAATATGATGAATACATCAACAAAACTAGACGAAACAGCTGGATCTAAATCTTGTTGCAATTTACCTGATCCTTGTTTTTACTTTGAACATGGCGAGTAATTTTCTCAAAGTTCTGCAATGAAAGCTCAAGATGGTTACTTAAGGAGTAAAACAGAACTGAAATTTTTTTAATCCAAAGCACATTCCAGCAATAACATGCCTTGCCAACTTGTCGTAGTGCATTGAAGAAACTTTCCTCTTCTTGATGTGTCCAAGCAGCCCATTGCCGTGTTGGTCTTTTCTCTGCGTTAAGCATAATATTAACATTTACAGATAAAACTACCACTCCCAAATCGTGGCATGTTCCTGCAGCACCTAAATTAACAAAAACTAAAAAAATATATATTAAAAGCACATAACAAACCTGGCTGTCGTGGCTCAACACGATCTGGAGTAGATGATGTTACACCAGGATCTCCGACCTGAATTGAACTGTTTCGATGAAGATGTTGTTCAGAGTCCAAGGAGACTTGTGGCTCCATCTCTATATTAAGGGCCTCAAAAAGAAGAAGAAACACTCATGCACTTTGAAGTGTTTTTTGCTCCCCCTTTGACCTCAATGAATGCTGTAACCCTATTTGTGAAATTGAACAATAACTCAGCATTAAACTCCTTCGCATATAAACTGTAGGGAAAGACAACCACACAATCTTTTTTAATCTTATGTTTTCCATAAACAGAACAGGGGACTTGTTTTCATTGAACCCACAAATAAGAACTTGGATTCCCCACATAATCAATGTTAAAATAAGCTACCATTCCGTTAAAATTGGTAGCATTGGGCTATTTCCCAAGTTCAGAATTTTACAAGCAAACCCAAATGGACTAGAAATTCCACCCCCTCCGGTTATAGAACAATAATTTCGCTAAAACAAAACTAATATTCAATCAAATTAAGCAAGCTAAAGCGAGTATTTAAGCTTAGAAACTCCAATAACAGATAACCCATTGAAAATGCAGGAAAATAGAACACATTAGAAATTCAAATCTCAACTTCACCAATTTTTTTAGATCCAAATTACCAGATTTCAAGCTAACAACACTGAACCCGACTAATCAAAGAAGTTAAATCTATTAATCACTAAACACCCACATAAGAAACCTCATAAAATTAACGAAATTTTCCACCTTTATGCTTTTCCCCAATTTTAAGCATCGAAACAAAACTAGGGTTTTGAACAATAGTGATCAATTTTGACCTTAAAATATCAAAATCAAAGTAACGAAACTGAGAAGCTGAAGTTAATTTTGCAATACATGAGAGAGAGTCGAACAAACTCTAGAACGGAAAGCCCGAGCTCATAGAAATTCTTGGACAAAGAAATCGAAACGCAGAGAAAGCTGCAAGAAAGAGAAGAGAAGGGATTTTTTGTCTTTTTTCTTTTCTTTTCTTTTCTTTTCTTTTCTTTCTTTTTTTCTTTTTTACTTTGGAGAAAAGAAAATAATAAAAATTAAATATTTTAAAGATAAAGTTTTTTCGGCAAATATTATATTTATATTATATATATATATATATATATATATATATATATATATATATATATATATATATATATATAAAATTCTAAGCAGAAGAGTTTGGTCTTCATTTACAGGCAAGGAAGTTTAAAAAATAAAAATAAAAACTGTCAACTTGACCTAAAAATTAATATTAGTATTTTTATCTTAAAAAAAAAGTTGACCTAAGATTAACCTGCCACCTTATTTTTTACGTGGCATGGATCAATTAGCACTCAATTTTTTAAACCAAATCTATGATTACCTAATATTTATTAAAAAATTATTATTTGATAAAATTAAATATACATTATATAATTATTACACATACATAGAACGTAGGAACGAATTCATAGTCAAGGACACCTGTCCTTGTTTCTAATGTTAAAAAACACTGTATGTAACCAGGATTTATGTCTTTAATTTGAATATTTTCTGTCCTGAAATATGAAAAGGTTATCCTTGTCACATTCCTTGAAGAAAAAGGTTAAAAAGCATCGTCCTTTCTGGAAAGGCGCACGAACCACTTTCATGTTTGCGAAACGATGGAGTTCAAAGGGAACATTCATTCAGGTTTTTATGGCATTTTGCTTGGCCACCCCATAATTGGTGGATCAAGAAATATTATTCATCATTTATTTTACAGTTTAATTAAATAAATTTTAAATTTATTTTTTAAAAATTATTAGTTTAACTTTAGAATTACTGGAGACTTATATGATCGTTAACTTTAGAGTTTCTGCGATTAGTTAAGGTATACGCAAACTAGTTAGGATATCCATATTAATAAAAAAAAAACACACACACACACATATATATATATATTGTTTATTATTATTGTTATAGCGGTTGTTTTTTGTTTGAAAATATATTAAAATAATGATATTTTTTATTTTTTAAAATTTATTTTTAACATTAAAAGCATCTAAAAACATTAAAAAAAACAATGTGAAGTAAAAAACCTAAAAAACTTATTTTTTTAAAAAAAATGTTTTTATGGATATGTTTGACAGCAACGCAAAAATATAAAAGAGAATTTCATTTTAAAAAAAATTTGTTGACATTACCTACTGCTAGTATTGAACAAGTTACACAGGTCATCAGGTGAAAGGAACTGATTCTTTGTTTCATGTTCAAGCTTCTATATGACTAAAAGATAAACAGCGAAGGGATAAAGAAGACGCACCCAATGCCGCCGCTCTTGCTTTTCCTATTTTTCACATGCACAGCTGAGATTTAATGTTGTTAACAGCTTCCAACAGCCTCCCTTTGAACGCCGAGTTGCAGGTCAACGAGGAGGCAAATGCCGTCCCGACTCTAAGGGTGTGTTTGGCATTGCATTTGCAACTGCGTTTCGTCAAATTTTGAATTTTTTTTTTTGCTAAAATTAAGTGCGGTTTGTACTTTTTGGATCGTTTTGATGTGCTGATGTCAAAAATAATTTTTAAAAAATAAAAAAACATCATTGGCATGTATTTTGGCACGAAAAGCTATTTGAAAAGCAACCGCAACCACACTGCCAAACACGCTCTAAATAGTCTTGTATTAAAAAAAAAAAAAACTCATTTAAAATGTGGGGGTGCGAATACTGTTTGGACGGCATATTTCACTATTTTTTTTTAAAGAAAAAATATTTTGTTTTTATTTTTATTTTTACTTTTATTTAGATTAATATTTATTCTCTCTTGTTTAGAAAGTCTATTTGAAATGAAAATTACTTTTAATTATTTTTTAAATTTTTGAGAGGTTTTTCTAATTAATCTATATTTTTTTCATCTTTTGTATAGATGAAGTGAAATTAAATATTTTCATCTACATTTATCTCTTAATTTTTTTAGTTATTATTTTTAGTCATCGTTTATAGTTTTTTTCACTTATTAATACACATAGTTCTCGATTTATTTGATTATATATACATATAAATTTTTTAATTTTTATTTAAAATTTTATTAAATATAAAAACATATTAAAAAGTCTATGTATAAATTTTTTTAATTGAAAAAAAATATTTAACTCAGAGTGAAGTACAGGACAAATACCTAGTTATTTATATTATGGTGTAAACAAATATCTAGAAAGATGATATTAGCCCCTCGGCCACATGAAATCCATCAATTGTTTTTTGCTTGTGGTGAGCCAAGGCTGAAGAGGGGCATGAACATTAGTGTTGGTTGTATGTAACAAGAATTTGTTATAAATAAAATGTTATGTTTTTTATTTTTTTAATGTGAATATAGTACATTATAGAAACATCCAGGGGTGGTGCATGGATATTAGTGTTGGCTGCAAGTCATGAACATTAGTATTTTTATTTATTTATATGGTTTTTTAGGTTTTTCTATAAATAAAATGTTAAGCCTTTTATTTTCTAATGTGGAATGAGTACACTATAAAAACATCTAAAAATACAAAGAAAAAGAGGTAGCACTCTAAGGTATAACAATCACTCTCTTCTAAAAGAGTTTAGGAAGTTTCTCACTTATAGTTCGTATGGATTACGTTGGAAGTCGAATACTTGGACGACTTGTGGTTTGTGACGACCTAGTCTTGAAGCAATTATTTAAAGTCGAAAATAACATATGATTTTCAGGTAATCTTCACATAAACACTAAACTACTCTAGATTTGTTTAATGAGTTTCTCAAGACTCCTAAAAAATTATTAAATGTACCATTTTTAATGCATGTATGTGTTTCGGGAAAACCAAGACAGTCATTATCAGTAATATTGTTGTGAAATAAGGAGGTCAGGCAACAATTCTAATTTCTTCATACAACAAATTAGAATACATCACCTACATGGTTTAGAAGTTTATCTAAATCTCTAAATCCATGCCTCAAAGGAGTGGAATGAGATGGGTAATGGCAAAATGCACAAAAAAATGAATCCCACATATTGATAGTTGATAGAATATTGTATCCTCTACCTGTATCGAAACAAGGACCAACTCTCCTGGGTAGCTAGAAACTATGGACCCATCGAAATTGATGAAGCTACAAGAATCACTATGAGTATTCTTATTTCCTAGAGATCCTTGCACATCATTCATAGTATGTTCTACGACCTTCATTTCAAGACTGCACTGACTTCTTCTTTAATGGATCTCTTCTGGGATGTTAATCTCTTCCTGCACAAAGTCCCCCGGGGGTGTTGATGGGGGACCCTTCGAAGATCAAGTCAATACCAGGTATTTTTTATGTAACAAAAGTCATTAATGAAAGTATTAATGAGCTTTTATGAAGATAGAGAAGAGGAGAAGGAAGAAGATGTAGAATTAAGGAACAAGAAGTAGAGAATGTATTTTTGTCTTTTAGTATAAGGTTTTCGAACCCCTTCCTGTATATTCATGCTTCCTTTTATATTATATTACTTGACTTGCTTCATACAACGTAAGAGGGATAGAGATGTAATCTTGTAATAGTAAAATAATATTATTCTACTGCTCGTGCCATCACATCTAGTTAATATAAGCATGAGTTGCTTGTTCGTATTTAATAGGATGTGATGGGCATCATAATTACTAACCCAGACTCATATTATGAGGGGTTTAGTATAGAGTTATCCGTCAGTTATGCACCCAATCTGAGGGACGTTGGGCTCAATCCACGCCCGAAGCCTAGGAGAAAAGGGGGCGTGGACGCGTTCAGGTCCAACATGGAGTTGGACGCGGTCGCCCCGGGCCTAGCCATGGGACTAGGTGTGGACATGTCCATGCCCACTGTAGAGTTGGGCGTGGGTGTACCCCAACCCAACTTGGGGTTGGACACCCAAAAAGACATAGCTCCATTTTGGGTTATGACTTTCGCACATTATCTCTTAAATGAGGTTGAGTTGAGAAACCATGACCCATCAATAGCCCTCCAAGTCTTCTCTTTTTTTTGTGGAGAAATGGGGAGACTTAAGGCTAAAGAGATTTTGGACTGACCTCAATTGAGTCGTGACCCTGGTCAGGGCGTCTTTTATACTCCCCTTGTCAGGGCCTCACTAGCGGGGGTGGTGTTCCCAAAGAGATCATTGTTTGAATCTTCATGATGTGTTGAGATCATTGTTTGAATCTTCAGGATATGTTCACAGTTCTTCCTCTCATGAACATTGGACACTCACTACTGTCCTGGCGAAATGGGTCCTAGATGCCACAAGGGTGTGTAGCCTCGTTTGGACCAGTAGGAGGTGTTGTTGTAGGAGGGCTGGTTTCAGCGCCTATTGATGTTGTAGAGGTTGGTTTCAACACTTCTTGATATTGTAGAGGCTGGTGTCCATGCCATCTAGGAGAGGTGTGTAACTTGAGTTGGATAGACAGTGTGAGCCTGATAAGGCCGCCCTAACACTCTTGATGTTGTAGAGCCTAGTACCCGTGCTATCCAGGAGAGGTGTGTAACCCGATTTGGATAGACGGTGTGAGCCTGATAAGGTCTCTTCAGCACTCTTGATGTTGTAGAGATTGATACCCATACTATCCAGGGGAGGTGTGTAACCCGAGTTGGATAGACTGTGTGAGTTTGATAAGGCTGCCCCAGCACTCTTGATTCTAACTGAAAAAGCTAAATAGAAGGAAGGGAGGGGGTGTTGATAGCCGCCCTGAAAAGTGAAGCATTGATCCCCTACTACTGCCTTGGAGAAACAAGTCTCAGACGCCACAGAGGTGTGTAACCCTAATTGGTGACAGTGGGAGGTTGATGCTCACTTAGGACTTTGTTACCGTCCTGGAGAAGTGGGCCCTGGATGCCATAAGGGTGTGTGACCTCGATTGGATCGGTAAGAAGTATTCCTAAGAAAGGAACGTAGATAAAGTAAGAACACAAGTGATAAAAATATATATTCTTTATTTATGTATTTAATAATGATATAGCTTAAGGTGGTCTAAGTGCCATGCATGAGGAAGGCCAAAGCCTTGTTGGTGATCGACCAGTAGGGCCTTCTTACCCTTCAGAAAGGTGTTTATATATTTTCTTGAGGCTTCCTAGTTCTCCTTCACCGCTACTACCCCTTTAACTATTGAGAACTTCATGGTCAAATACTTGGTGCTGACCATTACACTGATCTGATGGAGCAATGGCCTCCCAATGATGGCGTTGCATGGGAGATGGGTGCTAATGACTGATGAAGTTTTGTTGGATAGTCACACAACAAGGTGCAGTCCCCATAGTAACAATCAACTCCTCTGCCCTCTTCTCAAGCACTGCTTATCTTTCTATCCCAATGAGGGGTGTTAGCATTGGAGCTATATATATAATTGTTAGAAACTAGTACCATTCAAACAATAGCTGCTACAAATAATAAAGCATAAGCTAGATTTCGTGGTACTTTAAATTCATTAGAGCTTTGGACATGTTTGTTTTTATCTCTAAACCACCTGCCAATAACATTAAAATAAAAATTAGATAGCCATATGAAAATAAGGATTCATAAAAAAGAAAAGAATATTGTAAGGGTGATAAAAGAATATGAAATTTTCGAGGTTTAACAATCTTCTTTCCAAAGTATGAACATGATTTTAGTTGAAGAAACTCTCGTGTGTTTGGTAGGAAAAACATAATATGTTAACTTGTTTAATAACATTAGAGTTCCACCCACTGAATTCAGAAGTTGACCCATCTCTCATTTGTATTGATTTACTAAATAATTGACAGGAAAATAATATTTTAATAAATGATATGATGGTGCTAAAAAATAAGCACCGTAATTACTTCATGAATTTAGTTTTAAAAAATAAATGAAGAGACAGTGAGGTAAATTATTATGTTTCTTTTTTGTGAAGTAAATTGCAAAATTAAATTGCATAATAAAACAGAACAATTAGAAACCAGTCACTGCAATTAGTAACTGAACAACCATATCTCAAAAGCAAAACAATTTAATATACCATAATGAAAGGGAGAATTGTGTTGGCTAAAAGCACCAGTATACTAAATTCATAATTCATAAGTCCTAATTATCTTTTCTCTTTGTGAAGTTAAAATATGATCAAATAATCAACAAAATTAAGCAATCAATCACATAAATCAACATTAAGATTTTTAACCCGATATGAAAAAAACCACGGGACCGTAGTCCACCTAAAAGCTTCTATTAATGAATAATGGGATCACAAAGTGTTCTTTCTTAGCTAAAACTAAGGACTACAACATATAAATAATCAATATTAACTTATTCTTGGAATGCAATAAGATTAAAGAGAGAAAGTTGAGGGAAATCCTCACAAAGCTAAAAGCTGTATTTTATAATGAAATAATCAAATTAGACACTTCAATCTTCAACCTAACCATACATAATAAATAATTATGTGTTTAGAATTTGATGTCACAATTTCAGCCCAGTCCTACAATAAATAAGCTATCAATCAAAGATTAAACTGACTTCACTTAAATTGCCAATGTTTCTGTTCTCTTTTTCTCTTTTTTGGGTTCGTTATGCCAAATGAAACAAAAGACAACAGACCTTAATATATATATTTTGACCAACCTCTTCTTCTTTTTTTTTACAAGTGTGTGGTCTTTTAAAATGGTGCGGGGCCCATAACAAATCTCCCTCTCACACACCATGTAAGGAATTCGCCTTAATGACAATCAGTTTGTAAGCTTTAATTTGGTGGGTTCTACTGAGCCTGTTTGCCTTCTACAGAACTCAAACTTCTTTTTAGGTAGAGACTTAGTCATCATGTTCGACATATTATCATTGATATAGATCTTCTTAACAACAAATGACTTCATCTTTATAGCATCTTGAATCCATTGGTATTTAACCTCAATATGCTTTGATCGAGAATGAAAAGTATGGTGCTTATTGAGATAGATTGCATTATGATTGTCGCAATACAACACAAAGTTCTTTTGCATTAGGCCAAGTTCATGTAAAAGCTTTTTTCATCTGTAACAACTATTTCCCCTCATTTAGTAATAACAATGTATTTAGCCTCTGTAATAGATAATACAATACATTTTTGTAAGCTTGATTGCTATAAAACTTCCCCTTGCAAAGGTCATTAAGTATCCTGATATGGACTTTTTAAACTTAATATCACATGCCATTTTTGCATATATGCATCCATCCAACACATGTTTACCATTACCAAAATATAAATTGAAACTAGAAGTACTTTTAAGATACATGAGTATCAATTTCACTGTTGACCAATGTTCTTTACCAGGATTGAAGAGGAACTGACTGACCATACCAACAATATGAGTTATATCTGGCATTGTGTAAACCATGACATATATCAAGCTATCAACTACAGATATATAAGGAACCTTTATCATTACCAAAATATAAATTGAAACTAGAAGTACTTTTAAGATACATGAGTATCAATTTCACTGTTGACCAATGTTCTTTACCAGGATTGAAGAGGAATTGACTGACCATACCAATAATATGAGTTATATCTGGCATTGTGTAAACCATGACATATATCAAGCTATCAACTACAGATATATAAGGAACCTTTATCATCTTATCTCTTTCTTCATCACTTAAAGGGCACTGTTTAAAACTTGGCTTAAAGTGATTTGCAAGTAGAGAACAAATAGGTTTGGACTTGCTTATACTGAATCTCTTAAATAAGATAGCCAAAGTTTTATATTCTTCATTTCACAAGTAATCTTGGTGCTATGAATCTATTTTGTTGGTTCTAAATTTTCATTGCAAAAGACTTGCTACACTTTTCCTCCAAACTCTATATCTTTTTAGTATTATGGCTAATAACCAGCATATCCACTTATAACAAGAGAGTATTAAATTTACCATTTGAAAACCTTTTAATAAAATATAATAATTAGAAATGGCCCTACAATAACCATGCTCTACCATGAAAGAATCAAACTTCTTATGCCATTGCCTTGGAGTTTGCTTCAACCCATACAAACTCTTTTTTAACTTGTAAACTAGCTATTTTTTACCTTTCACTTCAAACCCTTTAGGATACTCTATATAGATCTCCTCATCTAAATCACCATGGAGGAAAATAGTTTTCACATCAAATTATTTAACTTCAAGATTCAAACTAACAGTTAAACCAAGTACAACTCAGATTGAAGACATCATGACAACAAGTGAAAAGATTTTCTTTAATTTCTAACCTAAACACCTATTTGTTCTTGAGTGCTTTCTTTCCTTTCAGAAGCTTCACTAACTCGAAAGTATGGCCCATATACAAGGATTTTATCTCTTCTTGGATGGATTTCAATCACTTATTTTTTTCTCATGTGACATAACTCAATCAAAATATTCTCTCCCCTATTATCATCATTTCTAACCTATACACTCATTTGTTCTTGAGTGCTTTCTTTCCTTTAGGAAGCTTCACTAACTCGAAAGTATGATCCATATACAAGGATTTCATCTCTTCCTAGATGGATTTTAGTCGCTCATTTTTTCTCATGTGACATAACTTTATCAAAACATTCTAGCTCTCCCCTATTTGTAACTAACACATACTCACGAGGAGAATATTTGGTGGAAGCTTGGTGAGGTCTAGTGGACCTCCTCAACTTTGGCTCATCTAGAGTTTCTTAAATAATATGTTTAGAAATAACACCACCATCATCATCATCATCATTAGCTGGCATATAATCATCAACTAATAACTTAAAAAACATACCATCATTATCATCATTTTACATATCACCCTAATTATTAAAAGACATCAAAGGAAACTATGTAATAGGTCTTGAATTCGAATTAGCAAGAATAAAATTAGTAGATTTTATTTTCTCTTTCTATTTAAAGTATTTGATGGTTGATCTTAGAATACAATAAGATTAAAGAGAGAGTTGAGAGAAATCCTCACAAAATTGATAACCTTATTTTATAACAAAACAACCAACATGGAAACCTTCAATATTTAATCCAACCATAAAAAAAATAAAGAGCTATATGTCTAGAACTTGGTGTCAAAATATCAGCTCGATCTAACAGTGAAAGAGTAATAATCAAATATTGAAATTGGTTGCACTTAAGCTGCCAATGTTTATGTACTTAAACCTAAAACAGGAGTTGACCAGACCAAAAGGACAAGTCTAGGTCATATGGGTTGACCCAGGTCAACCTAGGATAATTCAAAAAAATGTTTGAGGTTTTAATATCCCACGTGAAAACAGTTAAGAAACAATCTATGTGGATGTAGGCTATATATGCTGTAAATAATGAAGTTTAAAAGATTGTTTGAAAATGCTTTTTTATCCTATATTGAAAAAACACAATTTTTTTTCTTGTGAATATATATTATATATATTAATGGGCTTTCAATCCCACATTAAAAAAATAAAACCTTCTTCTAGTGTCTATATAATGAATTTTTTCATGGGCTAGTAACCAATAAGGAAAAGGGAGGTAGGCTCACGTGCATAAGATTAGGTTGACCAAGAGAAAAATCTCTGATTGTCCCCCCTATGCATGAGGTAATGTCTACGCTTTTTGTACCTTTTGTCTTCAATAATATTTTTTATGTTCTATTAAATATTTATGCACTTTGAGAACACATGACACAACCCATAAATATACATTTGTTCCACATTGAAAAGTTCATGAACATGTTACAAAAAAAATGTTAGGCTAGATATTCATAAATTATTTTTCTTCGTATGTTAAAAAAAAATGTAAGCATAAGCATCATAATAATAATAATAATAATAATAATAATAATAATAATAATAATAATAAAAGGTTTCACCCGGGTTATGCAGGGTCATCTGATTTTCAGGTTGACTCGACAGGTCGTCCGAGTTTCACTATGCCAATTGCAGGCCCGAGTTTTATATACTTCAAACCTAGCTAAGGCCTTGGGTTGCCCAAGTTCCAAGTCAACCTTTCGGGTTGAACCAGGTTTGATAATTATATTTTTTTTCTCCTTTTGGTTTATTATTGCCAACTAAAACAAAAGATAGTCGTCCCTAATATATAACTAAACAAGGGCAACCCAAGGCCTTAGGTGTGTGTGTGTGTATTCTTTTTTCTTCTTCTTTATAAGTGTGTGGTCCTCTTTAAATGATATGACACATAACAAGTTGGTACAACTAGTCAAGTAGCAAGAGCAACAACTCACCCATAATAACAATAGAGAAAAAAAGTCTCTTGGCTAGTCAACCTCAAAAATATCATCCTTCTTAATGGGAAGACCGATTTTATAGCACTTAACCAACAAGTAAGGTTGAAGAAAATCCAGATGCAAAGTAGTCAAATGTTCAGAGGATGAGCATAGTTTTTGTACATGTATTTTTATCTAGAAACAAGTACTTGCATTAAAGAATATTCGAGAAAATAATTGTAATGATCATTGGATGTGTGTGTTCTTGTACATTTATTATTGTTCTTGTATTTAACGCAAAAGGGTAATATAAAAAAGGTAGGAATTAGGGTTAGGAGGATTGGCTTGAGTGCTTGGTATAAAAAAGGCCCAAGGATGCTTGGGCCTACAATGTCAAACCCACGTAATAGACTCTTTTTAAAATACAAAATAAAACAGGAAATGAGTCATCATTTAGTTCAAATCCTGGCCACGTTCGAAGGTTGAAATGTTAGGTTTTGGATTCTTAGACCCTAAAAACCTATTTAATTTACTTTCACTTGAAAACACCTAAAAATTATTGTTGCAACCCAATTAAACCTATTTTTAACCCCAAAATACTATGAGATCAGTCCAAAAAAAATTAGATTGATTTAAAAAACTTTTCAAAACTTTGAACTACTTTTTCCAACAAGATGAAAGTTCAAAACTACCTTCATGAAACTTCATTCCTTAAGACAAACTCATTAACACAAAAATTGATCTTTTTCAAAACTACACTCTATTATAAGGTTTTAACTTGAGTTTTTATTTTTATTTTTAATGTAGATGGATTCAAATTTTCTAAGCTTTTTTACCAATTTCTTATGAGTGAGTTAAAAGATATTCTCTCTCAACCAAGTGATTCTAATCAATTAATTGTTGACTTAACATACTCGAATTTAAATGTCCATTCGGCAAAAAAATCACAAAGAAGTAAAAATTTCTCACTAAAGGAAGATTGTTTACTTGTCTCTGCATGACTAAATACAAGCAAGGATCCAATTACAGGAATTGAACAACAAACAAAACAATTCTGGGCTCGAGTACATGCTTACTTTGTAGAGAATGGAGGAAACTTGAATAATTGTTCCCAAATAAGCATCTCCAGTAAATGGCAAGAAATAAATAGAGAAGTCGGTAAATTTGTTGGATTTGTTACTCAAATTGAAAATCATCAGCAAAGTGGAATGACCGAAGAATCAAGGGTAATTTTAATATTCATTTTTATATTAAATTGTTTAACACATATTTTAACATTATTTAATTTCTCTAATTTTTTTTACTAGATTAATGATGCTCGACAAATGTATGCTTCTTGTGTTGGCAAATGATTTCAACTAGAACATTGTTGGGTTATCTTAAGAAAAGAAACCAAATGACAATTTGAGCGTGCAAGTCAACATCAAAGGTCAAATAAGAAACAAAAAGGTCATGTTAATGCAAGTCCGGCTTCATCAGCTCCATCTACCCCTGATTCTGTTAGTTTAGGAGAAGATAGTGAACAGTTGATTTATCAAGATAGACCAATTGGTCAGAAGGCTGCAAAAAAACGACTTAAACGTAAACAAGGAAAAGATAAAGTTGGGGAGGTAAGTGTAACAAATCTCTTATAACGATTCAGGGATACTCTAGTTGAAATTGAGGATCGGAAGAAACAAGATAGAAAAATTATGCTAAAGTAACAAGCTATAATGATTCAACAAAGTAAAAAAGAAACAAGAATTGGATAGGATTGAGAAAGAAGAACAAATTATGAAAATGGATATTTCTAATTTGGATCCAATTTCTGCAACGTATTTTCAAAATAGAAAGTTAGAAATTATGCAAAAGAGGGGTTTTAATTTTTAATTAACTAGATTGATTTATTGTTTAATGTAATGTATTTTTAATTAAATATGTAGAAATTTCTTGGTTATTTTAAATATATTGTTATAAAAGTAGTATCAATTCATAATACTTTTTTGAAGTTCTTCTAACACTTAACAACAATAAGTAGGATTAATTAACTTAAAAGATAACAACCATAATGAAAATAAAAAACAAAAAAAAACTTGAAACTTATGATGACATAAGAAGTTCAAATCTAATGATTCTACTCGTTGCCATATTGTTCCCACAAATGTTCAACCAAATCTTCTTGTAGTTGAGAGCTAGTTGCTCTATCCCTGATTCGATTATGACTTTGAAGAAAATCATGTAGTTCTGGTATTTCACCATGTGACACTGATATAAAGAAATTGACTTAACGTTCATGGTCAAATCCAAGGTTCATTACTCCTTCATCCTCAATAATCATACTATGCATTATTATGCAAGCTTTCATAATATTTGCAAGCGTTTCTTTATCCCAGTATCGAACAGGTCCACGTACATTTGCAAAACGAGATTAGAGCACCCCAAATGCCCACTTCACATCCTTTCTTGCAGACTCTTGTAGACTCTTGCTTACTCGCAAAATATTTTCTCTTTGCTCCTAATAGCCTTGGGATTATCTTAACAAAGGTTAACCAATTAGGATAAATCTCATCTGCTAATTAGTATCCCATTGTATATTCATGCCCATTAATTGTATAATTGATAGGAGCAGTTCGACCTTCAGCAAGTGCAGCGAAGATAAGTGACCGATCAAGAATATTAATATCATTTAATGATCCAGGCATTCCAAAAACGGCATGCCATATCCAAAGATCTTGTGAAGCCACCGCCTCTAGAATTATAGTTGGTTCACGACAATGACTAGTATACATCTCATGCCGTGCAATTGGGCATTTCTCCCATTTCCAATGCATACAGTCAATGCTCCCTAACATCCCTGGAAATCCACGTTGCTCTCTAATTGATAATAATCGACAAATATCGGCCTCATTTGGTGCCCTTAGATACCAATCATCAAAAATTTCTACGATTGTTTTGACGAAAACTCTAAGACTTTATATCGCAGTGGTTTCTCCAATTCGAAGATATTCATCAGTAAGATCTGCAGGAATACCATATGCAAGTATTCTGTGAGCTGCAGTTACCTTTTGAAGGCAAGATAAACCAAGAACACCAAAAGCATCCGTCCTTTGTTTGAAATATGGATTATGAGCTTCCATTGCATTTGCGATCCGAAGAAAAAAACGACGACTCATCCTAAATCTTCTTTGAAATTGAGTTTTAGTGAATTTAGGATTTTCAGCAATATAATCATTATATAACATTAACTCACCTTCCTTTCTATTATGATTGACAATATTGTGACCAAGAATAGAGCCAAGATACCCTGTTCTCCGCCTTTGATTATTCGATTCTTCTTCAGCAACCACAGTGGTAGCAACTTGAAAAGCAAACACAAGAGTGTCATTATTAAAATCAAAAGCATCATAAAAATTAAAATTAGAATGATTCATGATGAATTTTAATGAAATATAATAAAGATTGGAGAGAAGAAAATAATGAGAAAAAATATTAAGGTATATGAGAATATTTATAGATGGATTATTTTTTCAAATTTTAAAATCTTAGAATGTTGACAGTTAATTTTTGCCCATTTGAAATTTTAAAATTTAAAATGTTGGCGGTCATTTTTTTAAAGCTTGAATTTTTTTTAAAATATGAAAATTAAAATTTAAAATGTTGGCGGTTTTTTTCAAAGTTTGAATTTGAATTTACTTTTAACAAAATTAAAATTTTAACAGTAACATATAAAACTGAAAATTAAAAATATTCATATAAATAAATTTTAAATTTAATTTTAAATTATATCTTTTAACTTTCATATTACTTCATTAATTTTATATTATTTTTATAAATTACTCATATTAATTATATAATTAATAACATTATAATTATATTATATATAAAATATTTAAATTAGTTATATAATTATATTAATAATATCATGATTTAATATGAAATATATTAAAATATAATTGACTTTTTTAAATATCTTTTTATTATATAATTAAAAGAGCTATAATTATACTATTTAAAAAGTTATTTTATTCGTATAGCTCTAAAACGATGCGTATTTACTCGGGGAGAGGCAAAGTGGATATTTTCGAAAAACGGTGCTTTTTAGGTAACGTGTGACAGAAAACAACGTCGTGTCGTTTGCTTTATAAAACAACCAAAAAACAAGAAAACAGAAAAACACAAATCTGAAGGGAACCTCTCGCCCTCGGAATAGCTTAGCTCAGCTTAACTTAGGGTAGGAAGAGCAATTTGGGTTAAATTAGTATACTTTACAGTGCCGATCAGATAGATTAGATAGTTAATAAAAATGGGTTTTTCTGTAGGATTTGTGATTGGATTGGTTGGAGTCTTGATTCTGTCTCATGCCGCTTATTCTACCAGTCAATGTTTGTTCACCATCCTCTCTTCCTGAATCTTTTTTTCTTTTTTTTTTATATAATTATAATCCTGTTTAATCGTGATGGATGATGATGGTGCAGATCGTGGTTTGTTGAAGATTACAGAGGATGAGTTTTCTGGACCTCCTTTCAGTGTATCATACCAATCTCTATACTCTTATTTTCCTTGTATATGTACACACATATATATTTATGTTGTTTTGGTTGGGTTGGGTGTTTATGCAGGTGGTGGTGGAATTGATTGTGGGGCTGGTTTTGTGTATGTGGGCAGCATTAACTGTGCCTGGCAACTTCCTCTCTATTCATCCACATTCTGATGAGAATAGGTTACTTTTTCTCTCTCTTCTTCTTCTTCTTTTTTTAAATTCTCGCTCTTATTTTTGTCAATTGGGATTTCTTTCTAGTTGAAAAAAGAAAGAAAAGAAGCAATGATTTTGAAAATATTTTTGTTTTTAAAAGGATCGATGTGGGTAATTCAGTGTCAAGCAGTCAGATTACTCTTTAAGAAATTGAGAGTAGTAATAATAATACTAATAATAAAGACTGGTTTACTTGTATTTGAGCGTCATTTAATGAGGTAATCAGTTCCCTTTAAGGAGTCTGTTATTTTTGTGTACTAGATTGAAAATAAACAGCCACTGAAATTGGTTTCCATAGAAATGGGTGTTATCCTTCTGTTGTAAACTTCTTTTGAAAGTCTTCTTTCTGGTTGAAATGAGTTTGAACTATTTCTAGCTTCCTTGAGTCGGTCGATGCATGGTATCTGGATTAACATGCTTATTAAGCAAAAGAAATGAACCCGTGCTACAGAACTTTAAGTGATTTAGTTCATCAAGAGCATGTTTGCTCGCATGCTCTTGCTAGTTGTTACACTTATTTCTGGAGGTTTCTTTCCTTTGGGTGCCATACAAGGCTATTCTCATTCCATTTTGAAAAAACCCATACAGGACGCTGTTCTTTGAAACAAATGGTGTACAGTGTTGTTATTTTCACTTTATATTGAAAATGGCAAACTTAGATATAATTTAGCTACCTGGTTGCATAGTTTCTGGCAGTTATAAGGAAAATATCCTTTTTAAAGTCATGAGATGGTCCTGAATTTTCCTAAATGGAGTAGAAGATGGAATTGTTTTATCTCTTCTGACTTTTCATCTTCTGAACCTCAAATTGTTGTTTAAATTTGCCATCGCTGTCCAGTAATGTTCATGGCACAACAATTGTCTCAAGTGCAATTCCTGTTAATTCATGCCACATGATATGCATAGTTTGTGGTAAATCAAGGATCCATTAATTGGTCTTCTGGACAGGGTCGCTGTATCTTATAGATCATAACTTGATAGTTAAGGAACAAATTGAAATCCTTAAGGATCCTTTAATTGGGTTGTTGTACCTTCATATAGCATGAATACATTCTGATTGATGATTAAATATCTTAGGAATTTTACATTGAACTGTAGCTTACCATTTCATCATCGTCATTTATATGTTTACTCTACGGTGTGACCTGGGGAGCATAATCATGTACATGTAAATGTTAAGCTTGTTTGAGTGAAGATTTCAAACTACAAGGGACTAAATCAAACTAAAATTTGCTTGATATGCAAGAGGGCTTTTGATTTTTATGAAGCCTTGACCATGGCATTGGCCTCTTGGCTTACTACTTGTGTTATTGGGCTGGATTAACTTAGATGTAGGCTTGGTGTTGCAAGTGATAGATGACAACGTAAACCCTTAAAAAAAATATAGAGCATAGAGATAGCGAGTCAGTTTAAGGACCAGAACATGTCAGCCTTGTATTTGGGCTTGTGTTTTTCCTCTAGCCATAAAAAAGAGATGTCCTCATTCTTGGGTTTGGGTAGTTCTAGATCAAGGCACAGCAGTTGTTTTTATGGTTGTACTCACTTGGGTGTGTTCCAAAACTCTGTTAGTCATTGAGCCATTGGTGGATATCTTGTCAATTGGGTTTATTGTGTTATTTGGAAATTCCTTATGGAAATAGCACTCTTGTTCTCATTGATTAGTGTCCTCATAGGTTTCCATCTTAGATGGTTTTATGCATAGTTATTAAACCCGGACCGGACCGGCGGGTTGACCCGGGACCCGGCCGACCTGGTGGCTAGACCGGTTCGGGTTTGTCAAAAGACCGGCCGGTGCAACAACCTCGCAAAACCCGGTCGACCTGGCGGGTCGACCCATGACCCAGGCGACCCGGACGAACCTGGACGAGACTCGGCGTTTTGGAGATGGTTCGCTTGAGATGATTGCAGGTCGATCTGGGTTTGGAGATCTTGAGGGTTGGCATTGGGTTCCATTTCTTCCTTCTAGCCTGACGATTGATGATTGTAACTTACAAAAAATTGAAGGTTAAACTAGACCAAACTTGCAGTTTCAAGAGAGAGAGAGGCAATAGGTGCAGTACCAGCACCACAGGCTTTATTAGCACCATCAAGTCTTTAACACCTCTCTCTCTCTCTCTGGCTAATGTTTTCAAGCATGTAGAAACCAGAAGAATTTGCAGGGAAAAGATGTAAAAGAGAGGATTCATGTGGTGTTTTTAAGCTTTAGAGCATGGGTGCGTAAGGAGCAAGGACTGTGCTTCACCCCAGGGGAAAGCATGTCAAGGAGCCAGAGAGGGTAGGAGGAGATGGTGATGAGATTAAGAGATTTCTGCACAAAACAACCAACAACCAATAATGTCACCCTCTCCCATGCCTATGCCCTGCCACATTGGGTTCCACTTCACCTCTTTATAATTGCTTTCCTTTTTCATTTCTTTCTTTAACCACCTGACCCCATAAATAAGTAAATAACCTGGGTTTTATGAGTTGACCCGGGTTGACCCATAAAACCCGGGACCCGCCCCTTTGGCCGGGTCAACTTTCGGACTGGGTTTAACAACTATGGTTTTATGTTAATTGCTTGTGTTCTCTGCTTGGATGCATGTTTTGTTATTGTGTTGCATTGTAGTTGATTGTGTTTAGATTGCTAATTATTGCTTGAAGATTGTTTTCAGTTGTTGGTAGCTTAATTAGCAAAGTATAAGATGAACACATTGAACAGTGATGCATGAAATACAGAGAACAATTAAGACCCAAGTCAGCCCCTTATTGTCTCGTAAAAATCTGACTACTTGCACAATTCTTTTTTGTTGGCTACTACTTACAATGGCAATCAACTCCACATATGTCTAGCCTAGATTAGGAATAGGCTGAACATGGCCAAATACTCTGTCAAATTTCGTGCTCCTTAAAGGGCATGCATTAGTGGTGTTACTTGATTCTCGTGCATTAGAGATGTGAATTACACCTAATGTGACTGCATGTAATGTCATTTTTACAAAATAATTGGCCATTGACATTATTCATATATTCTTCAATGCAGGATGGTTTCTTTGCCAGACAACCTGGATTTCATGATCTTCAACCATCGTGGAAAAGTATTCGTTCCAGAAATCGACATGAAATTAAAGCATTAAGGTCATTTAAGAAATGGAAGGTTCACGTCCAACATTTTTAAGAAGACCAATGTTTCTCAATCAAATTAACACTGAGAGAACTTCGTCAACTCAATAATGCTACTGTCAAGTTATTGGGATTACATAATTATGATTTTTTATTTGGATTTGTAATGGTCTTATATTTCTCATCACAGTCATGTAACTAGAATTCAGTTGATGTGTTTTTTTCATCAGTTGCATTAGAGTTTTGTATTTGAATCCAGGCAGGGCATACTTGTGGAATCTGAATGATGAATTATGACGAAGGGGTAACCTTGCCTTGACTGCTTCTATTTTTTTTTTATGATTAATCCACGCACAAAGGAAATTTCACCAGGATGATATGCAGAGAAATCAAAAAGATTTCATTGGGATACCGTGTTAGTGGTTAACTTTATCCTCTTGTACCAGGATAGGATAATACTCTCTTTTCACTGCAACCGGATTGTTTGGATTGGAGGGAAGAGAAGGAATGTATTCAATATGCGAGTAAGAAGATTCATTTTGCAAGGTTGACAGCAAGCATTTTGCACGTCTTACCTGTCCCCCCTGTTCTCAAAAGCACTCGTCGAAGGGTCCTCTTGGGTTTGATTAACTTAAGGAATGCTCGAAAACATTAATGGCTTTCTCAACTCTCATGGACGAAATTTTATTCATATAAATTACTGTTTCTTGATTCTGATATCTTCGTCCTTTGTCGCGAGAACTGGTAGTTTTTCAACTTTAGCAACTTGATGCTGGCATTGAAGTCAAATAACCAGTGCTATATGTATAAGCACAAGCTACAATTTATCAACATTGCTTGCGCGCTTGAGGTTTCTCTTACCTATTTTCACTGTAAATAAATCGACTTCCCGAATGTTATTATAAAGCAGCTGGCCTGAAAAGAATCAACATCCAAAATGACCAAATCTACAGCGAATTGAATTCAAATAAATATTTGTCAGCTCAACCCTTTTCAACACCAGTGCTCTTGGCACTAAATAACTACTTCATTGCTTATAAGGACATTACTGATCAGAGGACACTCTGCAATCCGAATAGAACATAATGGAAGAGTGTAACTGTTTCAACATACACACAAGCAATTACTTCTTAATTCTATAACAAAAGGAATATCATTTGGCCCAGATGCACGCATTGTTGTGAATAGCAATAAACTTGCCATCCCTGAGTTATTTGACACTAAATCAAACAAATTGTTATCCGCAGCACAACATTAGACTGACAAACATGGTCTGGATTGATGGGATGTCCCTTCAATCCAGACATCTCATAGCACAAATAATGTGACATAGCACTTGGCAGCACTAATCAGCTTTTATTTCCCAGCTGGGTTGTCTAACTGTGGATAAAAGCAGGGGATGACCATGTCGCCATGTGATTCTATCCAAATTCCTCTCCTGCTGCATCTAATTTGATAAATGGAGGACATGAAAGATGACATAAGTCAAACTTCTTCACAGTGTGAAAGCAGAGAGTTTACCTTCTACATCTCCTAGGTTCCAAACTGTTATGTACTAAGAACATCAAGGCCTAAAGTCAGTGACTTGTATTAGGTATGGAAACTGCTTTATTGAATCTGCTACACATTTCCAATTCCTTTTATCATTATCCCTTCGCTACAAGTCTTTTGCATTAATATTTTACCGAATTCTTAATCTCTGGTTTGTTCTTGTCTGTTATTGAAGCCCTTTAGATACTTTAGATACAAAGAAAGGTTGAGCAATTAAGAAATGCAACAGTATCAGCATCTGATTTTCATGTGTTATCAGGTCAGGTGCAAAATTATACTGGTGGGTGATACAGAAACCATGAAGGGGTGAACGATAATGAAGATATTTTCTATGACATCTTGGCAAAATGGCATATAACTAGTAGTAATCAACATGCTCCTCCAGACAACAATAAAAGCCAAAAATTAATATACATGCAAAAAAAAATACTGTGGGCAGTGGCAAAAATCAATGTTGAAGTCCAATTTTCATGCTAGCAACTACATGTAGTTAACTTTTGAAATTGGGTTTGCTATGTAGAATGGAAATGAATGGAAATTCACCCATGATATATAGCATAAGTCTGCACTTATTACAGCCTCATCTAACACAACATCATCCACTTAAATTCAATCTTACAAGACTTCTAAATTTTCACATCATCATCAACTTTTGAGCAATATTTATTATGTTTACTCCTTCTTGAGTTACAATGGTCCTTCTAAAATTGTTTCTATCACAAACTTTCTTTACAAACACACACACACACAATGGTGGTGTGATAAGACCTTCATCATAAACCCAATATCTTCCCCAAGTAAAAACTTAAGCATAGAAATGTCCAGTACAAGAAAATTTTGTAATGGCATTAAGGTGCTTATGTGGAAATGCATTGTACCCTAAACAGAATATTTTGTTGCATGTACAAAAACAGAATATTGACGATAATGGCCAGAATCAAAGAGCACACTTTGTCCATCCCACAATAAAATTCAATGTGATGATACAACATCTAATGACGGAACAAAGAAGCACAAACTTCACCGTCAAAGAATCAGTTGAGACTAAAGCTAAAGTAACATAAACATAAGCATTCACATACCTCAAAAATTGTTAGTAGGATCGCATGGGACACTCACAACAGAATCTCATAAAATCCACGCAGGAACAATAAATATGCCCCTGAAATAATTAGAGAACCAATAGCCCCTACTAAAAGCAACTTCTGAATGAGCCAGTCAGACAAGAAAATAGTTTACAACTGCGTAAGCTCTTGTGGGTTTTCCATTGACTGCCTAAGTATATACTCTGCTCTCCTCTTCTTGTCATCCCTCTCATCATCGCGCCCTAACCAATGCCCTGTTCTCCCCTCACCCTTCTTCAAAAGACTCAGATCCAAAGACTCTCCTAACAACTTCTTCCCGGTCTTAAACTTAAAAGCCACAGCAAGCCTCTTTTCAGGAAGACTCTTCCTCTCAACATCTACATCATCACAAATCCCGCCTTCTTTTGCTGCTTCAATGACAGGTGCAAATGCCTCCATCACAGAAACATGGTTTTTTAGCTTATCTGGCAACACAACTGGAGAGACATCCTTCTTCCCAGACTCCAACGGAGTGGCAAGAAATTGATTACTCTCAACTACTCCCAATTCTTTCACATTATTACTGACCCCCAAGGATGAAGCTCCTGCTGAGCCATTACTCAACAACCTCTGCTGCAAACTCAACAAAGCCCTTTCTGCCTTTCTCCTCTGCCTAGCTTGCTCAATCTTTTCTGCACGGGGATCCACAGCCCTCTCATTCCACATAGGTGTATGCAAATACGTGTGAGGATCAGGCAAAGCAGGCAACCATGCCGGAATATGCTTCCCAGGTGGTGCTTCACTCATACTTTCAAAACTAGGAATTAACTTTCTAACCCTAATAACAGGAAACCTTGGCACCGGTTGCGCAAACGGAATCTCATCATTAGAACCAACAAAGTCAATAATTTCTTTAATCGTACCAGAATTAACAAGACAATTACCAGAAATGGACGCACCTAAAAACCCTTGTGAAGCTCCTACTATATCTTCAAAACTTCTAACTATATCAAAGAAATTACATTGGGTTCTACCTGATAAATTGGCATAGAAGCTTGCGATCTTGGCTAGGTCACAGAGGTATCGGATTGTGATATCACTGAGAGAATCCAAAGCAGATTCCTTAAACCCATGAAAGCCCACACTCTCACATATCTGAGCCACTGCCATTCTTGAAACAGCACGACCAAAGTCATCGGATTTGGGTCTTCCTGGTGTATTGTCTTCACCTCCATTGCTCATATTTGAACCCTCATGTCAATAAAAATCAAGGCTTTTTCAAATCAACCACCATTTCACAAGTGATTCTTGAAGATAACCATAGATTATACGACGTGGAAGAATCATAAGAAAAGAGAATCTTGTTTTCTTTCTTTCTGCCCTAGTTTTCTCAGGAAACAAGCAGAAAGGAAAAAAAACCCTAATCTAAAAACCAAGCAACGATTTGAACAAAGGAATGGTAATTCTTCAATAGGCAAGAGAGAAATGAAAAACCCACAAATAAATTAGACAATTGACAAAGAAAAATAGGAAAATAAAGCAAGAGTAATTGTGAGTAGATGGTTGATTAATTTGATATACCCTGAGGAAGTATCTAAAAGAAAGAGAGAATATTAGGGTTTTAGTGGGTTTAGAGTAATTGTAGAGAAAGTAAGGGAATTTTCCATAAATTTTGGAGGGAAATTGGAGGATTGAAAAACAGGTTGAAAGGAAGTTAGGGATCGAAAGAGAGAGAGAGATGATACTTAGAGAGGTTAAAGGATGCGAGTATGGTTTGGGTTTATTTATAGAACACCACTCTCTCCATTGCTATTTTGGTTTAACCAATCAGATCAGAGAACAACTTCTCTGCTTTGCTGCACAGCCGCTCGAGTATGGTTGGCTTATTACTCGCCTAGGTTTCAAATTAAATGGCCTCCTGGGTTTCTTTTTAACGAGAAAGCAAGGCCTGCCCTTCTAAATTGAAAATATTAAATGATTAAATTTAAATAGCTAAATTCTAAATATATGAATCTAAGCCAGGTTTAAGTATTAAGGTCCACTATATTTTTTTAAAAAATTAATTTTTTTTAATTTTAAATTAATTTTTTAATATTTTTAGATTATTTTGATATATTAATGTTAAAATTAAAATTTTAAAAATAAAAAAATATTATTTTAATATATTTTTAAATAAAAAATAACTTTTATCACTATCAATAAATAATAATAAGTAATACTCTACTGTATATAATCCATTACTATACGTGTGTATAGTATTGATACCCTTAATGCTTTTGAGTGATACCCTTAATGCATGCTAACATTATTATTATTATTATTATTATTAAAACCTAAAAGGTGTGAAAAAAGTATTGATTCAGTGCAATGTGGTTTGAAATCGGGCAGTAATGATTTTGTCAATCGAAAATAAAATCTTTGATTTTGGTACAGGGGATGATGATTTTTTTTACAAGGATAATTGTTCATTATAAAAATAATTGGGTACAGCGCAGTTTTTTCAATTTTTTTCCTAAATAAAATGATTTTATTGTTCTTAAAAGAAAAACACAATCAGTTGCTCCTAGAGATCCTTTTTATTTTTTTTCTTTTTAAAAAATATAGTAAAATAACTAAATTGTTCTCAAAAATAAAATTTCTTTAATTAGATTATAAGGAATTTTTCATACTTTCTTCTATGCTTTTTTTGTTATTATTAGGTCAAAAGAGAGATAATTTGGTATTTTAATAACAACAACAATAATAACAAAAAAAAAAAGAAAGTGGTTGGCATGTGCGTTGTGCACGTTAATGAGTAGGCCAATCCATTGTATTCAGTGGTGCCTGCGGCAACTTATGGCGATAAAAAAATAGCCTTCCTTGATGTTTTCTACTTCATCATGGCGGGACCTTCATCCCTTGGCAGCGCATGCATCTTAATTTCCCCTGGTTTCACGCTGACTGACTTTTTTTCTTCTTTTCTCTCTTCTTGATTTTCGTGTTTGGCCTTTTGAGTTTTCATAGCATCCCTTTAATTTTGTTTTCCTTCAGATTTCGTATGTGCTCTTTTAATTGCTTTTTTTTTATTTTAATTAATTTATAGAATTAAAATTTATTTTTAATTTTATCCTTCTTTTATTTTTTTTATTTGTCAGATTTCATCATCGTTATTTTCATTGTTATTTCTTTATCTTTGGAAAAAATTTTAATTTGATATTTCTTTTTGGTTTTATCCTTCAACATCAAAGTGGTTCGAAATTAAGCTTCTTCAATAAGTTTAGGTTTAAAATTTCACGATTGTAAATTTAAGAGATTAATCAGGTTTATGATATTCGCCCGAGGTTGGTTGATTTTTTTTGTAAGATTATGTTTTTTAGTTTTATCCTTCATCATTTAATCTAATTGGAGATTGAGCTTCATTATTTTTTTTATTTGCTTTTTATAGGATTTTTTACTAATTTTGAAAATGACTTAGGTTTTTTCAAGTCTTTTTATTTGTCGTTCTTTGTTAAATTTATTTTTTAAAAAATTATTTTTGAATTGAGTTAAACTAATTACTTAAATATAAGCATGAGATGCTCATTTTATGATATTTTATTTGGTTTTCTTTCTAGGTCGTTGCTCTTACAACGCGTACATCCTCTTTCATTGTCATCGTGTAACCTCTCGTAGTAGCATTATAACCGTCTTGGTAAGCTCTTTATGGTGGTGAGCTAGTTTTCACGATGGAGTGACGATGAGTCTCTGATGGGTTTTTTTTTTCTTCATTTCCTTGCAAGTATGATATTGATGGGTTGTTTTTTATAGTTAATTATTTATGAAATTTTTGTTTGATTTATCTATTATCGTTGCTTTTTTTCTTTTATTATCATATTATTAATTTAACTGGACTTATTAGATCCAGTCAGATTAATAACCTGGGTCTCAATTTTTTTTCTTCTTTAAAAGCACTATGATTTCTTTAGCATCCCTTTTTTTATGTCGGAAAAACTTTGGTCTAACTCGCGACTTAGCACAATCCACCAATCTAGATTTACTCAAGTTAGTTTTCTTGGGTCCTTCTTTTTCATTGAATAGTGTTTTTATTTTTTGCCTTCAATAGTTGGTTGATTAGAATTGAGCTTTTTAATTTATTTTGATTTGCATTCCATGAGGTTATCATGGTCTTGTGCCTCAAATCACAAGTTTTGCAGATTAATCGTGGTTGGCTCAGGTCGATTCAATGTGTCACCCTTTTAATTTTGTTTAATAAAAATATACCATCCAATATATTACTATCTCAATATTTTTAAAATATTTCTTCCAATATACATCATATTTTTGACTTCCTGGCATCTTTATATTTTTTTAAGAATAGAAAAAAATTTTCCAACATACAGCATAGCGCAGACCAAGAATCTAGTATACTACGTACTAATACTTATAAATTTATTATTTTCTAAAAATAGATTGTTTCTTGGAATGAATCCTAAAATATAGGTAAACCCTGTTTTCATTATTATTTTTGTATTTATACAAAAAAAAAATAGATAACCTAAATTAAGTTTCTTAAATCACTCTTGACATATATATATATATATATAAACTATAAACTATAGTAATTATGTATAGTAATACACTAACACTTTATTTTGACTACTAAAACTCTAAAATATCTTAAAAACAAACCAATAAAACAAATAAAGTATTAGAATATAAAAATAATTAATTTACATGAGAATTAATCATATTATTAAAGCTATTTTTTTATTGTCTTATATTATTTTAAGTGAATAGTTTTTAGAAATTATTATTTTTAAGAGTTATACATTTAAATAGATAATTTATGTTTCCAATAATTAGTTAAGTCCACCTAAAAATTGTTTTATATGGTTTCAAAAATTAAAAAAAAATGATTTAGTTATTATTATGTAAACTTATATAAAATTATTTCAAAATAAAATATTTCATTTAATAAGCATTTAAATTTATTCATTTATAAATAACTCATCTGTACAATCTATTAGGAATTAGAAAAGATATAATAAATTAGTTAAATAATACAATGTGAAGCATGTGCCAAGAAACTAGTTCATATGTAAAAAGTACAAACTCCTTAAAAACTTTTGATTAATTATTATATGAATATAGTATACTACTAATACCAGTAAGTAAATTCAATCTCACCTCATATTAAGAAAAAGACCACTATGGATAAGATTTTTAAAATGAAAATTACTAATTCTTAAAAAATAGGCTAATTTTTATAATAAATTCTAAAATATAGGATAATCCCTATTTTATTATATTTTATTTAAACACCACATAAAAAATTAAATAACTTAAAAAATTCTACTTAAATCATTTCTAAATCATATAATACTATGTTGGTATTTTATTTTGACTATCAAAACTCTAAAAAGACTAGAAAAAAAACATAAAGTATTAAAAGTTTAAAATAATTTAATTACACCAAAATATATCAATTTGTTAAATTGAAACATTGGTTAAATTTTTTAAGGGTATTTTTTTTTATATTGCCCAACTTATGTTTTCTCATTTGAAAAATACTGATTATATTAAAAAAAGGTAAGTTTGTTTTGCTTCGAATTGATTTATATTTAACAATTTATGAACAAATAATATTTCATCAAATTTATCTGTTTCCAGGTTCACAAACATTGAGGTTGTCCAAATAATAACATCGGCATTTAAATTGTTGATGGAAATTCCATTGTTTCAATGGAGTTAGGTTTCTAAACATCCTGAATGGAAACCACAAGTCGATGCATGGTTTACAAGATTTAAGGTTAGTATTAACTTAAAATTTTTACTATTTATTATGTTAATTTGTTTACTTTATTAAAATTATTGATTTTTTTTAATAAATTTTTATTGCAAGGCTAAATATAAGTGGGATAGAGCAAATGATAATGTTGTGAGAAGGGTTTAGGAGAATCACGCTGCAACTAGGTAACATCGAAATTAGAATAATTTTTTAATTCCAAATATTAAAATTTTATTTTTCATTTACTCATTGATAATACATTTGTACCAGATAAGTTGCGTGATTTTTTGTACAAGGTGCAAAAGAAATCTAAAAAATATGCCAAAGAAAGCACTCTACTAGGCTGAAATGACGTGGTGGTTCGGAAAGTTTTCAAGCCGTCATACATCCCGGAGAATACATGGGTGGAATACATTCAACACGTGACGTCCGAGCATTTCACATGATGGTCACAGTCTGGTGCGGGGACTCGGAAACAGCAAATTCATGTTTCCATTACCACGTACACCGGCGGCTCTATTCCATTCATTTCACATACGAAGCGGATGGTAAGATTTATTTTAATCACATCTATTTTTTTAATTTATTGTTATTTATAAATTTATTTAACTGGCAATATTTTTATCTTACAGGCTACGACTCTTAGATGTGAGCCAAGCCTAATAGAGTTTTTTTATGGAAACGCACGTGTGGAGTGATGACTGCCAAAAACAGGTTCAACAATTCATCAACAATCGAGCTCAACACTTTGTGGTACGTTGGTTGCAACCATTTTTTTTCTTAACTTATTATTTTCTTGAATTTTTATTTCATTTTTTATTTTTAGGAGACATATAATAGCTAGTTGAAGGAGAGATACAAGGAGAATCCTTCGACCCACCTAGATTTCAATTCAGATTTGTAGTTGGAGGCAGGATCGTCCGGTGGACCTGACAGAAATCGGATGTATGAACTCTCTAATACTACGACTGAGAACTTGCGGACAACCCGTAGTGTTTCAACCATTAGGTGCTCGCAATTGATCCCGAGCACTTAGTCTCCAGAGTTCACAGCCTTGTTAGATCAAGGAGTGCAAGAGCGACCAACCTCCTCCTCCTCCAACGACGTCTTTGTTCTAGTTTCATTGTATTTCAATGTATAAATTTATAATAAATATTTAGTTTTTATATTAAGATAATTGATTTTTAAACAATTGAATTTTATACAAATTTATTTTTTAAAATTATTTTCTATTTATGTTCAATAGATATTTTTTAAAAATATATTTTTAAAGTAATATTGACCGGGTTACCGACAAACTTATTTTGTTGGTATATTCCAAAGAGTTGGAAAAGAATTACTGCAAATACTACTACAACTGTTAAATCACCGACGAAATTATTCCATTAGTATATGGCAGAGAGTTGGAAGAATTACTGCAAATGTCACTACAACTCACCGATGGAATTACCAATGGAGTGAAGCGGGTAAATTTGTTTTGGCATGTATTGTCCGTCTGTAAAGCCATCGGTAATTTTTTCTATTAACGACAGACTTACCGACATGTCTGAAATTACAGAAGAGGTTCTTTTTTACGAAAAGTTTCCATTCGTAAATTCATCGGTAAAATAATTATCGACATAATATTAGTGTAAACACCGACATAATTTACCGTCGATAAAACTGTTAAATCTGGTAATAGATGTAATTTTTTCTCCTCCCCTCTCTTTTCTTAGGATTCATGCTAGTCTACCTAAAATAAAAAAGTCTTCCTATTTGTTTTTATTTCAATTGTAATTTTCATTCTTTTGATTGTTTTTTATTTATTTTGAATTATTTTATTTTTTAATTTCACCCCTTACTATTTGATTTTAACTCTCTCTCTTTCACATGTCTACTTAGCCGAGCCGAGTAAATCTAATAGCTCTCACTAGAAAAAATTTCTTTTAAAATAAAATAAAATTTTATTTTTAAATAAAAAATATTAGATTTATAAATAAAAAATTCCAAAAAGTTTTTAATATGTAGAACAACTCTATTCTTTTATTTTCTAGATATCACATAATATTTATGTGAAGTGGTTCCATATAATTGTTATGAGGAAGTTACCCTTATAAATTTGGTTTATTGTTTATTATTATTTGTGATATCTAGAATAAGAGATTTTGTAGATCCGAGAAATAATATGTGGCAATCACATTGTAAACACTAAAGGACAAATAATAAATTGTTTTAAGACTAATTAAGAAATCTTAAAATTCATATTTTATGAACAAATTTGTAAGTTGATTTCTTTTGTAAATGATGATGATGATTCATATGGGTTTATATGTTTACGTGGAAGGCAGATCAAGGAGAACAACATTCTAACATAATAAACGAATGTACAGTAAAAAGAATCAACAGTGCTGTCTCTACTCTAAGAAAGCAAGAACAACTGTACTGTTGGAGAATCTTAAACTGAAAATTAAAGCCATATAATTTCTTCCTCAAGAACAAATTAATTTGGTGGTAGCATTAATTACAAGCAACATATACTCTACCATTCAGTGCTTGCCCTTCTCCTTCTTTTTTCTAGAATCATCTGTAATTCTTCTGGTCGACAAGGGACTGCAAGAACTCCCTCCTGTTGAAATCCATATTCCTCTTTAGCCTGCTCCAGTAAGCTCAAGAAATCTGGATTAGAGAGGCAATCCAACTTCACAACAAACCTTTTTGGTTCTTCACCCTTGATCGCAGTTACTGCAAAATGTCCCTTCTTTACATCAACTGGAACTATTTTTGCAGCTTCCATCACTTCATCAAACCCGGTTTCACGCACATTGGCTCCTCTAGAAGCTGAGAGTAAGAGAACCCGCTTCAGCTTTCTTATGAAAAGCTTCAGCATCATTGCTCTTTTAAGGCTTTCTTCCATGTTTTTCATGGTTATGGATTTCTCAAAGAGTGGTGGAGACTTGGCGTAGAACCGATATTTTTTGTTCTCTCAATTTTCTTGAATATGGAGAATCTAGACTAGCTAGGAGGAAATATATACTAGCTAGGTGGTCTAGGGCAATGGCATTGGAATTTGGAAGCTTAGCTGAATTTTCTGAAGGACAGAACGGGACCATATGTACTCAATCCTTTAACATTTAAATTAATGCAGCATTTGATTGTTCCCAAGCTCTCTGTAACTAGTGGGGTCTTGAAACACGGTTTATACTGTAGTTTTCTTAGTATCGCGTCTTTTTTAATGGTGTTTTAGAGCAGGTAGAGCCACACACATCAAATTGATAAAAAGAATATTAAAAAAATTAATTTAAAATAAAAAATTTAAATTTTAACAAACAGGTTTAATCTCCAATCAAAATAGGCATAACCTTATAAGCTAGAAGTAGACAACTTACTTTAGTGAAAGCACATTAATTATAACTAACTAAATAGGATGTTCAAGCGCTGTTTTTAATTGTATGACAATGAAAAGAAGAAAAGAACTTTTTACGCATGTAATCAAGAGTTACTGCGTAGCATTAAAAGATATATATTTAGCTTTCAAGCAACAATAAGTAGGATGTAAAAAACTTGCTTAAACTATTTGAAATTTCATGTAAAAATCAAATTGTAAAATGTAAAGAAACATTAATCTAACATAAATATTGTTTGAGCAATTTAAAACAAAAGGTGGCATGATGAGCAAAAAGAGTATAGAAGCCCAAGTTTTAAGTGAGAAGTAAAGTCCCGACAACTATTAGCAAGTAAAGAGTAACAAATACTTATCAACTCCTTGTTACTGCAAGAACTTGAATAACTTAGTTAAGTGTCTGCAAAAATATTTTAAGTATTCATTTATGTATTTGGACCCAATATATAAAATGAGTATGGTACATATCTCTAACACTTGTCTTAGAAGGTGAATTTTTCTCCCAAGAGAAAGCAACCTAAGAGCACCTAAAACCTTTAAACTTTCTTGGGCAAGCATTGGCCAAATAGTTTCCTCCACCAGATTCTTCACACACACACACACACACACACATATATATATATCACAAAAACTCCTACACGTAAATCAAAAAACTTATGCGTGCATCTAATTAAACAACCCAATAACCATTGTGTAAAGTAATGAAAAAAATCATCAACAATAAACAAAAATAAAATTGAAAAAACCAAGCAAAAAATAAAGATCAAGATATCTAACATCGTAACACGGGTAATTTACCTGGTGATTTTTAATAAACTCCTCTATCAAAATAAATTTGTAATAGAAAAACACATACAATTTGTAATAAAAACCGACATACACATAAAATTTATTGAACAATAATTATGAAAAAATAATACAAGGTTGCACATAACACATAAAATTTATAGAGCAATAATTAAAACAAAACAATGCAAGGTTGCACATATAAACAACCATGCCAAACCTAAGCACCTTGGATCTCGCAATCATGAAAGACCCAAGGTACTTGGGTCTAGCAATAATATCAGACTCCACTTACTTGGGTATGACAAACATGTCTGATTTGACAAATAACAAACAAACAGGATAATTGTGTACTTTAGTTGTGAAGAGAGAGAAAAGAAAGAAAAAAATGTAAATAATCAATCACGAGCGGCAATCCAACTATTATTTGTCTACATACGCCACACCATGTCAAAGAGGGCACAGCTGCGCATTTAGTTAGATGGCAGATGACCAGATTTGGCCACCAAGAAGTGTCGTCATATGCGCCTTCTTAATGGTGCGGGCGCCACCCACTTACTGGGCATATGGAACACACGTTAAGAGTTTTTCGATTAAAAAATAAATTGTGAAAAATACTAAAACACCCCTATGGTCCTCTTAATTACACATAATATCCATGTAAAAATACCAAAATACCCCCAAAAGCAAAGCTTATTTTTTGTCTTTTCTGAGGCTGAAAATGTTATTTTATTGTACATAAAAATTAGAAAAACCTGAAATACCCTTGTCCAGCAGCCTATCCTTTTTTATCTTAGGAGCAAAGAAGTATTTTCACTGTTATAAATATTGTGAAAAGCAAAGAAAATACATAATATCCATGTAAAAATACCAAAATACTCCCAAAAGTAAAGCTTATTTTTTGTCTTTTCTGAGGCTGAAAATGTTATTTTATTGTGCATAAAAATTGAAAAAACCTAAAATACCCTTGTCCGGCAGCCTATTCTTTTTTATATTAGGGGCAAAGAAGTATTTTCACTGTTATAAATATTGTGAAAGGCAAAGAAAATCCTTGGTCAACAGTTCTAAATTTTATTGACTTTAGGGGTAAAAGAGTGGTTTTGATGTGTTAAAAAATTAGAAAAAACACATACACCTCCTAACAATCTTCTAATGACCACTAAGCAGATGAAAAAACCTAAATACCCCTAAATCAAAGGCTTAAATTTAAGTCATTAAAGGGTAAAAGGGTAATTTCATTATCGCAATCCATAATAATATGTCTCTAGAGCTACAATGAAATCCCCATGCTATTTAACTTTCTTTTTAATTTATGCCCTCATATATCTGACAATTGATAAATGGATGAAAAGCTGACTAAATTGAACATTAGATTATTACATTACGTTACGTTCAATCAATCTTATATATGTGAAATAGAATTTTTGAGGCTTTATGATATTCTTTTGTCAGCTTCGTGTTCAATTACAGGGAGTCGATAGCAATTAGTTCATAAGCATTTACTTTGAGAATTACTTTAGTAGGGATAGTTTCTATAGTGTCGGCTAGCACGATGTATTTAATATCTTAAAAGTAGTCCAATGCATAGAAATGTGCCTTATTTGGTATTGTTACAGTAGGGTGTGTGCATATTGCATTTATAACTATATAAAATTCACTGATACAATAATAATTTGTTGGAAATTTGTTTTTATTAAATAAATAATAGATGAATGAGAAATTAATCTAAAAAAATTCTTGATTTTTCTACTCAAAGATCCATTGATTTTTCTATATTTAATTCTTGATTTATGGTGACTAATTAAATGTTGATGATGATGGGAATTAATTCTCATTAATTCTACAACCTTTTAACTTTCAAAATTCACTATAAAAATGATAGTGAATGAAGAGTTTTTGTCTTGAATTTTTCAGATATTAAACATTATTCCTCACCTCATTTATAGTGTTTTTTATTCTCCTTTTTATGCCTTGATTTTCCTCCAAAATCTAGAGCTTAGGTTTATCTTATTGAGAGATATTTGAGTTACATAATTTTTTGTTCATAGACCTTTTTTTAGAAGTGCATCTAAACCAAGGTGGTGGTGTTGGAATCTTGATAAATATATTGCAAACATCCTAGTTTGCTCAAGTGAAGAGTAATAAAACTTTAAAGATAAAGGATTCATTATTGATAATAGCAAAAGATTCATTACTTTAAAGTACTTCAACAAGCCAGTATACTTCTTGTTTAAATTTAAGCATTGTTAATTCTATTATTAATATACATGCTAGGTTTTTTACTTTATATTGATTGCAAATTTGAATATATGCTTAGTATGCATACTAGTATTTTATTATTATTTTTGTGTAAAAGGAATGTTTGCCATTAGTTATGCTTTTGCATGCTTATAGATTTAAATTTGTATGAACTCCAGGCTTTCCTTGAAAACTTTCTTATGTTTAACAAGTCTTGTTATGATAAATTAAATATCATTACTCACTAGTCTACTATATGTATCTACAAAATTTAACTTACACATTTTACATTTAATCCATAAGGGAACGAATAGTTAGGAACAATATTGGGTAACGATAATCAGGGTCTTTTTACCAAACTAACATAGTTTGGTAAAAGAATTCATGATATAACACAAGATAAAACAAAAAGTATTAGGGGAATAACACATTTTCTTTCAACCGCTAATGAGAATTGCAGTTTTATTAATAAAGCAAAAGGTTACATTTGTGTCTATATTAAATAATCACTAATGACAATAGTAGTTCTTCAATACACATACTCTAATTTGAATAGTGGTTGTGTTATCAAAGCCTAAACCACCACAACCGAAGCCCAACCAAAACCATAAATTACCAAACCTCAAACCTATAATTAAGGGTGTGATATTTTAACATTATTTTTATTTATTAATTATAATTTCAAATTAATGTGTGTTATTTTTAAACATTGTTTTTATTTATTAATTATAAAGATAATTGATAATGACAATAATAAAACATAACAATATGTATTTTTTAACTTGTAAATGGATGATTTAAAATTTTAAACAACTTATTGATGACATGTTCACATGTTAATTAATGATTTTAAATCATGCTTATCTAAAATAAGAATGAAAATGCATAATATGGAAGACAACATTAAAACCAACATGATAATTAGCTAAAACAATATTACAAAAGTACTAATAATAAAAATAAATCATAACTAAAAAAATAACACAACATAATAATACATTTAAGTCTATCCATGTCTTCTGCTATGACGAGTAGAGGGGATAACTTCATGAATAACACGAATTCCACTTGTCTATGTGGTTTTATCCTCATAGACAATATCATTTAGGCTTATTGTCTCTCTTAATAGGTCAAATATAGCACGATATGTCTCGAGCCAAAAAGATGCATATATAATAACGAGCAAGTCTATCATCATCGAGATCAGTTGTAGCATGTTGACAATCACGTAAAACTTTCCAACTTAATATTAAGTAAATAGAAATTATTAATTCATAAAAAATGCAATGGTTTTGTCTAAGCCTATAAAAAGTAACAAATAGTTATAACATTTTGAATCTGATATGCATATGGCTCATGCTCCATCTCCTTGCATAAAGAAACCTGCATATGGTTTTGTCCAATGATTCGACATGTTATACTCAGGTACCAGTTCATGTATTCCTCCTTGAAAATTAAGGATGCACCTCTCTAAAAATAAAATTTCTTTGTGCATCCCATGTCAATACATACTAGAGATGGTGGATCATCCAATTATAATCAACGTGCCTACCTGAACTACTAATGAAATGCAATTGATCGCTCGTATCTATGTCAGATAAGACGTGTTACTTAAATCTAAATTGTTGCATTACATGATTCGAGCAATACATCTTAAGAAGCTAAAAAATCTAAAGGGAACAATTGTTGTCCATAAATCTATGGTCAATGTGCATATAACAGAAGTAACTAATGTATCATCTTCTAAATAAGGATTCCAAACAACCTATTGAAACATCAATAATGCAATTATTTTTCATCATTTACCAACATCAACCATAATGACCAACATAAAGAAGTTTGAAGACATATTTTTTAAAATAAGAATACATATTTATCAAAAAAAAAATTATCTCATAATTCAAAGCAAACCCTAATTGATATTACTTGACCTTAATAATATAAATGAAAATATATATAATTGCATTAATTAAAAACTAAATGATCTTAATTGAACAAAATCCTCAATTATGATGATTTTTACCAAAATTCAATGCAGACTCTAGTTGCTATGATTTTGACCATAATTTTATTAATAACACCAGTTCATTAAAAGTATATCTATTTGCATCAATTAAAAAAATATTATTAAATTTGGCAAGTAACCCAATAATCAATTTAAACCATAATTTCTCTAATTCAAACCTAATTGATTCCATAAATAACATCAATTATATTAAAAATACATAATTGCAGCACTCTAAACCTAACATTATCTCAAGATCAACAAAATACATAATTATCAAACACAACACAAATAGTCATAAATCAAAACTCAAAATTTATCAATTTAATAATGAAACCCATAAAACTAAGAGACAATGCAGCTGTTTTACCTTAATTTTTTATGTCTAGGTGGCGATTCCACCGATTGTAGCGGTGGGGAGGCTATCAATAGCCAGTAGTTTGCAACAACAAAAAAAACAGTTAAAAGACTCATTGGGACAAAGAAAAGATGATTCTGGTGTTTTAGTGGAGGATGGAGGTTGTTTTGGGCGATTGGAGGCTGGTTTTGTTTTGGGTTTTTTGGTTTTTAGGGTTTTTCTTCTGAAGGAGCGACGACCATTGAGAACAAAAGGGGTATTGTATACTCATCGTAACCGCGATTCAGAATCGCAATTGTATTATGCAACCGCTATTCAAGATCATGGTTTTTATTAAACTTGTAATTTTAAATCACAGTTTATATTAAAATCATAATTCTGAATCACGATTTATATTAGAAACGTGATTCTAAATAGCAGTTGTCTTAAAAAACATGATTTTGAAAAGCAATTGTATTATGTAACCGCTATTCAATATCGTGGTTTTTATTAAACTTGTGATTCTAAATCGTGATTTATATGAAAATCATGATTTTAAATCACCATTTATATTAGAAACATGGTTATAAATAGCGATTGTTTTAAAAAATATGATTTTGAAAAATAATTGTGTTAAACTATGTTATTTTTTCAAAACTTTTTCAAACGATATTGTTCTCATAAAAATTTATTCTAACTGTGTCATTTTTCAAAAACAAAAATGGATAATCACAAATAATTATAATGGATGAGACTTGACGAGTCACTAATGATTGAAAAAGAAGACAATCTGGGTAGTCGTTTGATTACTAATCAGGATATGTCTTATTTCAGGGTGGGGGTGATGGAAGCATGCTGGTGCTGGGTTCGGTCTAGGTTGCTTTACGTCAACATTTAGATGCTTCCTTGATATTTAACATTCAAGGTGTGGTATTGACAAGACTTGCCACTCCTTAACCATACAAAAGGATAAAATCACTCGTCTTGACAGGCTTGCCCTCTATTTTTCTTGCAGGTAGAATGCCTGTAAGAACCAGTATTCTGTGCAAGGATCTGCTTTTACCTTCCTTTTACTAATACCTCCTTCTTCTTTGATCCTTAGTTTAGCAGTCCCAGCAAAACGAAAATTAAGTTTACATAAAATACCACAAAATTGTTTGCTGTATTCAAGCTAGAATGGTTTTGATAGAGTCTCTTCTTCTAGGAAAGCTTGTTAAAAGGTAAAATAATTAAAACTAAAGCTATATTTGAGGAGAAAACAAACAGTTTTGGACTCCGTTTGTTTGCTGAAAAGTAGTTTCCTTTTAGAAAGTGAATTATTTTTTGATGTTTGGTAGTGTAATGAAAAATAAGTCGGAAAACACTTTCAAGTGTTTGGTTATGTCATGAAAAATGAGTTAGAAAATAACTTATTAATGTTTTATTTTTTTCAAGTTTATTAAAATAATAAGGAACAAATCTTACAAATTAAAAAGTTGAATGAGAATGAAATTGAAAAAAAATATAATTTCATAAATTATCTCAAATAAAAATAAATAATATTCAAAATAATAGAGATTAAATCTAAAAAGAAAAAAAATTGAAAGATGAAGAAATTAAAATAATAATAATTAAATTTTTATAAATTATTTCAAATAAAATAAATAACAAGCAAAAGAATAAGAACCAAATTTGATAGATAAAAAATTTCAATTAAAAAATGATAAGAGAAAAGCAAATAACAATTATAAAAATGAGGATCAAACTTAATATAAAAATTAAATTCTAAGGGATGAAATTAAAAAATAAATATTCAAAACAAAATACATATAGCAATCAAAAGTTTGAGGATCAAATTTGATATAATCAGCAAATAATATGATATTTTTAAATTTTTCACAATTTCCGGAAAGTGTTTTCCGTCCAAAATAAAAGGAAAACACTTTTCTGAAAATCAAACCAAATTTTTTTGACTGAAAAATATTTTTCGTTGATTAACTTTTTTAATAGCAAACAAACATAAAAAAATTTAAAAATTACTTCCCAAAAAAATTAGATTCCGAAATACAAACACCCAACTAGAGAATGAATGCAGGAATGATTTTTCTAGTTCACGAGAAATGCTTCTACACAGAACAAGTGTCACTCATGAATTTGATTTAATGTGTTTTAGAATCTGATCTTGTTTATGAGCTGGCAAGATATCTTAGCTACCCGTTACAATATTCAATTTGCGCATTATTTTAAACGTCTCTGTTTGCTGGGAACACGTACCTTCAAGATTGGACTGCATTGCTACGACTCCGGCAACAAAATGAGCTAGCATGGTACGGATATGGCAAATCACACGCATGCTAATCAACTTGATTTTAATGCGCTGTGTATCTTGCTTGACTGTGGAATTAATAAGAAAGTGGTCACTTGTCATTAATTCAATTGACACATTTCAAAAGGCATTTTTATTTTTAAAAAAATAAATTTTTAAAAATAAAAAATGTTATTTTAATTTATTTACTATCCAAATCAAACCATAATTAAGGTGACGAACAGGAAAAGTGGGCAGTATATCATGGTTTGAAATAATGTAGGAACTTAGACAAAACTTTATCATGTGTCGGCAAACAGT
>Ga0325405_1000314_pt1 | contig 45548 bp, 24 predicted proteins | sample PopdelMetagenome_21_FD_205663 | JGI IMG/M metagenome (GOLD analysis project Ga0325405, IMG submission 205663) | Populus deltoides microbial communities from Bellville, Georgia, United States - Xylem-Control-R2 | ecosystem: Host-associated > Plants > Phyllosphere > Stem > Wood/Secondary xylem...
CTATTGTGAAGGTTCTTGTTTGATCAGGCACTAGCAATTTTGCTAGCCCAAAATCAGAGATCTTAGCATTCCAAAAATCATCCATTAGAATGTTTTGAGGCTTTATATCGCAATGGATGATTGGTGCTTCGCACTCTTCATGTAGATATAGGATCCCTCTAGCAACATCCAATGCAATTTTCACTCTGTGACTCCAATTTGGAATTCTTTCAGTTCGGAAGAGAAGATCTGCAAGGGAACCCTTGCTCATGTATTCATATACTAGGAGCCTCTGGGAGTCCTCAGTACAGTAACCAAGTAGCCGAACCAAGTTTTTATGATGAGTTTTTCCAATTGAACGCATCTCTGTGAGGAACTCTCTTTCACCTTCACTGACCAACTTCTCCAGCCTCTTCACTGCAATAACTTTTTTACCTTTGTATAATGTCCCTTTGTAAACTGCTCCAAAAGATCCTTTTCCCAACTCTTCCCTGAAACCCTTGGTTGCATTTTTAAGCTCACGATATGAAAATGCTCTCAGAGTGAGCTCATGGGCCAAGCCAAGATTTCCGCTTCCCAACCGCATTCTGGCCTTAACAACTCTTGACTTAGAGATGAAAAAAACAGAAACTGCAACGGCAATTGAAGAGCATGTAATGAATGCTACGCTCATAACACAAATGAGCATCACTGTCTTCTTGCTTGTCTTATGGACCACTGGAGGCTTCGTTGCAGTGTCAATGGATCGGTTGCGGCTTCCGACACTCTTCAAACCCACCTTGAAGAAAACCTTTGATGAGTCACCTTCCAATCTCTTAGCATATTTCACTGGGAACTTCACTTTCTTGCAGTCCCCAGATTCGTACAGCGCTCCAGCACAGTTACAGTCCTGCAAACAGGACTTTCTGCAATCTTCTTCGGACATGGAGTTTCTAAAATAAGGAAAGTCATCCCAAGTCATTTTCTCCATATCAGTAATGGTATACGAGGATGTTTCCTCTGCAACTTTGCATAATTCTTTAGTGTAGTTCCTCTTACACCCATTATATCTCTGGTTGGGATTGACAAAAACAGTGCCAGGAAGACAGCTGCAGTAAGGTTGATTATCGTTCATGGTGCAGTAGCTGTTGAGACCGCAGAAAGACTTCACTTCGCACTGACTTTTTGGTGCATAATGCATAAGAGATGTAGTGTAGGCACCATTGCTGTCGAAGTTATGAGAATACAATCGAAAAATTCCATCGTACTCCAATGTTGCACGGTAGATAATTGAGCTGTTTTCCGATTCTGAATCAGAGGAAAACACAGGTATGCCACTGGCCAAGGTGTTGTTAAGGATTAGCAGTTGTCCTGTATAATTCAAATATAGATGGGTACCGGACCCAAAAGTGGCAGTGTTCCAATAAGCATCTACTGAAGTGTCTATAGTGTCTATGGGATACAAAACAAGATTCCCATCATATTGCATTTTAAGATGAAACCTTCCTGTTGACAAATTGGTTGTAGATGCACTGGAAAGCAGTTCACCCCCTGCATATAGATTCTGGCCTCCTAATATTGTATCTGTAGGAAAGTTGAAACTCTCCCAAATGACATCAGAATGTTCATTGTAGAGCACTAGATTTCCAGAATCAAGCATGCGAGCGTTTGAAGCATACTTCTCTATCCTAGCAATGAGTTTCTCTTCACCGGCCTCATTGTTGGCATAATAAGTTCGTAAAAGAAGCTTACCGTTGACGGTCAACTCCAACGTAGCATTTGATGGCACAGGAGGGTCATCTCGGTATGCTGTCCAGGTGATTATATCAGCTGGCTTGCACACCAACCAAATTCCCACTATAAAGCCACTGCCCTGTGGGTAGAACCCAAAGGCAAATGTGCCAGAAGGGGAGCGCCATGAAGTTGGTTGGACGTTGGTGGAGATTGAAGAACCTAAACTTATCAAGTTTGAGTGGTTCTGCTGGGAACTTACAGGTTTGTAAATACAAATTATTAACAAAAAGAAAGCTGCATAAGCGAAAGCCATAAGATGAAGTATGGAAGATGGATGATATTGTTGTCCTTGTCACTTCTCACAAGTCTCGAATGACTATAAAGCACAACATGGAAAATGCTAAAGCTAGTACAACCAAAAGGCAAAAGGCTGGTCTTTTTATAGCTTTTCCATGTTTTTACGTGCTAATATTAAAAAAATTATTTTAATATATTTTCAAATAAAAAATATTTTTCAAAAACATCTTAAACCACAATACTAGACACGCAACTAGTTTCCTATGGGGACGTTTCCACGCTGTATGCCAGTAAAAATAGAGACATTATAACAAGAATCATTTTTCCTTGTAAGGTAAAAGACAAATGTCTTCACCTGTAATGTAAGAAGAAGAGCTTGCACATGACTTTAATTACTACAGAAAGATTTTCAACACAAAAGAGATCAGGATAATTGAATTAAGCAAGACTGATTGAAAGCGGTTGAGAAAATTGTCTATGTTCCCTATTTCCTCCACTAATGGTATAACAGAAAACTGACTTGTGTTGAAGCAAACAACACGGCTTATTGACAAAATCAAAAACCTGTCCCTTTCTGACATGAATGGTCTCAAAAAAAGTCTTTTATATAGTTGATTTTCCAGTATTGTTTGACTAACAATAGTGTTTGATGACTCTGTGCCTTGCATGTAGGCCCGTGCCAATAACTCAAGCCACGCAGTTTTCTTTCTCTTCTGCCTAGTGAGAGATTTAATTTGAGAAAATACATATCAGCAGGATAGTTCCTTCTAAGAGGAAGCCACTGAGAGCTCTCACAAGGTTTTACTTACAAATTGCTTAACCAGTAGTATGAGCATGAGAAGACAAGGGATGCATGAAACTTTGTTTCCCTTCTTCTGGTTATGTTGAAGATAGCCAAATAACTACATGGCCCAAGGAATTTTAACAGACATCTCAAGTTTGATAGATTTTTTAAATTTCATAGTGATATTTTGATTTACTTTAAGTGGATGTATAGGTTAGATTAATATGCTTATCAGTTGTTTTTAATTGGGAAAATCACTCTCATAGTTTATTTGTGATTACACTTTGTCTCCACAATTTTAGAAACTACCATTTATATATTGTATCAATACAATGAAAAAACAAAAATCTAATCTAATTCTTCTCTCTTTTACAAGAACACAAAATCTCACAAAAAAAAAAAAAAAAAATCTTGTGTAACGATGCTATTTTACTTAGATTGCAAGTTGTAAATTAATTATTCTTATTATTTTTTCAAAATTCTAAAAAAAAAAAACCCTAAATTGATTTCAAAACCATTTTTTCACTTTAAAAGCTTTATGAATTGCTTCAAGGCCTGGTTTATGGGCACTGTTCTCCAAAAAGCATGCCTGCTAAGTCCTGGATTCTAGTTTTTTTGCAGTAGTGCTGTTGTTTGTTCTTCTGCGCAAATGTGAAATAGTTTCTCATAAACAGTTTAAACGACAAATCAGAGACGCTTTGCATATACAGAAAAATGCTGCTCCAACAAGTGTTTGAACAGCAATTTTATGATATCTTTCGGTTTAGACAACAAGATGAGCCTCTTTCAGGCAACAAAAACAAACACCAGACACATTTTCACTGTGCATGGAAGCCTCCAACCAAGAAAAACTCCTATTTCTCCCCAGTAAAATTCTCTATATCAAGACACACAGACAATTTCCCAACCCATCTCCTCTTGCCTCTTTTTGTTAAAGTCACAGGGTCACTCTTCCAAACGCCATTAAATTTTCAGGACAATATTAATATAATTGCAAGCAAATCCAAACTAAAATACTAAGAACCCTGGACAATGAGCAATGTAGCAGGAGATAATCGGCCGACACACTTCATCAAGTTTCATCTTCTTAATTTCAATGACAACGTGAAATAACTCATTACAGCATCACTAACACAAAATTTATCATTAACTGGCACAAATTCTAAACCACCGACAGCCAACCCACCATTAAGATCTAGTCAGCTCATCTCTGTAACTACATCCCAAAAACGAAGTCCAATACAGTTGTTTATAACAGCTATAAAGAATTCTTCCAAATGCCTTCATAACATATTTTTGAAAAGCTTTTCAGGTAAAAAATGTAGTATATATACAATGACTTGATACACGAGAGTATACACAATGAACTGCTGCTCAACAAGCTTTAGCACTCCAAAGGCACTGAAACTCATTAGTTACAATACACAAAATACTTCTCGACAAATGCCATTTTTAATTAGAGCATTACCAAGGAAATGTAACACCAAGCAAGCACACAGTGTGCCAACAGAAATGGTGAAACAAGGGAAAAAACGAAAAAAATAAACTCAGACAGACCACTTCAATTAGTTGAACTGCATTCCACAGCCATTTAAATCTTCAACCTATAAATATTCCAGGACCATTGCTATGATCTTGTAGCAGATGGCACAGAGAGATCGCTCTTCCCTTGTAAAATGATGAATATAACTTTGATCTGGGATATGATAGTGAATCAAAAGCACAGGGGGCTATCTGTGGTAAATGTTTGATGACATATAAGATTGGCATAGCAGACATGAGAGTAGAACATTGGAGAGTGTGTTAAACCTGTTATTGACCATGATACTTCCCCACCCCTTTTCTTCTCAAGAACTTATGATGATAGAATTCATCAAAGGACAGACGTTGAACTGCAACAAGAGAGATACAAAAAAATGAATGGTTCCACAAATGAATCAGGAGGGAAGAAAGAAAGATATGTTTTGTTGGGGTCAGGCCATGTGCTAAACCTGGATTTGCAGAAAGAAGTCTTGAGCATATATCAACACAGTCCGGATGCAACCCTGAAAGGATGTGTTGAGAGAAAGGAAGATATGAACTTGACTTGATGTTCTGCAGCAACTGAGGTCAAGAGAACTTCTTTTATTAGAGACTGGAGCGATCACAATTCAAGGATTATAAACTTACGGAAAAGGCCTACCTGGAAATTAGTCCTGCCACGAAAAGGTGGGTAACCATTAAGAAGCTCAAAAAGAATTACACCAACACTCCACATGTCAACCTATATAATGAAGCACTGATATTCAATAAATTCTATTCTGATGCAAAGAAAGCAATGCACCAAAGGATAACATTAGCAAAATCTTTACCTTGTAATCATATCTTTGAAATTGAAGAACTTCTGGAGCCATGTAAAATGGAGATCCGCATACTGTCTCCACATAGTTATCAGGAAGCACCCTTCTATTTAAAGATGAGAAAGAAGAAAGTAAAATTAATACATTGCCTGACATGTCTTCAACAAATTTTTGGCATTTTTTCTTAATTAAGGGGAAAAAAATTAGCAACATAGTTTCAAGGTGGTCTCCCTGAAACCTTCCAGGAAACCATCCCATTAACTTTCTTCTACCAAAAAGTTACCTTGATAAACCAAAATCAGCTATTTTGAGCACCACACCGCTCTCCTTGCCAGAAAGAAGAATGTTCTACAACAAATTGACCAATGTAAGCCAGTTTCAAGGCAACTCAATCTTCAGCCACCAATTTTAAACTCCACCATAGGTAAAAGAATTGCATGTACAACACCTCATACCTCAGGTTTCAAGTCTCTATGAATGATATAATGGCTCTGCAGAATTTTCAAACCATCCCCTGAACCATATAAATCATCGAGATTACAATTATGTAAACAGAGATGTGATACAAGCAACTCATATGTTGTACTGTGAAACAGATATCAAATGACCGCTACCCATCTGTTGCGTAAATCTTTTAGCAATCTTCTCTTGAACTCTCCCATGTTGTTGAAGATAAGAAGCTAGATTTCCTCCAGAACAAAACTCTAGGACCAGGAACATGCAACATTCATCCTGAGATTGCAGATATTCTGATTTGCAGAAATGAAATATTATGGAAACAGAAAGCATTTAAATCACAGCTCCAGAAGGTAGCAACAGATCAAGTTAAACTCGAAATGAGATTCTCCTTTACATATGTCAAGCTTTTAGTTGTATCCTTCTACATCATTCCACTTTATCTAGATCAATATCCTCAGTGGTTCAGTCATTTAAGAATTTCAAGGATTCATGTTAATGGAATTAATAATTAGAGTAACTGGCATTTATCTACAATTCTTTAAGAGATGACAGCTTGGATAGAGAGCAGGAAATGAGTTGTATATATTGCTAAATAGAAGACACCTGGGTCAGAGGCCTTCAACACTACATTTGCCAACACAATCAAAATGAATCTAACCACAGTTTCTCATGAGTATCTGGTCTTTGAGGATATTTAGTGGGAGAAACTAAATAAAATCATGCTCTGTCCTTTTTTCTCCTCAATCGTGGTGAATGGAGAGCATAAGTTTTTGTTTCTGGTATTCCATGGTCCTTAGTCCTTAGTCCTTAGTATGATGTCTGATACAAAGGGTAGATAATGAGCTAGAGAAAAAATGTTGTTGAGGACATTTTGCTTCTCATATGTGTTTTGCCAATGACATCATTCATAATAAGTCTGTAGAAAGACAGGGGCTTGATGACATGCTTCCTTTCTGGCAGATTTTGGAAAATGTCTGGTTTAAGGTTAAACACATAGAAGATGAGAATTATGGGTATTTTCATCCAGGACTTGAATTGGTTCTCAATTATCCCTCTATAGCCCAGTGTGTTGCCAGGGTTGGCCCTTGGCATGTTTAGAGGTCCCCATGGTAGCAATCCACATTTTCCAGCCTTTTAGAATTTGGTTGAATCCAATTCTAATCTCTCTTACTTTGCTTTAATATTTTAAGCATGATAGATGCACTACTACTCCATATACTCTTTTGGAGAACCATGTCTAAAAACAATGCTTCTGTGAACATAATGCCTAGATTCATCTTCACACTCCACAGTACTCCATCAACGCAACAGTATTTTAAGATTGCATCCTCAACCCAAGACATTAAATTGCTAAGCCACAAATCCCATCTCAAAATGAATAATAATTGACTTAAAAAATAACCCAAGCTATCTTAAGTAAAACAAACCCTGCTTCTAATTCAACATTTACAACAGGAAGGAACCCTAAATACCAAATCAACCAACTTTCCCATTATTTTCCCTAAATCAACATATTTTCATAAAAGGGTATGCTAAAAATCACCTAAATAATCAAAACCAAGTAAAAAAAAAAAAAATCAATCACAAAAGAAATTTACAAGAAGGGTTACCCTACAAATCCCCTAAGCATCAAACCAACCAGCTCTACAATCAATCAAACAACACAAATCAGCCGACAACATCAACACCAACAACAAATTTACTCAAGAGGGTATGGAAACCTTACCTCAAAGACATCAAGAAGGCGAATGATGTTGGGGTGATTGACAGAAGACAAGAAATTAAGCTCACAATCTAAGCAGTTCCTCAAATTCTTGTTGAGTTTAGAGAGATAAACTTGCTTCACTGCCACTTCCCCCCCTGTTATTTTGTTCTCTGCTTTCCATACTGTGGAAAAAGAGCTCTCACCCAGTTTTGATTTCAGGATGTAGTTTCCGATTGTGTGAGATTCTGAGAGATTCTTTGTTGCTTCAAGATCCATTTCTGTTGGTTTTGGATGGTTCGACAAAGAGTACTGAAAACGTTGTAGTAATATTTTGCCTTGGATTTTCGTTCTTCTGTTTTTGTCATGATGTCTGTTTGTGAACGTGGCAGGTAAAGAGATGAGAGTCTAGATTTTCTTTATCGATAAATTATATTTTAGGCACTGTAGCTCGTGCTATACAGATTATTTTTTTTGAACTAACGTATTTTTTAATAAAAAAATAATTATGAATTATGAGAATAATATTTTCTAAAAATAAAGTAATAAGAGTTCATTGCTTGAAATAACATATTAAAATTTCATTTTAATTAAGGAAATAATCACAGTTTGATTAAAGCACAAAAAAAATATATTTCTTCATTCTTTCTTGGCCAAAAACTCACTCTCTCTCTCTCTTTTATATATATATATATATATATATATATATATTAGCTTTCACTCTTAAATAAATCAAAGTAGCTTTTTATACAGTCATTTATAATACTTAAAAGACTTTTTTTTTCCTTTTTTTTCTTAGCTTATATGAGTTATGACCCAAAATAAAGTGATTATAGCCAATAATTCTCCTCCTTTTTACTCATTCAGGGGCTCTACCAAACCTACTTGTCTTCTACAAAACTCAAAACAGAATTCTATCAAGCTTATTTGTTTTTTTTTTACAGAACTCAAACTTCTTTCTTAATAAAAATTAATTATTATATTTGATGTATTTTTATTATTATAAATTTTCTCAACAACGAATAACTTCATATTTATAGAATCTCGAATCCATTAGCATTTAATTTTAATATGCTTTCATCGAGAATGAAAAGTAAAATACTTGTTGAGATGGATTGCTCTCTAACTATCCCAACACATAACTATCACAACACAACATAAAATTCTATTGCTACAATTGTTTTGGAGCTTATTTTAACTCATACACACTCTTCTTCAATTTACAAACTAGTTTTTCATTGTCTTTCACTTTAAACCTTTCCACTGTTTTATATAAATCTTCTCATTAAAGTCACAATGAACATCTTTAACTTCAAGATTCAAACTAGTAGTTATACAAAATATAACCCGCATTAAAAACATCTTGATTATAGGTGAAAAGATTTCCTCTAAATAAATATTTTGATCAAAACCTTTTATAAATAATCTTGTCTTGTACCTAGGTTATGAAAGATTTTCTTCAATTTTTAACATGATTATCTATTTATTAAAAAAAAAAACCTTGTAAAAGGGTACCAATAAATAGAAAAAACAATAATAACTCTGAAGTTTAATTTATCATCATTAAAAGTCTTCCCTTCCATAAAGAATGTGTTTATATAGATATCAAGGAATTAAACCCAAGTATTCTAAACTAAATATAAATTAAGAATCCTAATAAAATATTTTTAATAATAATAATAACAACACCAACAAAATCCTAGAAATCGACATAAATAATAATAATAAAATTTTAAATGTAAGAAATTACAAACAAACAAGTAAACCTTCCTTTTTCCTACACAACTCATATAATTTGTCAAACGATATGCTAATGATGCTGGAGTTATGATTGAGATTGGACTGCTGAAAGCTCTCTGTAAGCTGTTACAGGAAAAATTTATTTGATTTCATAGATAAATGAATCTTTACAGTGGTCTATATGAATGGTACGATGGCAAAGCTGGGCTGCGTCATTTGCCAGTTGTGCCGGAGAGAAGATGGGCATCATCTGTGCTTGTTGCATCAATAGGTGGCGATTAATTTGTGGATGCTGAGGTTGCTAGCTTCAGTTACACTACTTTCTCCTTAGATCTGCGTGGTTTCAAATTACTCTTTTATGCCGATGACTATTCTGACAAGAGATAGTGTATAGTTTTCCTATTTTCATACAAGATTAATTCCTCAAGTATAACACTTGCCTTCTGTTTATATAATTTCTTGATGGTGTAAGCAACTAAACGTCTTTCTTTCTGATATCCAACTTTAGCTGTCAGACGTATGAAGGTGGTATTGCAGGAGAATCAGGTCACCTTTACACACAAAAGTTGCCTCTAACTATGTGTTCTCTTTTAAATTTATTCTAATTTTGCCTGGATCCCAACACAATACAGGTATCATCTGAGGATCCCAGTCTCAATATCAGGGCTCTAAGTGAAAATTCCGATTTTTAACCTGGATTAATCCCAATACAAACTGGCCATAGCCTTGGCAAGTGTTTTTCCAAGTATTATGGTGTTAGTTTAATTACCTGGGGGCTAGTATATATGGTGTCATCCAGCCTTTACAACAGAGAAAGTCATGAAAGATTTTGAATTAAGCTCAGTCCAGTTCATATACTCCACCTGTAGTAGATGTCTATATTTTCTATTTATGGTATCCTTGCCTGGATTACATTTTTATTACAGGCTTGCAGATCACTGGCAATGTTTTCCTAACTAAAAATTAGAATCTATGTCGCCAACTTTGCTCACTCTATGGCGTTATGGTCCTGATTCTTATTCCATGCCGAACTGGGTCTTATCCCAAACTGGCACCTGACTTTAATTAAGCCTCTATCAGAATGTTCACTTCTGAGCTATCTGCATTCATTTCCTTGGAAAGCAAACAATATACTTTCAAGTGGAGTGGAAAGTTGCAAGCCACAAAAGATAACAGGGGAAGGCTAGTTCGGGCTTAAATAGCATAATCGTGGTGTACCCCAGCAGAACTGTGGCATTTATTGTTGTTACTTATTTTTGGATCTCACATGCTAAAAATGATGAGTACTCTTTTTAAACCAAGTGCAAAAGTATAGTTCATGTTTGCTGAAAATGATGTGTGTTCTTTTGATATCAGAAGCTCAAGATATTTCCATGTAAATATTGAATTTCTTGTCGCACCGGTATTAGCCGTATGCATGAAAACATTTTATATATATATGTATATTTGTTGTATTTGTGTTGAAAATCGAGTATTCTAAATATGAGATTTGTATCTTTACAATATAAAAACACACAAAGAAAAAAACAAAATAAATACACGATTCAGGTGATTTTGCCTTCCCTGGTTATGGTTACTATTCAAGTGAAATAAAATTTCACTTGAAGAGTAACAAATGCAACTAAGAATGCATGCAAAAGCTAGGAATAAAAAAACAAAATAAATACACGTTGAAGTGAATTTGTCTTTCCTGGTTACTGTTCAAGTGAATTTAATTCACTTGAACATTAACAAATGCAACTAAGAATGCACAGTGCCAATCTCTTAACATGCAAAATGCAAAAACTGAGAGGAGAGACACGGCTTACCTGGTCCGCTGGCCACCCCGACTCTTTCAGTCCTCCACTGTCTGCGTTCGTCTAGCGTTCTCTTGTGTTTTTGGTTCTTTGTTTTGCTTCCGTTTCTCTTCTCTCCCTCTCCTCTGTTCTGTTTTCATTTTTCTTTTCTTTCACAATGACGAAAGGATGAAAGAAAGAAACCCCTCTGATCCCCTGTTATCTGCGCTGTTCTTTCCTCTCGTTGTCTCTTCTTTTTTCTTTCGGCTTAGTGTTGCCTGCCTCTCTCTTGTTTCTCTTCTGTCTTTTCTTCCCCGTTCAGTGACGGTTTAGACAGTTGTCCCCCCCCCCCCCCCGAAGATCAAAGGAAAACTCCCTCTCTACATGCTGCAGATCTCCCTCGTTTCTGCAGGTCTCTCCTTGACAAAACGAATCCCCCTTTCTTTAGCAGCAGCGCCTCCTCTTTATTTGCTGCAGAATTCCCCGTTTCTTCTCCTCCTCTCCTCCTTTTCTCGTCTCTTTTTTTTTCGTCCCTTTTTTAGGTCAGTAGAGGAGGCTTATATATAGCCTAATATAGCTCTATTTAGGAAACAAAATCTGGGGACACAATCGTGGGTGGCTTGCAATCGAATAAAGCAAATTAGAAAGCCAAATATTCTGATTGATTCTGTGATCTTGGTAATTATTCTTCACGTGTAGAATCCCAGCCATTAAATGATAGTGCAGCTCTCCTCTGTGTTCTTCCACAGCTGGCCTAGGTGTTCAAAGCTGTTGCCTTTAGACCAAAGATGAAAAAAAACTGGCGGGGCTTTTTGCCTGGTTCGTTGCGTGTAGAACATTGGTTTGTTCTGCATGCAACGTAATTAATTTGTAATTAATTTTGGGTTCCTTCTAATTTCAATTTTCAATTAAATCCTTAATTTTAATACTTTTCAATTCAGTCCCTAAAAAAAGTCCAAATCCACCCGTAATCCCTTGAATCAGACCTGCGAGCTAGAACCCTTCTCGCGGCAAGATTCCCTACTTTCTCACTAGATATTCAAATAGGAATATTTTGGGTTTCTGATATCGAAATCATGCGTTCAAAAGCCCAAATTCATCTACACATGTAGGACTACAACTTTCATGAAGGATCTAAAGTGAGATAAAATCCTTTTGAAGAACAGAATTGCAAACAAACTCGGGCTGGAACTCTTCTCACAATAGAATTCTCTGCTTTCACACTAGATATTCAAACAGGAATATCTTGAGCTTCTGATATCTAAATCAAGCGATTCATAATTCCAAATTCATCTACGCGTTCAGGATTACAAATTTTATAAAGGATTCAAATGAGATAAGATCGTTTTAAAGAACAGAATCTGGCCGCAATCTGGTTGGTTAAAAAGGATCTCCTAATCTGATTCAGAAACTGACAATGTCGAGCATTCTAATATGATTGAGAATATGACCTAAGAATAGCGAACAACAAAATTGTGATGGAAGCAGAGTCTTTAGTGCAAAACTCGGGTCAAAATCCTTTTTGCGGCAGAATTCTCTGTTTTCTCATTAGATATTTACATGGGAATATCTTGAGTTTCAGATATCGAAATCAGGCGATTCAAAAACCTAAATTCATCTATGTGTACAGGTCTACAACTTTTATGATGGGTTTAAAGTGAGATAAATTTGTTTTGAAGAACAGAATCTGGTCGCAACTTGGTAGTCAAAAGGATCTCCTGATCTGATTTAGGAAACCGACAATGCCGAGCATCCCAATTTGACTAAGAGTCTGCCATAAGAACAACGATCCCTAGGACCCAATAAACATGTAGGTCAATTCTTCAACATGTCATGAGTGACAGAATATAGCCGGGATTGTCAGATATTACATTAAACCAAGTCAGAATCCGAGCCTAAGTTGGAACATAAAATTGCGACAGCAGCAGAAATCAGTTTTTTTTTTTTAAATGCAAATTCTGAGGGATTTATATGAAGACTCCTTATCAGCCTAAGAAACTTGACACTTTTGGCAGCAAAAGGGGAGGATAAAAAGAGTAGAAAATAGCTTAAACAGGGTTCGAAAAAATATTTCTTTCTCCTCCACTTTTGTCAATTTTCCAACAAACATGAGCTACACTCCTGCACTTGGTTCAAAAGGGGTACACACCATCTTTAGCACGTGGGGTCCAAAAATGAGTAACAACATTCGTGATGGTGGCATATTGGGTTTTTTAGTATTATATATCCAGCGAAAATAATAAAATACAATTATTTGAAAGTTTCTAGGATTTTGTTACACATATTTAGAGTTATTTAGAGATTTACTATCTGAATATTTGGTCTTTTTCGACTTTGAATACTTCTTTAAAAGTTAGGTTGTCGCAAACCACAAGTCGTTCAATTGTCCGACCTCTAATGGTAATCCTCTTAAATCACCAGTGAAAAATCTCATAAATCCTTATTTAGAAGAGAGAGATTGTTATGCCTAGAGTGTTAACTCTCTATTTTGTGACTTACGTAATTTTTTTCCTAACAGACAACCATATAAAAATAAAAGGCATAACTTACTATTTATAAAGAAATATGAAAAACCCTATAAATTAACAAAATATCAATTTGCCCCTTGAATAATATCCATATATTAATTCAAGACAATTTTAGAAATTAACTCAATCAAGTCCTTACTTAATTTTTCTAAGTCTAGAAATATAATCCATATATGTATTAATTAACTATAGTCCTTAATTTCTAAAATATATTTTAATCAAATCATACATAATTAAATCATCCCAATTTAATTTCTAATTAACTAATGGTTCTTAATATGTGTGGCTCATTAGGTTTCTAATATATTGACTCAAATATAAATTCTAATTGTAATTAAATAGAATTAAATAAATTAAATAATTTAATTTATTATCAATTCAAAAATTAATTAATTTATATTTGATGATCAGGTGCATCATTTAGTAACGTCTCATAATCCCCAAATATTAAAAAAAATCATTAGTGATTTGATTTAACCTTTCATTGATCGATTTCTAAGTGTAATTAATATCCTTTCATCAATAATATTCCTATTTAATATTAAAACATGAAGTATGTTTGTCATGTTAAATCATGTTTGTTCTCTACATTATAGTCATTGATCATTTGAATAAGATTTAAAATTCTTTTCAATTCTTATTCCATCTTAGCCAAGAATTTATCAGTCAATACTATTTGAGAATAGATAAAATATTTTTTCTAATTCACCTAGTGTGATGAATCTTCTTTTAATAACTCAAGTACCATCATGTAGTTCATGTTATACTCAATGTCTACCCCTTTATTATCTCAATGAAGATAACATGTAACATGATCAAAGCATAATATTTTTTATATAAGATATATAACTTAGTGATCTCAAATCTAAAAATCACTTACACAACCATCACGTGAGCCTTTCCATAGACATAAATGATCTCTCAATATATATATATAAAATTTTTTCCAAATCTGGCTCGGATAGTAGCCAATTTTTTTTTTGTCGAGAAAATCATGAGAGAAAAAACAAATTTTTTAAAAATAATTTTTGCACATAAAATTAATTCGAAATTAACACCAATAATAATTAAAATAAGCAAATGATAACCTTAATTATCTAACGAAAGCTTTTGATAGCACTGTTGGGTTCTCAGATATCATGCATGCCGCGGAAACAATAAAATAAAATTACTTGGGAGTCTCTAGAATCCCGTTAAACAGAATAAGAGTTGTTTAGAGATTTATTATCTAAAGATTTGATCTTCTTCAGCTTTAAATAATTTTTTAAAAGTTTGTTGTTGAAACTACAAGTTGTTCAATTATTCAAATATTTTATCTATAGAATAAACAATTAATTGTTAAAGAAAATATGAAAAAACGCAATATCTAGGAGTTCATTGATAAAAACTGAATCAGAATGCATGGCATACGTGATGGTTTATAAACTTACAATCTCATCTGATAAATTAAAACAAGTCCAATAATTAAAAAGTTTTGTTGGGAAGATGAGCTATTTTGATTAAGTTCCAGAATTTAAGGACAGGGAATTGATAAATAAATCACAAAATATGTGCATGGGCAGGTAGAGACAGCAGGGTCGAATCTGTACTTCAAATTCTCTTGTGTCAAAATTAAGGTTCCATCAGGATATTCTTGTCTCTCATCGAAAGTTTGTGGGGCTTAGCTGGTAGTAAATTTGTCATCTAGTGGAAATTAATCACTTGTCTTTACTCTTCTGTCTGTAAGATAGAACATTCGATTCTTCTTACAGCTTTACTTTTCTGTTGCCTATTGTGCCATCGTTAAAAAAAAAAAAAAAACCATGTCAGGACAAGGACTATAGTTGTTGGTTATATATATATATATATATAGTTGATATTTTATTAAAAAAGAGAAAAAATTATGAACACAAAAACTATAGGAAAAAGGACTATAGTGAAGGCCATTAGCAAAGGTTTTGACAGAAACTGAGAGTTCTACGTTCCCACCAAAGATTTCAGATAGAAATTGTGTCATGTGATTAAACATGGATTGTTCCCTTAAATTCTAACCACAACATGTTCTTCATTCCCAAAGCTTCATGCTAAAAACATTATGAATATTGGAGCCTTCTTATTGCCTTTGAAGGCATCATGGCAGTCATTTTTCTTTGATGGGATAATTAATGTATAACCTAGCGTGTATAGAATAGCATCCCTTTAACACTCAAGAGAATCTTTTAATCGAGAATTTCAACTAGATGTTTTAAGTGATTATTTAAGACTAAGAAGTTAAAATATTTTGTGTTTGGTATTGAGATGTATAATACTTTTTAAAAATATTTTTCACTTAAAATGGTATCAAAATGATTAGATTTATTTTTTTATTTTTTGATGCTGAGTTATAAAAATTATCCAAAAATACTATAAAAAAATCAATTTAATATACCTGTAAAAAAAACAGCAAAAAATGGAAGATAATATGCTGACAAACATGTTAGAAGGTATCGAGTATAAATTAGAAGATTCTCTTGCTAAACATAGTTAATCTTTGTAAAACGTTCTTGTCAGGAACTATTCAAGTATGACCTAAGCAGCAGCATCATGAACACAACCTGTCTAATTGGCTTAGAAATTCAAACCTTTCTTTCACTCTCTTACGTTTAATCAAATCTGATAAACCAAGCTGGTCATATATAATAAATTGGAAAGCAAGCAAGTGGCTAGGGAAGTGGTCTTGCTAGGTCTAAGTCCAGCGTATAAGCCGAATGGCTAAATGACAACAAGTCCATTAATGCTATTCAACTTCCAGCAGGCTTTTGACATTAGGCTTAGGAGTCAATGATGGTGACAAGGTTTCTTCAATAAGGATGTTACATCAAGTATTAGAGGGCCATATTCATTTTATATCAAGCGTGCTAGAGAATAGTAACAGCCTAGTACAACAAAATTGTAGGGTTTGTGTTTTTTTTTTTATTATATATATATATATATATATATATATATATATATATATATATATATATATATATATATATATAATGGACGTATACATATATAGATTGACCCAACCCTTGAGGAATAATAGATTACTTGAGCACTTGAAGGGTCAGACTCAGTGGTCACAGGCAAGACTTGCTTTGCTCCTGTCCCGAGTTCGATTCTCCGTGTGCATGCCTGTCATCTCTGTGGTGTTTTACCTGCTCATTGGGCTTGCAGGATATTCAGTTAGCCGTGAGATTAGTCGTGGTGCGTGCAAGTTGGTCCGGACATCCACGTTAATAAAAAAATAAAATAATAGATTACTTGATCACTTGTTTAATTAGCTTGGTTTTATTAATTAGAAGCACAAATTGTATAACTTTGATTATTTCTCAACGTATATAGTTTTGCTACAACGAACAAATCATAGTTTATGATGACATCATTGTTATAACCTTAGTAATTTTAATGAAAAAATTCAATTTTTTTTTTATTTTTTCTTCAAATGATATTGTTCACAGGTTTTTTCCCTTAAAAAAGGATTTGATTGACTAGATCAATCAACCTCACCTAATCTGTAACTTAAGTTTTAGAAAGAACAATTTTGGATCAGATCTGGTTTAAGCTTTTAAAAGGTCATTCATTATATACAGAATCATATCGAAAGTACTTCAATCATTTTATTTTCAAATCAAACATTTGAGAGCAGATAACTTAGCAGCATATCACCAATAACATCCACTATTAATACATCATGTAGGAACATATACAAAGGAGAATCAAACTTTGTTCACAAATTGAAAAAAAAAAAAAAACTAAATTGCTAATTACCAAAAAAAAGAAAAGAAAACACTAAATTACTAAAAAACTGGTGGGGTTAGACTTCCTCACCTCTTTTATTTTTGTTATTTTTCTGATTTTGGAACCCAAATAGAAGCTGTAGTCAAAGGCCTAGACTTCCAACACAGGGACAACCTACACTTCTCATGTTGTACCCAGAACCTTCCACTGAACAAGCTGACCAAGAAATTGGCTTGAGAGACATTACATGAACTCAAAGGGACTGGCTTAAACCCTTTCAAGGACGCAAACCCTTCTTCCCACAACAGTCTCTCCTTCTTCTTACAAGGGAATTGGCTCACACTATCTACAATTTTCACCCCCAAATACTCCTTTTCTATCAATCTTAATTCCATTTCGTTTGCACTTAAGAAACTGCTTACTAGGGAGTCAGAAAGTGTAGTGTAATGGTGAATGGCCTCGCAGAAAAACTCTACATAAGACATGTAAGGAAATTTATAAAAACTAAATAATTCTTCTTCAACCAAAACAACTAGCTTAGGTGATAACCTGCTGACACCACCCAAGAAAGTCTTGATCGAAGAAAAACTTCTGTTAGGCATGTGGAGCTGGTGGATCATGCAATTGACCACAAGAGTGTCCCCCACTTCGATACTTTCAAAATCTTCTTCGTTGAGCATCATCATCTGCTTGAAAACGAACGGCAAATTGATTGAATCTGCATACTCTTTAAGCCTTCTTCCTGTTTGTTGAACAGCAGCCACATCCTGCTGGTCAGCAATGATGGCTGTTACTTTAAATGAAACATCCTTTCTCATTGTAAGGTCAACCATCAAAGGAGGCCATTGAATTCCCTCCATGATGTCAAAATCAATGATATGAATTTCTTGATCGCCTTGTGTGGACTCAAGGATTGCTTGGTTAGCTGTGAAGTGTGCAAACTTGACACAAGGAGAAAGTTCTTGAAGAACTTGAAAGGAAGACATGTTGTTTTGTTGCCTATAACCAGGCCTAGGCAGCAACATTTCAGGAGCAGTAATGCTCTTGTAATGCAGACCTTGAGTGAAGAACAAAGCCAGCCTATTGAATGAGCTACCTCCATTTTCACCATCCAATAAGAGATTCCGAAGCTTTGCTATTATGTTGGAAGAGAGGGTCCAGTTTTGTGCTTCAACAGCTTCAGCTCCCATCAACAGAAGATCTGTTAAGCTGCTATCCTCCAATAGCTCTTCATGAATTCCCTTTAAGAGGGAATTTTCTTCCTTCAATAGGCTTACATCCCCTGTTGTTTCTTGGATCATATCATGACCCAATTGAAACAGTACGTCATCAGAACTTTCAAGACATATTACATTATCTTGAGTCATGGAGCTAAAATCCATGAGTTCTGTCTCAATTTCCAGCAACCTTTCCATGCAGTCATCATATAAAGCATCATCTTGAATGGCACTCAGAACAATGGAATCTTCTGTTTGCAAGGAAAAAACAGAGTCAAGGCTAAATTCATGGATACTTTGAGTGGAGCCTGGGTTGATAGAGTGATGGAGCTGTTCAAATTCCATCTTATGAAAAGAATAGTTGTTGGATGTTAAATCATGCTCTCAACTGATGCTTAAATACCAATCTCTGGGCACAGGTAAGCAGACATTTTTTTTTTTTATTGATTTTTGATTTGATGTACGTGGATTGGCTAAACTCTGAACAACCACATAGCAAGCTCAATGAACCTAATTGATCCATGATCACAGGGAAAGAATAGTTGTTGCATATGTAGGTGGTGAGATTTGAATTATTTATCACAAGTTTTTGTTCCATGCACCTCTCGCATAAATTTATTTCTAACTAGATAAATATTCTCAGAATATTCCATAACCTAGAAAAATATTTGCTCGATTTTGAGATTTTCTTTTTAAATATTATTTTATCAGATTAACATCCAACCAATACTTTCTAGCATACACCATTGAATGCCTCTATAAAATCCAAATATTTCTGCAATTTAGAAGAAAAAAAAATGACCACCTACTTCAGTTTCAACAATAAAAAAAGACAGACTACATTATATGGCCATTTAAATTTCTATTTGCAATTGACTCGTACGTACATTGAGCCAAAAACATTATTTACGTAGTGAAATAAAATAGGGGTAGCTAACTCCAGTAAGAAAACAAAAAATCTCTATTATTGGAGTTCAAAAATCTCGAATCACATGATACATTAAGCATTATAATCAAGAACAAAACAAAGACTTGATTGCTTTGTACAGTACTCTGCTCTGAGTGTTGATTTAGGCAACATGCAGATCCTCTTTCTGCCATGATTTAGGCAAGCAGGACAAATCTTAAATGAATTGTTGGCACTCTGCTCTGAGTGTCCCAACTCAGAGTACCAAAAGATTCTCTTGCTTGCATAGTCTGTCTTCAAGCTGCAACACTCTCCCTCCCTCCCTCCCTCCCTCCCTCGTTAACTTATTTTGAGAGTCTAATCCAAAACAACAACCCTAATTAAATGTATTAGCCAATTATTAACTCCCTGAGGGGTTAGCTAAGAGCTGCTTTATTGGCATATGAAAGGGATGAAATTTGTCTCATCCATTGTAATTGTGCTAATGACAAAATTACGCACCCGTCTCACATTGCATTCCAATCAGAATGAGCAACATTTTTAAAATTTTTTTTATCTATTATTTTAATATATATTTAAATAAAAACATTTTAAAAATAACTATTATTAAACTTGTAAACACAACTCACATCATGATGTACACTGGTGCAAACATAAGTAAAATAGTGATAAAAATAATATTAACAATTGAAATAATTTGCTGCTATAAATTTTAAAGTCCATTTGAGGATTTGGGAGTCAATGATTGTACCATTTCTATTTTGGGGAAGCAGGTCACGTCAACTACATATAACAATGACGCCGACAGCCTACTAAAACAAAGAGGCAGGTGGTCCCTTTCTAAACTGGACCTGGATGAATGCCTTGCTATCATCTTCTTCACCGAAATCCACGATGTTTATTTTCATAAGAGATAAAAGTTAAAGCTTATTTTTTTATTTTTTAAATTATTTTTTATATAATATTTTAAAATGATCTGAAAATACTAAAAAAAATATTAATTTAAAATTAAAAAAAATAAAAAATTTCAATTTTTTTAAATCATAGAAACAAAAACTGGACTGATTTTCACCACAATAATAAATCGAAACACCAACATATGCAAAGACCCTCGTGACATTTTCTTTCTCTATTAAACAAAAGAAAGAAAGGTCTAAAAACATTATCGATGGTGAAAAAAAAAAAAAGAAAACAAATCTGATTGTTTGGCCAACCCAAAAGACTTGAAATTTAATGTCATGCTGAACAAATTATAGAGACAATAAATGCAATTCTTCTCCTAAAATATATACATGTTAAAAGGTTAATTAAAAACGCATAAAGATCCAATTGCCATGGAAAGAAGCAAGAAGATCCAACAGTGGAAGAGATAAGAAGAGAAATAGGCTGGCACACAATCCAAAGTAGGAGAGGGAAAAGAGGAGAAAACAAAAATAAAATAAAAATGGAGGCGTCAAAAAACACTTAAACTATGACGACAACACTCCAATATAATTAGAAATGTTATAATTCAACTTTTACCCTTTGAAAAAGAAAATTTAATCAAAATATTTTGTGGACAAAATTTGACAGATTGTTTTTATTAAAAAAAAAGTGTAGCTGCTGAAAAATGACCAAGATATAAAAATATTAAAAAAATAACAAGAAAAAAATCAAATTAGAAATAAATTCGGATAAATAATGAAATTCGGATAAAAAACAAGGTTAGGAATAATTTGAGTTATGAAGGTGATTAAAGAAAAAAATTTAAAGAAATAGAATTTTGGTGAAATTACCTAAGTCTGTGTTTACATAGACATTTATGAGCCGTGCTGAGGGTATCTGCATCTGCTTTCTGCCCAGCGGCAGCGTCACTCTCTTACAATTATAAGCCCACCAAAAGCATAGCCATATATTACAAGACTAGCGTAAATACCTGAAGTTCATCCCATGTTGTGTGTAATAATTGTGGCTTCGGTCCAAGAATGGAGCCCATGTTTTTTTTTATTTTTATGATAAGAATATCTTCGGATTAAATTGCTTGTTAATCAACACTAAATATTTTTTAGTGATTTTAAGACACATTCTCTACATTTATATTAAAAAAACTATAAAATCTTATCTCAAAAAATAAATAAATAAAACATTTTTTTAATCATCAACCCAATCTATAGGTCTGAGCCCATAAATTAGTGATTATGAAGAGTGACGTGAACAAATATAAGAGAATGCATGGTATATAAATAATAAAAAATTCAAATTGTGTAATAATTATAATTATTTTATTGTATTTTTGGCAAATGTGGAAACTATGAGAGGATGTTTGGAAAGGTGCAATAAAGGGAATAATTAAGAAGATGACCATTAGATCACAAAGAGGAGTTTATACATGTTTAAATAAGAATGTATGCATAAATCTTTAGATATTTCCTAAAATAATAACCAATTAATTTATGTAAAACTAAGATTTCGATAGATCCCTAAATATTCTCCCAAAAAAAGACTTAAGTATTTTTCTTTTTTCTTATGGCATGCCTTCATATTAAATAATTCGCATCTCATCATATTTTTCATATATTTTGTATGAAGATCTTGTATCCAAAGGTTTTATATTCATAGAATTAATTAATGGTATCTATTCATTCAATGCATGAAATTTTCAAAAATTAAAATCGTTTCTCATGGAAAAAGTAACTATTCGTATGATATGAAGATTTTGTATCAAAAAATTCTTCCCAGCTGATAGATTATAATATTCATGAGTGGGTATCTACTCATTTAATACATGAATTATCGGAAACTGATTTGGGAATAAAACTCCATTAAATATTTTTATATTTCAAAATGCATTAAAGATTCTACCTGTAACATTGATCGCATATTATAAATATCTGCATGCATGATGCTCCTTGTCCATTCACAACTCAGAGAAAAATGGCTAGAGATATGAGAAAGATAATGAGACTTGTAGTTGTAGCTATTGTTTTGACAGCATATATCGCGTCAAATGGATGTGTAGTGAATGGAAGATCTATACAGAGTGAAGATGTAGAGCTGGAGAAGGAACTTGCAGCAATAAACAAGCCAAGCATAAAAACTATTGAGGTGTGGTTATGCTTTTATGTTTTTAGGGTTTTTATTTCATTGAAAAACTTCACGAAAGATTATATTTTTCTTTTTTCCTATTAATTATTACATTGTTTTATTTTTTGGTGATCACAGACAGAGTATGGAGACATATATGACTGTGTGGACGTAAACAAACAACCTGCTTTTGACCATCCACTGCTCAAGGATCACAGAGCCAAGGTTCATTGCCTATATATTGATCTTATGAACCTATCTCAAGAATATAAGTTTTGAGTATTTAATGTGTGCCTTGAGATGATTTTGCTACAAATTTTGAGTAAATAATATTGCTGACGTTTCCTTTTCCTCCCCACCTTTGTGAGAAAAGACGAGGCCTAGCTTAGTTTTGGAAAAGATTTTAAGAGCTTCAAGGAAGGATGCCTCTCTATTGGAGACTAACCCTACAAAAATAGGGTTGAAAGAAGGGTGCCCTGCAGGATCTGTCCCTCTACGAAGGGCCACAAAGGAAGATTTGAGAAGGGCTAAATCTAGTTTCAAAAGACTATCGAGTTTTGAACCAAGTAACCCTGGTCAGGGTTATGATGTAAGTAACAAAATAACCTTCACTATAAATTTTCGTATTTTTTTTTAATATTAATACTTCATTTGATTTATATATATGGTCCATGTATTATTAATTAATCACTGTTTCGTACACAACAAAAACAATACAACACAACTTGTTTAGAAGAATTTTGATTAATTAATTAATTATAAGAGAAGAAAAAACATATGCTTTTAATCTAATAATCAACTTTTACATGTATTTGTGTGAGATTAACTCTATGTTTTGTCGAAAAACATGTTTGGTAATTAAAACCCAAAGTTTAAAAGAAAATGGATTTAATTTCATCTTACCAATTCCTCGTATTAAAATTCTAAATAAAATAGCCTTATCCCATGAAATTTTTTCTCTATGTAGTTTGCAGGAATTGTTACAACACCACCAGCCAATGTATTATTTAAGGGGATTGCAGCACGCATTAGCGTATACCAGCCTCCTGTTAGTGGTCAGCAATCAAGTACAGCTCTGATTCAGCTTCAAACTCAGACTGAAACAAAAGTGGGCAGTATTCAAGTTGGATGGACAGTATAGTTCTAAACTACATTATTTCTTAATTATCAAAGAAATATAATTCTTTAATTAATTATAGTTTTTCCGATTTTTTTTTCCTTATTCAATATTATATGATTCTTGTTACCTTCTGCAGATTGATCCAGAATTGTATGGTGACAGCAGGGCTAGATTGTTCACCAAATGGAGTGTAAGAACATAGTGTCCTTATTTCTTGGATATATACGTTGTCAGAGAAATATAATGGATTTTGAACAAATTTTCTGTCTTCCACAGGAAGAACATGATGGAACTGTAGACGGTTGTTACAACACCCTTTGTTCAGGATTTGTTGTAACAAATCCAAACATTCCTATTGATACAGCTTTTAACGATGTCTCCATTGCTCAACGGTCTCAAGTTTTCCAGTGGATGATGGTAACTCTGGTATGATTTCCTCACTTTCTGGTATTTTTCTCAGTAGAAGGTTTAATGGGTTTTGGACTACAGAAAGGGAACACTCAGGCTACCCTTCTTAATACTTGAAAGTGAATCCAAGGGCAATCCTTTTTTACTTGTGTATCTAGCCCTGGGAATTATTGTGTAACCCAACTCACATGCAAGTGTATGATCGCACCTCGAGTTGACGAGCTCTCACTGATGGTTTGGCTCTTGAGAGTGGCTGCTTATCCATGATAGCACCTTTATTGGTATCATGAGAAAGTTCGTGGTATTTGTTGAAAAAACAACATAAAACCATTTTTTGAAAACTCACTTAAAGGTTAAGCAGTAAAGTTAATCGCCTATTTGACTTTTTTATAATCTTGGCACGCAGGATCCATTAAGCCAAGACTGGTGGCTGTCAATGCAGGATGATAACATTCGAATAGGTTACTGGCCGAGAGAATTGTTCTCATTCTCCGGATTTAGTGTTGGAGGTTACAATGCAACATGGGGAGGTCTGGTCCATACCGAAACTGATGTTTCACCTGCCATGGGGAGTGGTATTTTTGAAGATGGTAACTACAATTCAACTTGCAACATGGTAAAGGTTCAAGTCAACATAGGAAATACATTCGTGTCTCCTTATGACAATCCTGTGCGAGTTCTAAAATCTAGATGTTTCAAAGCTAGTAAGCAGAATACACATCCCGATTACCGATTCCAGTTTGGAGGACCCGGTGGTTTGCCTAATTCTTGTGTAGCTTGATAGTATGAACTGGATAAGTGGCAACCACGTTCTTAATTTTATGAACACGCAATGCTTGTTAATGGTTATGAGTTGCTTAATCAATTCTAGCAAGCCTTTCTCCTCCTTTTGAGTTCTATGTTTTTTCCACTTGTTAAATCAATTGAAAACAAAGGAAACTGAAAATCTTCAAAAGGATTTCGCAGACATAGAATTGTGAGAAAAACTCGATATCCCATGTAATAGTTCGAAATGAATCATCAATATCAATATCAAGGAGACAAAATCCAAATCTTTTCATGGCATTAAAGCATTTTGTAATATCTTATTGATAACTTGGTGCACGATGTTTTTTTAAAATATTTTTTAAATAAGAGGTAAAAACCATATCCTTTCTCTCGTTACCAACAACATTAAACTTCTCGCATTATACAGTTAGAAAGAGATAATTAATTGGGTTCGTTGAAAAGAGTGGAAGGTCATGTTTGTTGAGTTTGGAAATATGTTACGGGTGCAACTCCTGGCATATATTGGAATTGCTGCGAAACATTGTACCTCTTAAAGAATATGAATTGTATTTTGATAGGAAAAGTGAAAGATCGTATTATTAATCAATTAGTCCACACAATTCTTTCGTTTTCATATGTATTAAAGATTGCAATTTTTTTCTTTCAAGTATTGAATATATATCTCTGATCATAGTTTGTAAAGTAGCATAGTTCCAAACTTTAACATGAATTAATAAAAACAGGGAGGAGATGATCTTGTAACAGAGGAAACAAACACCTCTAGAGATCCCATTTCATCAACTACTTGAAAAATGTCATAGGAGATTTGCAGTTTTAGTTCTATAATTCTTTCTTTGTCAAACTTTGATTTATATAAAGAGTCCTGTTTATACGAGATATAATGATCTTTAAAGAAACCAATTGAAAAGGGCTTAATTTCACAATGCCAAAAGGGTGTAAAATATATTTTTTAAAACATAAAATGAAAAGGTTCAATATATTTTCATTGCTATAATATATATTCAATATAATCATGAAAAAACTTCACAAAAAAATTGAATCTTTCTTACGTGCAGCTTTGAACCCTTTTAGCATGGGCTATTTTTGAAAAACTAGTCGGAGATCCTCTAACATTTAAGTTAATAAATATAGAAGAAAATAATATATATATATATATATATATATATATATATATATATATATATATATATATAATAAAATGAAGTTTAAGAGACGCATATCTATTGTGTGTAGATTGTGTTTACAAGACATAAAACTATTATGCTTATATATGACATGGCCATGGTGAATAACCTTGGCTTATATGTCTAGCTTTCAATGGGGAGTAGCTGGCTTTCTATGATTGTATATGGGATTTGTATTGCTAGGAATTTCTTTGTGTTCTTGACTGGTGTATTTATACACCTAGTCCCTTACTTTGTAGTGAAAAAAAAATTCTAGTGTCATGCTCATTTGGGTTGATGTCGAAAGCTCTTCTAGGTTGTTATGTCATGCACCATTGGTTGATGATGATGGCTAACCATTGTAGGCATAGATATTAGGGTGTAGAAATTGGTGTAAAAATATTACAACATATAGAAAATATTTTTTCCTATTGTGTATCTAGCCTAATGTATTGGATTCCATAATTACTCCAAAGTTAAACTTTATACTTTCTTATATGTTTTTTAATGTTTAAAACTTAAAAAACAAAAAAAAAATTAAATATTTTAATTGTATATGGCCAAGTCTCTTAAAAATCATATTGTTTAGTATTTTTATATGAAAATTTAAAAAAACATATTTGCTTGTTTTTTAGGATTTAATAATTAGTTTACTAAATTCATGAGAATTTGATCAATATTTCAATAATCAATTTTTTTTTAATTCATGAGAATTAAAAGTTAATTATTTTGGTATACAATATTAGACCTATAAGTGAGGCTGATATTTGAATATCAAGAATTGACTAGAAAATTTTCAAAGTTACTCTAAGTATTCATCAATTTTAATTGCAAGTATTTTTTTCATAATATTTAAATTACAAAAAAGCTTTTTCATGAGAATTTATTTGATATATGAGCCCATAATAAATTCTTAAGATCAGATTTATTCATATAAATAAATCTCAATCCTAAACCATAGATAAATTACTGGTTAGGAACTCATCAAAACCTTTAAACCACATTCAAAACTACACAAAACAGCTTACTTCAAGTATGATGTGCTAGTGGTGCTATTACATTTTCTAACCACAATTAATCTTTTACCCTTGAATCTATGATAAAACTAGTATACCTGAGTTTTCTAGTAACCTTAAATTAAAAAATTAGATAGTGACTACGTCAACCCCTCGACGCCGCATACACGTTGAACAAAGGACTAGGTGATTGGTCGGTGATTGTTATGGTAAGGTTGTTGCCGTAAATGATAGGGCCTTAGGATGTTGGTGGCTAGGGTTTAAAAGAGAAAAAGAGAATTTGATTTGATTTGATTTGATTTTTTATTTATTTATTTATTATTTTTAACATTTTTTTTTGTTAAAAAAAAAATCCTCTTCTCAATATCTCAACCCTTGTATATTTTATATCTCTCTTTTATATTTTATTTCTTTCAAAATACTCTCTAAAAAAAAAACCAAAACAAAACAAAACAAAAAAAGTTTCTCTTCTCTTTCTCTTTCTTTTTTATTACCCTTTTATACTACTACCTACAATTCCTTCATTATATTCTCTCATTTATTTCTTACTCTCTCTTATCATCTTATCTTAAATTACTGGAAGAAGGGATTTGAAATGTTCATATTAGTCCTTCATCCCTTCCTTCATGATTATCATGCACACTAAAAGTTTTTTTTTAATATACTCCCTCTCAAAAAAAAAAAAACCATTCTCTCAAAATCTCCCTCCCACCTTCTCTTTCTCTTTCACTACCCTTTTATACTACCTAAAATCCCAACTACATATTATTTCATGTATTTTTTTTATCTTTATGATTATAATGCTCACTAAATTTTTTTTTATGTTTTTTCTTTTTTTATCTTGAAATCGTCAATATAAGTGAAAATGTCAAAAAATACAAAATGGTTGACCAAATTGCACCGAAATTGTTTTTTTAATTATATATTTTTTTGAAAATATATCAAAGAATCACACAAACCCACTTACCTTGTGTTTAATTTTTATCAAATAAATGAGGATAGTGAGATTCGAACTCGTGACCGCTTGGTTATTAAAGCTCTGATATCATGTCAAAGAACTATCTCAATCTAAAAACTTAAGTTGTTAGGTAAGATTTTAGGATATAATATATATTATTCTAAAACAAAATATAATAAAACATGAGGCTGAAAAACACGTCATAACAGCTAGAAAATCATTATAAACTCTTTCATGTAATTGAAAAAATCTGGAATAATTCATAAACTATCGATCAAAACCATATAGGATTTGCGTTACTTCAAAACACATATAAAAATTGTAGGAAACTGTAATGATAAAAGGTATAGGTGTAAAGATCAAGCCGGTAGCCAGTAGCTTTTTTTGTTCTTTCAAACTCTTTTTTTTTTTTTTTGTAAGATTGAACGAATTGAGTTCAGTTTGATCAAATGTCTTCTAATTGGACAGTGGAAAAAAAAAGTCAACCGTTATTTCATTCATTCTAATTGCAATAAAATACTGGGAAAAAAAGTCCATTTTGTCTCATCCAACTAATTATATAGACCATCCTTGAACAAGGATTGGATTATACTGTTCATATTGGACAATGGTATTCATCACGCAAGGCTGAACGAAAGGTCTATTTGGAATAACTATGTTGTGCTCGAATTGAAAATAAAATTAGTAGAAGTAATGGCGACGATGGACATGAAGATGGAGGCTTATAAACACACGGAGGAGGGAGAGATAGGGATTTTGGTGAGGGAACTTGTAGTAATAAGAGTAGGTTGAAATTTTTATTTTTAAAAAAAAAAATTTATTATTCAATTTCAATCAAGAAGTTAATATTTGATTCAAGAAAAGAAATTTATATATCTCCTATCCAATTCAACTCAATAACTTAAATTATTACGTATTACGTGAGCTTTCAAGATATAATTTATATTATTATATAACATTCTTTCTCAAATGAAAACATTTTGAATTTAAAACTTTCACAAGTTCATATTACTTAATTTTTATTAAATAAATAAGAATAATAAGATTTAAATTTATAAATACTTAGTTATTAAAATTTTGATAACATGTAAAATAACTCCATTTATTTAATATTTTGTAAGATGACAAGAAGTCATAATTATTCTCGGTTCATACATGGAGAGCAATTTAATTAAGCCCTTCTAAATATGAAAGGAAAGGCAGAACCATCCAAGACCAACAAGCGTTTTCCATTCTCATCAATAACACCAGCAGATTCACACGCTGGCCTAGGACAGTTTGTTGTCAGACAATTTGGGCACCATCTCAAAGCATAGACACCTTGTCCATTGTTTTCAATGTTGAAGTACCAGAGTGTAGACGATGGCCGTGGCTCCATTCCAGTCACGACGTATCTCGTCGTTGTTTCTGGATTCTCCTCGCCGACCATCCATGCTGTAGATTGACCACAAGTTGAGGCTCCGGAGAATGCAACGGTGAAGTCTCTGGACTCCCTTATAATTGTGTCTCCAACACGAGGAGTGAAAAAAACCGGAATACCTCGGGACACCATAGGTGCAAGAGGTTCTTGACCAACATAAAGTGGACACGAGCCATTCCGATCAACAAGGGTCAGACCACCTCCAACATCGGTTACACCTGGAAGTACATAGTATTCTACCCCACTTCTAAGAGGTTGTCCATCAGCATCAAGCACAGGAGGCAAGGGTTGAGCCGCTGTTGAAATGACCATAAGTAGCCAGATGAAGCTCAAGCTTCCAATCAGTCTCAACATGGCTGCCTAGCTAGCTATCTCACACAACAAAACAAAGTAAATAGTAAATACTGTGCTGTTTTGTTTTTCTTTTTTCTCAAGAGTATTCTATGAGCAATTTGCGAAGCCCTCTTTTTGAGTCTCAGATTTGCAATCTATTTATAGCTGAGGGAGCCGACGTACCGTATTTCTCTATGATGGCACGGCAAAAACAAAGTCAGGCAGCAATTATCCGTTTTCATACGTGTTTATATTATTATCCAATTCATTGTCAATTGCTTGTACCATAAGGGTATACTTCATAAATATTAGGCCTCATTGAGGGCCGGGCGATTGGGATTGTGGTCGAATTGTTGAACTGCTATTTTTAAAAGAATTTAATCTCACTTAATTAATAAATTAATGTAAAAATATTATTAATTGTCATAAAAAAATGGAGAACACATAAAATTAAAGTTAAATCTTATTCAAGAACGGGTAACTCAGATGAGACTTGAACTAGGCTTTATTTTGATTTGTATTGGACATTTAACTGGTTAAATCTGAATAACTTGGTATGCAGATTGATTGTACAAAACCCCAATGAGACTCAATCATGTTAGCTTCTAGAATATATATATTTTTATTTTATCTGAAATAACTTTGCTTTAATTGATCCAATTAATGATTATAGCCCTAAACAAGGTCAAATATTAGCTGAATTTGACAACTATATATGATTATATGTCCCTTTTATATCAAATGATCAAATATCGGGAGCTTTTTTTTGTGAAAAAAAAACAAAAAGAAGAACAGACGAAAAATTTGAATCTCTCAGCTTATCTCAACCAGGAGTATAAAAACCATAAAAATGGCCAGTTGAAATATTGTTATTTGTATAGCTTTGAATTGACTTGCATATATAGGAGTGTTTGAAAAGTTGTTTTCAAAATGTTTTTTATTTAAAAGTATATTAAAATATTTTTATTTTTTTTAAATTATTTTTTATACTAGCACATAAAAATACTTTAAGAATTTAAAAATATTAATTTTAAACAAAAAAAAAATTAAATTTTATCTGATTTTTATTTGAAACGCAGGATAATTATGATGAGAACTGTTGGAGCAAAGATAGTAAAGGAGGCAAACTCATATTCACATCTTTGAACTAAACTCATAGTCAAGAACTTGGTAAAGATCATTCAAGATAATGCCAACAGCTAGAAAGTCATGATAACGTGGTTGGAATAACTCTTAAACTATCCATGGAAGATTTGCGTTATCAAAACACGTTCTAGAAGTTTAGGAAACTATAATGAGCAAAGATTTAGTTGTAAGGATCAAGCCAATAACCACGTGTTACTTTCCTATGCAAGAAGTCCAATTTGTCTCATCCAACTAATTATATAGACCCTCCTTGAACAAGGATTGGATTATACTGTTCATATTGGACATTAATGGCATTCATCATGCAAGCCTGAGCTAATATTTTGTCCCTCAATTTAAGAAGATTGACAACACAGGATAGTTTCCAAGGATAGCTATATATATATAGTGCTTTATAAGGTTGACTAAATGTTTTAGTTGACCTAATAGCAGCAATTAGACAACAACACGTGTATAAAAGCAATTTACAAAAAGGGTGTTTTAAACATCCCTCCATCATAGCCTACATCTTTTCTAAAATTCAGCTTCAAATTTTCTAATTTTACTACTATGCATTTACACGTAGAAACAGCGAGGATGCAGAGGTCTCTCAAGCCTGTTAAAGCAGAAATCAATTTGATGAAGCAAATGGACTTTTCGTTGCCGTGCCTTCATTAACGTGCTATCTTGTAGAAATGTTGCATATAAATAGACAACAAAGTGAAAACATATTACACATATATTGTATGTTATTGTATTAATCAGGCAGCCATGTTGAGGTTGATTAGAAGCTTGAGCTTCATTTGTCTACTGATGGCCATATCTAGTATGGCTCAGGGCCCTCCTGTGCTCGATACAGATGGTAACCCTCTTACAAGAGGTGTAGAATACTATGTCGATCCTGCTATAACTGATGTAGCTGGTGGCTTAACTCTAGTGGCTCGCAATGGATCTTGTCCATCTTATGTTGGTCAGGTGCCTATTGGACCTGGTTCTGTAGAAGGCCTTCCAGTCATCTTCACCCCATCAAATCCAGGAGATACAATTATCACTGAAACTACAGAGTTCACTGTTGCATTTTCAGCTTCCTCGACATGTGTTCAAAACACTACATGGGGTATAGGCGAGGAAGATCCAGAGACGAGAAAAAGATTTATTGTGATCGGTGGTGAACCAACCGTCTTTGATATTGACAGTGATCAAGCAGTAGGTCCGTATACAATTGGATGGTGCCCTGCATGCCTCAATCCTCCACTTTGTGGTAGGCCACGGTGTGGACTTGCAGGTATTCTAGAACAGAATGGGACGAGGTTTTTGACCTTAGACGGCCCTGCATTTCCTTTCAGATTTAGAAGGGCGTAAGTTCATGTCACTGTAATAGCACGAATAAATCATTTCATATTTAGCCAGGGTTTAATTATTCTCCATAGAAAAATGAGTGCGTTCGTGTCCTTGTAATAACAGCAAATAAATGGAGATCTTTGCATTCGTGTCACTGTATTAGCCGCGCTGCGTCGGCGTGAAGATTTTTGTTTTTGTTAAGAGTCTCCACCAACTATTTAATTGAAAGCTACTAGAAAACTCGGGTATACTAATCTTGTCAGAGATTAAAAGACCGGTTATAATTAAAAAAAATATTAACACCCCTAACACACCCTACTTGAGATAAGCTGCTTCATAACTTTAACGTGTTAAAAAAATTTTAAAATTATCTTTTCATCGGATATTAGAAATACAACTACATATAAATTAATAATTCTAGACCGTGAGCAAATCAAAATATTAAATTCTTCTTTAATCTTTACAATTTTATCATAAATAAATAAAAAACATCCACAAAACAAATACAAACACACACGTACACTTTTGCTATATTTTTTCCTTTCCTTTTCTTTTTTACACAATACAAATTATACAAATTCAAAAACAACTAATCAAAAATTACATTACACTTTAAAAATTACAAAAAACAGCCCCTAAATAGAATCAGGAATAGTGCAGCTCGGGAACAGTGCTGGAAAGCTTCTGGGTCACGGAAACAGTGGTGGCGTGTTGTTCCACGCGCCGCCGCCGGTGCAGGTGACAGAATCGGTGGATCGGGAACGTCTTCCTCTTCTCGGTCTCCCTATGCCGGCGGTGACCTGTAAAACAAACGAAAACACAACAGGCAGTTGATTTTAATTTTCTTTTCTCCTTCTCGGATCTAGTTCTTTCTCTGTAGCGCATTTTTTCTTTTTGTTTCCCCTTCTTCTCTGTTTTCAGGCCGCCGACTCTGAGGTCAAGGCGTCTGTGGCTTTGGTCGGCAGGTCCTGTGGGATCGGCCGTGCTAGGACTGCTGCTGGAGGCCGGTTGAAGGAGATGGAGGAGTGGGGGTTGCTGCTGTTGTCGTCTGTTCGGCTGGCTTCATTGTGGAGAAGAGCTGCTGTTGGCCTCGGTTGTGAGGCAGATCGGAGGAACAGAGGGAGTTGTGGCCGATTTAGGCGAAGGCGTTCGTGGAGGGGAATGGTCTGTGTGCAGCCGAGAGATGGAAGTGGCTGGCGGCTGTGGTGAAGGTTGGGCCGGTTGTGGAAGAAGGAGATGAGAGGCTATGGTTCTGTTTCTGTGTGGGGGAGGGGGGCTTGGCAGGTCTGTGTTGATGAATGGAGATGGGACCGTGTATGGGGCTGCTGGAGATGATGGGAGAAGATGAGAAGAAATGGGGGAATAGTGATGGCTAGCTTGGCAAAGGGAGAGGGTGAGCTGGAAGGTTTGTCGGACTCAAGGAAGAAGAAACCGAATCCGGGGGTGGGGGGCGCCGCTTCGCTTGGCTTGGAGAAAAAAAATTAGGTTTGGGGTTTTGTGCTAGTGTTTTGCCTTCTTTTTCTATTTTAAAATTACTCCCTCCCTTGTGTGTGTTATAAAGACTAGTATTTATAGGTAAAAATATTACTAGATTTTCAAATTTGGTCTCTTAATTTTTTTTTTTGTAAATATTATTTTTTTGGATTTTTCTTATCAACATCGACTTGAATGAGGAAAATCGGTGATTTTAAAAATAATGCGTTAAAAGGAGAACGCGTTCCAAAAACCTTTGAAAATTTAAATTCTTTTGAGACAATGCTAAAAATGCTAAAAACGATGCAAATATATATATATATAAAAGTATTTTTTTTGGATTTTCGTTGTTTTTCGCTATTTTTGGATTTTTCTGAAAATTTATCAAAACATGGATCAAAAATTGGGTAGCAACAAATGCCCCCTCTTTACAATGCTTACGAAGCAAAACTCCTCAATGTTTTGCATAATAAGCTTTGTAAAGAAAACTGGTCTTTTTGTCTTCCTAACTTGCTTAATATCCACTCATCTAAAGAATCTTTTTTTTTAATGTTTCTTTCTCTTTTCCTTCTCCTTTCTTTTTCTTCTTTCTTTCTTTCTCTCGTTTTTTTTTTTAACCCGAGATCCCATCCGGCGATCTCCATGAACCAAAACCAAAATCCGCGTGGTTGGGCTAACCTGAGATCTCGTCCGGCGATCCCCTTTAACTAGAACCAAAATCTGCATGGTTGGGCTAACCTGAGATCCCGTCCGGCGACCCCCTTTAACCAGAATCAAAATCTGCGTGTGGTTGGGCTAACCTGAGATCCCGTCCGGCTATCCCCTTTAACCAGAACCAAAATCTGCGTGGTTCGGCTAACCTGAGATCCCGTCCGACGATCCCCTTTAACCAGAACTAATATCCTGCGTGGTTGGGCTAACCTGAGATCCCGTCCGGCGATCCCCTTTAACCAGAACCAAAATCTGCGTGGTTGGGCTAACCTGAGATCCCATCCGGCGATCCCCTTTAACCAGAACCAATATCCTATGTGTGGTTGGGCTAACCTGAGATCCCGTCCGGCGATCCCCTTTAACCAGAACCAAAATCTGCGTGGTTGGGCTAACCTGATATCTCGTCCGACGATCCCCTTTAACCAGAACCAATATCCTGTGTGTGGTTAGGCTAACCTGAAATCCCATTCGACGATCTCCTTTAACCAGAACAAAAATCTGTGTGGTTAGGCTAACCTGAGATCTCGTCCGGCGATCCCCTTTAACCAGAACCAATATCCTATGTGCGGTTCGGCTAACCTGAGATCCCGTCCAGTGATCCCCTTTAACCAGAACCAAAATCTACATGGTTGGGCTAACCTGAGATCCCGTCCGGCGATCCCCTTTAACCAGAACCAATATCCTGCATGGTTGGGCTAACCTGAGATCCCGTCCAGCGATCCACTTTAACAAGAACCAATATCTTGTGTGTGGTTGGGCTAACCTGAGATCCCGTACGGCGATCCCCTTTAACCAGAATCAATATCCTACATGGTTGGGCTAAACTGAGATCCCATATGGCGATCCCCTTTAACAAGAACCAAAATCTTGTGTGTTCTTCCTGATGGCAGGGTTTGAACTTTCTTCTCTTGTTTTGAGAATTTCCTAATGGTAAGGATTATCTCATCTTCTTCCCGTTCCAAGGTCACAACCATGATTCTATATTATTATCAGCTCAATGATTCTTTTTTTTTTTAAATCTTGCTAGATTTCTTCGAGGATTTTCCTGTAACGAATAAAAATATGTGTGCAATGCTTTGAGGTTAGATGACATGCATGCATCCTTACCTGATTTGAAATATAGGTCCCTCCTCTTTGATGTTCCATCGTCATAGAGTGCCTTTGTTTGCTATCCAAAAGCCTTCTTTACTCTTTCCATGTACTAGCCCGTTCATATGCTAGTCATCCACTCAACTGTAACATGCCTATCCAGGCAGTCCTCGATGATTACTGCTCTCGTTGTTTATTAAGCATGAATGTGCCCCCAAGTGTGGTGTTACTTGATTCATCACGAATGAGCTTAACCGATCATTCATCTTCTGGATTATCCTGAGAATTGTTCTTTCATTGATTGTGCGCATCGTGCCAACACCCATCAAGATTGTCAATCAGTCATGAACTTGCCTCAAGTTGAAACAATACTCTTCAAGTATATGTTATCACCAGCCTTCTTGGAACTGCCAAGTCATCCAGACATGCATCTCATAGCTTGTAGTAAAAAGCTCTTTGTTGTATGCTCAGTGTTCTTCTCAATGGATTCCTCTTATCTTGTTGAATCATATTGCAAAAAGAAATGTATTGGCCTCATCAATGATGTCCAATTTATCACCCATATTCATGCCGTGAAGTACGCCTTTGAGCTTCAAAACAGATGGTCCCACAGTCAGTCTTGGTGGTGTGCATCTTTCTGACATTCATTCAAATGCAACTATGCAATAACATCTGTTATAGCCATGTTTTAAAGGATAACCCAAGATGAAAATATGAAGATGTCCTTCAAATGCAACATTGTTCCACAATCAGTCTTGATGGTGTGCATCTTTTCAACATTCATTTACATTCAATCGTGTGTCTACATCGATCAATAACCATGTTTAGGAAGTTAAACCCAGATAAAGATGTCCTTCAAGTGCAGCACCACTCTCATTTGCTGCTAGAATTCACTAGATCTTGACTATCTTTGAACAATAGTTCCCCCGGTGTGGTCTGAATGTGCTCGTTCATTGATTATCCTTCTTTGAACCATATTGTCCCTCGTTCACCGATTCTTTATTTAGCTACAAGGTGTGTGGTTCAATTTCAAGCGTGAGTTCAAAATTTGTCTGGTCACCTCATATTGTTTATCTTGCCATTTTAACAAATATCAAGTCATTTCTGCAATCAAAATCTTTTCATCTTCAAGATTGATTAGCCTAAATCGCGTGTTGGAGTTCGATCAAAATATTTTGTCAAAATACTCTTTGAAAGAAGCATCTCTTGATTTCAAAACAATAGAAAGACAAAGGAAAGATATGTTTTGTTCAAGGATGAGATGTGACCTCAAAACAAAATGCAAAATGGCAAAAATCCACAACAAAATGATTGACAATTCATCACCATTTTTGGATCAGCTTTTCTGGCAATATTTGTGCTTGGCCAAACATTTTTGATCTTTTGTCAATCTAAGGATGTTTTGGTGACAATATGGTTGATGACATCATCTTTCACAAACTCAACTTGCTTCTTACTCACCATCATCCGGTCTCAATTCTTGAAAATCTTACCACTATTTAAATGAATGGCCCAAGACCCTGCCATGATATTCACATATCTTGTTTGGATTATACCCCCTTCAGGATCATCTTCTGATTCAACTCTCATCATTGTTCTGGCACCCATGATATAACCTTCAATATTTCCCATCTTCATAGCTTGCTCAATTCCTTTGGCAATCCTCACAGCCGCATTATGTCAATCTACCAATGTTGTTATGGTTGTTTGAGGATTGTTGGAACCTCCCAACAGCTAGGTAATCTTGGTAGCGTGCAGCACCGCCGTTGCCAACGTGTGGAATCATGTATTGTCTCTATTATAAGAGAAACTGATGAATCTGAAACTCTTATGTCTCCTTCTTCGATTCCTCACTGGTGGTGCAGCAAACAAGCACCAAAGAGGGAGTTATGCTCTGCTAAAGTTTAATTCTTCTTCATGTTTTTCAGCCTAGGCATGTCTCTTCTCTCTGCTTCTGCGTTTTAATGCTGACACTGGTAGGAGAAAAATCATAGATGATATGAAACTACTGTATTCCTTCTTGGATTCCCCACTGTCAGATCCACAAACAGATCTATGTTGAGAGATCTTAGCTACGTTGAAGTTCAATGTAAAGTCATGTTTTTCATACCAACATCCTGTGTTGCTGGACTGGAATGGAGTTCGGTGACTTCAAAGAAAGTCAAATACAAAAAGCTAGCAGCTATTGGGTGCTATTGCAAGACGTGAAGGCGATGAACAACTAATAGTGCAGTTGAACCAAAAAGGAGATTATCTTTCATTGATGATTGAAGGCGTTGTTGCTGTTCATGACTGAAATGAAGGAGAGGTGGTGCCACTTCAGTGTTCATGGCCCATACTGGTGGAGTGTTGAGGAGAGAAGCCAATGATGTTTTTCTTATGCAGAACATGAACAGACAGTGCTTCCACAGAAGGCTGTGCAGACATTCCCTTTTCACTCTTAAACTTCAACACTTGTTCAAGCAGATCGAGTTTAGCTACTTCACATTTGATGCTCTCAATTTCCTTTTGACAAAAAGCCTTGTCGGATCCCATTCTCAACTTTTCTCAGTCTAGTGTAGTAGACCTTGGGTCAAGGAACCTATTTTTCATCCCGGTGTATGCATGATAAATGTATGAACATGTAATCTATATGATGAACTCGCCCTTCAAGGAGTGACATATGGTGGTAACTCTTGTATGATGAAACATGAATCATGATTCTTACCCAAACTCTACAATGAAAATTTCCCGAGTGACGACCATTGTGTCACCCACAAGTCTTGAGTTCAAGATGCTTCAAGAAGGGTTTGCCCTGATGCAAATAACGATAACACATACAACCTAAGGGCAGGTTCTATTCATTGTGTGAACATGGGCAGGTTTTCTATCTGGTCTCAAAAAGGGTCTCATATCTGTCTAGTGACGATCTTCATAAAGACAGTATATCGGCGTTGCAAGAAATGGTTAAGGTACGTATACCCACCATTACCAAGCAGGCATTCAGATATGAGTTGGTTTTTCACGTATCTGAACCCTGACCAATAGTCATAGAGCAGACCACTAATTCACCACCTAACTTAGAAGCTTATGTGTGCTTTCAAAAATAAATACAGGTGATGCATGAGACAATTCTATAAAATGCATGGAAAAGATATTAACAAAAAGATAAAAATGCAAAAACTTAAACACATCAAATACATAAAGCTTAGTCCAATATTGTCAGAAATAGTACCTTCCTCAGTGGAGTCGCCATTCTATCGCACGTCACCCGCGCTGCGTCGGCTTGAAGATTTTCGTTTTTGTTGATTTGAATGGTTTGTTGGGAGTCGCCACCTAGTATTTAATTGAGGGCTACTAGGAAACCCGGGTGTACTGGTCTTGTCAGAGATTCGAAGGTAAAGGACTGGTTGTGGTTAGGAAAGGTATTAGCACCCCTAACGCACCCTACCTGAGATAAGCTACTTCGTGGTTTTGACGTGTTAAAGAAATTTTAAAAATTATCTTTTCATCAGATATTAGAAATACAACTTACGTATAAGTTAATAATTCTGGACCATGAGCAAATCAAAATATTAAATTCTTCTTTAATCTTTGCAATTTTTTCATAAATAAAAAACAAATCCACAAAACAAATACAAACACACACATACACTTTTGCTATATTTTTTCATTTTCTTTTCTTTTTTTCTTTTTTTTTACACAATACAAATTATACAAATTATACAAATTCAAAAACAACTAATCAAAAATTACATTACACTTTTAAAATTACAAAAAACAACCCCTAAATAGAATCAGAAACAATGCAGCTCGGGAACAGTGATGGAAGGCTTCTGGGTCGCGGAAACAGTGGTGGCGTGTTGTTCCACGCGCCACCGCCACTGGTGGCGCGTGGGTTCACACGCCGCTGCCAATGAAGGTGACAGAACCGGTGGATCGGGAACATCTTCCTCTTCTCTGTCTCCCTACGCCGGCGGTGACCTGCAAAACAAACGAAAACACAACAGGCAGTTGATTCTAATTTTCTTTTCTCCTTCTCGGATCTAGTTCTTTCTCTGCAGCTCCTTTTTTTCTTTTTGTTTCCCCTTCTTCTCTGTTTTCAAGCCGCCGACTCTGAGGTCAAGGCATCTGTGGCTTGTAGTTGGCGGGTCCTGTGGGTTCGGCCGTGCTAGGACTGCTGCTGGAGGCCGGTTGAAAGAGATGGAGGAGTGGGGGCTGCTGCTGTTGTCGTCTGTTCGGCTGGCTTCATTGTGGAGAAGAGCTGCTGTTGGCCTCGGTTGTGAGGCAGATCGGAGGAACAGAGGGAGTTGTGGCCGATTTAGGCGAAGACGTCCGTGGAGGGGAATGGTCTGTGTGCAGCCGAGAGATGAAAGTGGCTGGCGGCTGTGGTGAAGGTTGGGCCGGTTGTGGAAGAAGGAGATGAGAGGCTATGGTTCTGTTTCTGTGTGGGGGAGGGGGGCTTGGCAGGTCTGTGTTGATGAATGGAGATGGGACCGTGTATGGGGCTGCTGGAGATGATGGGAGAAGATGAGAAGAAATGGGGGAATAGTGATGGCTAGCTTGGCAAAGGGAGAGGGTGAGCAAGAAGGTTTGTCCGACTCAAGGAAGAAGAAACTGAATCCGGGGGTGGGGGGGCGCCGCTTCTCTTGGCTTGGAGAAAAAAAATTAGGTTTTGTCTTAGTGTTTTGCCTTCTTTTTCTATTTTAAAATTGCTCCCCTCCGTGTGTGTTGTATAAACTAGTATTTATAAGTAAAAATATTGCTAGGTTTTTAAACTTGATCTCTCAATTTTTTTTTTATAAATCTTATTTTTTTAGATTTTTCTTATCAACATCGACTTGAATGAGGAAAATCGGTGATTTTAAAAATAACGCGTTAAAAGTAGAACGCGTTCCAAAAACCTTTAAAAATTTAAATTCTTTTGAGATGATGCTAAAAATGCTAAAAACGATGCAAATATATATATAAAAAAGTATTTTTTTTTGGATTTTCGTTGTTTTTCACTATTTTTAAATTTTTCTGAAAATTTATCAAAACATGGATCGAAATTGGGTAGCAACACCTATGATAAGAAACATTTGCAAATTTATTTTCTTGGAGAGGAAATCTATTGCTTTTATGGATGTAAGTTTAAGACAAAATAATAAAACAAAAGCTTTTCTAAAGCCAAGTTTACCTTATTTTTCCTTGTATAATTTGCAAATTCACCTTGTTCTGTGCATCCAACAGGAAACGACCATGGCAAGGGCTCTGAATATAAGAACAAAAGACAATGGCAAGGTGCCTGTTTCTTGCCAGGCATGGCTATATCTGTAAAGTGTTGCTCAACCATGGAACCATAGATAATTGACCAAAATGGAATTTCAGATCAGACAAGCATCCAAAGCAGTAATCCAAAGCAATAATTGAATAATTTGTTGAATTGTAATTGTTATTGTTGTAATTGAATATGTTGGAGAAAAATTAATTATTTTATCTCAATTTTACTCTATTATTGCATGATTTATGTTTAATTATTTCCATTAATTTTAATTGTTAGTCTAGAGTTTTGTTTTTGAATTTTTTGAATATATTTTATTGTTTGTATTGCCATAATAATTGAATAATTTGTTGAATTTTAATTGTTATTGTTGAATTTACCTTGTAATTAGTAATTGAATATGTTGGAATAAATTTAATTACCTTGTATAGATGTTATATTATATACAAGATTAGTATAAATGGGGTCAATTGGTTGTGGCTATTGTCAATATTTGCAAGTTTGAAAAGTTCGGGTAGTCTCCAGCATAGGAGAGGGGTTACCGAATTTCTTTTAACATTCGAATTTAATTATATAATTATTCGTATAAAATTGTGTAGATGCATAAAATGAAATCCACAGCTCGTCGCTCACATATGGTCGCAGCTAGTTCTTCTAGCAGCGAGGATGACATATCCTTGGGTGCCTATCAAGAAGAGGCATCTGCACCATCACCCGATGCTGGCTCTTCTAGCGTGGTTTCACAGCGCAGATGCGGCGTGCCTTCGCATCGGAATCAATTCACTCTCAAGTACAAGGCACAGTGGAAGGACGACCTTTTAATGTAAGTTCGTTTCGGTTTTAGTTTTTTTTTTAATTATAACATAATTTATGAACAACTAATCATTATTTCATTAATTTAATTTATTTTCAGGTACACAAACATTGAGGCCGCACGAGTAATATCATCGGTGTTTAAATCATCTGTGAAGATTCCATTATTTCAATGGAGTCAAGTATCCAGACATCCTAAATGGATACCTCACATCGATGCATGGTTTGACAGATTTGAGGTTGGTGTTAATTTCTAATTTCTAGCTTATTTCTAATAAATTATTAATATAATTGTATATAATTATTATTTTTATTTAAAATTAATTATTTATACACATAACAAATTCGACTGGGACAGTGCGCATGACACTGTTGTGAGGAAAGTGTAGGAAAATCACGAGGCAATAAGGTAACATCGAAAACAATACAATATTTTTTTAGAAAAAAATTTATGTTTGAAAATCTAATTTCTTGCTATGGAAGTAGGTTGCGTGATTTTTGGTATGAAGCACAAAAAAAGACAAAAAAAACACGAGAGATAACAGTCTCCAAGTCTGGAACGACATGGCGGTTTGGAGGGATTTCAAATAGCTATACATCCCGGCAGATATATGGCCGCAATATCTTGAGCACGTGATGTCTGAGCGGTTCACACGCCGCTCACAGTCTGGTGCTGGCAACCAAAACTGGCCAATTCATGGCTTGGTGACAACGCACACCGACGGCTCCGTTCCATTTGCTGCACATGCAAAATGGATGGTAAGATTAATTTAAATGAAATATATCATTAAATAATTTTTTGTTACTTAATTTGTTTTCTTAATTACAGGTTACGTCTCTTGGACGTGAGCTAAGTCCAATGGAGCTGTTTGTAGAGATGCATGTGCGGAGTCAAAACCACCAAAAGGGGGTGCAATAGTTCGTTAACAACTGCGCTCAACACTTTGTGGTATGTTTGTTCAACCATTTTATTTTGTAAGTTATTATTTTTATTAAATTGAATATGATGATTTCTTTTTTCATTTTCAGGAGACCAATAATAGCTAGTTGAGGGAGAGATATAGGGACGATCTTTTGACCCATCCGGATTTCAATCCGGATTTATGGATGGAGGTAGGATCATCCGATGGACACGATAAAAATTGGGTGTACGGACTCTCCAACACTATGGCCGAGAACTTGCAGGCAGCCCGTTGTGTCTCAATCGTTGGGAACTCCCAATCAATATCGAGCACCCAATCTAAGGAGTTTGTGGCCTTGCAACATTACACGACTCATCTCACCAAGAAATACGAGCAACTCTCGGTGAATTATGAACAACTTTACCAAATGGTCATGAACATGACATCACAGAGTGCTGATACACGTGCGCCTCTTTTTTAGCCGTATAGTCTTGGGAACAACCAGCCTCCTCCTCCTCCTCCTCCTCCTCCTCCTCCTCCTCCAGCAGCTCCGCCATTGTGCTAATTTAATATTTTTTTGGAAACACATTCAATTTGTAATGAATATTATTTAACTCTTTTTTTTATGTTTAATAAAATTTTATTTGCATAATTGGTTTTTTTACTATTAATTTATATAATTTTATATTATTTATTCTAAATAATTTTTTAAAAAACAAATTTAAAAATCCCCAGCGACGGATTTACAGGATATAGTCCGTTGGCATTTTACAGAGAGTTGAAAAATATTTACTAGAAATGCCACAATCACTGACGTCTTCACGGACGGATAGAGTCCGTCGACATTTTACCGAGAAATGAAAAATATTTACTAGAAATGCCACAATCACCGACGTCTTCACCGACGGAAAGAGTCCGTCAGCATTTTACCGAGAGCTCAAAGATATTTACTGGATATGCCACTATCACCGACGGAATACATCCGTCGGTATATTTCTAGTGAGATTTTTTTTTTTTGCGTACATTTTCCGTCTGTAAAACCATCGGCAATATTTTTTTTTACCGACAGAGTTGGTGACGGAATGTGGGATTACCAATGAAAGGAATGCCGACGGACTCTATCTGTTGGTGATTTCGTCGGTAAAAAATTTACCGATGAATTCGGTTCGTCGGTAAAACTGTAAAATCTTGTAGTGTTCTAACTAGATTTTGTGTAGATCAAGGTTGTATTCTCTAATATATTTTTTTTATTGTGCTCTTGATTTGTTAATCTGTCTCTTTAACCATATTCTCTAATCGTCGTTGTTTCTATTTTTTCAACTTATTACAACAAATTAATTCAGGTACTTTTTGCAAATTACTTCATGTACATCATGCTATTTTATTTCTCTAGTTTTTCGATTTTTGGTTTGTCCATTTCATTTGTATTCGTTTTCACTGATCATCCATTTCTTTTATTTTTTTTAGGGTAAAATATTACGTTTTTCTTTCTAAAAAAAAATAATAGTAAACAAACCATAAATTAAACAATGATGGTGCAGAAGAATTGTATTATTATTAAACGAAACACAATCAATAATCGAATGAAAAAATGATACAACAGTAAAATAATCAAATTAAATTCTAAGGCTATATTTGTTTCCCGGAAAATAGTTTCTGGAAAACCACTTTCCAAACTTTCTTGTGTTTGTTTGCCATTAGAAAAGTTGGTCAACGAAAAATACTTTCCAGTCAAAGAAAAATTTGGCTTGGTTTCTAGGAAAGTGTTTTCCTAGAAAATTTAGGCGGAAAACACTTTCTTGAAGTTGTGAAAAAATTAGAAATGTCATATTATTTGCTGATTATATCAAATTTATTTGGTCCTCAAACTTTTGATTGCTATATATATTTTGTTTTGAATATTTATTTTTCAATTTCATCTCTTAAAATTTAATTTTTATATTAACTTTGGTTCTCATTTTTATAATTGTTATTTGTTTTTCTCTTATCATTTTTTTTATAGAAATTTTTTATCTATCAAATTTGATCCTTATTATTTTGATTGTTACTTATTTTATTTGAAATAATTTATGAAATGTTAATTATTATTATTTTAATTTCTTCAACTTTTTTTTTTAAGATTTGATCTCTATTATTTTGATTATTATTTATTTTATTTGAGATAATTTATAAAATTATATTTTTTTTCAATTTCATTCTCGTTCAACTTTTTAATTTGTAAGATTTGTTCCTTATTATTTTAATAAACTTGAAAAAAATAAAACATTAATAAGTTATTTTCCAGCTCATTTTCCATGACATAACCAAACACTGAAAAGTGTTTTCCAACTTATTTTTCATTACATTACCAAACATTAGAAAATAATTTATTTTCCTGGAATTCATTTTCCAAAAGAAAACTACTTTCCAGCAAACAAAGAGGGCCTAAAACCATAATTAAACAAAACCAAGGAAAACTAGAACCATGAATTTTTATTCTTAACCACAGCCTCGAATGAATGAAGTGGTGACCAACTTCTGTCGAATTAATATTGCTGAGAGCTCTATCTTTCAGCCGTGAAAGCCCAATTTCCAGATGCTAACAACTTTGACTTCAGATCCTGGCGAAGGCATTCAGGCATTTCTTGGCCTTTTAGCATCCCGAACCAAACTATGTTCAATTTTCGACGTTTTATTAGAAGTAATCAGAGGACTGTGGGAGTCTCTTCTAAGAAACTGCTTGAACCACTTGACTGATTGTTTAGGATATCGTTTCAAATCATTTTTGTAATCAACATGGTAGAGGCCGAACCTCACAGCATAACCACTTCCCCATTCGAAATTGTCCATTAAAGACCAAGCAAAAAATCCTTTAACATCAACACCATGCTCACTGCAATAAATAAATATTGAATCCCAGTTAGATGGATATGGTAACTTAATAATATAATTGTTGCTGTAGATTACAAAACTTATTATCAATGATCATTAGTTGATAAATGAAAAAAATTAACTCACTTGATGGATCTCAAAACATTCTTAAGGTGGTCTTTGTAAGATTTTTCTCTTATGGGATCATTAAGAGCTTCATTTAGTGATGAAGCATTGTTATTTACGTCATCAACCCCTGAAAAAAAATCAGTAAAATAAAGCATTAAGAACATACTTAGTGTTAGAGAAGTACTAAGAAACTTCATTAATGTACCATAATGTGTGATCGTTCATTTCAACCATACCATTCTCAGTAATGTAAATCGTTGGGCTCCCGTATAGATCTTTGGTGTAATTCAAAAGACTGCTGATGCCTTCGGGATAAATATAAAGCCATTTTACACCAGCCTGTGGACCTATTGGGATTCCATTTCTCTCTCCTGCAAAATTAAGAAATAACAAAGTAAATTAATGAATTAATAATTGATAAA
>Ga0325405_1000317_pt1 | contig 45416 bp, 27 predicted proteins | sample PopdelMetagenome_21_FD_205663 | JGI IMG/M metagenome (GOLD analysis project Ga0325405, IMG submission 205663) | Populus deltoides microbial communities from Bellville, Georgia, United States - Xylem-Control-R2 | ecosystem: Host-associated > Plants > Phyllosphere > Stem > Wood/Secondary xylem...
TGGTATCGATCAATGTCAATAGAAAGAATTGATTAATCGATGAAATTAATTAATTCTTGATAAATAGCAGTTTTTCTTCTTTTAATATAGTTCTCTAGTTTTCATAAAAAAGAAATCAAATATTCATCACTACGTACCTTTCATACACTTGTAAGAATAAAGCAATGTAAACAGTACTATCTTCTTCGATAAATCTTAAAAACATCTCTTTTAAATAAAAAGCTATTGGGTCGCGGGTGCTAGGAAAATGGAGTTAGGTCCCACATTTTATTAATTTTACTTGCTTTATTTGCCAAGAGATCCCATCGGCGAAAAAGTGGGTTTGATTGGAATAACTTTTATTATATATATATGCCAATCTTTCTTTTCACGTGATGTGCTCATCACGCAGAAGAACACTTCACTTCATGTCTTCTCTCCTCTTCTCTTATCACTTTTCGTTGACAAATAAATTATAAATTATTTGATGACCATTGCTATGAATATTATAAAAAACAAAGAATTGTGGAGCAAATTATAATAGAAAAAATCATTATATTAGAAAGTACAGGTTAAATTGCGAAAACAAAAATATTCTGTTGGTGTCAACATCTCTAAAAAGTATTGGTTTTTGGCTGGTTTTTGGCAGCAGCAACCAAAAACCCAGTTCCAAAAAACGACCCCAGCTGCAAGATTCATCCTTTTTCCCCATCATCCCCGCATGCTAGAACATTCCAAAATCCCATCAGCCTCAACAACACAACTGTTTTTCTTTTCTTTAAAAATAAAAAACTAAAGAAAAGAGACGCAACTTGCTCGTAGAGTTAGGCCAATCACAAAAAAAATATCCCATCTCCTCATTTTACTTGCTAAAAAAGAATTCAGGAAAGGAAAGAAAAGAGATATCAAATGACAATAATAGCAAACAGCCCTCTGTTCCTTTCTACCAGCCTTGCAAAAGTAGTTTACAAGGGGACCAACAACTCCATCGCTGGAAGTAATTTTCACAACCTGCCCCTTCTGCAGTCCATAGTATCGCACAATGGCATCAGATTCTAGCAATCTTCGGCTGTAGAACATGCATGGTAATGTTCACCAGCAGGTCAGTGATCTGAATGCAAATCAAACCGTGAAGTGATTGTCGAAAGCTTAAATGGGTAACCTTTCTAAATATAAGCTACAAGGACAATATGATACATAAAGATAAAATGATAATTTATACACATTTCCATTAGCTTTGATGGAGAAAGAGCATTCAAAAAGATCACCGCTAGTATCACAGACATGATCAAAAAGTGACTAGCATGACCTCTTGTGGCTAGAAATTAGCATCGTTCTTTAAAATGTCTGGCCACCCAAAGTTCTTTCTAATTGTCTTACAACAAATCTGCAGTATGAAAATTTATTTAGACAACAGGGGGATGTACTTGAAAAACCTCCACTTTGAATGGAAACTTCTCCGGCTCTTTCTTGGCAAAGTAGTTCATTTTGCTTTGCAAGATCAGTATCAGCCCTTGTATACTCTCTTTGCTCAGAATTTGACCATATACAGCCCTGATATTTGCTGTTCTAATATCAGCCCTGATATTTGACCATATACAGCCCTGAAAAACCTCCACTTTGAAAGGCATACAACTTTTGAAAAGAGTCGAAACCCAATACCTTGACACACATGTCAACCAGCAAATTTTTTCGACGACTGAGGGCATCAACCACTCAATTATGTGTACTCGCCTTGTGTTTAATGACAAAAGTGAATTGTTGTAAGTATGCCGCCCAAGATTCATGTCGAGATGAAATCTTATCTTGACTCCCCATGTGTTTGAGGGCATCATGATCAGTGAATAAGACAAACTCCTGAAAAAACAGATAATGTCGTCAATGCCTTACCGTTTGAACCACTGTATAAAATTCAATGTCATAGGTGTTATACCATAATTTTGCCCCTGAGAGTTTCTCACCGAAGAAGGCGACAGGCCTACCATTTTGGCTTAGAACCGCCCTGATTCCTAGCTTTGAGGCGTCACAGTGTAACTCAAAAGGATTTGAAAAGTCTGGTAGGACAAATACTGGGGCGGTGGTCAGTCATTTCTTGATTTCTTGGAAGGCTATTTCGGCCTCAGGTGTCCACACAAACTTGCCGTTGCTCCTCATACAATCAGTCACTGGGGCCATTATGCCACTGAAGTGTGGAATGAAATGGCGATAGAACGAGGCCAACCCGTGGAAGCTTCGGAAGTCAGTCATGGTTTGCGACTGTGGCCACTGTCTGATGGCTTTAATTTTTAAATCGTCTACTGAGAGTCCCTCAGAAGAAATGATGTAACCCAAGAACAAGACCCGATCAGTTAAGAACACACACTTTGTTTTTGCTGCGAAAAACTGCTCCCTGCGTAACACAATCAAAACTTCCCGAAGATGTTATAGGTGCATCTTAGGATCAACACTGTAAACTAAAATGTCATCAAAATATACCACCACGCTTTTACCAATGTAAGGCTGCAGGGCTTGATTCATCACTCACATGAATGTGCTTAGGGCATTAGACAACTCGAATGGCATGACCATCCACTCAAAAAGTCCTTCTCGAGTCTTAAAGGTTGTTTTCTATTCATCTCCAGGTCGAATACGAATCTGGTGATACCCGCTTTTCAGCTCCAGCTTCATGAATATTGTGGCCCTACTCAACTGATTTAGCAAGTCATCCAACAACGGGATTGGAAACCTGTAACGAACCGTAATTTTATTGATGGCCCTACTGTCAACACACATTCTCCATATCCCATCTTTTTTTGGGGTCAGAAGGGTAGGCACCGCGCAAGGACTAAGACTCTCCTGAATATGCCTTTTTGCTAGCAATTCCTCTACTTGGCGCTGTAACTCTTCATGCTCCTTCGAACTCATCCGATAATGTGGCCTGTTGAGCAAGTTGGCACCCGGAACCAGATCAATTTGGTGCTGAATGTCCCTTAATGGGGGTAGGTCTTCAGGAAGTTCAATTGGAAATACATCTCCAAACTCCTGCAATAATGGTTCCACGCTGCCCGGAATAGTGTTATCCTCAACTTCCATTCTTCCGATCAGTATTGAAACCACTCCAGATTCCCTAATTTCCGCTTCGAACGTAGTCATTGTCAATAAATTGTTGTTTTCTCCTTTTGGAGTGCCACCTGTAATTTCCCTTTTGGCAACAACACAACCCTGGTTGAATTAAACATGAAAGTGCACGTATTCAAGAACCCATCGTACATCACACGTCGGTCGTATAACCACGATCTGCCCAATAATAGATGACAAGCGTCCATGGAGACCACATCACACCAAACTTGATCCTTGTAGGTTGCGCCGATTGAGAAAGACACCAAGCTGCGCTTTGACACTGTAACATCATTCTTCTTATCTAGCCATGTTAGTTTATACGGTCGAGGATGGGATTATGTTGCCATGTGTAGTTTACGAACCACCTCTTCAGACACTACATTCTCACAGCTACCTGAGTCAACGATGAATCGACAAACCTTCTCGCTAATTGTGCAAGTGGACTGGAATACATTAGTACACAACCAGTCATCCTCTACCCCACGTGGTGCTAAACAACTACGTCGGATCATTAACATCGATCCAGTATCCCCCTCTAAACGCTCTTTAATTATCTCTTTGCTGCTATAGGTTATCTCAGGTTTGATATCCACACCTTCCCCTGGGCAATATCCCATACACTTCTTGTGAATCATTAATAAGGGACCATGGTCTCCCTCTAGTCGCTCCTCCTCGTCATAAACTGGTTCTGTCTCAACATCGCCTTCTTGCTCCCTAATGTTTTCTTCGACGTCCAAAAAAATCCCCTCCGCGGTCCTTTCTTACACTCTGCAAATCTGTGTCCCGGTTCTCCGCAATGAAAACAACGAAAACCTGTGGTCGGTGTCGTTGTGTGTGTGGGCACAGTAGGTTTAGTAATAGTAGATGGTGGAATGGTTGCTCGTCCATTGCTACTGCTACTTGCATCACCTGTACCGGAACCCCTGAAACTCATGTTCCCTGTTCGTTCACTGTTATTGCTTGTACCTGCACCCGAACCTCCAAAAGTCATGCCCCTCGCATTTCTGCGCACCTGTTGTTTCTCTAACTGCACTGCTTTCTAGTGGGCATCAGACATACTTAACACATTAAACATATTAAGGACATCTTGGAATTGAATCTGTAGTCCTCAATATAACGCGCAACCCGCGACTCCTCGTCCTCTGCAATCGCATCTTGCGACACTAACTGGTAGAACTCCGTAGTGTATTCATCAACTGATCGGTTTTCCTGTCTTAGATTTTGTAACCGTTAGTAGAGCGTCCGTGTGTAATTGTATAGTAAAAACATAAAACGCATGTGTTTTTTCATCTTGTCCCAGCACGTGATCTTTCCTTTCCCCTGTAGAGTCCTTGTTTTCTTCACCTGTTGCCACCAAGCCCCAGCCCGACCTCTGAGCCTTGTTGCAACTAGGGCCACCCATCTATCTTCTGGAACCTACTTAAATTCCAAAACTTCATCTACCGTATTGATCCAGTCGAGGTACTCATCCGGTTGCAAACCACCATGGAACTCTGGTATGTTTGAGGCCTATCTCCCAACGCCTCGATTCATCATTCGATGGTCTCTTCTGTGCTGGTTGAGGGGCGAATGGATTTTCATCACTTTCGGACTCCTCTTCCATGTCTTGTGGATTCGAATCCCGATGTTGAGCCATCGACGTTGCTAACTGCAGCGTTAACGTCTCGACTTGCTGTTGTAATCGTGCAATCTCATCGCGCTCGTAGACTTCATCCAATGGTTGTTCATGAAGGTTCGGCAGGTTCGCGCGTCTCTTTGGTGCCATAACGACGATAACTGACCGAGCTCTGATACCAACCTGATGCAGACTAGAACGGAACTCACATGCGTTCCAACACACAAGGGTTTCTTTGATTTGTAATTCTGCAGAAAACAGAAAAAAGAGAGATATTTGAGTTAACTACTCAAAGAAGTTTTTGTTTTTATTCCATCTGCCGGTCACAAAGCAATTACAATCAAATAAATAGAGAAAGTGAACTCTTAGACTCCTAAAACAACTCCATTAAATCAGGAAACAATCCTGCATTAACTAGGAAATAAAAGCTGAAGGAAGAAACAGAAAGAAAACTAAACTCTTAGACTCCTAAAGTAAGCAACCCCGAATTAAATAGGGAAATAAAAGCTAAATGAGGAAATGGGAATAAAACTCCAATTGTTACGTAAGAAACTTAAAGTGCCTAGTTGTGAAATTTATGACCCAACAAAGTCAAGCCTTTTTGTTGTTTTGGGTGCTCTAAGCGCCCCAAATATGAGCTTGCCACCCGGTTTGCATCAAACACCCTTTTGTTTGCATATGCACCAACCCATTTTCAACAAACCAAAACTCAAAAAAAAAAAACACATCAACTTTAAACAGTATACTTCCAAACCAAATCAAAAGGCATTGGCTTTAAATACAATATAAAATAAAGCAAAAAAGTTGCCACCTTTACACTTCCTATGTTCTCTACATAAAAACCCCCCATGAAAATAAACAAATTAAATTAAAAAAACATTAAATTATTATTATAAGAATCCACGTGGTTAAAATATTCAACAAAATAATCGAAATGAGCTTGAGATTAATGAGCATACCTTCTTGTACAGATTGGAGCGGAGAGAAACAGAGAAGCGGAGGCTATCAAGATTAGGGCTATTTCTGAAAATGGAACGAAACTCAGTGAGTGATCGAGTGAGGTCTGTGTCAGCCACATCATAGCCACGGTCTTTGTGCATTTCCAAAACTGTCCTTCGAGAGATGTAGTGCCTGTAGCTCTGTGCCGACCTGTCGTCTACCAACTCTGTCAGGCATCAGTCGCGGCTGAAAATGCTGTGAACTGAAGCGCCATTGCTGTTAAAGGTATCCATGCTTTCTACCATGGTTTATATTTGTTATTCACTGTTATTTTTTTTTTTTTTTGCGGCGAGACAATTTTTTTTAAATAATATATTTTTTAATTTTTTTAATATATTGATATCAAATATAAATTTTTAAAATATTATTTTAAAATATTTTAAATAAAAAAATATTTTAATAATTAATGTAAACACTATCTTAATAGTGTTGGAAATTAAACCTAAAATCATTATGGACTTATAAGATTTTATTTTTTTATGGCCAGTCAAAGTTTTGTACGTCCATTTAAAATTAATGGGCTGGATCATGATCTCCTGTGATGAATAAAAATTGAGAATTTGGTCCGACTCCACCCATGACATGCCCCTACCTGTTTAATTAAAGTTATGTTGGGTTACACACGGGGCTTGTAGCTCAGTGGTCTTGGCAGGCTTTGCACTGCCTGAGTGCCCTGGTTCGAGCCCTCGTGTGTACCCAGCACTTGAGGGTTTAACTGTTGTGATCCATCGTGGACTTGTTCCATCCCTCCTCCTGGGTTCGACCCTCTATGTGCATGTCTGTCATCCCCGCGGTGTCTTACCTGCTCCTGGACTTGCAGGATGTCCAGTGGGCCGTGGGGAATAGTCGTGGTGCGCGTAAGCTGGCCCGGACACCCCACGTGAATCAAAAAAAAAAAAAAAGTTATGTTGGGTTCAATCAGATAGGTTAATCTAACAATCTGTGAAGTTGTATTGATTTTTTTTTATTATAGGTGTTTGGATTAGTTTATATATATATATATTAAAATTAATAATCATGTAAACTTTTAATGATTCTAATATTTATAATTTTTAAATTAGTAATTTTTAAAAAATAAATTCAAAACCTGACCAGTTAAATTATTTTAAATTTTAAATTAAAAAATAGACCTCGCAAGTTGTTAAACTCGCATCTTGGCTCTAATATTCATATAAACAAAACTCTCAAGTAGTCTTGGTATGCGCTAACAATCTAATATTTAACAATTATGATATAAATACCTCGCAAGTAGACTTGGCATTACCTTGGCAGGTGGTATAATAGCATTCCGCTGTCATTTACACTTTTTCTTCTTTCTCTTCCAATTATTCTAATCTTTCAAATTCAAAGAAGTCAGGCTTCGTGAATCAATCATTTCTTTATGCAGTGCCCTGGAGTTTTTGTCTACTTGCAACATAACAAAGCTGTCAGTGAGGCAGGGCTTGGTCGCTGCTTGCATCACGAAAGTGGAAGGCTAATAATAGACAGTTGCATCCTTCAATGTTGGGCAAATCCTTTGTATCTCTCTCTCATCAGCGCAGGAGGAGGGAAGTGTCAAGATATCAAATGCTCTGCTTCAGCCACCTCTGCTTCAGCCACCTGTATAGAGAATATAATGGTCAGCAAGTTTGTTAATATGGTTAGGCAGTTAATGAATTCTGTTATAGTTGAGTAGAAAACATAACCAAGCTTCTTATCTTCTGTTGATATAAAATGAATGTAACAGTGCTGGGAACGTATCAAGTAAATAAAATACATAGACATTTTCTTCTTCCTCTGCATTACAGGAGCATCTTTCTCTACTTCTATTTTGCTTCTTGTTCATCTTTGTAACAATTCTTGCTAGCTTTCATGGTATCAGAGCTTAGGATTGTTAGTATCTTGTGAGCTTGTGATTTCTCTGCTTCTAATCTCTGTTTCTAGTGTTATTATCGCCATATTCAACCAAAAATTTCATAATAATGATCCGCCTATCATCTGTTTGATATATTGTCAAACTGAAAAACTTCTCTTCAAACACTCTTCTCAAACCTGTGATTCTCTTCCTCTTCTGTTGCTTGAACTTCAAAAATGGTAACAACTTCTCAACTACAGATCATCCAATCTCCCATTACCTCTTTACTTCCTACAGTTTCAACAGTTGTAACCGTTAAATTGGATGACACAAATTACCTCATCTGGAACTTTCAAATGCAAATTCTACTGGAGAGTCATGGTATTTTAGGATTTGTTGATGGATCAAGAAAGTGTCCAAATCAGTTTGATACAGATTCTGATATTGAAGGTGTTGAAACTGATGATCATCAAATTTGGAAAATGCATGACCGGGCATTGATGCAGTTGATTATTGCTACCCTCTCTTCAACTGTAATCTCCTACGTTATTGGATGTGTGAGCTCTCATGACATGTGGATTCAACTGAAGGATAGATTTTCCACAATTACGAAGGCATGGATTTTTCAGATGAAAAGTGAGCTTCAAACCATCAAGAAGGGCTCAGATACTGTGTCTCAATATTTGCAGAAAATCAAAGATGCTCGCGATCATCTTTCTGCAACAGGGGTTTATTTTGAAGATGATGATATTGTAATCTTGGCTCTCAATGGTCTTCCTTCTGATTATAACACCTTTCGGTGTATGGTTCGCGACCAAGACAACGTGTTATCCCTTAAAGATTTTCGGTCTCAATTGCTGGCTGAAGAAGCTACTCTTGAGCAAACTTATTTTGCTGCTTCATTTGTTCCTGCAATGATGGCTCAACATCAAGTATCTCCTGGCAAGGCTCTTGCTCTTGATGAAGGTAACTCTCATTCTCATCCTTCTAGCTCCAAGTCTGCTCCACCTCCTGGTTTTCATGGAGGATTTAATGGTCATAAATGGTGGATACTTTGGCAATCGGGGGTCTCACTTTAAGGGACGTGGCAGAGGACGTCATCAGTATCAGTTTAGTCCACGTCCTTATCAGGTTCCACCTACGTCTAACCCTGGTATTCTTGGTCCTGGCATTGACATTCCTACATATCAAATTTGCACTAAGAAAGGTCATGTAGCTGCTGATTGTTATCAGCGTCACACTCTGCCTACTAATTCTGCCTCTTCCATTCAATGTCAAATTTGTTGGAAATTTGGGCACACTGCAGTTCAGTGTTACCATCGAGGTACTTTCAGCTATCAAGGCCAGCCTCCCTCCAGTAATCTTAGTGCTATGCATGCTGTTTTTCCACCTCCTTCTCCTCTAGAATAATTTTGGGTGGCTGATACTGGTGCCACAACACATATGACCTCTGATTTAGCTCAACTTAATATGGCTGCACCTTTCTCAGGAGCTGATACTGTTACCGCTGCAGGAGGTTCAGGTTTGACCATTTCTAATATTGGTTCTTCTATTCTGGATGTCCCTCATTGCTCCTTACAATTAAAGCAAGTTTTACATGTGCCAAAACTATCTCAACACTTGTTATCGGTTCATAAGCTGTGTAAAGATAACAACTATCATTTTATTTGTGATGCTTTAGTTTTTGGATTCAGGACAAACTCACGGGGAATGTCCTACTCAAGGGACTGTGTAGAGCTAGGTTATATACTATTCCTTTCTCTATTTCGTTTCCTTTACAGTCTCTCTTTCCAAATAATCTGGTTTGTTATCTTGGTAAACAGGTCAACACAAGTCTCTGGCACAAGCGTTTTGGTCATCCTTCTAACACAGTCACCTCTTCTCTGTTAAAACAATCCCAGATTTCTTTCACTTGAGACACATCCAAATTTGTTTGTACCACTTGTTTAGAAGGTAAACTTGCCAAACTTCCTTTTTCTTATCCGGCAGTTAAATCTGTTAAACCTTTAGAGGTCATTCATAGTGATGTTTGGGGGCCTTCTCCCACTGTATCTATTGAAGGTTTCAGATATTATGTTAGCTTCATTGATGAATGTACTCGATTTACTTGGATTTTTCCAATGATCAATAAAGGAGAGGTTTATTCCATTTTTGTTTACTTTCATACCTTTTTAGTTACTTAATTTTCTGGTACTCTTCGAGTCTTTCAGAGTGATGGGGGTGGTGAGTATCTTAGTAATAAATTCAAACATTACCTCCTTACCAAGGGTATTATCCATCAAATGTCTTGTCCCTATACTCCGGAATAAAATGGCCTTGCTGAGCGTCAACAACGGCATATTTTAGAAACAGCCATCACTCTATTACAAACTGCCCATTTACCTCTGAAATTTTGGTTTCATGCTTGTGCTACTTCCATTTATTTGATTAATAGAATGCCCTGTCAAATTCTTCAACTAAAATCACCATATTTCCTGTTATATGGTTCTCCACCGGTTGTTACTCATTTGTGAATTTTTGGTTGTGTTTGTTTTCCTTTACTCAAGCCTTATAATTCTAACAAGCTTCAGCCCAAGACATCCACTTGTATTTTTCTAGGGTATGCAGGTCAGTATAAAGGGTATATTTGCTTTTCTATTCGCACCAATCATTTCTTTGTAACTAGACATGTTCTATTTGATGAATCCATGTTTCCTTACTCTTCTGTGCTTCCTGTATCCCCTTCCACTTCCTCATCCCCTTGTCTACATCCCACTGTGTTCCCTCTTATTTCTCCTTCTACTCCAGCGGCTGCATCTCAGCCTTTACTGTCTTCCAGTTCCTCTTCTCAGTCTGCACTATCTCACAGTTCCTCCTCACAGCCTACACTGTCTCCACCTCTGCCCATTCTGTCATCTACACAGTCCCCTCTCCCTATTGATCCTGACTTCCAGCCTGAGAATCTATGTGTGGTCTTACCTCTTTCACCACTAAATCTTCATCCCATGACCACCAGGTCTAAGAATGGTATCTTCAAAAGAAGGGCTTACTCTGCCTCTGTACAGTTTGTTGCTTCTTCTCAGGTTGAACCCCATTCCTTCAAGGTTGCTTCCACCATTCCTAAATGGCAGTCTGCTATGCGGGAGGAGCTTGATGCTCTTCATGCCCAAGGTACTTGGGACTTGGTGCCTCTCCCACCTGCCAAGAATCTTGTTGGTTGTAAATGGGTTTACAGAATCAAAAAGAATGTGGATGGTTCTATCGCTAGGCATAAAGCTCGGTTGGTGGCCAAGGGTTTCAGTCAAGAGGAAGGTATTGACTATAATGAAACCTTTAGTCCTGTCATGAAACCTACTACGGTTCGTTTGGTCCTTGCTCTTGCAGCTCAGTTTAACTGGTCTTTACAGCAGCTTGATGTTACCAATGCCTTTTTACATGGTTTTCTACATGAGGAGGTTTATATGACTCAGCCCTAAGGTTTTGTGAGTAAGCTTCATCCTTCTGACTTTGTTTGCAGACTCAAGAAGTCGTTATATGGCCTTAAACAGGCTCCCCGTGCCTGGAATGAACGCTTTACCAGTTTTTTACCAAGTTTAGGGTTTCAAGCATCTCCTGCCGATCCCTCTTTGTTTGTTCAACATTCTTCTCTTGGTGTTGTGATTTTGCTACTCTATGTTGATGATATCATACTTACTGGTAGTCATGCTTCTCTTCTTTCTTCAGTCATTGCTGCATTGACTCAAGAATTTGATATGAAGGATCTCGGCAGGTTGCATTATTTTTTGGGACTGCAGATCTCTTATCTCCTTTCCGGTTTGTTTGTGTCCCAGACAGGTTACATCACCGACTTACTTGGTAGAGTTGATTTACAGCATTCCAAATCTTGTGATACCTTGTCTTCCTCATCATCATTTGCTTAAAGATGATGGACAGCCCTACTCTCATCCTCAACAGTATCGCAGCATCGTTGGCGCCTTGCAGTATCTAACGTTCACAAGGCCTGATATTGCCTTCTCTGTGAACCAGGCTTGCCAATTTATGTATAATCCCATGCATTCTCATGTTGTTGCTGTCAAACGGATCTTGCGGTATCTTAAAGGTACCCTTGATGTTGGTCTTCATTTTCAGGCTGGTCCTCTTAATCTCCAAGCTTATAGTGATGCTGACTGGGCCGGTGATCCCAATGATCGATGTTCTTTCTCTGGCTCTATTGTCTTCCTCGGCTCCAGTCCTATTTCTTGGGCTTCTAAGAAACAACATACTGTTTCTCGATCCTCTAATGAGGCTGAGTATCGCGCTCTCGCGATTGCTGCTGCTGAACTTGCCTGGATTCGTCAGCTTCTCTGTGACATTCACATTCCTTTACATATCCCTCCGATCATTCATTGTGATAATATCTCCGCTATTTCCCTTGCTTCCAATCCTATTTTCCATTCCAGAATGAAGCATCTCCAAATTAATTATCATTTTGTTCGCGAATGTGTTATCAAAGGTGATTTGTTGGTTCAACATGTCTCTTCTGCTGATCAATTTGCCGATATTCTCACTAAAGGCCTTTCCACTCCTTTATTTCAGCATCACTGTTCCAATCTTATGCTTGGTTCTTCCAAGCATATGATTGCGGGGGAATGTCAAGATATCAAATGCTCTGCTTCAGCCACCTGTCAAAGAGAATAGAGAATATAATGGTTAGCAAGTTTGTTAATATGGTTAGGCAATTAATGAATTTTGTTATAGTTGAGTAGAAAACGTAACCAAGCTTCTCATCTTATGTTGATATAAAATAAATATAACAGTGCTGGGAACGTATCAAATGAATAAAACACAGACATTTTCTTCTTCTCTGCTTCTAGTTTGCTTCTTGTTCATCTCGCTTCTTGTTCATTTCAGTAACAATTCTTGCTAGCTTTCAGGAAGGGGGGTGCTGTCTTCCTCGGTGAAAACTAATGGTGATAGAGTGCTTCTGTTTCCCAAACTAGGATTGAAGGAGGTGCCAAAGCTGTCCTGACAAGCGGGGACCTCATCGTATAATCACGTTATTAAAAATGTATTTTTAAGTTGGGATGAATATGTGCTGGTGAGAAAAGATATGTTTTATTTTCATAGGATATATTATAGGAACTTATTAACACATTTGCGTGCCATTAACACTTGAGTAACTCACAGCTGCTGTTGGGCCATGAACTTGAGCAAGTCATTCATCTGTTATGTAGATTTTACTATGATCCTAGCTCATATCTTACCATTAAAACATAATTTGCTACTACTGGACCCATACCTATCACCCTAAACCCATACACACACCTGCCTATGTAATACCCGACCCATGTCGACAAAAAATAGCTTTTAAATAATGTTCATGGACTAATTTTTAAAACGTTTTTTAGTCTTTATTTTTGGTTGGGAATTCATCCAACAAAGTTAATGCTTTAACTTGTCAAAATTACTCAAAATTATTTTAAAAGTAATTTATTTTAAAATTATATATTTGAGAAAACTAAATAGAAGATGAGCTTCACTTTCAAGCTATTTAAATTTATTATAAATTAACCAAAATTTAGTTCCATTACACTATTCACTAAAATAATTTCCCTTCCGATTGAAGATTCGCTTATTGAATAACAAAAAACATTTCATATATAAACGAACAAGGAATGTGACGGATGGGAATGTACATTTTTTTTTTTAAATAAACTTCTACTCTCTCTCTTGGAACAAGATTTACAAATATAAAAGATAGGCTGCTTGTATTTTCAAAGAGACTTAATGTTAAAACTATGAAGATAATAATTAAAATAAAAGAGAAAAAAGGAATCAAATTAAATGAAATATCCCAAGAAAAAAAAAAGCTATTAAGATATAGTAAAAGCATTGTAACAGTTGTTTTATAATATTTATAAGAGTGTCTGATTTTGAAGATGACCAAAGGCATATCATCAATATAAAATTTGAGGGAGAGCTGTAATTTTAATACCAGGAGAAAACAGAGGAAGCATCTGACTATGAGAACAGAGTTGGAGGATTGCTGTCAGCTTCGACAACCGGAGAACAGACAACGGCAGGAACCAAACGAAGCCAAACCCCAAAAGATACAAGAGGAGCCAGCAGCTGCCTATGTAACACCAGGAATGAGGGAACAGCATTTCTATGAAATCAAGAGCCAAAAAGCAGCTGACTATGAGAACAGAGTCGGAGGATTGCAGTAAGCTTCGACAACCGGAGAACAGACAACGACAGGATCCAAACGAAGCCAAAACCCAAAAGATACAAGAGGAGCCAGCAGCTGCCTATGTAACACCAGGGATGAGGGAACAACATTTCTATGAAATCAAGAGCCAAAAAGCTATTTCCTATGAAGCACCTGTACTGTTTCCTATACTCTCACCTAGGGAGATGAAGACCGCCACAACCTTACACAGCTTTCCATCTTTCTGAAATTTGCCTGATTGAACTTCGACTCTTGAATACAAAAGCACAAAACAAATTGAGAAGGTAAAAATCCGAAAAGGAGAGATAAACACACACACATCAAGTCTAAAGAAGTGCCACAACATACCTGAAATTGTTTGCTAGATTTAACTGAGAGAGAGAGACAAAGATTGTTCAACAAGTGCAATAAGTTTATTCAAGGACAAATAGAAGGGAAACAAGATCTGTACAAATTCACTGGAATCATCAATGCAGAGAACTTGCACAACTTTAGATAAACAGGGCAAAATTAAATTTCCCTTCTAATTTAATGATCATCTGCAGATTCATGTTACATTACATTTTAAGCAAGAAAATTTACGAACTCAAATCATCTTCTAATCGGCTCATCTATGTCTAAATGGGACACTTCCAGCCAAAACCATAAGCTGTTTTGATCTGAAACTCGATTTTTTGTTGTCGGCGACAATGTGATTGTTTCTTGTTCCAACGGGTTTGTTCCTTTACATCTCGTCCTTCCCATTTCAAATTATTCAATTTGTTTGCACAAAATTATTAATCAAGTCTTTATCAATTTGTTTAGAGTATGGCAATCTCAAACTTGCCTGTCATTTTCCTCATGGATTTTATGAGTCTACTGCAGGGTGGTTAAGATGCCTGAGGTGGAAACAGAGACCAATCCTGTAGACCGAACTGTGGCTCATTTGCTGTTTCACAGACCGATGGATATTCCTGGGAAGCACCCTGATACACCTGAATCACCTTTTTCAACTAAGCTCCCGTGTGAGCACAAGACAATGGGCTTAGCAAAGCTGTCAACGGGAAGCCTGCCTGAGACTCCAAAAAGTAAACCAAACTTTTCGCAAAAGGGGTCTCAACTTTCTAGTCTCTTGACCTATGCTCAGCCTGTCAGTCAGTGTAAAAGCAATCCTTGCTTAGACGCTTCAGAGGATGCATCAAACAATGGGCCTGCAGATGAAGGAGCTAGGGAGGTTAAAGCCTCTCAATGAAGACAAGGGTAATTCCTACCTGAATCTCTTCCATCCATGCATTATGCTTGCACCGGCGATTATATCGATTTACTGGTAATGCCGAGGTTTTCTTTTATTGTCAGCTCACTGGATCATCACCAAATGAGGGTCTTGAGGAATAAACAACAGTATTGATGGGGATTTGTAAATGTCTTTAGCAGCGTAACCATCAAGAAGTCGCATTTTGTTAATATAGCTACATCTCTACTACAACATTGAACTCTTTGCTGTGAGTTCTCGAGATGATGACTTTCTGTGCTTTAATCCTTTCTGTTGATTGTGCGAAAGGGTGATGCTCCAATAATTATTAGTAGATTTGCAAATGCCTGCTCTCTTGAGTGACATTGGCCACTTTCACTTGATCACTATGAAATAAATTTTACTGGGAAGGGCCTTACCTGCACTCCAAAATTGTTTTTTAACTTCAGCTTTATATGGAATAAAAGTTTTTAATCAAAGTTTAATAATAAAAAAAAGATAAATCAAAAGTTTTTGGATTTTGAATTTTTGAAGAAGGCGAATAGACTAGAGAAAGAGAAGGAGAAAAAAAATTGAAGATGCAGAAAAAGAGAAAAGGAGAGGATGGATATTTTATATAATTAAGGGTTTAATTTATTTTTTGAATCAGTTGCGGGTTTGATTTTGCCGCGTCAGCAACGAAAAATCCGTTGCAGATTACTTGAATAATTTAATATTTTTTAATCCTTTTTGGCAATGGATTTTCTATTACTAAATTCAAAATCTGAAGCATGTGACGATCCTCCAGCTGGGGTGGCAGCAGAACAAGATAGTAGAACCAGCAATTCCTAGATCGAAGACAAGGATCTTGTGATGTTTATTTGCAGCAGAACAGGATAGAGGAACAATAGTAGGATTTGAATTTAGATTCAAAGGAAAGAAGCCAAAGGTTTCACCGCTCCCATTGATCATTCTCTATGTCTTGTTTAAATTGTTTTTGAATTTTGAATTTTTGGAGAAGGGAAGAGACTAGAGAAAGAGATGGCGAATTTTATTTTTTATTTTTTATTTTTAATTTTTGAAGATGCGGGAAAAGAGAAAAGGAGAAAGGATGGGGATTTTATATAATTAAGGGTTTGATTTATTTTTGGAATCAGTTGCAGATTTTATGTTGCCAAGCACGTCAATAATGAAAAATCCGTTGCAAATTACTTAAATAATTTAATTTTTTTAATCCTTTTTAGCAATTGATATTAAAAAAATCATATATACACATTCTGTTGTTAAATTAGCAAAAGAAATACTCCGTTGATAAAATTCGATGATAATAGCCCCCTGTCCAAAAGGACAACTGTTTTTTAAGGGTGGTGCTGGCAGTTCAAAATCTGAAGCACGTGATGATCCTCCAGCTCGAGTTCCAGCAATTCCTAGATTGAAAACAAGGATCTTGTTATGTTTATTTGCAGCAGAACATGATAGAGGAACAATAGTATTAGTAGGGTTTGAATTTGGATTCAAATTAAGGAAAGAAGCCTAAGGTTTCTCCCATTGATCATTCTCCTTGTTTTGTTCTTCGTATTGTCTCTCATTTGCTAATTTCCACTAAAAGAACTCCTCGAGCATCTGTTGCGTTTGCTCTTACAACTTCTTGCCTTGTTTCTCTAGTGCTTTTTAGATCTCACTTCTTTTTTAACAAGTACATGTTGTATCTCCAGTGAAAATTACTTTGTTCTAACCACAAATGTTAGAATGAGAAAAGTACAATACTAATCAATTCAACTTAAAAAATTAATTATAGCAAAAAATATATTGAAATAGAATGATGACAAAGAACCTATGTAAGTGGAAAGTTCACAATGAGTCATAGCTGAGGGAGCAAGCAGATCAATTTTATCCTGTGCTTATTGTTCTGGCAAGAAGGAAGGGTGACAAACCTTCATGAACTGTAAGTGGAAAGTCGGATTTGGATCCTGCCTAAAATAAGAATAGAATTAATAGTGGAACATTACAAATTTTAAGTGAAATTGCCTTTGATTACTGAAAAGAAAATAAACTACTTAGTAGCAATACCTCAATATGTTGGACGATTGAAAGAAAAGCTCCTACTTTTTTGCTCCGCTAATGTTGGGAAAATATGTATGTAAGGAATGTGAGAAATCTTGGGCCAATCTTTACCTTTCTCCCTTTCACAACTTTCACCCAGCATAGGACAATTGTTAATTACAAGAGAAGAAAGGGAGGAGGGCAACCCTTCTTCTGGCATTGACTCAATCAGAGGGCAGCACCATATGTCCAATACTCTAAGAGAGGTGAGATGTTGAAGCCTCGGAAGAGATTTCAGTTGTAAGACATAGATTTTAAGAGATGTAAGACTTGAGGGCAGAAGAATGCGGCCTGCAATGAGTTTGTTGCAACCCCCAATCACAAGTGATTGTAATGTGGAGGGAAAACCCTCTTGTGGACACAACTCAAGTTCGAAACAACCTCTTATTTCCAAATGGTTAAGGGATGGGAGGAGGGAATCCATACTCTCAGGCAACTGCTTCAGGTTGCTGCAATCTGCTAACACAAGTCGTGTCAAGACTGGAGCAGGTAACCCTCCTTTGGGAAATGAAACTAATTTAAGGCACAGCCGGATTTCCAAAGAATGGAGAGAGGTGAGATCATTGAGAGGTCTTTCATGTGCACATAGTGATTCGAGATCTGGACAGTAAGAGATAGAAAGAGTATTTAACTTGGGCAACAAGTCCAGCGCGACGCATTTGAGAGAAACGCAGCCGTGGATTGCAATTTTCCCTAAATCAGAGGGTGAACAACCCATTTGCTCAAGTTCCTCGGGTAGGGACTCTAGGGATTGGAATCCAGAAACATCGAGAGAGTGCAACCTAGGAAACCTAGGAAGTGGAGTCGCGAGCTGTGTACATCCTCTAATAGTAAGTCTTGTTACACGTGGAAGGTGGGGACTAGGTAGGGCCTTTGCAAGGTTCGGGCATTCTTCGATTAAAAGAAACTTTAGAAGAGGGAATGCTTCCCGGCTTCCTTCGTCTGAAATCCACTCGCGCCACTCTGGCATCCTTTTAAAAGATAATGTTTTGAGGGATTTAAATGGCTTCTCCGTAGCAGTACAATTCCCATGGAACTCAGAGCCCACAGTCACAACTTTATCGAATGCTTCAATTAAGAGATCCTCTAAAGAAGTTAATTGCCCGAGCGGTGGTAAGGAGGTGCACTTTTTACATCTACTGAGATGCAAGGACACTATATTTGAGAAAGAAGACTTTCCTACCCACTCCGGAAACCTTATACCTCCATAACCATCAATCTCAAGATACTTCACGTTTCCATCTGGCTCTAATTTCTCAAGCGTGCTTGTTACGTGTTGCACGTTATGAGTGTCGCCATCCCAAGTGAGAAACAGCTTATCAAGGTGCTTTAAACCTTTCAAATTTGCTCCAACATCATCCCGAGCATCCACCAAATTTTGAAGGACCCGAATATGAAGCTCTCCCCGTAGATGTCGTAGCTTTCCCAATTCATTAATGCTAGACTCACTCTGTCTTCCCACAACAAAGTAAGTCAACGTTTGTAGCTTTGTCAGTTGACCTATATGTGGTGGCATCTCTTTTAAAGGCGTGCATGAGAAGTTAAGATACCGCAAGTTGATTAACCTTTCAAGAGATGCAGGCAACCTTTCAATTCGTGTTCCTTGAAGATTCAGATGTCGTAAATGCTTCAAATTTCCAAGATCGGGTAGACTAGCAAGTTGGAGGCAATTTCGCAAGTTCAACGTTTGCAAATTGAGAAGAGTACTCACTTCTTCAGGCAACGTTACTAAATCTGAACAGTAAAGATACAAATACCGCAAATGCTTCAACTTGCTAGTTGAACAAAGTATCTTAGCGGCACCGGCACCGGCACAGCCAGACAAGGATAGCATACGTAGGCGCCCAAGTGTTGACAATATATGAAAGATCTCATTATAAAAATCAGGAGAACGACCCCCCCAATAACGTACAAAAGTTTGGAATGTGCATACAAGAGAGATGTCATTGTATTCTTCAACTTCTGCAGCAGCCTTTCGTCAGACACCAATCTGGGATTCAATTTACTTGAAACTACTTCGACAATCTCTTGAATTAATTTTGATTCATGCCTGTGCATAGAAAAGAAAGTCATCACTCATCGATGAAAGATAATCTTTTGAATTTAATGCAAATTTAAAATACAAGATGTAATAAGAGTAAAAGTTATAAGCATTTGCTATCGAAATAGGGAAAGAAAAGAAGTACCCATTTGCGATGCTGCGACGATCCACCCCAGATAAATTTGCAGCCTCCACAAGAGCTTTTCTCCATTTTTGGACCTTCTCCATTTCTTCCTTAAAACGTTCTTCATGCTTATCAAAGGCTTCAGCAAAACTCCCCGTCTGTTTTCTAATATCAGAAGGATCAATATCATAGAAAACAGGTATAACAATCTGACCAGTTGTGTGTCTGCAATCAAGAATCTTTTCAAGTTCATCAAGACACCAAGTGGAGGAAGCATAGCCCTTGGAGAAAACCACTATAGAAATCTTGGATTCTTGTATTGCTTTGGGGAGTTGTAAGGAGATTTCTTCACCTATACGAAGTTCGTCGTCATCTCGAAATGTACGGATTTCTGCTTTCTGTAAAGCAGTGAAAAGATGATCCGTAAAATTTTTGCGAGTATCTTCACCTCTAAAACTTAGAAATACATCGTAATCCCAACCAGGTCTGGACGAAGAAGAAGAAGACGCCATGAACATCTAGTAGTGGTTGCTGCAGGTAGGCGAGAGAGGTGGGGCAGTAAAGTTATAATGAATGTCACCTTCGCTCTTTGCACTTTTAGTATTGCGTTTCGAATTTAGATTTTTTTTAAAATTGAATTTTTTTATATTTTAATATATGATATTAAAAATAATTTTTAATAATAAAAAAAATTATGCAATGAATATGAGGACTTCTTTGATATTCAAGGGAAGAGGCATAAAGCTACTTCCCAGGAATACCACTTTGTATACTCTGAGGGCTGAAGCAATGTAAACAGTAACTTCTTTTATAAATTTTAAAAACACTATACATGAAAACTTAAAATAAAAAACAGAGGGCAAGTGATGCATAAAAGCGGGAGATTTAGGTATGTTAATTTGCTGGAAAGTAAATTTAAAAAGTGAATTATTTTTAATATTTGGTAGTGTAATAAAAAATAAGTTAGAAAATAATTTCTAGCATTTGGTTATGTCATAGAAAATGAGCTAGAAAATAACTTATTAATGTTTTATTTTTTTCAAATTTATTAAAATAATAAGGAACAAGTCTTACAAATTAAAAAGTTAAATGAAAATAAAATTGAAAAAAAATATAATTTCATAAATTATCTCAAATAAAATAAATAATAATCAAAATAATAGAGATCAAATCTAAAAAATAAAAAAATAATAAAAGATGAAGAAATTAAAATGATAATAATTATCATTTCATAAATTATTTCAAATACAATAAGTAACAATCAAAAGCATGAGAACCAAATTTGATAGATAAAAAATTTCAATTAAAAAATGATAAGGGAAAAGAAAATAACAATTATAAAAATGAAAATCAAAGTTAATATAAAAATTAACTTCTCAAGGATGAAATTGAAAAAATAAATATTCAAAACAAAATATATATATATATATATATAGCAATCAAAAGTTTGAGGACCAAATTTGATATAATCAGCAAATAATATGACATTTCTAAATTTTTCACAACTTCCGAAAAGTGTCTTCCACTCAAAATAAAAGGAAAATACTTTCCTGAAAACCAAGCCAAATTTTCCTTTAACTGTAAAGTATTTTCTGTTGACTAACTTTTCTAATAGCAAACAAATATAAAAAAGTTTGAAAAGTGATTTTCCAGAAATCACTTTCCAATAAACAAACGCACCGTAGAGTTCAAATAAGAGGTTCCTATTATTAAGACACTGCAAAAAGTAGTATTATTAATGCTTTGTTTATTTATTTGGTAGGAAGTGGTTTTTTGAAAATTATTTTTAAAATTTTTTTGTATTTATTTGTCATTCAAAAAATTAATCAACAAAAAATATTTTCAAGTCAAAGAAAAATTTGGTTTGGTTTTCAGGAAAGTATTTTTCTTTTTTTCGGGTAGAAAATACTTTATAAAAGTTGTGAAAAAATTAGAAATATCATATTATTTGCTAATTATAACAAATTTGATTGTTAAACTTTTGATTGCTATATATTTTGTTTTGAATTTTTTTCTTCAATTTCACTCCTTAGAATTTGATTTTTATATTAATTTTGGTGCTTATTTTTATAATTGTTATTTGCTTTTCTCTTATTATTTTTTTAATTGAAATTTTTTATCTATCAAATTTGGTCTTCATTCTTTTGATTATTACTTATTTTATTTGAAATAATTTATGAAATTGCAATTACTATTATTTTAATTTCATCATTTTTTAATTATTTTTTTATATTTTAAATTTGATCTCCATTATTTTAATTGTTATTTATTGTATATGAGATAATTCATGAAATTATATTTTTTTCAATTTCATTCTCATTCACCATTTTAATTTGTAAGATTTATTATTTATTATTTTAATAAACTTGAAAAAAATATTAATAAGATATTTTTTACCTCATTTTCCATGACATAATCAAACACTAGGTGTTTTCCAACTTATTTTCCATGACACTACCAAACATCGAAAAATAATTCACTTTCTAGGAATCCACTTTCCAAGAAAACTATTTTTTAAAAGGAAACTGCTTTCCACATGAGAGGCTAATACCTAGTGAAAGTGATCACTCTCAATTTAAGATGCACAAACCCACATGTGACTTTCCTAGCTTTGATGGGGAAGATGCCCATAAATGATTGTATAGATGCAATCAATATTTTTATCTTGAAAAGACTGGAGATTCTGAAAAACTCCCTTGGTGGAATAGCATTATATTGAAAGGTTATATAGAAGCTTTGGGAGCTAGATAAACAGAAAGTTGTCAATTCCGTTCCGTTTCGTCTGGAATGGCCAAATATTTTATACTAATTCAAAAAACAAAATAAAATGGAACAATTTTTATCTCATTTCAAACCTCGGTCTGTTCCGGATTTTTATACTAACACAAATATATGTGTTAAAACATTTTAATTTCATAATATTTTGATATTATGTTTAAGTTGAATTACTTTAAGTTAAAGATCTATTTAATCTTGATTATTTAGAAATATTTTAAATTTTGAAATTATGTTTTTTTGACATTGTGTTTGTATTGCATAATTTATAATTAATATTTATAATTTATCTTGAGTTTGAATTATGTTTGTTGAATATATATATATGAACAATATAACCCCGAAACGGCACGCCGAAACACTCAGAAACTGAAACATTTCATTCCAATTGAAAAAATAAAATACCTACCAAAACGGAATTGACAACCTTGAGATAAACGCTTCCAATTTGCTGCTCTTGCTTTCTTTCTTGTCTGTTTGTGAGTGTGGTTGCGGTTGCTTTTCAAAGTATTTTTCACTCAGAAATGCATCAAAATAATATTTTTTTTATTTTTTAAAAAATATTTTTGACATCATCACATCAAAATGATTTGAAAACATAAAAAAGTATTAATTTAAAGCAAAAAAATAAAAAAAAATATTTTAAATTTTTTCAAAAACACTTCTGAAACACAAAAACAAACAGAACCTAAACAACCATGCAGAACTACTAGGCTTGTTAATGTTCTCTTTAATCAAAATTCAAGCCTAAAACTGATATTGGTATTATGTATTATTAGATAAGGTCCCACGAGCGGCCTAAATTTTTCTATTGTAAAATAAAGTAAGTTAAGAAGACAAAAACATTTTCAAAGAAAAAACAATTGAGACACATGTTTCATTTATTCGAACGAGTTTAATAAATTTATGTAATTTAAATAATATAAATTAAAAAAAAAAAACAACAATAACAAAGAAATTGACTTGTGCCCCCACCACCACCCCGGCTCTTGATGTTCCTCTTCAAGCGACAAGGCAGAAGGCGGTTTTTGGCCAGCAAAGAAGCCACACGCGCTTCTCAAAAGCATTTCAGTAATAAAAACATTCAAACCTATTAATGCAACATATTATACACTTAAAAAGATTTTTTCAGGAACATGATGCTCTAACATTTTACATCGATTAAAATTAATAGTTTAGATCATTTATAAATTTTAGGTATCACTTCTCTTCTTTAAAAGAGATATATCTTTTTTATAACAAAATCCTCAAATGTGATGGGATTTTTTTTGAAGGAGGAAGCCAAGTAAAGCAACATCTTCTCATGCCGTACAAATTAGACAGGTAAAGTTCATGTTGCATCCCAAAACGACACTCCAGTGAAAATTACTTTGTTCTCGCCACAAATGTTTTCAATGGAAAGAAAATACTCTTCTGGTTTTTTTTTTTTTTATTGAGAATGAGAAATTAAAGTACAATAATACTAATCAAATCAGGGAGGCCTCTAAATGTGAAATTAATGAGATGAGTGCTAGTTAAATCCACACGAGGATGCTGAAAGCAAGAGTATGTCCCCTTTATAACGTTATTCAATCTTTGCCATCACACCTCAGAGCTATGTTATACTTATCCACCAGTTGTTGTTTCTGCTCAGCAGGTAGTATTTCCAGCTTCGGCTGCAGAACATGCTTGGTAATGTTCACCAGCAGGTCAGTACTGATCTATATAAATGCAAATCAAACCATCGATTGATTGTCAAAAACTTAAATGGGGGAGAAAATGATAATTTATACACATTTCCATTAGCTTTGATGGAGAAAGAGCAATATTCAATAAATATACGACGGATTTTACTATATAAATATATTAAAAATCATAATAAATAATAAAAATTGATTTCCTAATACGATAACTTGGGCTCAATTAATTTTAGAAATGACAATTGAACCCGTTCACATCCATATGGAGGGATTTTTGTTTTCATAATGATGGATAAAAAAAACCTTACCTGTTTGGATATGGAGGTGGAAGTGATATTCTCCAACTTGATTAACCTCGGTATCCAAATTTATATATGTGAATGATTTATAATTTTTAAATACATGTCTAAAATCAACGAGGCAATAACAAATTCAGCAATGTTTGTCATTCAGAAACAGCAATGATAGCTTGTTCATAAAAAATATTTCAAGAAAATAAAATTTAATGATGCAGTCGGGTTTTTAGAGATTAGAAATTATGATCACTTATATGAGAATTTACCCTAAAAAACTTATAAAACACAAAAATAAAAGATGATTAACAGCTATACTCTTCTCTGGAGGCACTGGAACAAAAATCTCAAATTAATTTGAGTGTGATAGACGGACACTGGTTGGGATTTGTTCTGGTGGACGGGTTGTTCATGTGCAGCCATTATAGTTGTATCAATCCCGTAAGATCCGTTATGGCATGATCTTTAACAAGCAAGAGAAATAACCATTAGTGTAGATGCTAAAAACTTGAAACTAAAAGATTTGTTTTTTCTAGTTTCAGGTTTGAGTTTTTGGTTGCTTATATGATGACTACTGGAGATTTATATAGTCGTTAACTTCAGAGCTCGTGAGATTAGTCGTGGTGCTTTTAAGTTGACCCGAACATCCACGTTAATTTTTTTAAAAAAAAAGAAACAACCATGAAATAAAATAATATAAGGTAACTCAATTGTTAATATTATGAAAAAAAATTTAATGATTATGATTATGAGTTTGAATTACTTTAAAAACCATTACATGTTTATAAATATTTATATGATTGTTAATTTATATGATTATTAATTTTAAAATTTATAGAATTAATTAAGATGAATGTAAACTGAATATTTAATAATTAAAAAAGAAAAAACCAACCATGAAATGGATCATGTGGCTCCCGTTGCCTCTTCTCCCATCAATCATCAATCATGCCATGCCTACTATCATACTATGATTGAAATTAAAACACAAATACAGCTGATGTCACAACTGGGTCCCATACAAAATCATTCTAATCAGGCTACTCGCGCGGCTTGTGATATCGATAAAACAGCACAACCACCGGTGGTGGAACGGTCATTATCTTTTTCGAGAGTTTTGTATCTTTCTATTATGGAGACAATTAAAAAATTGATATAAAATAAAAAACAAATTAATTTTTTAAAAAAACTCTTTTAAAATACGAAAACAACAACTTTGACAGCAAAACCGTGCTTAGTTTCTCTTTTTAAAATATCAAGTGTTTGTGGTGCAAGGAGAGAATGAGCGAAGGAAAGTGCCAAACTGCACAGAAAGTCAATAAGAATAATTTGATTGGTGAAGTCTCTCTGTCAAGTGGATCGGCACAGAAATTTCTCCCTCTGACATCAGCCCATTTCCCATGAAACAATGAAGACAAACCCTCCATTTTAAACAACGGAAACGCTGCTGTTTCTCTTTGTACTGGAGACCACCTGTCTTCCACTTCTGGCAACGTGTCACATCCCTTAAGTTATTAGATTTCAGCCGTTGATTTGGATCATGGTCTTTTGAAATTACGCTTCCCTGTGTGTAGATCCAAAGCTCGTTTTAGCCTCCGTTTGCAGGCCTAATAGAAATTTCCTAGATCCAGGGGGGTTCCTACTACTTCTTTTTTATTTCGCTGTCAGGTAATTATACCACAAGTTCTAATTGAATGTAGATATTGTTTAGTTGGGGGTCCTCGTTGTTGGAAACTTGGAGTTTAACTTTAAGATGCAATAGGATTATCTGTTTGTGAAAATTTTGTTCTTTTTAAAGGAAAAAAAATGAAGTAAAATGATTGATCCTATAATTAACACACGAGTTAACTCAATGACGCAATAACTATGATTTCAAAGAATGATACCAGCTCTACACAAAATTACAAATACTACTGAATAAGGCAATTTTACAAGGCACTTGCACAGATGCACCCACCCAGAGACATTATAGAACCAGTGACGAAAAGGGTACGTAGGAAAGGAACCCGAAGTTTTTACCATGTGGTGTTAAACAGCTAGTGCCCATTAATCAAGTGGATGATTTTTAAAGTAAGTAAAAATCCATTAAGATAATTTTTTATTTTTTAAAATTATTTTAAACATTATGTAAAAAAAATTAAATAAAAAATCCAATTTTTTCCTAAACGGGAGGCACTTCCAAACAGCCCCAAATTTACATGTCCTATTCTATGAGCAAAGCCCGGCAGGTCAAATAAGCAACCTTGATTTGTTTGAACTCAAAGAAAAGCTTAATAATTTTTTTTAAAAAAATCTTAAAATAACATCGTTACTGTAATATTGAAGGAGAAGAGAGAGGTTTAATTAATTACTTGTTGGGATTCGGTCTGCTGGACGGGTTCATGTGCAGCCATTATTGTAAATCAACACCGAGCAAGATACCAATCCCGTAAGATCCGTGATGGCATGATCTTCTTTCTACAGGCAAGAAACAACCATGAAATGGATCCTGTGGCTCCCATTGCCCCTTCCCCCATCATTCGTCAATCATGCCATGCCTCCTATCTAACCATGATTGAAATAAAAAACACACGACTGGGTCCCATACAAAATCTTTCTAATCAGCTACTCAGGTGGCTTGTGATATTGATAGAACAGCACAACCACGGTGGTGGCACGATCATTATTTTTTCGATAGTTTTGTAGTGCGGGGATGGCATCTCTCTCTTGTGGAGTCAATTAAAAAAAATAATTTAAAATACAAAAATAAACACTTGACTATTCTAATAGCCACGGTTTCTGAACTTCGACGGCAAAACCGTGCCAAGCTGCACAGAAAGTCAATAAGAATAATTTGATTGGTGGTTGAAGAAGTCTCTCTGTCCAGTGTCAACAACATGGCTGGGATCAGCACAGAAATTTCTCCCTCTGACATCAACCCATTTCCCATGAAATTTCTTCAGTGTTTGTAGATCCAGGCTGTAACTCGGCTCGTTACAGCCTCAGTTTGTAGGCCTAACCATGAGAGACATGGTCGATTGAGCTCGCTTTGTTTCTAACTATCTATCTGCCTTTTGGAGTCACGAAGGGATTGTATGGTAAGGGATTTAATAAATGAGTTTGTATATCACGAAGAGTCATTGACTCATTTTATTTCAGACTTATCTGTTTGAATCTCTTACTTATCAGAATAAAAAAAAAAGGACCAAGACGAACAAATGAAAAGCATATTTATTCATTCTGGCTCGGTTAAGTATCAGGTTACTTGGATGAATTCAGTTCATCTCATGTCAATCTAAAAAAGTTACAAAATATTTCTTGTTTTATTATAAGAAAATATTTTTTACAATAATACTATAAATAGCACATGACAAAGTTTAGCCTAATACAACGGCAACTAATTTGAATCCTTTTAAATTTTTTTCCATTTAAGATATTTTTTAACAATTGTCAAAAATATTTCAAAAAATATTTGAAAAACAAAAATAACCAATCTATGATTATCCTCGTAGATGAATATATTGAATCTGTAGAGGAATATATATAAATTAGGTTTTGTCCATGGAAAGTCTTGGAATTTTGTTCATATGATTTTATTAAATTGGGTATTATATTTGTAACTAATTATAATATGTATATAAACAAAAAATAAATATCTTGGTCGAGGAAGATGGTAGAATTTAAAAAAAAAAATTATTGCTTTTATTTTATATAAATAATGCAAATTTGGTTTCATTGTCATGCTTTATAAGGAAATGAATTCTAGAAAAAAAAAAAAACAATACCAGTTTATTTGTTTTTCAATAAACTATACAAGCCTCAAGTAGAGAGGTGAGTGGACTGAGCAACCAGCCTGGTAGGCGTAGCTCATTCCTTACCATTAAAAAATATTGGGCTCCTACTAGACCCATATCTATCATCCTAAGCCCAGACCCATATCCATACCTGCATACATCATACCTAGCCCACAGAGATAAAAAAAAAAAATAGCTTTTCTTAAATGTTCATGAATGTTTTTTAATCCTCTTATTTTCTATAAAAACATTTTAGTCCATAAGAAGTTTAGGATTTATTTTATTTTATAAAACACATACAAAAGAGAGGTTTGGTGTTCATAAACATGACATGTAATATTGCTGTTAGTTATATAAAGGGACCTCGGTACAACAAACAAAACTGAATGTTTTAACATCTATTTGATTTATATAATTCAAAATTATTCTATAAATAATTTATTTCAAAATTATATTATTTAATCAAACTAAGTAGAAGATGAGCTTCATTTTCAAGCCATGTAAATTTACACTTCTGCTAGCAATCAATTAACCAAGATTTAGTTTAATTATATTATTCTCTAAGAATAATTTGACTTCCAATTAAAAACATCAATTATTGATTAAGAAATTAAAAATATTTAATGTAGAAACCCATTCAATTAATTGTTGATGAATGATGATGTCACATGATAACCCATAGCACGGATTCAATTCAATTGCACAAATTCTGCAGCTCAGTCACCCACAATTCAAATACTACAAAAAACTCCAGCAAATTACGATACTGCAAACACTAGAAGACATCACCAAGCACCATTCATGAAAATGACCAAAGGTATATATCATCAATAAGATTTGAGGGTGAGCTGTAATTTTAATGCCAGGAGAAAACAGAGGAAGCACCTGACTATGAGAACAGACCGGAGAATAGACAATGGCAGGAACCAAACGAAGCCAAAACCCAAAAGATACAAGAGGAGCCAGCAGCTGCCTGTGTAACACCAGGGATGAGGGAACAGCATTTCTATGAAGAAATCAAGAGCCAAAAAGCAGCGGCACCGTGCAACACCAAAAGGCTAGAAGGCGGCAACAAAGCCATAGAACACCAATGAAGGTCAAAACACAAATATTGTAGGCAAGCAGTTTCACCAATGAAGTTCAATACAACAGCTGCACCAATAGATTGAAAGAAAAGAACGGAAGGAGGATGGGGGTTCATGGGGAGGAAGCAAGAAGAGAGGGGAGAGAGGAGAGGACACAGTGCTGAGAAGAGACAGAAATTATCTCTCGTTTGATGGGTCACTCTGAAATCGCTCTCGCATACCATTCTTTATAATAGCTTTTCTTCGGCTACAGTAAGTTATCTGCTGCTATTATAGATGAACATCAGACAATCGCTTGCTGAAATTGAGTAAAGATGCCGCTGACAAATTAAAGCAGTAACTGCAGAACTAGAACTCGTCCCTTGAAATGTAAACTTCACATCTGCTACGTTAACAGACTCTCTAAAAAACTATTAATCAAGCTAGTGCCCTTTGCAAAATGCATGCTGACACAAATAAGTATGAAATCACATCACTGTACTCCAAATTAAACACCATAAGCAACACAGCTAACATTATAAATCTCCACCCTTAATGGGGCATTCTTCTACTACAAAACACACAAACCTAATAAAATCTAAGATTCTAAAATTTTAACACTAACCAACAACTCTACATTCACTTAATTATCACTATCACTGTTGTTAACATTATTGCTAGCATTAATATTGTTACCAGTATGATGACGATGGTATTGATGATGGTAATGATTACTGGTAGCATTCCCTCCCCTTCTCGCGTTCTTCAACTTCGAAATCCCCATCTGTGTCTGCATAAAAAACTGCATCCTTTGCAACTCCAACTCTTTCACGAACTCCATCCTCGTCTTCTCCATCTCCACCACTTGCTGCAACTTGGCACTCTCAGCTTGCTCATAGGCTTCCCCAAACTTCACCATTGCTTGCGTCAACATCCTGATCGAATTCCCCCACCCTCCTCTTTTTTCCTTCCCCACTTTCCCCCTCACTTCCCTCTCCACCACCACTCTCCTCTTCTTCATCGGCGGAAAACTATCATCCGATTCCGCACCCCCCTCCTCTTCCTCACCCTCCTCCTCATCATCCTCATCCTCCTCGTGTTTCAGAATCCGAATTTTCACATTCTGATTCCGAAAATGATACTGATTCACACCACCCCTCCTACTACCACTACGAACCCTAGTAGGAATTTTACTACCCACATTACCATTTCCAACAACGGGAATCCTCGCTGTGGAGCCAATTAATCTATCCAAAGGATCAAAAAAAGGCCAACCACTCGGCCCTCCACCTGAAGCAATTTTAGCTTTTTCCAATTTATACTTTTTCTTCACGGTATCAATTCTATTCTTACATTGAATATCAGTTTTCGAAGACTTAGAATAATCCTCTCTACTACTTACAATTTCCGCTACCTCCTTCCAGTGCTTCTGCTTCAAATTCCCTCTGCTTAGCTCTAAGTACCTTTCTCCCCAGGCGTCGATCAACACTGCCGTTGCTCCTTCGCTCCAGCAGTCCTCTCTTCCTCCTCCTCCGCCTCCGCCTCCGTTCACTTTCGGCTTCGTCGGCAAAACAAGTGCTAAGCGGTTCTTGTTGTTCTGTTGCGGTGGCGGTGGTGCCGGCTGTGGATGCACGGCGGCGGGAGCAGATACGATGATTCTTCCGTTCGGTGGTGGTGGTGACGGTGAGGAATATTCGGTGGTGTTTGAGTGTGACTGTATCTCATCGTCGTCTTCCATGATCGGCGGTCGATGAAATAACAATCAGATCTGATTTTGATGATTCTGATGAGAGAGGGCAGGGGGTGGTTTTTTTTTTTTTAAGGTGTTGGGTTTTTTATGGTTGACGGGAAAGAAACGGTGACGGTAAAGATGAGACAAGTGATGGGAGAGGAACGGAAGGGAAAGGATGAGGTGGAGGAATGTGATTGGTGGGGGCTATATTCCGTCACCGGCAAGGATGGAAGGTGGACTGGGAATTGTGTTGCCGGCTTGCTAGGTGAAAGCACGTGTATGTGAGTGACTACTATGTTGATAAAAATCATGTTTGGTCCCTATATTTTAATATTTCATCAAATCAACTTCTATACTCTCTTGTTTTGTCAGTTTGAACATTCCGAAGAATTTACAGGTGATCAAGAGTCTCTCTCCTAAATCAACATGGATGTTATCAGAGTGGTTTGGAACTGCTCCCAAAAAACCAAATTATTAGGTTATTGGATAAACTCACATATTATCAAGCTAATTATTTTTTAAAAACATCTTTCATTTTCAAAAAATGTACTTCATTTTGATCAAATAAATTTGAACTTCAAATTTCCAATTTCCTTAATATTGATTCAACAAGTTTGAACTGGGCTTATTTGGCAACGAGAACATAAATCAACCCAATTGATCAACTAGGTTTTGACTTTATCAATATTATTTTTTAATTTTACAATTATATCATGTTCTGAAAAAAAATATATATATTTTTTAATTTTAAATTTACTTTATTAATTGTATTAATATCCAAAATAAAATTAAAAATTAAAATATATATATTTTAATACATTCCTAAATAAAAAAATATTTTTAATTGTATTAATATTAAAAATAAAAATAAAAAATAAATATTTTAATACATTTCTAAATAAAAAAAATATTTTAAAAAACAAAAAGAGTCTTAAAACCACCCAAACCGTAGCTCAAGTTTTTCAAATTAATCTGGTACTTTGATTCATATTCATGAGAAATTAAAGATAAAATGAGAAGTAAATATAAATACAAAGATTTTTTAAAAAAAAAAAACTTAAGGTATTGGAAACCAAAAACTCCTCCTAACAAAAACTAATAAACTATAGGAACTTCAAATGTGCTCACACGACACAGCCCACTAACCATAGCAGTCTCCACGTGCAAATTGGTCTCAAGTTTTCGATTAAACTCGATATAACCTGTTGCTCCTTTTTCCTTTCCTTTTCACAGTTTTGTCACGGCATACATAGTTTATAACTTGCTACAACCATCATGGCATTCGTTCCTTCTCAGTGTAGCTCTTAGCTCTTAGCCCTTTGCTTCAATAATAATAAAAAAAAAATGGTCATTTCCTGGCTAGTCTACCCCTCGCATTGCCCCCTATCAACAAGTTTGCTTCTCTTCCAGCATGAACAATGGTTAAATGCTTCCATACACTGAGACAAAATTACTCTATCCTCATCCATCACTTCTTACCATGGTAACTCCTAAACTACCTGAAAGGTGAAAACAGGAAAATATCAGAAAAGAGGCGACAACGAGCAATGGCCCTATTATGTCCCAAGAAAGTTGAAGTTATTGGTATTTGCAACCACTTGCTAAGCATTATAAGTTATCATAATTTAACATAATTGCAACAAAAGAGAAACAAAGAAGTTGAGTTTTAAGTGGTCATGAGATACCCTCATGTGGACACTATGGATACAGCTTATGTTCCGTAATGGAATCGCAATGTATATACAACACAAGGGCAGGCATTACCCAAACATTTATCCTTTTGCGATGCATAATTTGTGAAAAGCAATCTGAATTGAGATCAGCCACGGTAGATGAGAGAAATGAAAACAACTTCAGCAACAGTGCGGGGGGAGGGGGCAGCAAATTCATACAGAGAAAGACAAGAAATAACTGAGAGGGAATTGAGATGATGAGAAATGTCATTCTAGCAACTAACAGATTCCATTTCCATTTGTTCAGTGAAAGACCACAAGAAAGACAGCATGATTTGTGCTTCAGATAGCAAACTTTCTTCATGGTGAAAATCTGTATGTACTTGGCAAACTCTATTCTTCCATTAACAAAGCAACATGAATGAGGAAACTTACAGATAATATTGTAAACAAAAGTGACTTGAGCTCAATTTCCCAAAGCAACCCTTCTTCGCACCACCAAATCATCGGCGGAGTAATAATCTGCAATGAGTCGGTACATGTATGATGGATTGTGCCCTCCACTGTGAAGTAATTAGAAATTAACAGCGGTTAGAATTGCATGAGATGAAAATATAAATAATTTAAGATTTGGAAGTTGGAACTTGACATAATTATATCAAATCCATCTGATTTGGCACCAGAGACCTAACACTGTTTAGTGGAATAAGTATTATTCTAATCAATGATTTGCATCAGTGGTTAACATTAAAAGATGTCCTCAAAAGTACTAGAACTTACGTGTCAGTGATAAACAGACTAACAAGCTTTGGTGGCACATAATCAAATGCTGGATTGACAACATGAAGAAGAGGAGAGCCCGTGCCGCTCCCAAAATCTAAGCAATCTGAGAATTCTCCAAAATCCAGAAGCTCGGATGGAGATCTCAATTCATTTAGTAAGACCTCAGGATTGTGAGGGTACAAGGGACACAGCTGCCATCCAAGAAAAACAGCCAAGTGTACGAAGGATTTAAGCAAGAATCAGAACAGTATTTAAAATTCAAAGTCTACCATCACAAAAGTCATTAACATTATCCAAGTCGTTTTACTGACTGTATAATTAGCAAGGCCACAAAATCAGAGACAAAACACACAAGGATTAACTATTGACACCATCCAGTTACAATTAAACAAAGAAATTCCATATTTGTTTTTCTTCATTTGTCTTCGTGTTTGGATTCATAAAAAATTTCTGTCCTCCCTGGGCATTTTCATCCCTGTTATGTGTACTAGATTTCTATAAATTAAACATTAGAAAAAAAAATCTAGAAATCAATATAATAAACAATGATCTGAGTTCAGAAGAACGCAACAAGTTAGAAAAAGACAAAATGTTAAGATTTTAGGAGCACCAAAGGTGGGACTTATTTTTTATAACTTGCAATTCTTATGCTTGTAGTTCAATCAAATTATAGCCTATTTGGGTTTCATTAGGTCAGTATGAGCTGGCACCTGGCCCTGCAACAAACACCAACACTAACAGAAAAAAGATGCAGAGAAGGAAATGACAAACATCTTCTAGGCCACAGAAGAGACATTCCATTTATTGCTATATAGTTGCCATTATTTTCCGTCACAAGTTAAGCAGTATGACAGCAGCATGCCATTCAATAGCAAAAACAGAGCAAGCAATTCAAATATGGCAGTTTGTTTACTTGCTCACTACCAAAACTCTAGGGCAAAGAGGGATATTATTGTGCTAAATTACCTTGTGACTGCCTGCAAGCACGACAAAAGGTACAGCATGCTTTTGAGCTGCAAGTGCAACCATATTCAGCCCAACAGGTACTATCACACCACCATTGGCCATTACAGCATGAGCTCCAACTATAACCTTCCATAACAAATTTAAGATGGATCAAAATAGTAAGCAGACCAATACCAAAAAAATAGACAAGAAAAGAAAAAAACTAAACTCTCTCATACCATGTTCACACGGGAAATCATGGCAAAAACTGCTGAGTCAGTAATCAAAGTGGTATGTAAACCTCTTGTGACCAGTTCTTTTGCAAGAAGATGCCCTTGATACCTAGTTGAATACCAATTGCCAATGAGAAAATTTGTATTTAACAAAGAGAAGACTAAAATCCAACCAGCTAAAAAAAGTTATTTTGCAATGTAACTAACATAAAGTGACTTGTACAAACCTTGGAGCACCCTCAGCAACAAATACCCGGAATGATCTTTTCTTCTCCTTTGCAGCATAAAGAAATTCTAACACTGTCTTTGAACTACCTAAAGTTAATATCACCTCACTGAAAAGATGTTTAATAATCGAATCAGTAAAACAAAGTGTCAAAAGCAATGGATTAATATAATAAGCAATTAAGAATCCATGCAATTGAGATGACTGATCTGAAACTTTACTTGAACCTAGGACTTTTTCTCTTTGACAGAAAACATTAGGACTGGAAAATATTGGAAAGATAACAAAAATTGAAAGATGCTATCACACCCACATTTGAAACTCCAATTGTCAGTTCAAAGATCACACTCCAACACTTAAGGCACAAAAAAGGAGCTCACTAGACAGTAAAAGTGATGCAATGACACCCAATTTAAAAATGGCTACCCCATTAGCCATAATAACCAGCAGATGAACTCAATTGGTGAATGAAGACATCCAAATATCCCATGATAACCCACAGTATAGACTCAATTGTCTCTAATTCTTTCGCTCAATCACCTCAACTCAAATACTACTAATTCGAGCAAAATCATTTTCATAATGCTAAATGCTAGGTGAAAACAAAAAGCACTATTCAGAATCAAACTAGATACACAACTGGTGAAATATGAGAGCCAATTATGGAATACAAGCTTGTCCATCGATGCTCGTGAATGAAACATGGTATGCATAGCGAAATTAGAGTGAAAACCATAATAAACTAAAGACCATCATATTGATTCTTGAATGTTAACCATAACTTTAGTGCCAGCAACCCAAAGCAAAGAAAAGGAGCTAATAGGGTAAAAAAATGAACTTGATGGCAAAAAATTACTTTTGATGAATATGTTCCACTGCTTGTTCAGCAATCTGTTCATGACAAGTGTTAATATCCTGAATAAGCTCGTTAACTGCTTCAATGACATCATGCTTCAACCTTCGAGTTCTTGAACTTTTATCAGCAGCTGTTATAGAAAAAATCTTTACATGTCAAGATACTCCTCGCACACACATGCACCCCACATGCCATGCCACAACAATCAGCCAAGTTTCAGCAAAAAATACTCGTTCAACCAAATCAAAATCTATCCAACTTCGAAGCATGTGGTAATCTGCCATATGATATGATGCAGTGATATAAAAACTCTGAACAACCATGAGAGACTTACATTTGCTTTTTCCTTCAGAATCACCTCCCGATGAATAAGTATGAGGAATAGCCACTGACTCAGGCATATCCTCCAGTAGGGTTTGCAAGGAAGGCGGACGCAAAGCATTTCTCGCAGCAGCAGCAACAGCAGCAGCTGATAGAACTGTATGCTCATCTCGCTCGCCATCATCATCATCGTCATCCCCATCACTTGCTGCTGATAAATTCAAACCCGAAATAGCAGCAGTCGTCAGAGAAAGATCCTCCTCCCTAATAATATGCAAAACGCGCCTCACAATATTACCCACAGCTAACTCTGCAAACAGCACATACAACCAACCAACAACACAAACATCAATGAAAACCACAAAACACGCCAATCCAGGACATAAACACTCAAATATAGTATCTATTTATTAAAGTAAATGAAATGCTTACCGACAGGATTGGCAGCAATCAGCTGCTCCCCAACAGCCCTCACAGCATCAATTAAAGCTCCAGCCTGATTCGTGTAAGGCACTCGCTGTTGCGAAATAACTGATCGTAACAGTTCAGCAGCCTGCCTCGCCGTCGCCTGCGAACCCTCAATCTTACTGCCAAATAACCAAACGAAACCAAAAGTAAGCATATAATCTCATTTTTACAAACAAAAAAAAATCACTCTATGCACGGTAGTATAACAATAATAAAAAAAATCACCGTTTTTTAAGCTTGATAAGAAAATCATTGACAAGAGCTTGCACGTCCGGCATGATTTTCCTCTGCAAAAAAATATGTTGTGGTTTTCAATATTTTTTTGCGAAATTGAAAAAACGCGATAGTATTTTAGAAGCTAATATTTCTTCGCATTTCTACAGTTTCCTCGGCAATCAAGCAGAGTAAAAAAGAAAATAAATAAATAGAAAAACTGCTAGTGATTAAAAAATCAACAAATTTCACCTGAAATGAAATTTAAGATAAAATTAGGAAAAAATAAGGAGATAAAGATAAATCAGAGAGAGAGAGACTATAGAAATACCTAGAGCGGAGATCGAAGAAGCATGCGAACGCGAACGAGAGAGGAGAGAAGAGGTTTTTGCTTATGCGAGCGAGCGAGAGTTTTAAGAGCTTCACAGTGAAGCTTTTTTTTTAGCATTTTTTTTTACAACGGAGAAAGGAAATGGTTTCTTTTTTCGACCCGGTATGGATGAAATGGATAGCAATACGGGTTGCGACAACGGGGACTATTTTTAGGCAAGCCTTGTAAGAGTACTCCAGATATAAGGGTGGTCTTGACTGAGTCCTTGAAGAGTTTTTGTATTCAATTGGGTCCTTAAAGTGTTGCGAAATTAGAAATTAAAGTCTCCATCTATGCTCTTTGCAAATTATGAGAAAGTGTGTGAGGGTGGATGGAATCCGTTAACGGAAATAGATGGCGATACTTGATTGAAGATTTATTGAGAGTTTAGGAATCTAATTGGGAGAGTAATATTTTTAACTCGATTTGGACTGGGTGGGGTTTGTTTTTTTTTTCTATCTTAATGACTGTTTTGACGTGTTAATTACTGCAAATTCTTCTATGATTTTTTTAAATAGATGTACTTAATTTCTTTTTTTTTAATTTGAATAAATTAATTTTTATATTTTTTTTACAATAAAATGATTTGTTAGATTTTGTTAAATATATACTAACATAGGTATTAATTGATATAAGATATGCTAATATGTATGTCAAATGCTTATGAACTTTCATTTTATTTTTAATTTGTGTTTTTTTTTTTTGTATTGCTTGGGTGTATGCATTTTTATTTTTCTATTTGAGTATATATAATATCAGCGATGATAATTAATGATACACAGCTATTTTTTGTTTATCTTTATTGATAAAATTTCTCTATTATTAGTGATTAATTACATTAGTAGACGCAGCTATTTGTTGTTTATCTTTATTGATCAAATATCTCTATTATTAGTGATTAATTACATTAGTAAAGTAGTTCAATGATGTTATATGATTTTAGGTAAAAGGTGCTTTTTTTAATTATTGTTATCTCATCGTGTTCAATTAACTCGACTAAAAAAATATTTAGAAATGTGTTTAAAATTGTTCTTAAGTTTTTTAAAAATACATTTAATATAAACAAAATATTAAATTAATATTTTTTTAGTATATTCAAGTGATTTTAAAGTACTGATATTAATAATAAAAAAATTCAAATAAAAAATTTATTTCATGCACTTTTAAATAAAAAAAATTTTAAAAACATTATACATCACATTAATCTCAAACACACAATAAAAATAAACAACATGGTTCTATAATTTAAAAAAAAAAAACAAGAAGCAACATAAATAATTATCTAACAGCTGTTAAAAAAATTTATTTGGTATTGGGATTAATTAATACCTTAAATTTAATTATAGTGCCGAACAAACTATTTTTTTTTCCTTTAAGATTCAGCCTTATTTGTTGACATAAACATATTTATCACCACCATTAACTACTAGGAAACTAGTGTCAAACCGAAAAAAAAAGTATTTATGTTATATTTGTATTTAAAATATATAAACACCCAGAAAAAAACAAGAATTTACATAAATGGAATTGTCTCCTACTAAGAAATTCACCATTAACAACTGCACGAAGAATTTTACGTTGCAAACTAGAATAGTATTGATATATTGGATTAAAATTATAGTTAAAATTAAAGTTGAATAAAAAATAGTTTAATGTGTTTAGTTAAATATATTTTTAAAATTAATATTATAAAATAATTAATATATATATATATTAATATTAATAGTTTTTAATTTAAATATTGTAGATTTAACTACTATATATTATTACATCATTAAATAAATAATACTTTATATCAAATATTTTTTATTATTCAATTAACTTATATATAATTCTATCACGTATGAAATTCATCTGATAAAGACTATAGTTTTTATGGTTTTTTGAGCGTGCAACAAAATCAGGTAAAACATCATCAGAAATAAAATTGGAATTGCGATCAAAATCCACAAATGTTATGTCATCATGTGATATTCTTTTAATTTATGTAATGTTATTAAATAATATCAAACACTAGTTTTTCGAGTAAAATACAATTTAAAAAAAATTACTAGGTTGGACACGGTCCAACGAATAGTAGAGACATTATTCACGTGAACAGTGCCATGTAGTTAGAATCATGGTACTGTTTACGTGAACAGTGCCTAGGTGAATTATTCACCTGGCAGACATGAGAATCAACTCTCAGTTGTTGTGTGCAAACCGACAGTTTCAACCCAAAATATATGGGTCTCACACAAAACAGTTAAGTGCTTTTTTTCATTACCAAACATGATATTTACATGGTTGGCTTTAAAAGCTAAAACTACCGCGTAAACAAACACCTTCAAAGAGTCATGCTATCGCCGCTCCAAATCTAGTCATCTTTTTTAAGACGAGAACTACAAACTAGGAAAAAAAAACCAATTCATCAAGTAATAATATTTTAAAAAATAACTATGGTATAACTTAACTGATCAGGTTCTGGATTTACTTTCTAAAGGTCACCAGTTTGAGTTATATAAATTTCATGATCACTGGAGGCTCATAGTCATTAACTTCAGGACCCGTAAGATTAGTCGATGTATATACAAATTAGCCTGAACATTTACGTTAATAAATAAAATAAAATACTATTCAAACAAAAAATTAACACCATTAGTTCATTATCATGTAGAAAAGATAATCACCGAAGTGTTATCCAGGAATATAATTAATTATAGCATCTCCTCTTCTACAGAATCAATTTGTATTTGATTTCAGGCCTTCATCGCCATTTAAGGGAAACAACTTCTCTTCAGCAATGTTTTTTTTTTTTTTTTGTAACACCATATAACAAAAATTTACCCACATTATAATTTACACACACACACACACACACACCCCAGAAAAGCACAAGAATTACACCTATGAATTTGTTTTTTACCAGGAAATTTCCACTGAAAAACGCGTGAAGAGTTTAATATTAAAACAAGGCTTGAGTTTCAACATTTCAAATTGAATCTTAAATAATTAAAGAAAAAAAAAAAGGACTGAGGAAATGTTGCCTCGTGTGAGAGCACACTCCATGGAAGGCAAAACATCACGTAGCTGCTGCTTCAAATGGCCCCATTCTGGTTGGTTTAAATTATAGAGTGCATATGATTATGATCTCGAAACTGTGCATAACATGGTGATGGTGATGATTATCATGAACTTAATAATAGTTTGCTTGCATGAACAGTTAAAAGTATTTAAATAATTTTTATAATAATTAAGTTGTACTATATATATTCATTTAGTGTTTCATCACAATCATGTGCTTTGACGCGTGGACCACCAGTTATTCTAGCTACCAGAATTATTTCCACCACGATATTAAAACAGCATTGTATAGAACATTATAGCAAATTGAATTAGCTATGGAAAGTTATAGTTACCATTAAACAATAAAATTGTGAAAATAAAAGATTCAAAGTATACAGTTTTGGCGGGGCTGTTTAGGAGTATGGTTGCGGTTGTTTTTTAAAGTGTTTTTCGTGCTAAAATGCATCAAAATAATATTTTTTTATTTTTAAAAAATTATTTTTGAAATTATCATATTAAAACGATTTAAAATACAAAAAAATTAATTATTAATAAAAAAATTAATTTTTTATGAAACACAGTTTTCCCAAACGTTATCATATATCAAGAGCAAGGTCCTCATGTTCATGTGATTTATCATATTTTGATAAAATGATTTAACGAAACCTAATAAATCATTTTAATATATATAAGTTTGCAAATTTCGTGCGATAAAATATATTTTTATATTCTGATAAATACAAAATGATACATTTATTGAATCAACACATGGCACGCAGACATGTACACTTGATGCGAGTGTATTAAATTTTTTATAACCTGGTATATTTATTTTTATACTATAAGTATCTTTATTTTTTTATTTAAATATATGTAATTACTAAAATCTCAATTCACGCATTAACCATCATACAACTACCATGGTTTTATTTTCACGGATGAGTCTTGAACCACCACATTTATTTTATAAGTCAAAGTCAACTTGCATCAATCATCTCGGTTTAAAAAACTGTGATTTTATTTTAAAAAAAATCTTAGAGTTTACCTAACTACTTTCAATTCGAATCTCAACGGGTCGATAAGATTTCAATCAGATAAAAATATTTTTTTAGTTTAATTTAAAACAACATATATTATATTTGAATCACAAATTACTTGAGTTATCCCGTATAAGTTAAGGTCGTGTTTATTATTTTTTTATTTAAAATAATTTTTTTTATATATTTTTAAATCGTTTTGATATTTTGATCTAAAACATAATTTTAAAAACATAAAAATATATCATTTATAGATTTTTAAATAAAATATATTTTAAATTATAAATGCTATCATAATTCAACACAAGTAATGTTGTTGAACCTCATGGCCTATTTACTCATATCTTACGACTTTCCAGCCATGCAGGAGTCAAGGGAGCAAAGAGAAGATTTCAAGAGGGTAAAAGTGAGGAACTATTTTTTTTTATGGGATATAAAAGTTACGAAGTGTAATGATAATGATAACTTCATCCTTTCACGATGGTGATATCTGGTGTAGCATTGAAGATGATAATTAATAATGATTGACTTTCTTTGTCTCGTGACTTTTTCACGCAAGTCAATCCTTCTCATCATTTATTCGCGCTGTTCATGCAAATTGTACGTTGCTTGGTTTCTAGCATTTCAATGAATATTTGTTTAAATTGTAATTCTCTGCCTCTAGTTTAATCTATTCCAGTGATAAAATACATTTTATAGTAGTAATGGTTACTTTTAAAAATATATATATTTTTAAAAAATATTAAAATATATTTTTATATTTTAAATTTATTTTTAATTGTTGCATCTAGTAATCAAAAAAAAATAATAAAAAACATCACCTATAACTCATCTAGAAGCAAATCACCCTTGATATTGGGTGGTTCAATCGTTTGGAGGAGGGAAATAAATTGGAAAAACTACAGTTTGATCTCTATAGTTTCATCATTGTTTGATTTACAGTCTTTTAGAATCTATCAATACAATCCTTATAGTTTTCTAAAAGTTTCAATTTTACCCCTAATGATTAAATACATACCGAATCCTAATTACGAGTCCCCCTTTAAAGTTTTTCAGTTTCTATATTTCAAATTAATTTGACGAGAAATGATAGATTATCGAAGAATAAGAGAGAGTATAAGAAATAAATGATGTTTTATTTCCTAGATAATACAGGGGTAATATTGAAAAAATTTAAACTATAGATATTGAGTTGGAACATCAATGAATACATGTAGACGTCAATGTAGTTAAACCTGGATTTAAATCTTGTCTAGCATTCCAATTGGAAGAGCGTGAAGCTACGCGCACGGACTCAAGCGTTGGAGATCTGTTGTCAGCTGAACAGCAGGGCCACGAAACACTATTATTGCCGTTCACAGTATTCCCGGCCCTTTGCCTCCCTCTCTCTACAGTTTACATGAAGCCTTTCCAATTTAAAATTTCAAAAAAAGAAAAGGAAATTCAAACTTTCCATGGCTAGATATTTTTTTTAAAAATGGTTATTTACTGATAAGTAATAATATCTGGTATAAATATCAATAAACCTGGATCTAAACTTTATTCAAATCCAGAACTATATATATATATATATATAATTTTTAAATTCAACAGTGTTTTTTAGTGTAGAGCTGCAATATTTTTTTGATAGGTTTTAGTTTATTTTGATAAAATTGATTTATGAATATCTATTACATTCCAAATCTTTAAAATCCTTCCTTGATTTTACTAAAAACTAAAATTAGTTAGAGATCTAAGCTGTATATTAGGCAGGTTTATTTTTCTAGTTTACAACTTGTTTGGTGTTGTGTTAGTTATTATTTTTTAAAATATTTTTTATTTAAAAAATATATTGTTATTAAACTTGGATTGGCCGGCTGGTCGACCTGGTGGCTGGACCGGTCTGGATTTAATAAAAAACGGGCTGTGACAACAGCTTGGCCAAACCCAGGCAACCCGACCAAGGGTTAGTTTAAAAATATATTTAAACTTTTCTTTATTTGTTTTTCATATTTCAAGGGAAAAGCCAAACAAAATGTTAAAATGCCTTTTCTTTCCCACAAATGCTATTCCTATATATCTCTCTGGTGTCTACCTGTTTCTTCAATACATTTTTTGAAAATATATTGAAAGAATATGTTTTTTATTTTTTAAAATTTATTTTTTATGTTAGTGTATCAAAATGACTGAAAACATAAAAAAAAATAATTATTTTAAAAAACACTATTGAAACACAAAAACAAATTAGCTCGTAGCAGATGACTTATCTAAATCTCAAATCTCAATATCAAATTATTCAAGAAAAAAATAAAAATCTTAATAAAAAAACTAAAGAAACAAAAAACTAAAGAAACAAAAATCAAAGACAACCAAAAAGGCATTTGAGGTAGAAGTATTTGATATTATAATAGTTTTTGTTATTACATTTAAAAAAAACATGTTTATAAAATATATAAATTATAAATTTTATTGGATTCAAATCTTTACTGTGATTTAAAGTGAAAAATATATTTAAATAATGACAATTAAACATTAAAAACAATCACCATGTTACAATGTTAAATCAAGTATTTGTTTGGATGAGAGGCGTGATGATTTTTTTTCAAACATACAATCTCTTTAAAGTACATACTGCACCTTTTAAATAAATACATATTTTTCATTAAAAAAACTATGAAATAAAAAATAACTTACATAATTTTAAGTTTTTAACTTATATTAAAAATGTTCACAACGATTACTATTCTCTCCTGATTAATCGAATCCAGTAATGTCCCATCCATGAAAAAAAATTAATTTTTATTTTCTGTTTCGTTTGCAAATATTACTCGACCATACCATGCTTCCTATAGTGTAACACGTGCTCTAATTTAATCGACCAATTAGAGTCGTAAATTATTATTATAAATGCTATAATTTTTTCATACCACTTCAATCCATGTTTACATCACTACTATTAAACTTTATTTATATGATAGATTAAACTGATGACACGCAAATCTTAATTTTTAACTTAGTTTAGGTTTGAAATTTAAAGGACAAGTTTATCCAATATAACCAGATTGATATAATAGATCAACTATGATTAGAATTTTAATTTTTTAATTTTTTTATAATAGTTTTTTTAAATAAAAAACATTATTTTAGATTAATTCGAGTTAATTATAACTCAAATTAAATTTAATAATTTTATTTTTTTAAATAAATCCCCAACGGTTTTTTCATGCATTAATAGTTTATGAAAAATCTACCCATCAATAAAAAAAACTTAAAAATAAGTTTTTGTGTCATTAAATCTTGAATTTATTGTAAAATTAATTAATAAATTATATTAATCTAATAACTTATGTGTTTTCTTAAAAAATATTTTTTATTATTTTTTTAATATTCTAGCATTGTCTTTTCACAATTTGAATTCAAAATATATTAATTTTTATTCTATACTCTCATAAAAATATAATATAAGCTCCACTTTTAAAGTTCAGCAATTTTCTATAATTGTAGAGAGTCACGACCATAAAACGCAAGAAAGAGACAACACTCAGGTGTAAAGGACCCACAAACTTAACCTTTCCTTTTTGTATTTTCTCGAGAAATTTCTCTCTCCTTACCCCCTGTCTCTCTCCCTCTCTACACGCTCCCCTCTCTCACCGGCTTTAATTTGAAAATTCTCTCTTCATTTCCATCTCTGTATATTTAGGCGCATTCCGTGCATTTATTGCCTTTTATCTTTCAATAGAGGGTTTCCCCCCCTTATCTCTGGATCTCTTTTAAAGGGCTACTCGGATCTTGAATGGTCTCTTTAGTGGGGTTTCGATTGCAACCAAACTGTGCCAAGGTAACATCTTTTTTCTAAGTTAAACTAGTTTTTGAGCATGTTATTCGATTTCCTATCTGGGTTTTGATTTTTTTGTTGATTGATTTGGTTTTTTTAGTATTTGGAGTCATAAAGTCTGCTTCTTTTTTGATGTCAAAGCTCTTTTTGGAATATTCTAGATCTATTTTTTTCCTTTAGATTTGCATGTGTTTTTTTTTTTTCGATTTTTATTTGGCATTTGATGATTCTTCCTTTTGTTTTATTTGATCTACTCAGTGGTTATGATGTAGTCTTGAGGAAATGTATACTGTATATCTCTTATGTCAAGTACAGTTCTTGCTTGAGTGGATATTATTTTTCAGTCTCCTTTTATAGTTCTCTACTTGACAAAGTTTTTACTGGAAATGGTCTTGATGTGGTGGTTTTTTTTTGTCCGGTATGTAATGCTGGGAGCGTGATTAGGAACTTATGGTGTCACACTGCGTTAATGATTGTAATGTGGTAATTCCGGTGTGTAAACCTGATGTGGCTTTTTTCAAATGCATGCATTCGTGTTGTATATATGATGACTAGTTAGGTTACGGGGAATAAATTCCTTAATTTGGGAAGGTGAGAATAACTGCGTAATTTGTGTTGTACATCTTCAATTCCATGCTCTTTATGGTCTATAAGGGCGTTTCTTTAGATTCGCATGAGTAGATGAATCATATGATGACTGGTTAGGTTATGAGCCTTATTTTTGGGAGATATGTTGCCATTTCTGTGATCTTTATAAAGGGTCTCACTTGGTTGCTTTGAGTGAGTGAACTGATTGATCTTTATAATTTGTCTTGCTCATCACCTGTCATGAATTGCTCGTTTTTCCTGTGTTAATTGTGGTACATATTGTTGCCTTCTATTCCTAACTTTTTATTTAATGATTTTGATAGATCGAGGAGCCATA
>Ga0325405_1000321_pt1 | contig 45218 bp, 50 predicted proteins | sample PopdelMetagenome_21_FD_205663 | JGI IMG/M metagenome (GOLD analysis project Ga0325405, IMG submission 205663) | Populus deltoides microbial communities from Bellville, Georgia, United States - Xylem-Control-R2 | ecosystem: Host-associated > Plants > Phyllosphere > Stem > Wood/Secondary xylem...
TTTTAGAGGTGAAGACACCCGCAAGAACTTTACCGATCACCTCTACAAGGCCCTGGTTGATGCAGGGTTTCACACATTTAGAGATGATGATGAAATTCGGAGAGGAAAGAATATACAGCTGGAGCTCCAGAAGGCAATACAACAATCAAAAATAGCGATAATCGTGTTCTCCAAAAACTATGCTTGGTCGAGATGGTGCCTCGATGAACTTGTAAAGATCATGGAACGTAATAGGAATGCTGACTGCATAGTTTTCCCAGTATTCTATCATGTGGATCCATCTGAAGTCAGAAATCAAAATGGGAGCTTCGCTGCAGCATTTGTTGAACATGAAAAGCACTACAAGGAGGAGATGGAGCGGGTGAATGGGTGGAGGATTGCTTTGAAGGAAGTTGCAAATTTAGCTGGAATGGATTTAGGAGATGGGTAAGTAATATCTCTTGATGAAACTATACATAGCATAAGACTAGAGTGCTGGTCGTGAACTCTTAATTTCTTTCAGTCAAGTGTACTGATAAGAAAACATCCAGGAAAAAAAAATACTTATGATTTCTTTTTCTTCTTCTTTTTCGATCATGATTTGGTTTTAATAGGTGGTGATAACGCACCTACAAATTTAACTATCAATCATGGACATGCAACCCGGTTTAATTTCTTAGCTAAATGTTGTTTATTTCTATCCTTTATAGAGAGGCTACTAATTATCCCACGTTGTATTTTATTTTTTGATGCAGGTACGAGGCACAGTTTGTCCAATCTATTGTGGAGAATGTCTCAAAGAATTTGGATCCAAAAATATTTTATGTCCCCCTTCATTTCATTGGAAGAGATGCTCTGGTACAAGATATCAACTCATGGTTGGAACATGGATCCCATGGTCCTGCCATTGCTTTACTCTATGGAATTGGTGGAGTTGGAAAGACAGTCATAGCTAAGAGTGTTTTTAACCAGAACTATTATAAATTTGAAGGAAAGAGCTTCCTGTCAAATTTTAGATCAAAGGATATAGTTTGCTTACAGAGACAACTTCTTTCCGACATCCTAAAAAAGACTGTTGATGAGATAAATGATGAAGATGAAGGAATTCTGAAGATTAAGGATGCATTATGTTGCAGAAGAACTCTTCTTGTTCTAGATGATGTGGACAAAAGGGACCAATTCAATAAAATCATTGGCATGCAAAATTGGCTTTGTAAAGGAAGTAAAATCATTGTAACAACTAGAAATAAGGGTCTGTTTTCAGGTAATGATATTGAGTGGATCCGGTACAAAATCGAACCGCTAGATGATGAAAAATCACTTGAGCTTTTCAGTTGGAATGCCTTTGGACAAGCTGACCCTGTTGATGGTTTTGTGGAAGACTCCAGGAGAATATTACATCATTGTAATGGACTTCCATTAGCTCTTGGAGTTATTGGCTCTTCATTGTCCGGAAAAGGAAGAGAAATATGGGAAAGCGCATTACAACAAATGGAAGTGATTCTTAATTTTGAAGTTCAAAAGGTTCTTCGAATAAGTTACGACTTTCTTGATGGTGATTATCCGAAGAACTTATTCCTTGATATCGCATGTTTCTTCAATGGAATGGATGTGGATGATGCAGTTAGGATACTGGATGGGCTCGATAAAGGTGCAAGATTTGGTATTGACAATCTCATCGATAGATGTCTTGTTGAAATCAACAGTGATCAAAGGTTGTGGATGCATCAACTAGTAAGAGATATGGGAAGGGAAATTGCTCGTCAAGAATCACCCAATTGTCAAAGAATATGGCATCATGGGGATGCTTTTACAGTTTTGAAAGGAACTACTGTAAGTAGCTGAATTTTTTTAAATGTCTACTTAAATGGTTTGTGGTGCCTTGACATATTCATTGATCTACTTTCCTTTCTCATGTACTTTTAATATTGTTATGCAGGATGCTGAAAAATTGCGTGGCCTTACCGTTGATATGCATGCATTAATGGAATATCATTATGCAGAAGTTGTCTGTACTGATTCAATGGTTTGTCGCAAGCGCCGCAGGCTTAACTTTTTTCAACAATGGCTTTCCGATTTTTTCGATGGGGGAAAATTACAAACTGGCCAAACAAGTTTGTTTCCCATCCTCAGCACGGATGCTTTTAGAAAGATGCCAGATGTAAAATTTCTTCAACTAAACTACACTAATTTTCATGGAAGTTTTGAGCACTTTCCCAAGAATTTGGTATGGTTATGTTGGCATGGATTGTCTTGGAGCTCCATACCAAATCACGTATGCTTGGAGAAGCTGGTTGTTCTTGATCTATCCAGAAGTTGTCTAGTTGATGCTTGGAAGGGCAAACCGGTATGTATCAAGTCTCTCTATAGCTATCTCTCTCGTTTTCAATTGATAACAACTAAATTCATGTATTTTCACAGTTTCTTCCAAAATTGAAAATTCTTGATCTCCGTCACTCTCGTGATCTCATTAGAACCCCAGACTTCTCGGGTCTCCCAGCCCTTGAAAAGCTAATACTTGAAGACTGCATCAGTTTGGTTCAAATTCACGAATCTATTGGTGATTTACAAAGATTGTTGATCTTAAATCTAAGAAATTGTACAAGTCTTGTGGAGCTTCCAGAAGAAATGAGTAGATTGAATTCACTTCAAGAGCTGGTTTTAGATGGTTGTTCAAATCTTAACAGCCTTTATATGGAGTTAGAGCATCATCAGGGGCGCAAGTTGCTTCAAAGTGATGGAATTGTTGCAAGTACATCATTCATTTCGTCTCTTCCATTGAAGTTATTCTTTCCCTCTAGGTTTTCAACGAGGAAAATGTTGAGATTTACCTCGTTTTCACTGCCACGCTTCTTGGAGAGTCTAGATTTAAGTGGAACTCCAATTTGTTTTCTTCCAGAAAGCATCAAGGATCTTGGTCTACTCAGAGCCCTATATTTAAGAAATTGCAAAATGCTTCAGGCACTCCCAGAGCTTCCAGTCCTTCTGGATTTGTTAGATGTGTCCTTGTGCTATTCACTGCAAGGACTTGCAAATCCAAATAGTTGGACTGAAGGAGATGGTTGCGATCACTTAGTCGAGTTCCAAGATCGGATAAAGCAAGAATTAATTCAAAAGTTAGACTCTCAAATGTTCAGAATAATGGAAACGGTTAGTGCTCAAATACAGACATCGAGATTTCAGGTCCTCCCTCACCCATTTTATTGTTTTGGAAATCTACATTTGAATGCTTTTCTTTTTCTCATTTTATAGACATTGTTTTGGTGGTACAGATAACATTTATGGATGGCATATTCAACGTTGTCGTCTATGCATTTGAAGATGAGATGTTAAGGAGGTTTTGTGCAGAGGGAGAAGAGGATAAATGGCTAATTCAGAATGAGTTTGTAGATAACTTTTCATTCAAAGTATCCTCACCTCCTCCTGCGCACCGGATATGTGGCTTTAATCTGTTGACAAGGTTTTGTATGACGTCAGTATACAGTGGCTTTAGTAATGTTCATATTGAAATCAGAAACAATACGAGTGGTCGATCCTTGCTTTGTCACTTCTTTGTCTTCCCTATGAGGTACGCGCGTGGTGTTCGGGAAATCCAATCGCTATTGCACAGGAAATTAAGGGGCAATGATCCTGCATTTGATAATGGTGATGACGTGAGTATTTCAGTGCGTCCACGTGGTCCAGCTATCCAAATAAGGACCGTTGGAGTACAATGGTTGCATGAAGAGGAAGGAAAGGATGAAGGTATCAGTGGTGATGATGATGATGCAGCACACGCAGCCAAAGTAGAAATAGCTTCTCGTATTTTTAGAAATTATTATTGTGCTTTCCAAGCTAAACACAGTGCTCGCAATTTAGATTTCAACCGTAAAATCAAAAAAGCTCGAAAGCTTTTGAAATAGTTTTTTCTTTTTTCTTGAAAAGCTTATCATGAAAATAGCTTATCATGAAATAGCATGAGATCTTTTATTTATAAATATTTATAAGGGCTTTCATATTCAAAAATGTAATATGATATTATTTTATTAATTTTTATTTATAATAAGACATATTAAATATAAGTTAACCTTCCAATTTTCACGTTATTTTATTTTATTTTTTTATATAAAAAATAAAATAAAAATAACACATGATAAAATTTAATTAGTAATTTTTTATCTGACGAGCCCATTTGCTGTTTTCTCTTAAACAACTAAAAAACGCTCGAGTTCTCTTCCAATTTTCTGACGAGCCAAGTCAACGGGAAACCTCACACACTCTTTGGACAACAGAATCCTATTACTATCACTCCATGGAACCTCCATTCTTATAAAACCCCCACTCAATAACCCTCTTGCCATCAGCACTTGTAATCCCACACTTTATAGCCAAAGACACCAAACATTGTGCAGCTTCAATGTCCCTCCACTCCACAGCAATACTCAATGGCTCAAAACGGAACACCACTCGGTAGCCGACCCAGTAGCTGATTCAGAGTCATGATCCTCCACGTGCCTTTTTCTTATTGGTGGGTGGTGTTGATGCTGGTTTTGGATGCGAGAGGATAGAGATACGACCAGAGCAGGCGCACAGCAAGAGCGGATGAGTTGGATGATGAGGGTGTCTAATGTCCCTTTTGGAAACTATACCTCGCATTCCTATATAATAAAATATTTTATTTATAATATTGTGCCACATAGACTTGAAGGGTTGTCTTAAAAGTTTGGAGCAGAACCACTTATTAGATTACTGATACAGAACAGCAGCCACAACTTGAGGGTTGTCTTGAGATGTTGGGGTTTTATGACGAGGAAGGGCTAATTCAGAAAGAGTTTGAAGAGCATTTGTCATTCAAAATATCCTCACCTGGTACACACCGGATATGTGGCTTTAATCTATTCACATGGTTTTCTGCTACGCCAGTATCCAATCCGTATCTTCATGTTTATCTTGAAATCAGGAACAATACCAAGGGTAGAGTCTGGGTTTTTTACCCCTCGATTTTTCCGATAGAATTTTCGGCTGAAAAATCTGAATTGTTACGGCTAAGCTATTGGAAATTTGGGTCCAATGATCCTGCGTTTGATAACGGTGATGAATTCAGTGTTGCAGTGTTTACAGATGATCCGGTTGTTCAAATAAAGAGGGTTGGTGTACGAATGCTGCATGAAGAGGAAGGAACTGATGATGATAGGAGCTCATCAAACACTAGTGTGTTTTTGAAAAGAAATTAAGAGTGAAAATAATGATGGGTTGAGTTGAATTTTTTTTAGATTTGGTGTCATATTGAAAGCTTTTTTAAACCTAAAATAATTTAGCACTCAGTGTACAGCTATGAATCTGTATTATTTTTTTGTATGAAGCAGACCAATTTGATTTGTGATTCAGTGTCCAGCTACCATCTTCAATAGTGTCCAGCTGCCATCTTCAACAGTCTTAACCACATCGAAGACTTTGGGATCATCCTTAGCCAAGTGTAAAAATAACACCACCCTCACAAACCAAATCATATTTTTCCTCATCCAAGTAGTTAAGAAGGCCATCATCAGATTCTCTGTGCAACAAATCTTTCCCGATGTCTTCTTCATGCACTTTCAATTCCAAATCAATCGAATAGGAACTTTGCTCTTCATTAACTTGATGTGTCTGTGACAATCCACCAGTAGATGTCTGAAGCAGAATGTGGTGAAGCTTCATCTGAATCAGAGTTTAAATGGACATGATTATTTTCCAAATTCATATACATAGGGTTAGGATCGGAGCCAACAGCAAGGGAGAAAATTGTTGAAATGGAGGCACAGGTTGTTATCAACTAGTTTTTAGCCATATTTATCTATATGTCATGGTATTTTCTTTATGTTCTGTTTTCTAGACTTGAGTTTAGCTAGATATTTGTTTAACTTAGAATAAGCCTATGTAGTTATGTAATCCCTTAGATGAAGGGAATTATGGCTGTTATGATTCCTTCTCTTTATGATAAAGATCTTGTAATCTTTGATTTTGTCTATAAATAAATTTAAGGGATGACAGTAACCTAGAAGTTCTTGTTATGCCCTTTGTTCTTTGATTAAGCTAATTTCTCTAAATACCATTTGAAGAGCCCACCTTGATCTTTGAAGAGTTATGATTGAAACACAAGAGATTAGTGGGGTTTGAAAATGGAATCTTCAAGCTTTTCAGCACAAACACCAGTATTAAAATAATGTCTGGAGTCAAAATTGATAATGAAAACTATTTGAAGGTTGAGGGAAAAGGAACTGTTGAAGTACAAACTTTATCAGGTATAAAATCTCTCAAAAATATACTTTATGTACCTGAAATTAATGGAAATATTGTCAGTATAGGACAGCTAATTGAACCTGGTTACTCATTGTTTTTTTTAATGATGGAGTGTGTGACATTAAAGACAATAAAAGGGTTATTATTGCTCACTATTAAAATTATGGATAAGAGTTTTAGTGTTGATTGGAAATAATTTTGTTTGTGTGCTAACACTATTATTGAAAATGATAGTTGATTTGCAGATGGCCTTTGGTATGCTAAAAATACAAGAATAAATGACATTTGTGAGACCTGTCACTTAGAAAAGTAGATTAGAAGTGTTTTTCCTGATAAAAGCTTTAGAGCTTCACTAAAACTCCGGTTGGTACATATACATTTGTGTGGCCCTATGCAAAATGAATCTTATGCAAAATGAATCTTTGACTGCTTCAAATTATTTTTTACTATTTATTGATAATTAGAGCAAGTATTGTAAGGTTTATTTTTTAAAATTCAAGGTTGATGTATTTGCTGAGTTTGTGAAGTTCAAGATAATAGTTGAGCTAGAAATAAGAAACAAACTAAAAATGTTGAGGTCTGATAATGGGGTTGAGACAGTGTTTGGTATTGCGTTTCGGAAGTGTTTTAAAAAAATTTTGAATTTTTTTTATTTTTGTCCCTTTAAATTAATATATTTTTGGTGTTTTCAGATTATTTTGATATGCTAATGTCAAAATTAATTTTTAAAAAATAAAAAAATATTATTTTAATATGTTTTGGAATGAAAAGCACTTTGAAAAGAAACCGCTGCCACACTCCCGAACACACTCGTACCTCTAGATAGTTTGAGGGTTAATTGGTGAAAGAAGAGCTCACACATTAGCTAACAATGACCTATACTCTACAACAAAATAAGGTCAGTGAGAGGAGAAACAGAATAGTGATAGAGATGACAAGATGTTTGCTATATGAGAAGAAAATATCATTAAAATTCTAAGCTGGGGCAGCAAACATAGCATCTTACCTTCTCAATTGAATGACCATAAGACCTTTGGAAGATAAGACTCCCTATGAGATATGGTATGGTTTTAACCCAATACTCATCATTTAAAAGTTTTTGGCAACCCTGGTTATGTTTTGAATCCTAAAATTAAAAGGAGTAAACTTGATCAAAAGGCAAATGTAGGAATTTTTATAGGTTATAACAGCCAATCTAAGGCCTATAGAATCTATGATTTGAAATTTAACAAGGTGGTGATTGCTAGAGATATAAAAGTTGCAGAAGGTACTACATAAAACTGGGAAAATGCTTTAATTGAATTAAGGGCCAAAACAAAAGCAACAAAATGGAATGGATGATGCGAAGGATGGTGATGTTGATGACAAACTAGTAAGGGGGACAATATCTTTAACTGATATTTACAGTAGGTGTAATGTTGTTGTAGTAAAAACAACAAATTTTGAAGAACCAATAAATTCACAAGTTTGGATAACAACAATAAAAAAAGAGCTCATCATGATTCAAAAGAATCAAACCCAGGTATTGATAGACAAACTAGTTCACAAGAAGATAATAGGTGTGAAGTGAATTTTTATAACTAAATTAAATGCAAATAAGAATATCAACAAGTACAAGACAAAGCTTGTAGTAAAGTGGTATTCACAAACACTTTTGCTCCATTGTTTAGGTTTGATACAATAAAACTTTTGCTTATTTTAACAGCTTAAAATGGTTAGTACATCTTTTAATTGGATGTCAAATCTGCATTTTTAAATGGTTTTTAAATGAAGAAATATATGTTGAACAATATGATTGTTTTGATAAAAGGAATGCAGCAAATAAGGTATATTTGCTAAAGAAAGCTTTGTATGGGCTTAAACAGGCTCCAATGACCTGGTATAGCAGATTAGATAGTCACCTCGAAAACTTGGGCTTTGAAAAGAGCATGAATGAATTAACTTTATATGCGAAGCATGTTGATAAACATAAATTGATTGTGTGAGTATATGTAGATGATTTGTTGATCACCGGTGAAAAGGAGCAACTTATAAAAGAATTTAAAGCCAACATGAAGGACAAGTTCGAGATGAATGAACTTGGTTTGCTGACATATTTCTTTGGCATGGAGGTAACTTAGTTTGCATATGGTTAATTTTTATGTCAAAAAAGGTTCATTTTAAAGCAATTAAATAAGTTTGCTATGAAAAAAATGCAAACCAATTAGTACTTATATGATGATATTAGGAGAGAGTTGAAAAAAGAGGATGCAGCTCCAAAAAGAAATGGTAAAGCCTATAGAATGTTTGTTGGCAACTTGTTTTATTCAACCACTACGTGTCTAGATATTGTGTTTATTATTAATTATCTTTCTAGATTCATGCAAAGTCCAAGTCAAACTTACTTTCTTGCAGCGAAGAGGGTTCTAAGATATCAGAAAGATACTGTAGAGTTTGACATATGTTTTGTGAAATCTAGCTCTATTAAACTTGGTTTTTCTGACAATGACTGAGCTGGAAGTGCTGATGAAATAATGAGCACTTTAGGATATTGTTTTGCTACAAGAGAAATTATTTTCTGTTATAATTCAAAGAAGCACTCAGTAATTGCACATTCTATTATAGAGATAGAGTACATAGCATCTTATATGACAGCAAAACAGTTGATTTGATTGAGAAAAATGTTGATTGATCTAGACTTTGATCAACAAAGGCTTGTAAAATTGTTCTATGATAACACTTCAACAATATTTATTTAAAAAAAATTCTGTTTTTCATGACAAGATTAACAACATGAAGATTAACTTCCATGCTTTTAGAATTTTAGCAAGAAAAGGAGTTGAAGTTAGTTTATTGCCTTTAGCTAAAGACAAATTTGAAGCTTTGAGGGAAAGGATTGGAATATGTAGCTTTGGCAAAAAAAAAAAGAGTGATCCCGACCTTACCAGCACAAGAGGTTGTTATCAGCTAGTTTTTATCCATATTTATGTAATTGTTATAGTAATTGTTATAGTATTTTTTTTATGATTTGATTTTTAGACTTAAGTTTAACTAGATATTTGTTTGACTTAGAATAAATCCAAGTAGTTATGTAATCCCTTAGATGAAGGAAATTATTGATGTTATGATTTCTTTTCTTTACGATAAAGATCTTGTAATCTTTGATTTTTCCTATAAATAAATTTGAGGGATAACAGTAACCTAGATGTTCTTGCACTGCCCTTTGTTAATTATTTGTTTAAGTTAAGTTCTCTAAATACCATTTGATCAACAGAAATAAGCTGCAGAGACTGATCCTGTGGGGAGATAATTAAAACCAGAATTGCTATAGAGTCAGAAATGTCGAATTCTTTGTTTCTTGCTCCATTATTATTCCAGCACGATCTCATGGTTTTGTTCCCGCACATCCTCCATGTTTGTTTGCACCTTAATCAGTCTGATCCTGAAACACAGCCTGCATATGCTGCAGAACGATCTTCGTTTGCCAATTGTAACCAATGCTCCTCAACTTCTTATGTTCCTCTTTCACAAATTCTTTAAATGGTTGTACATGCAAATTATCAAGGTCACCTAACGCACCGTTAAGAGGTTTAGATTGAATTTTTTTTTACCGGGATCGCTTCAGGCTCTTAGCAAGTTGGTGCTGCTTCTTGCTTATCTTTAAGTATGACATATATATTTTTTAAGTATGCCACAATGGTCAAACTCTAGCTTCTTTGTTTTTGTTTTTTTTTTTAATTAAAATGATATATATATATATATATATATATATATATATATATATATATATATATATATATATTCAAATGATATTATTGCAGATTGATTCGTGTTAACTGCCCAACCTATAACCCATGACTTAGCCTGGATCATGGATAAAACCGAATTTAATAATTTTTCTTTTTATGAGATGAAATTAAGTTCATTTAGACTATTTGCATCAATTTAATGAAATTAAAAAAAAATCATAGCGTGATATCATTGAGGTTAAGTTTGTAGTTTTAATGATAAAATTATTCCGATACTATAGTTTTCATATACCGATATTAATTCTTTCTTCAATCTGATCTTCAACAAACCATTTATATACATATATAGATTGATGTATATCATGAAAGTTTATTTACAAGATCATTTTTTGAAAGTTTCTTTCATGAAATTTTTGAATTATTCCAATACTATAGCTCATGAAGTGGAAGACTACCTTGTTCTCCCTTTTTACTTGCTTGTCCTCGAATTATCTGTCGGTGATTCCTCGACAAAGATGGTTAGTTGGTTACCTTTGATGCTCATGATCGCTCTGCTTGTTGACACACATTTGTAATATCTCTTCTAGACATGCTGAATACAGCTAGAGCAAAACATGAGTGCCGAGGAAAAGGAAAGAACAAATGAAGACGCAACATAACATAATGATCTCCTCGTATGGGCCAAAATCAGTTCAAATTAAAGAGACAGTACTGAGAGGACAATGGAGCTCATGGTAAGAGAAGCCAAAATCACCCAACTGATTAACAAATCAAGCCGGTCATGAAACAATCTGCATTGCTTCTCTGTTACCGTCTCATTGTGGCATGATGCAGACCCCTTAAAAAACCTTCTTTATTGGCTTAGCCATACACTTTACATGTTTCTAGCGATTCACATAACATTAATAAATGATACAAGTTTTGGATAAGAATCTACAACATGCTAAAACATCCTTGTTAACGATCCTTTACTCCGACATCATCTAGGATTCCTTGAACAATGAGATAGTAAATCCTTAACTCTTTCCCCTCATTTTGTTAGGTGCTTGGCGTACTGGGTAACTATTTCTTGGTGATTCCTCCGATCAGGTAGGCAAAAAGTAATCATTGAATCAAACAGACTAAGAACACATATAAAACGAGTTAGAAAACAATCCAATTGGCTCAAGCAATGATCAACATGATACAGAGAACTTTCAACTGATATACCTGGTTGCAGCAGGATCATGGTCTTGTTTTCTACTTGTGTCTGCAATGACTACCACTTTCTTATCCAGTTCAAATCCATCATTCTGAATAATGAGAAAGCCCATTTTATCAGGACACCACACATTCGGTAAATACCACCCATAAAAGCTCATGCCAGTTAGCTCACGAATATGCAACAAGTATGTCTTTTCAGTATTGACTCATGACTCATGCAGAAATAAATTCTGAGTGATTTTTTTTCCACCGTTGGTAATCAATCAAATCTATATTCTATGCAACTTTTCTCATCCAGAAGCGAGTAATCTTATACATGTTCTGTAAACTCATCGTACAGTTGATTGACTGATCTTTGTGGCTCTAGAACAAGATTTGCACCAAGTCTCAACTTTCTCACCAAGTCTCAACCATTCTCATCCATTCATGATGATTTTGAATCTATTGAATTTATTCCAAGCCTGACAAGATTTACACTTTGTAAAATTTGCATATTTCACCATTGTGTCATCAATTTTTTAGTATCTTAGACCTAGAGATTTTATTAAATTTTGTAATATATAAGTTTTCTTTTGGTTTATTCCTTTTAGATTACATGATTTTAGCCTATTTAATAATACTATTATAACTAATCTCAATTAACCTATAATCTGATTTGATGATAAACACTTATGTATGACCGATAATTTACACAAATAAGTTGCGTATCCATTCCACATGTGTGCTTTTACTGTAAGTTATAAACTAATAAATTCACTTTCTTGGGTATTGTTAGGATTGCAAGATGTGTGCGTTTGCAAATAATTTAGGCTTCTCTTATTATTAGAAATTTTTATTGTAGTGACTGTTGTGATTTTGATAATGAAATTGTTTTTTTTTTTTGTAAAGAAATTAAATGTGAATAATGATGGGTTGAATTGAAAATTTCTGAGATTTGGTATTCAATTGAAAGCTTTTTTAAAAAACATTAATTGTATAAACTGGAACTCAGTGTACAACATTATTCATGAACTTTTTGGACTAAAATAAATAGAAAGAAACGGGTCATAAATAAAATTAGCAAATTTTTGGAGGGATCTAATTGAATGAACCCTTCAATATACTTGGCGAGCAATCATGCGGCGAGTCCTAGGTGATCTGGCTACAATAGGCCTAAGCTCCTCCCCAATCGAGCATTCTTGCAGGATGTTGCTGGAAACAAAACCATAAACCCCAGGTGGTCTAAATGTAGAGAAAAGTTAGTCAGGCTGAGTAATCTCAACAGGTGTATTTCTCATTATCATCCCTCTTCAAACGCATCCCCCTCGTGACCCTGCTTTATCAGAATCATAGCAGAGAACTTTTCAGTGATAGCAAGTCGAATATGTATCCATCCTCCCGAGGATAAACCTTTCTCCCGAGATCTAACCATCCAAAATTCTTCAGAATATCTTTCCCCAGTTTTGCATACTTATTTTGTAGTTGTAGTACCAGTTTGAAGAAACCAACTGAAGTTTCTCAGCCTCAGAGTTCAAGACAGGACTCTGAGTTAAACACTCTGCATTTCCAACATGAGAAACTCTCTCTCTCTTTCTTGGCATAAGTTTGTCTTCTAAAGACACCAGCAGAAATGTTGTCGAGCAAGGCAACCCAACAAGTAGAATCGGAGAAACAGATACCAGCAACTTCCCCTCCTACCGTCCCTTCCAATGCCAATGATTCAAAGACTCAAACTTCGCTGTCTTATTAAAATGATTCGTTCTCTGCAATATGTAAAAAAATTACATATTTGAGATTAATAGTTGGAGTGTTGGAAGAAAAATCAGTGTGATAGGAAATCGATAGACAATAATACAATGAGCAAAACTAAAAAACAAGAAAAAGATTAGACATTAAGCAAAACTAAAAAATATCTGTGAATTGCTAGCCTTCAAGCAAAGAATTGCAGCATGTGCTGAATGTGAAAAACATGAAGAGCATGGCTATTTGTTAGGAGGTAGTTAGTTGTTAAGTTAGTTAGTAGTTAGTAGTTGAATAAAGGGTTTAAATTAGTTGTAATTGGAGAGAGAACCATTGTATGTAAACTGGTGTATGGGAACGTGTAGAGGAGAAGAAAATACAGAAGATTAATCTCATTTCTCTGCTCCTTCTCCTCTGCTCTCTCTTGTTTCTGTTCTTTTTCGATTTCTGTTATCTCTTCTTTCTATTCTTTCTCAATCTTGTTAAGCTGAGCTTAACATTGGGTAAATCAGGTGGTCTTGCGGCATTGAAAAGCTAACTCACAGAGATACAATTCTTATGTTTATTGTTTGGCCTAGATCAACCTGCATATCAAAGAGAAAACTTAGGTCACAAGTCGATGGTTTGACATAATCTAGGTCAGAGAAAAAACATGGCTGAAGGTTCAGTTTAGAAGAGGGAAGTGCATTAAAGCTAGGGTTCTAATCCAATCAAGAAACAAAAACTTTAATCAAGAGGGATTTAGTTTCTATCTTTTTCCCTAACCCTAGCTACACTTTTCCAGTGGATGAAGAAAAGAAGAGAGCATTGAGAACACTAAAAAGTCAGAGCTATTACTTCAAGTTGTTGAAGCCTAAAATCGGTCATGACGACAAATTTCTTCTTAGAGCGTGTTTGGTAGTGTGGTTGCGGGTGCTTTTCAAATAACTTTTCGTGCCAAAATACATGCCAATGATGTTTTTTTATTTTTTAAAAATCATTTTTGACATCAGTACATCAAAACGATTCAAAACATACAAACCATATTAAATTTTAGTAATAAAAAAAAAATATTTTCAAAATTTTTGGAAATGCCGCCGCAGCCGCGTTCCCAAACGAGTCCTAAGTCTTCTCCTTATCTTTTTCTTCAATTTCAATGTTGTTTTTTAGCATGTTTTTGCTTTTTTTTTTCATGAACATGGATTATTATTTTTATTTAAGAGTTATTATGGATCAATGTAATAAGCAAAACTAAAAAATAAAATAAAAATTCGAGAAGAAGATAATCTTATTAAGTTTTTTCCCTTATATATTCCTCTCAATATTTATGTTAATTATATTTTTTATTACAAGTTTATTCATAGAACTTAAATGCTAAACAAATAAAGAATTAAACTACGTAAATAAAACACTAATCTGAAAATTCTCGCAACTTGATCGATTGATTTCATTTATTCATTTAATTTAACCAATCCTCTCATTTATTCATATCTGACTTGTTTTTAAATCTATTTTATTTTCAGTAGATAAAATGTGTTTGAAAATATAGTGCAAATCATATTTTTAAAAATTCAAAATTTTTTTTATTAAAATTTAATATAATTTATATGTTTTGAATCATTTTAATATATTAATTTTAAAAATAATATTTTTTAAAAATATTATTAATATATATTTTAACATAAAAAATTATTTAAAAAGCATCAAATACCACCGAAGCAATCTCGAAGTCAGATATGAATTAATTCAAATGATGCAAAATTACAGGCTAGTAAACTTTCCAAGTCAGATATGAAGAGCCTTGATCCTGCACGTGCCTTTTTCTTACTGGTGGGTGAAGTAAGAAGAACCGTGTGAGTTGATGAGAGGGATTATGTGTTTTGTTTGTGTCTAATGTCCATTTTGGTAATTGTAACAAGAATTACAGGCCCTAGTAAACGCGTGATAAATGATTTGAGCAAATTACAAAAGAAAAAGGTCCTAACGCGGAAATGCCCGATACCACAGAGACTTGTAAGGTTGACTTCAAAGCAGAAAATTGATGAACTGATAAGAGAACATCAGCGAAGGGAAAGTGAAGATTGCAGGTACTCTCTCTCTCTTATCTCTTTTAGTATTATGTTATATTGTGGAATGTAACTCTGCTGTAACTGAGAATCACTTCGATTAATTCACTGTTAGAAACTAATTATTGATGATCTCATCAACCGATTTTGTTGGTTCAGCATAGAGATTATCATATGTACACATATTTTTCTGAAAGGGCATGGAGGAGTTGATTACAGGGAATTAACTTGAAAATTGTTTTAAAGAAAAAGTAGGATAATAAATATATGAATGCTTCAGCTTATTGGTGTGCTGTGTCGATCTTGAACTATCGACATCAATCCTGCAACTCTGTTTTTTTTGTTCAGATCTTAGAAAAGTCTTATCTTTGCTAGACTCGAAATGGCTGCTGGGAAGAATCAAGAATCCTACTCTTCACGGTTTCCTAATTGTAAATATCAAGTGTTCTTGAGTTTTAGAGGTGAAGACACCCGCAAGAACTTTACCGATCACCTCTACACGGCCCTGGTTCAAGCAGGGATTCACACATTTAGAGATGATAATGAAATTCGGAGAGGAGAGAATATAGATTTCGAGCTCCAGAAGGCAATACAACAATCAAAAATATCGATAATCGTGTTCTCCAAAGACTATGCTTCGTCGAGATGGTGCCTGGATGAACTTGTAATGATCATGGAACGTAAGAGGAATGCTGACTGTATAGTTTTGCCAGTATTCTATGATGTGGATCCATCCCAAGTCGGACGTCAACCAGGGAGCTTCACTGCAACATCTGTGGAACATGAAAAGAGCTTCAACGAGGAGATGGAGCGGGTGAATGGGTGGAGGATTGCTTTGAAGGAAGTTGCAGATTTAGCTGGAATGGTTTTAGGAGATGGGTAAGTTTTATCTCTTTATGAAACTATACATAGCATAAGACTATGTAGAATGCTGGTTGTGAACTCTTAATTTCTTTCAGTTAAGTATACTGATAAGAAAACATATAACAAAAATAAAATAAAATACTTCTGATTTCTTCGTTGTTTTTTTTTTCCAATCACGATTTGGTTTTAACTATCAAATCATTGACACACAACCTGCTTTAATTTCATAGCTAAATGTTGTTTATTTCTATTGCTAATAGAGAGACTACTAATTATCGTGCATTGTATTTTACTTTTTGATGTAGGTACGAGGCACAGTTTGTCCAATCTATTGTGGAGAATGTCTCAAAGAATTTGGATCAAAAAATATTTCATGTCCCCCTTCATTTCATTGGAAGAGATCCTCTGGTACAATATATCAACTCATGGTTACAAGATGGATCCCATGGTGCTGCCATTGCTTTACTCTATGGAATTGGTGGAGTTGGAAAGACAGCCATAGCTAAGAGTGTTTTTAACCAGAACTACTATAAATTTGAAGGAAAGAGCTTCCTCTCAAATTTTAGGTCAAAGGATATAGTTTGCCAACAGAGGCAACTTCTTTCCGACATCCTAAAAAAGACTGTTGATGAGATAAATGATGAAGACGAAGGAATTCTGAAGATTAAGGATGCATTATGTTGCAGAAGAACTCTTATTGTTCTAGATGATGTGGATAAAAGGGACCATTTCAATAAAATCATTGGCATGCAAAATTGGCTTTGTAAAGGAAGTAAAATCATTGTTACAACCAGAAATAAGGGTCTGTTTTCAGCTAATGATATTGAGGGGGTCCGGTGCAAAGTTGAACCACTAGATGATGAAAAATCACTTGAGCTTTTCAGTTGGAATGCCTTTGGACAAGCTAACCCTGTTGATGGTTTTGTGGAAGACTCTTGGAGAATAGTACATTATTGTAATGGACTTCCATTAGCTCTTGGAGTTATTGGCTCTTCATTGTCCGGAAAAGGAAGAGAAATATGGGAAAGCGCATTACAACAAATGGAAGTGATTCCTAATTTTGAAGTTCAAAGGGTTCTTCGAATAAGTTACAACTTTCTTGATGGTGATTATCCGAAGAACTTATTCCTTGATATCGCATGTTTCTTCAATGGAATGGATGTGGATGATGCAGTTAGGATACTGGATGGGCTCGATAAAGGTGCAAGATTCGGGATTGACAATCTCATCGATAGATGTCTTGTTGAAATCAACAGTGATCAAAGGTTGTGGATGCATCAACTAGTAAGAGATATGGGTAGGGAAATTGCTCGTCAAGAATCACCCAAATGCCAAAGAATATGGCATCATGGGGATGCTTTTACAGTTTTGAAAGGAACTACTGTAAGTAGCTGAATTTTTTAAAATGTCTACTTAAATGGTTTGTGGTGCCTTGACATATTCATTCATCTACTTTCCTTTCTCATGTACTTTTAATATTATTAGGCAGGATGCTGAAAAATTGCGTGGCCTTACCATTGATATGCATGCATTAAAGGAATATCATTATGCAGAAGTTGTCTGTACTGATTCAATGGTTTGTCGCAAGCGCCGCAGGCTTAACTTCTTTCAACGATGGCTTCCCGATTTTTTCGATGGGGGAAAATTACAAACTGGCCAAACAAGTTTGTTTCCCATCCTCAGCACGGATGCTTTTAGAAATATGTCAGATGTAAAATTTCTCCAACTAAACTACACTAATTTTCATGGAAGTTTTGAGCACCTTCCCAAGAATTTGATATGGTTATGTTGGCATGGATTGTCTTTGAAATCCATACCAAATCACGTATGCTTGGAGAAGCTGGTGGTTCTTGATCTATCCAGAAGTTGTCTAGTTGATGCTTGGAAAGGCAAATTGGTATGCATCTAGTCTCTCTCTATAGCTATCTCTCTCGTTTTCAATTGATAACAACTAAATTCATGTATTTTCACAGTTTCTTCCAAAATTGAAAATTCTTGACCTTCATCACTCTCGGGATCTCATTAGAACCCCAGACTTCTCGGGTCTCCCAGTCCTTGAAAAGCTAATACTTGAAGACTGCATCCATTTGGTTCAAATTCACGAATCTATTGGTGATTTACAAAGATTGTTGATCTTAAATCTAAGAAATTGTACAAGTCTTATGGAGCTTCCAGAAGAAATGAGTAGATTGAATTCACTTCAAGAGCTGGTTTTAGATGGTTGCTCAAATTTTGACAGCCTGAATATGGAGTTAGAGCATCATCAAGGGCGCAAGTTGCTTCAAAGTGATGGAATTGTTACAAGTGCATCATACATTACATCTCTTCCATTGAAGCTATTGTTTCCCTCTAGGTTTTCAGCGAGGAAAATGTTGAGATTTACCTTGTTTTCACTGCCACGCTTCTTGGAGAGTCTAGATTTAAGTGGAACTCCAATTCGTTTTCTTCCAGAAAGCATCAAGGATCTTGGTCTACTCAGAGCCCTGATTTTAAGAAATTGCAAAATGCTTCAGGCACTCCCAGAGCTTCCATCCCATTTGGATTCGTTAGATGTGTCCTTTTGCTATTCACTGCAAAGCCTTGCAAATCAACACCGTTGGATTTTAGCAGATGGTTGTGATCACTTAGTCGAGTTCCAAGATCGGATAAAGCAAGAATTAATCCAAAAGTTTGACTCTCACATGTTCAGAATAATGGAAACGGTTAGTGCTCAAATACAGCCATCGAGATTTCAGGTCCTCCCTCACCCATTTTATTGTTTTGGAAATCTACATTTGAATGCTTTTCTTTTGCTCATTTTAAAGACTTTGTTTTGGTGGTACAGGTAGTATTTGATCATGGCAAATTCAACGTTGTCGTATATGGACTTGATGAAGATGAGATGTTAAGGGGGTTTTATGAGCAGGAAGAAGAGGATAAATGGCTAATTCAGAATGAGTTTGTAGATAACTTTTCATTCAAAATATCCTCACCTCCTCCTGCGCACCGGATATGTGGCTTTAATCTGTTCATAAGTTGTGTGACGTCTGCATACCGAGGCTCTAGTGTAGTTGTTATTGAAATCAGAAACAATACCAGTGGTCAATCCATGCTTTGTCTAGCCTTTGTCTTCCCTATGATGTACGCGCGTGGTGTTCGTGAACTCCAATCGCTATTGCACAGGAAATTAGGGGGCGATGATCCTACATTTGATAATGGTGATGACGGGAGTATTTCAGTTCTTCAACATGATGCAGCTATTCAAATAAAGACGATTGGTGTCCAATGGTTGCATGAAGAGGAAGGAAAGGATGAAGATGATATCCAAGCAAAGGATGAAGTTATCAGTGCCCACAACAGCAGCGACGATGCAGCACACGTAGCCAAAGTAGAAATAGCTTCTCGTATTTTTAGAAATTATTATTGTGGTTTCCATGGTAATAGAAATTATTATTGTGGTAAACTCAATGATGAGAATATCGATTGGTGGTATTTTGGAAAGAGAGGTCTAGAACTTTTGAAATGGTAACCCCAAAGTGGAGGTTTGCTTTTTTAGATTTCAACCGTAACATTAAAAAAGCTGGAAAGCTTTTGAAATGGTTTTTTCTTTTTTTCTTTTTCTTGAAAAGCTTGTCATGAAAATAGTTTTGTATCATGGAAAGAATGAGATCTTTTATTTATAAATATTTGTCAGGACTTTCACTTTTTTTTTCTGTAATATGTTATTATTTTATTAATTGATTTTTATTTATAAAATCTTGTATTTATCATAAGATATATTAAATATGTTATTTTATGTGTCAATCTTTTATTGACCAAAATATATGTAATGATTTATTTTTTTATGTTTTTTATTTCATCTTTTTATATAAAAATAAAATAAAAATAACACATGGTAAAATTTGAATGGTAATTCTTTTCTGCTTCTACATATATCCTCTCCAAACAAGTTCACTTGTAATAAAAAAAAAATGGATATATCTTGAAAATATGATTGAGAGGATTTTATAATTTGAATATATTTTATTTTAATTAAAAATTAATTTGATTATATTAAATTTTTACAATAAATTAATATTGATATTTTTTTATAAAAATAAAATATAATAATCATCAAAATTAAAAAATTAAAAATTAATTTTGATTGAAAATTATCAAATTAAAAGATAGAATTAAAATTCAATAACAAAAGTGGAAAGCTTTTGAAATTGTTTTTTCTTTTTTCTTTTTTTCCTTTTTTTTGTTTTTTGAAAAGCATATCAGGAAAATAGTTTTGTATCTCTAGTAATCTTCCTTCTTTCTTTGTATAGCATGAGATCTTTTATTTATAAATATTTGTAATGGCTTTCATTTTTTTTTCCGTTATAATATGTTATTATTTTATTAATTGATTTTTATTTATAAAATCTTGTATTTATAATAAAATATATTAAATATCTTATTTTACTTGTCAAACTTTTATTGATTAAAATATATGTAAAGATCCATTTTATTTTTATGTTATTTTATCTGTTTTATTTTATCTTTTTATATAAAAATAACACATGGTAAAATTTAATTATTAATTTTTTTTTTGTTTTTACATGGTGAAATTTGATTGGTAGTTTTTTTTCTACGTATACCCTTTTTAGATAAGTTCACTTGTAATAAAAAATAAATAGATATGTTTTGAAAATATGATTGTGAGGGTTTTATAATTTAAATATATTTTATTTTAATTAAAAATTAATTTAATTATATTAAATTTTCATAATAAATTAACATAGATTTTTTAGTGCATGCACCGGTAAAGATGCAATTGAATTAGTCTTTCATAAACCAGCACTGTACTGTCACCCATGACCTTAAACATTAAAACCCTTTTTTTATCAACATTATGAGGATCTTGGAATTTGTTTTCATTTCCCTGGTTTTTGTCAATAACAGTTGTTCTAGGAGACGCGAAAGCCACAAAGTTCTAACCACTTGGACTTTTTAATGGTTGGCTGTTGGAGCTATATCATGGCATGCTCTGTTGATTTGCCCAACCCATTCTCTTGATGCAAGATCAAGTGCTGAAAGCATTCCAGGTTTAAATCTTCAAGAAATTGCTGAGTATGTCTGAGGAGAAATAGACCGCAACCTCATCTTGTAGAGCATGACCAACGCCACAGTGCTGTGGTTTTGTGTAGACTGTAGACCCTCACAAACCCCATCTTTGCTTCTTTTTTAAGAACTGAGTGGAGGAGGCGGTGGGAGTGGCCCGATGGCAGTGATGGAGGTATTAAAAGCTCGACCTGCGTTGTTGCACATACACAAGGTTACCTTCTGTATAATTTCAAACTTCTGCAATAACAGTCTCTTAAGCTCTTTATTATCTGGGTAACCGCATGGCATTCTCTGGTTATAGGGAGGGTTTTTTTAAAAAAAGAAAAGAAAAGAAAAAGAATAAGGAAGGGGATCGAAGAGCAAGAACAGAGCAAACACAGTAGAGGAAGGGAAGAGAGGCAGAAGGGACGAAGATAAAAACAGAGAACAGGGAAGATTGAAGAGAAGAAAAGAAACAGAGAACAGGGGGGAAGGAAGGAGAAGACTAAAAAATACAGGGGGTGAGAAGGAACGAATGATGAGAAACAGAACCAGGGAAGGCAAACGAGCCTAACACAGAGACGAAAACGATAAAACACAGAGGAGGGAGCTTCCATTCAACCAGCAGCACCTCACGCCTTCATCACCATCGTCTTCATCCTGAGCAGAAAATCCAGAGAGAAAGCAAAAGGAAAGAAACAGTCAGAGTAAAGAAAGCCAAAGGAGGAACAGAGGAAGTATTACATAAAGCATCAAAAAGTACAGAGTCAACAGATGTTCTGCAAGATGACACTAGCTCAAGACAAGTAAAGTAACATCCAGAATCAGAGCTCTGCAAATTAATGAAAATTATCAATGAGGACATTACCATCCCCATTTCCCGTTCTCTCCAGCTGAACATCATCCCCTTGTTGCTGCTTACCATTTTCCAAGACTGTGAACTCCACAAATCCATTTGCTGTTTTCTCTTAAACAATTAAAAAACGCTCGAGTTCTCTTCCAATTTTCCGAGGAACCAAGTCAACGGGAAACCTCACATACTCTTTTGACAACAGAATCCTATTACTATCACACCATGGAACCTCCATTCTTATAGAACCCCCACTCAGTAAACCTCTTGCCATCAGCACTTGTAATCCCTGATTCCCTAAACCCACACTTTATAGCCAAAGACACAAAACATTGTGCAGCTTCAATGTCCCTCCACTCCACAGCAATACTCAATGGCTCAAAACGGAACACCAGTCGGTAGCCGACCCAGTAGCTGATTCAGAGTCATGATCCTCCACGTGCCTTTTTCTTATTGGTGGGTGGTGTTGATGCTGGTTTTGGATGCGAGAGGATGGAGATCCGGCCAGAGCAGGCGCACAGCGAGGGTGGATGAGTTGGATTATGCGGGTGTCTAATGTCCCTTTTGGTAACTATACCTGGCATTCCTATATAATAAAATATTTTATTTATAATACTGTGCCACATAGACTTTAAGGGTTGTCTTAAAAGTTTGGAGCACAACCACTTATTAGGTGCCGTTTGGCTACGTGGTAGCGTCCATGTTTCCTGCGGTTGTATTTTACAAGCTGTTTGGTTAACAGCTGCTCACGGTTTTAAGAACATGGGGCCCACACAAAATTGTGTTGCAAACGCTGAATTAGCAAAAGCAACTCTACCTTGCTTTTGCCGTGGCTGCTGTTCAGAAAAACAGCAACATAACTTTCCTTTACCAAAAAAAATTAATTAGCCCTATCTGTCCTCCTCAACTGTCGTCTATCCTCCTCCACATTCGCCTCCCAAGCAGCTGAGCTCTCCTCCACCACAGCTTCCCTTGTCTCAAAATTCATCATCCTCCTCGCAGCTTCGCCGTGTCAAACACACCTACACACACTCTCCATGCTCTCAGAGAGACCGAACCCAGTCACTAGTGTTTGTAGCCGAGTGTAGATCAAGCCCATCTGCCACCGATCTGCTGCCCTGATGAACTCCTTGCGTGGTTGAAGAAGACACGCACTCACCAAGGTAATTATCTTGTAATTGTACCCAAACAACTGTATATATCATGCCTTATCTGCTGCCACAAACATACAAAACAGCTTTCTCTAACTATAATTTCCTCTTCACACTGTTTTCTTTGCCAGAACCAAAGAGGGCATAGAAATCAGTCTCCTGGAAAGCTCAAGCACAAGCATCTTACCAATCTCTGTGGCGGTGCACAAGTAAATTCAAGGTAAGTTGCTCTGTTTCGGTTGCACAAGTACTTAATCTTTACTTTTCAGTTGCTGTGTGTTTTCTAAGAATTAACATGTTTGTAATTGTTACATTTGATTATGTCTGTTTCGGTTGAACATTTTTGTGTTTAATTGAACATTTTCTAAGAATTTCCAGGTTTTACATTTGTGTAATTGTTACATTTTTAAGCTCTGTTTCGGTTCAACAATTACATTTTCAGTTGCTGTGCTTTACATTTGTTTAATTGTTAGTTTTATTGTCTTAATTGAATGGGTATAAACATAAAATCTGTGTGAATATCAAGCTGCTGAAAATGGGACTGAAGCCAGTTATCTGCTCTATACAACGTCTGATTATGTCATTAAACACATGAGAAAATTATATCTAAGAAATCTCAGCATCTAATATAATATTACATAATTGACAGATTATGCGTAGGAAATGAAAACATTGGCTTGTAGAAACATAAATGTAAATAAACCTGCCAATTAAAGTGTTAAGCTGATTATGTAAGTCTATGTTCTTAAATTGCATGTTTTATTTAAGTTGGCGATTTAATTAAGATAGATTGTGCATTCCATGTCCTTTACAATGCCTTTAGGAAATTAATGCTTTAATTGTATATTAGACAAAACATTTTAACCGAGAACATGGACGATTTTCAATCACAAGATAAGGCTTGTTGGACTAGAGAGATGTTGCACTCTTTTTGTGACATATGTATTAAAGCAATTGAGCAAGGTATGCGACCCAACACACATTTCGACAAAGCTGGGTGGAAATATGTTATGAATGGCTTTAAGGATCAAACTGGACATGCATTAACGAAAGCACAATTAAAGAATAAGTGGGACGGAATTAAAAAAGATTGGAGAATATGGAAAAGGTTGATTTCTGAAATAGGAGTAGGCTGGAGTGCTGAACTTGGAACAATTTCGTCACCTGATGAATGGTGGAAAGCTAAAAGCCAGGTCTGTTTTTTTCCATTTTGTTTAAAGCTGTAAAAAACTGTTTAATTGAGTGCTGGTACATTATTTTTTGATGCATTTTTTTTCTTGATTATCCCTTCTTGTAGGAGATACGCGGAGCAAGAAAGTTTAGGCATGCTGGAATCGATCCCACGTTGTGTTGTAAATATGATATCATGTTTACAAACACTGTTGCTACTGGTCAGTATGCTTGGGCTCCATCACAGGGTCTGAATACTGATGATGATGGTGTTAGTGAAAGGCAAACTAACGCAGTTAATGAGGACCCTCATATTGAGGAAGGTGGTGGAGATTCTGAGGAGGATAGTCTACCAAATTTTATTGCCGATGTCAATAATATGGTTGCTAGTGTCACTTTTGCCAACAGCACAAGCAATCCCACTGGTAGTAGTGGGAAGAGAAAAGGTGTGCAACAAAGTTCCTAAAAAAATGAGAAAAAAAAAAGAGGTGCCGGAAGGGGATCGCAATTGTTTTCACGTTTAGATAAGTTAGTTGATAGTGTGTCTAGCAAGAGTGAATGCACGTCAAGTGTTTTTGATAAAAAAGGATGTAGCATAGAAGAGGTGATGACGGAGTTTCACTCCATTGAGGAAGTGGTGTTCGACAGTGAGCTGTATTGTTTTGCAACTGAGTTTTTTATGGTTAGAAGTAGGAGGGAAATGTGGGCAGCAATTGGTGATTTAGACCGAAAAATTCAGTGGCTGAAATTAATGTTCGATCGAAGGGCAAGCTACAGACCTTGATGTAAGTGTACATTTGATATAGGGAACACTTAGAGTTATGTATATTATTGTGTGTTATATGTAGCAGCAAGTACATTTTGTTGTGTGTTATATGTTTTGGTAAGTATTGCATGCATTTCATATTTGAAGTGTTGTTTCAATGTTTAACACACTTACCATGTTTGGTTTTTATGTCAATGAGTCGTTAACATATTGCATGGTTATTTTTTTTTCGCAGTTAAAAGATTACAATACCAATCCTTATGGTGATGTGCAATGCATGAGGTGTTGCTGCGGCTGTGTTGTTGCCAAATGGTTGATGCAAACGGTTTTGCCGTTGCTGATTTTTCCCAGGTTTCTAATTTGTAACGTATGATATGTTGAGCACTTCCTTGTATTTGTAGCTATAGGCTAATTGGTTATGTTTGAGATGTCTGTAACAGATGTTGTTGTACCTGTTACAGACTGTACTTTTAGGTTTCATGTTGACTTCTATAGACTTGTTTGAAAGGCTGAAAAACTATGTTGAGTTTGCTTTTTCAGCCTTGAATTGGATATTGTAATTTAACGACTTTGATGGTTGATTTCTGAGTTGAATTGATGCTAATTTGTTGAATGTTAGTTATTGTTGTGTATGATTGTTGTTGACTTGAATTGCTGAAACTGCTGTCAATTATTGTTGCTCACTTGAATGGCTGATACTGTTTTGAATTATTGTTGCTGACTTGAATGGCTGATAATGGTTTGACTGGGAGTTGCTGGGTTGAATGGTTTGAATGGGAGTTGCTGGGTTGAATGGTTGTTCATGGTACACATTCGGGTTGCTAATGGGTATGCTAGTCAAGAGTTGTGGTTTGTGTTGTGTGTGTGGTTTCTATTTAAGCTGCATTATCATTCCAAAACATTTTAATTGGCTGCCCACAAATATTGCAAGCATTCCCACGTGTATTGTAAGCTGTTTTGAGAAGGTTTTGTTGCTGTTTTACACTGCCAAGTCAAGTGCATTGAATTTAGAAGGTTAGTTATTCATTTGAGGGCTGCTGTTTAGTTAATAAAGCTTCATCTTTATGTTTTGTAAACAAATTCAGAGGGTAAAGCTGATAGGGCTGCTGTTTATAGTCAATAAAGCAAGTTCATTTATGTGTTTTTCAATTTATAAGCTGAATGATAAGTTTTTATACTTTTCCGGCTGCCAACAAATATTTCAAGCATTCCCATGTGTATGAATAATGTTTTGAGAATTGAAATAATGGTTGTGCTGGAAAATATTAAATGAGTTTCATATAATAAAATATGTTCGATTATTAGGGATTGCTTAAACGTAAATGTTTTGTGTTAAGGCCGCCATTAACGTCAAAAATATTTAACACATATTATTCCATGAACATTTTTTTTATCGCTACTATGCAGGTTCAAAATTGATATTCAGTTGTGTTTGTAGATATGGATGTGAATTGGTTTAATGCGCTTTTTGATGACCATTATGAAAATGTTATGAATAATGTTGGTCGGTATATGTCTGATGGGTTTGCTGGTACAAGTTCTGAAAGTGGTTTTGGAGGTAGTTTCGATGCTTGTTATGGGAACAATAACGAGTTGCAGGACGACGACCAAAATCAACAGGATGATAATGACAGTGGCGATTTATTTTGGCATAGAGAGTGTGATCATACTAAATTAGTCATATGCACTGCTGGAGCACTGGCTTTGTATCACAATGCGTATGTTTATAAAGAACCATGTATGGTTTCATACAACACTGGAATGTGATGGTTGATTGAAATTTTAAATGGGCATTGAGTGCGTTGTGTGAACATGTTTCGGATGGATGCAGACACATTTAAGAGTTTGTCTCTTGAGTTGGAAACAATGTACGGGTTGAAACCGTCTAGACGGATGAGTGTTATTGAGAAGGTAGGCATGTTTCTCTACACTTTAGCTCTAGGCGCTTCGAACAGGGAAGTTCAGAAGAGGTTTCAACATTCAGGTGAAACCGTGTCCAGAAATTTCAACGAAGTTCTTCGTTCTATGTCCGTGCTAGCTGCTGATTTAATTAGACCAGTAGATCTAGAATTCACAGCAACACCACTGGAAATTGCAATGAATCCGAGATACATGCCCCATTTCAAGGTAAAAAAAAAAAGATATACTTTTTACAAGTTGTTATTATATTTCAAAAGGTTACAATCAAAGATTTAAGTAGAATTAAAAATATTCGGCAACAAATTTTATGTTTTTGTAGAATTGCATTGGTGCGATTGATGGAACACATGTACGTGCATGTGTATCACAAGAAAATCAAATCCCATTTATTGGTAGAAAAGGTGTACCGAAGCAAAATATAATGGCAGCATGTAGCTTTGACATGCAATTTACATTTGTTTGGGCTGGGTGGGAAGGTAGTGCACATGATACAAGAATATTTTATAAGGCGATCAGAAATACAAACATACAATTTCCGGGGCCACCGGAAGGTATTTATCCGCCAAACATAGGGTTGTTGATTAGTTGGTCTAATTTTCTTTTATATGAAATAAGAAGTAAGTGTTAAACAATAATTAATTTTATGCAGGGAAGTATTATCTCGTTGATTCGGGATATCCGAATGAGTACAGTTACTTGGGTCCATATAGAGGGGAGAGATATCATCTTCTAGAATTTCGTCGACGAGGACAACTGCGAAGTTGGGAGGAACTATTCAACCGAGTCCATTCATCCTTATGATGTGTAATCGAACATACATTTAGAGTTTAGAAGAAAAGATGGCGAATCTTGCAAAACATGCCTGAGTTTCCTTATAAATCACAAGTTAAAATTGTTGTCGCATCAATGGCGTTGCATAACTACATTCGGCGGAAGTCGAGCCAAGATGTTGCATTCAACACGTTTGATAGTCATCTAAATTTTGTTCCTCCTGATACTTTTCCCGATGTCGTTACACAATCACAACCACGAGGGCACCAAAGGGCGTCGCGTATGGATTATATTCGTGATGACATTGCAAATAGTTTGATGGGACAATGATGTTTATTTTGTAATAACAAATAACAATTTATTTTTTTGCCGGTATGTATTTGGACAAAATGTTGTATTTCCTCTTAACACAAAGAATTATTTCATTTATGTTCTTTTTAGTCATTTTAGATATTATATCAACCGCAACCACAGTTTTAACCAAACATGTTTTTACCACAATAAAGTCACACCACACTTTTAACCAAACACACAAAATATATACACAAACCACAGAAAAAGTACTTTTTTTAAAATCACTTTTTTCCAACTGCAACCACAACAACTACAGCAAAAACAAACACTCTCTTAGATTACTGATACAGAACAGCAGCCACAACTTAAGAGAGAAGGGAAAGGGAAACTTCCAGGAATTCTCTCTTTCTTATCTCCTGTTTACTTTGGTTCCAGCTGCTGTCTTGTTTTCTTTGTTGATGATCACTTCGATTAAACCACTCAGCGACTACTTGTTCATCATCTCATCTTATCATGCCACTCAAAAAATTATAAACTAACAAATTCACCTCCGTGGGCTTTGTAAGGATTACAAGATGTGTGCTTTGTAAATAATTAAGGCTTGCATAGCCAGATGGGGATCCTTAATGACTTTCCTTTCCTGCTCCATCTGTGCTTCTAAATGCGTGGTAGCAAGTGCGGATAACATATGTACAGATATTTCTCTGAAAGGGCTTGGGGGAGTGATTGCTGGGAAATAACTTGAAAGATGTTTTCAAGAAAAAGTAGGATAACCATATATAAATACTTCAGCTAATTGCTGTGCTATCGATCTTGAATTATCGACATTCATCCTGCAACTTTTTTTTTTTTTGCTAGTCTCGAAATGGCTTCTGGGAAATATCAAGAATCCTCATTTTCACTGTTCTCTAATTGTAAATATCAAGTGTTCTTGACTTTTAGAGGTGAAGACACCCGCAAGAACTTTACCGATCACCTCTACACAGCCCTGGTTCAAGCAGGGATTCACACATTTAGAGACGATGATGAAATTGGGAGAGGAGAAATTATCAAGTCAGAGCTCCAACAGGCTATACAACAATAAAAAATATCGATAATCGTGTTCTCCAAAGCATATGATTCGTCGCGGTGGTGCCTGGATGAAATTGTAATGATCATGGAACGTAAGAGCAATACTGACTGCATAATTTTGCCGGTCTTCTATGACGTGGATCTGTCTGAAGTCAGAAATCAAACAGGGAGCTTTGCTGCAGCATTTATGGATCATGAAAAGCGCTTCAAGAAGGAGATGGAGCAAGTGAATGGGTGGAGGATTGCTTTGTAGGAAGTTGCAGATTTAGGAGGAATGGTTGTAGGAGATGGGTAAGTTGTATTTCTTGAAGAGACTACACATAACATAATAATAGAACGCTGGTTCTGAACTCTTAATTTTTTCAGGTTTGTAGTTAAGCATTGAGACGATAACTGATAATAACACTACAATTTAGTGAAACTATAACACTCCCAACTCAGAGAACATACTAGGAAAATAAAAATAAAAGATAACTTTTAAACTTTACGGAGAGACTACTAATTATCATACGTTGCATTTTTCTTTCTGATGCAGGTATGAGGCACAGCTTGTCCAATCATCTGGTAAAATATTAAAGAAACTGGATCGTTAAATATTTCTTGTCCCCCTTCATTTCATTGGAAGAGATCATCTGGTAAAATATATCAACTCATGGTTGCGAGATGGCACCCATGGTGCTGCTATTGAAATACTCTATGGGATTAGTGGAGTTGGGAAGACAGCCATAGCAAAGACTGTTTATAACCAGAACTTTCATAAATTTAAAGGCAGGAGCTTTCTATCAAATGTTAGAGAAAGGTCAAAAGAATCCAATGGGGTAGTTTGTCTACAGAGGCAACTTCTTTCTGATATCCTAAACAAGACTGCTGATGAGGTACACCTGATGTCGATGAAGTGATTATAAAGATTAAGGATGCATTGTGTTGCAGAAGAATTCTTATTGTTCTCGATGACGTGGACAAATGGTACCAGTTCAATGCAATTGTTGGCATGCAAAATTGGCTTTTTCAAGGAAGTAAAATCGTTGTAACAACTAGAAATAAGGCTTCGATTGTAGCTGATGGTGAGTGTGTCAAGTGCAAAGTTGAACCTCTCTAGATAACAAAAAATCACTTGAGCTTTTCAGTTGGCATGCCTGCGGACAAGCTTGCCCGGTTGAAGATTTTTTAGAGGATTCTTGGAGAATAGTACGTCATTGTAATGGACTTCCATTGGCCCTACATGTTATTGGTTCCTCATTGTCCAGAAAAAGTAGTGAAGCATGGGAAAGTGCATTGCATGAAATGGAGGTGATTCTGAATATTCAAGTTCTTGCAACAAGTTACGACTCTCTTGTTGATGATTATCAGAAGAACTTATTCCTTGATATTGCTTGTTTCTTCAATGGAACGGATTACAATTATGCAGTTAGGATACTAGATGGACTTAGTATAGGTGCAAGATTTAGGATTGACAATCTTATCGATAGATGTCTGGTAGAAATTGTTAAAATAAAAAATGATAAAAAGTTATGGATGATCAACACGTAAGAGATATGAGATATGAGAAGGGAAATTGCTCGTCAAGAATCACCCAAATGTCAAAGAATATGGCATCACATGGAAGCCTTTACAGTATTGAAAGAAACAAGTGTAAGTATCTTTTTTTTTCATATCTACACTGTATTTAGGCATCTTAAAAAGTTCATGCTTTTACTTTCTTTTCTCATATACTTTTAATATTTTGGAAGCATGATTCTGAAAAATTTCCATAGAGTCAGAAATGTCGAATTCTTTGTTTCTTGCTCCATTATTATTCCAGCACATCCTCCATGTTTGTTTGCACAGCCTGCATATGCTGCAGAACGATCTTCGTTTGCCAGTTGTATCCAATGCTCCAGCAACTTCTTATGTTCCGCTTTCACAAATTCTTTAAATGGTTGTACATGCAAATTATCAAGGTCACCTAACGCACAGTTAAGAGGTTTAGATTGAATTTTTTTTTAACCGGGATTGCTTCAGGCTCTTAACAAGTTGGTGCTGCTTCTTGCTTATCTTTAAGTACGACATCTATTTTTTAAGTATGTCACAATCAACATGGTCAAACTCTAGCTTTTTTGTTTTTTTTTTTTAAATCAAAATAATATATATATATATATATTCATGGATAAAACCTAGTTTAATTAACTTTTCTTTTCATGAGATGAAATTAAGTTCATTTAGACTATTTGTATCAATTTTAAGAAATTAAGAAAAATCATAGCGTGATTGAGGTTAAGTTATAGTTTTAATGATAAAATTATTCCAATACTATAGTTTTCATATACCGATATTAATTCTTTCTTCAATCCGATCTTCAACAAACCATTTATATACATATATAGATTGATGTATATCATGAAAGTTTATTTACAAGATCAATTTTTTAAAGTTTCTTTCAAGAAAGTTTTGAATTATTCCAATACTATAGCTCATGAAGTGGAAGACTACCTTGTTCTCCCTTTTTACTTGCTTGTCCTCGAATTATCTGTCGGTGATTCCTCGACAAAGATGGTTACCTTCGGTGCTCATGATCGCTCTGCTTGTTGACACACATTTGTAATATCTCTTCTAGACATGCTGAATACAGCAAGAGCAAACATGAGTGCCGAGGAAAAGGAAAGAACAAATGAAGACGCAACTTAACATAACGATCTCCTCGTATGGGCCAAAATCAGTTCAAATTAAAGAGACAGTACTACTGAGAGGACAATGGTGCTCATGGTAAGAGAAGCCAAAATCACCCAACTGATCAATAACAAATCAAGACGGTCATGAAATAATTTGCATTATTTCTCTGTTACTGTCTCCTTGTGGCATGATGCAGTCCCCTTAAAAAACTTTTTTTATTGGCTTAGCCATACAATTTACATGTTTTTAGCGATTCACATGAAATTAACAAATGATACAAGTTTTGGATAAGAATCTACAACACGCTAAAACATCCTTGTTAACGATTCTTTACTCCGACATCATCTAGAATTCCTCTACCAATGAGATATTAAATCCTTAACTCTTTCCCCTCATTTTGTTAGGTGCTTAGCATACTGGGTAGCTATTTCCTGGTGATTCCTCCGATCAGGTAGGCAGAAAGCAATCATTGAATCAAACAGAATAAGAACACATATAAAACGAGTTAGAAAACAATCCAATTGGCTCAGGCAATGATCAACATGATACAGAGAAATTTCAACTGATATACCTGATTGTAGCCGGATCGAGGTCTTGTTTTCTACTTTAGGCTGCAATGACTGCCACTTTCTTATCCAGTTCAAATCCGTCATTCTGAATAACGAGAAAGCCCATTTTAAGGAGACCACACATTTGGTCAATACCACCCATAAAAGCTCAAGCCAGTTAGCTCAACATGGATGTCTTTTCTGTATTGACTCATGCAGAAATAAATTCTGAGTGATTTTTTTTTCCACCGTTGGTAATCAATCAAATATATATTCTATGCAACTTTCCTCATCCAAAAGCGAGTAATACTGAAGCGAGTGATCTTATATATACATGTTCTGTAAACTCAACGTACAGTGTTTGACTGGTCTTTGTGGCTCTATCAAGAAATGCAATAGCGACTGAACTGCATGGCCTTTACTGGTTATTTGGCCTAAACCATGACCAAGAAGTTAGGCCATACAGATGACTGCATGACCCATTAATCAAGAATCTTTTATGTGGAAGGTAACAGAAGCCAATTCTTGATTGGGAGTACCAATAGGAGGCAAGCATTGGCATGAAATCTCAAAAAAATTGTATCTCAAATAAAACAATCAGGAATCTGTATGGATCCCAACATCAAGCCACGGTCATTGAAAGAACAATTCACAGGAAAAAAAAAATCCAGTGCATGTTTGAATGTCTTTACGTAAGCAATTTCATTGAAAGAACAATTTTGGCTTGAAACCTACTAATTGCGCTGTGTTTTAGTTATAGTTTCTTGACCACCTCTCGTTTAACTCATTTAAAGAACAATTCTCATTTTCTTATAGTTTCTTTAAAATCAGTTCAAATTAAAGGGACAGTACTACTGAGAGGACATTAGCCATACACTTAAAAAACTTTACATGTTTTTAGCGATTCACATGACATTAATAAATTATACAAGTTTTGGATAAGAATCTACAACACGCTAAAACATCCTTGTTGACGATCCTTTATTCCGACATCATCTAGGATTCCTCGAACAATGAGATAGTAAATCGTTAACTCTTTCCCCTCATTTTGTTAGGTGCTTAGCATACTGGGTAGCTATTTCCTGGTGATTCCTCCGATTAGGTAGGCAAAAAGTAATCATTGAATTAATCAAATAGACTAAGAACACATATAAAACGAGTTAGAAAACAATCCAATTGGCTCAGGCAATGATCAACATGATACAGAGAACTTTCAACTGATATACCTGGTTGCAGCAGGATCATGGTCTTGTTTTCTACTTGTGTCTGCAATGACTACCACTTTCTTATCCAGTTCAAATCCATCATTCTGAATAATGAGAAAGCCCATTTTATCAGGACACCATACATTTGGTAAATAACACCCATAAAAGCTCATGCCAGTTAGCTCACGAATATGCAACAAGGATTTCTTTTCAGTATTGATTCATGCAGAAATAAATTCTGAGTGATTTTTTTTCCACCGTTGGTAATCAATCAAATCTATATTCTATAAAACTTTCCTCATCCAGAAGCGAGTAATCTTATACATGTTCTGTAAACTCATCGTACAGTTGATTGACTGATCTTTGTGGCTCTAGAACAAGATTTCACCAAGTCTCAACTTTCTCACCAAGTCATACTCATCCATTCAGGATGATTTTGAAGCCATTGGGTTTATACCGAGCCAGACAAGATTTACACTTAGTAAAATTTACCTATTTCACCATTGTATAATATGTAAAAGTTTGGGTACATCAATTTTTCTAGTATCTTAAACCAAGATATTTCATCATGAATTTTGTAATATGTAAGTTCTTTTTAGGTAACGTATTTTTAGTCTATTCAATAATACTATTATAATTGATCTGATTTGATAATAAACATTACAATGGTAATTAATTTACACAGATAAGTTGTATACCCATTCCATATGTGGCTTTTACGTACTGTGAGTTATAAACTACTAAATTCACTTTCTTGGGTGTTGTTAGGATTGCAAGATGTGTGCTTTTGCAAATAATTTAGTCTTCCAGATGGGCATCCTTGTGTGCTTGTAAATGCTGGTAGCAAGTGCTGATAAAATATGTACAAATATTTATCTGAAATGGCCAAGCTTGAAAAAAATGCTGGAGTTGATTTCTGGGAAATAACTTGAAAAAAATGCTTTAACGAAGAAGTAAGATAATAATATATAAATACTTCAGCTAATTGGTGTGTTACAGAATCTTGAATTATCGACAGTTGATCCTGCAAGCTTTTTTTTCTCATTTTTCAGATCTTTGAAATTGTTTTCGTTGCTAGATTCAAAATGGCTGCTGGGAAACATCAAGAACCCTCGTCTTCACGGTCTTCTCGTTGCAAATATCAAGTGTTCTTGGGTTTCGGGGGAAGGACACCCACAAGTACTTTACTGATCGCTCTTCACAGCCCTTGTTCAAGCAGGGATTCACACATTTAGAGACGATGATGAAATTGGGAGAGGAGAAAATATCAAGTCAGCTCCGACAGGCAATACAACAATAAAAAAAATATCGATAATTGTGTTCTCCAAAGATTATGCTTCGTCGATGTGGTGCTTCGATGAACTTGTAATGATCATGGAGTGTAAGAGGAATGCTGACTGCATAGTTTTGCCAGTATTCTATGATGTGGATCCATCTGAAGTCGCTGTAGCATTAATATTGGATCATGAAAAGCGTTTCAAGGAGGAGATGGAGCGAGTGAATTGGTGGAGGATTGCTTTGTAGAAAATTGCAGATTTAGGAGGAATGGTTTTAGGAGATGGGTAAGTTGTATTTCTGAATGAAATTACAATACATAGCATAAGACTAGAATGCTGGTAGTGAACTCTTAATTTTTTCAGGTTTGTAGTAAAGCATTTAGACAATGACTGATATTACCTCTCCAATTTAGAAAAAAACGGTACCACTCCCAACTCAGTGAACATTAAAGAAAAATAAAAATAAAAGAAATTTTTTTTTCTCATTTTCTGATATTTTCGTTCTTAGTTACTTGAAAAAAGCAATGATTTCTACATTATTCCATTTTCGGTTTCAATCATTGACGCACAGCCTGGTTTAATTTCTTTTTTCCAAGATACTAAGATTTTGAAACTTTATAGAGACACTACTAATTATCATATATTGCATTTTTCTTTTTGATGCAGGTACGAGGCACAGCTTGTCCAATCTATTGTCGACAAGGTCTCAAAGAAATTGGATCGTATAATATTTCATATCCCCCTTCATTTCATTGGAAGAGATCCTCTAGTAAAGCATATCAACTTATCGTTGCAAGAATATGGCTCCCACAGTTCTGCCTTTGATATACTCTATGGGATTGGTGGAGTAGGGAAGACAACCATAGCAAAGAGTGTTTATAACCAGCAGTTGTTGGGGATTCCGGCTCTCCCATGCGGACCGGTGGTGTACTGATAGTTGCTCAAAGGAGGCTAAGCACACTGAGACACAATATTTAACGTGGTTCGGCAAAACCGTCTACATCCACGGGAGAGGTTCCTTTTATTAGAGATAGAGAAAGGATAAAATAGACATGGAGGAAGAGGATCACTTCACTCAAACTCAACTCCCATTGCTCTCATACACTGCTGCACCTAACAACAGGGTTGCTGCCCTTTGTAAAGATATCACGGTCCTAATGATGCCAAGTGTCAGAAGATTAGCAATTAATATTGTTACAATGTTGTTAGTATTTTTTATTACAAAAGGAGAATCTGTTAGCATTAATATTGTGTGTGAAAGGAAGAATATTCTTCGTATAGTATCTTTCCAGTACTACATATATAAACTGAGTATGAGTAATGTAAACATTAAGCAAAAGCAACTAATAAAACAGTGCTAGAATTCGTCTTCTGCTTCTCTATGTATAACAGATTTATTCATTCTCTGTTCTTCGTTCTTTTCACTCTCTGCTTTTTCTTCATTTCTATTTCATTTCTATATAAACATTACTGTCTATCATGGTATCAGAGCACTGGAACTCTTGATCTTGTGGCCATTAACTTCTGAATTTTGGCTTTATTCTCATCCTCTTCATAAAATTCTTATGCACTTATTGATGTGCCTATCAGCTATTTGATATATTGCCTCACTGATTCTCTTCTTCAAAACTCCAGTTTTCTGTTACTTCACCGAACATTATAATCTTCAATTTTCTGCTTTCTCCTACATTCTAAAATGGTAACTAGCTCTCAACTTCAGATTATTCAATCTCCTATCACTTCTCTGCTTCCTGCAATCTCTACTGTTATAACAGTGAAGCTTGACGATACAAACTACCTCGTCTGGCAATTTCAAATGAAAATTCTTCTTGAAAGTCATGGAATTCTAGGATTTGTTGATGGTTCTACAGTAACCAAGGCAAGAATCTTTCAAATGAAGAGCGAACTTCAAACTATCAAGAAAGGTTCAGAACCTGTGTCTCAGTATTTGCAGAGAATCAAAGATGCTCGTGATCATCTCTCTGCCGCTGGAGTTTATTTTGAAGATAAGGATATTGTGATCTTAGCTCTCAATGGCCTTTCTTCTGACAATAACACGTTCCGATGTATGGTTCGAGGCAGAGATAATGTGTTATCTCTTAAAGATTTTTGCTCTCAATTGCTTGCTGAAGAAGCTACTATTGAGCAGACCCATTCCTCTTCTCCATTTGTCTCTGCTATGCACGTTCAGAATCAAGTGTCTCAAGGCAAGGCTCTAGTTCTTGATGAAGGTAATTCTAATCCTCTTTCTTCCAACTTCAAGTCAGCTCCATCTTCTCAATTTTCCTCTGGCTTCCATGGAGGTTCTAACAGCTATCAGAGTGGTTTCAATGGTCATAACACCGGTGGTTATTTTCACCACCGTGGCTCTCAGTTTAGGGGCCGTGGTAGAGGTCGCCATACTTTCCAATCTGGCCAACGACATTATCCTGCTCAACCAAGCTCTAATCCTGGTATTCTTGGTCTTGGAACTGATATGCCTACTTGCCAAATCTGTGGTAAGAGAGGTCATGTTGCTGCTGATTGTATCAACGTCACAACCAATCCTCAGCCCCTACCTCTTCTGTTCAATGTCAAATTTGCTGGAAATATAGGCATTCTGCCATCCAATGTTATCATAGAGGCAACTTCTCCTATCAAGGCCGTCCTCCTTCCATCAATCTTAGTGCTATGGCTGCTACCTTTCCTCCACCTCCTGAACCATTTTAGATGGCTGATACTGGCGCCACAGCTCATATGACATCTGATTTGTCTCACCTTCAGGAGGCTACTTCTTACTCTGGTCCTGATGCTATTACCACTGCAGGTTGTTCAGGTTTGAGCATTTCTAGTATTGGCTCTTCTATTTTGCCTATTCCACAATGCTCCTTACAATTACACCAACTGTTGCATGTTCCTAAGCTATCTCAACATCTACTGTCAATTTATAGGCTGTGTAAAGATAATCATTATCGATTTATTTATGATGACTTTGGTTTTTGGATTCAGGACAAAATCACGGGGAATGTCCTTCTCAAGGGCCTATGTAGTAATGGTTTATATCCTATTCCTTTTTCTGTTTCTTCTAGTTCCCACACACCTTTTCAACTTGCATCAGCTTCCCATCGTAATCAGTCTTACTATCTTGGTCAACAGGTTCAAACCAGTCTTTGGCACAAGCGATTTGGTCATCCCTTTAATAGCATCACGTCCACTCTTCTCACTCAGTCTCAGATTCCCTTCACTTCAGATCCTACCAAGTCTGTTTGTACCACTTGTTTATAGGGCAAAATTACTAAGCTTCCTTTTCCATATCCAGCAGTTAAGTCTATTCACCCTTTAGAAATCATACATAGTGATGTTTGGGGCCCTGCACCCGTAATGTCTGTTGATGGCTTTAGATATTATGTTAGTTTTGTTGATGAATGTACACGGTACTCTTGGATTTTTCCAATGATCAATAAAGGAGAGGTTTATTCTATTTTTGTCCATTTCCATACATTTTTAGTTACTCAATTTTCTGCTACACTTAGGATCTTTCAAAGTGATGGAGGTGGTGAATATATTAGCACCAACTTCAAAAACTATCTTCATACCAAGGGCATTGTTCATCAAATGTCATGTCCCTATACCCCTGAACAAAATGGTCTTGCTGAGAGAAAGCATAGACATATTGTGGAAACCGCCATCACTTTGTTACAAACTGCCCATCTCCCTAAGAAATTCTGGTTTCATGCTTGTGCTACTTCCATCTATTTGATTAATAGATTGCCTTGTCAACTTCTACGGCTGAAATCTCCTTTTTTCTTGCTGTATGGTTCTTCCCCTGTCATCCATCACTTGCGCATCTTTGGTTGTGCTTGTTTCCCTTTACTTCGGCCTTACAACACTAATAAACTACAGCCAAAAACTTCCACTTGCATCTTTTTGGGCTATGCCGGCCAATATAAAGGGTATATTTGTTTTTCCCTTCATACCAATCGCATCTTTGTGTCTCGCCATGTCCTCTTTGATGAATCATTGTTTCCTTATATCTCTGTGCCTATACCTGCAGTCTCTCCTTCTCTGCATGTGTCTGCTGTCTCTCCTTCTTCCCCATCTGTCTCTCTTCATAACTCTGTTTTGCCTCTTGTTTCTTCCTCTCCTTCCTTTTCTTCTCCTCCTTCTGCATCATTACCTTCTTTGTCACCTGGTCTGTCTTCACAGCCCTCATCTGACTTGCACTCCCCTGCACATTCTCCTCTCCCCGTGGATCCAGACTTCCACCCTGAGCGCCTGTGTGTAGTTCTGCCTCTCTCCCCCATGAATCTTCATCCCATGACTACCAGGTCTAAAAGTGGCATTTCCAAGAAAAAGGCATATTCTGCCACTGTTTCATCTCTTGCTCTTTCTCAGGTTGAACCTCGTTCCTTCAAGATTGCTTCTGCCACTGTTGAATGGCAATCAGCCATGCAGGAGGAAATTGAGGCCCTTCATGCCCAGGGTACTTGGGACCTTGTTGCTTTGCCACCCGACAGAAATCTTGTTGGCTGTAAGTGGGTCTACCGGCTGAAGAAGCATGCTGATGGTTCTATAGCTCGCCATAAGGCTCGATTAGTGGCTAAGGGGTTTAGTCAAGAGGAGGGTATTGACTATGGAGAAACCTTCAGTCCTGTGGTGAAACCCACCACTGTTCGTCTAGTTCTTGCCCTTGCAGCTCACTTTAATTGGTCCTTGCGGCAGCTTGATGTGAAGAATGCATTCTTGCATGGCATTCTTCATGAGGAGGTTTATATGACTCAACCTCCGGGCTTTGTTAGTAAGGCTCATCCCTCTGATTTTGTTTGCCGGCTGAGGAAGTCTTTGTATGGTCTTAAGCAGGCTCCTCGTGCCTGGAATGAGCGATTCACCAGTTTTTTACCCAGCCTGGGGTTTCAAGCATCTCTTGCTGATTCCTCTTTATTTCTTCAGCACTCTTCTCATGGCACTCTGATCTTGCTCCTCTATGTTGGCAATATCATTCTTACTGGCAGCCATTCCTCTCTTTTTTCATCTGTTATTGCTGCTTTGTCTCAGGAATTTGACCTCACAGATTTGGGTCCATTGCATCATTTTTTGGGGCTGTAGATTTCCTATCTGCCTTCTGATTTACTTGTGTCTCAAACTAGCTATATCACTGACTTACTTGCCAAGGTTGATTTGCAGAATTCAAAATCTTGTGCTACTCCTTGTCTTCCTCATCATCACCTGCTCAAGGATGACGACCAACCATATTCTAATCCGCAGCAATACAGGAGCATTGTGGGAGCCTTGCAGTATCTCACTTTCACAAGGCCTGATATTGCCTTTTCGGTGAATCAAGCTTGCCAGTTCATGCATAATCCAATGGTCTCTCATGTTGTCACAGTCAAATGTATTTTGTGATATCTCAAAGGTACCCTACATCTTGGCCTTCACTTTCATCCTGGTCCTCTTCATTTGCAGGCCTACAGTGATGTCGACTGGGCTGGAGATCCTAATGACCGCCGGTCTGTCTCTGGTTCTCTTGTCTATTTTGGTTCCAGTCCTATTTCTTAGGCTTCTAAGAAACAACATATTGTTTCTCGTTCGTCTACGGAGGCTGAATATCGCGCTCTCGCTATCACTGCTGCAGAGCTTGCCTGGATTCGTCAACTGCTTTGTGACATTCATATTCCTTTACTTCTTCCACCTTTAATTCATTGTGATAATATTTTTGCTATCTCCCTTGCTTCCAATCCAGTGTTCCATTCCAGGATGAAACATCTCCAGATCGATTATCATTTTGTTAGGGAGCGGGTTATCATGGGTGATTTACTGGTCCAGCATGTCTCCTCTAATGATCAGTTTGCTGATATCCTCACCAAAGGCCTTTCCATTTCTTTATTTTAGCATCATTGCTCCAATCTCATGCTTGGCTCCTCCCAGCTTGCGATTGAGGGGGCATGTAAAGATATCAACGGTCCTAATGATGCCAAGTGTCAGAAGATTAGCAATTAATATTATTACAATGCTGTTAGTATTTTTTATTACAAAAGGAGAATCTATTAGCATTAATATTGTGTGTAAAAGGAAGAATATTCTTCGTATGGTATCTTTCCAATACTACATATATAAACTGAGTATGAGTAATGTAAACATTAAGCAAAAGCAAATAATAAAATAGTGCTAGAATTCGTCTTCTGCTTCTCTGTGCATAACAGATTCATTCATTCTCTGTTCTTCGTTCTTTTCACTCTCTGCTTTTCTTCATTTCTATTTCATTTCTATAAACACATCACTGTCTATCACCCTTGGCAGCCCCTCACTTTCTCTCTTGTTCTCTTCACATTCTCACAACCCTCTTCTCGTTTTCACTCTCTAAAATCATGCCTCTTTTATAGGCAACAATGGTGCCACCATCTCTAGCTCTTCTTCAACAAAGGTGGCTGCTAACTCCAGCTCTTCTTCAACAATGGTGGCTGCCAACCTTTGACATCTTGGATGGGTGCACATGGTTGGTGCAACTCCAGCTGCAAGCTCTTGACAATGGCAACCCTCTCCTAGAGTAGGGCTGCTGCCACATAAGTGGCAATATCCCAACAGCAGTTTCATAAGTTTGAAGGTAGGATCTTTCTATCAAATGTTAGAGAATAGTCCAAAGAATCCAATGGTGTAGTTTGCCTACAGAGGCAACTTCTTTCAGATATCCTAAACAATGCTGATGACATACATGATGTTGATGAAGGGATTATATTAAGGATGCGTTATGTTGCAGAAGAAATCTTATTGTTCTTGATGATGTGGACAAATGGGACCACTTCAATGCAATTGTTGGCATGCGAAATTGGCTTCGCCAAGGAAGTAAATCATTGTAAGAACTAGAAATAAGGCTTTGATTGTAGCTGATGGTGAGTGTGTCAAGTGCAAAGATGAACCTCTAGATAACAAAAAATCACTTAATCTTTTGAGTTGGCATGCCTGTGGACAAGCTTACCCAGTTGAAGATTTTATGGAGGAATCTTGGAGAATAGTACATCATTGTAATGGACTTCCATTAGCCCTTTGTGCTATTGGTTCTTCATTATTTAGTAAAAGCAGAAAAGTATGGGAAAGCGCATCATGAAATTGAAGTGATTCCAAATTGTCAAGTTCAAAAGGTTCTTGCAAAAAGCTAGAACTCTCCTGATGATGATTATCAGAAGAACTTATTCCATGATCTTGCTTCTTTCTTCAATGGAATGGATGAGTATTATGCAGTTAGGACACTTGATGGGTTCGGTATAGATGCAAGATTTAGGATTGACTATATCATCGACTGATGTCTTGTAGAAATTGTTAAAATAAAATGATAAAAATTTATAAATGCATCAACTCGTAAGAGACATGGGAAGGGAAATTGCTCGTCAAGAATCACCCAAATGTCAAAGAATATGGCATCACATGGAAGCTTTTACAGTTTTGAAAGAAACAAGTGTAAGAGTAACTGGTTCTGTTTTCCTATCTTCATGGTATTTAGGTGTCTTAAAATGTTCATGCTTTTACTTTCTTTTCTCATTTATTTTCAATATTTTGGAAGCATGATGCTGAAAAATTGTGTGGCCTTACCCTGTATATGCATGAATCAGTATAGAAGTTGTCTGTACTGATTCAATGGTTCACCTGCAACCGCTGCAGGCTTAACTTCTTTCAACAATGTCTTCTTCCTATATTCCTCTCTCAATAGTGGCTTTCTGAGTTTTTCTTGGGGGAACAAGTACAAATTGACCAAACAAGTTTGTTTCTTGTCCTCAGCACGGATGCGTTTAGAAAGATGCAAAATGTAAAATTTCTCCAGCTAAATTACACAAGTTCTACGGAAGTTATGAACACTTTCCCAAGAATTTGATGTAGTTATGTTGGCATGGATTCCCTTTGAGATCCAAACCAAAGCAGTTTTGCTTGGAGAAGCTTGTGGCTCCTTATCTAATCCAGAACTAGTCTAATTGTTGCTTGGAAAGGCAAACTGGTATGTATGTAGTCTCTCTGTACAGCTATCTCTCTTATTTTCAATGGACAACAACTGATTTCAAGTGTTTTCACAGTCTCTTCCAAAATTTAAAATTCTTGATCTCCGTTGCTCATTTTATAAGTTCTGCTTTATTTCAACTCTACATTTTTGTTCTTGTATATATAGAAAATTATCCCTTTGCTCATTTTATAAATTCTGCTTTGATGGAACAGATAGAACTTTAGGGCAACAGATTCAATGCTGTCCTTGAATGTGATGAAAATGAGATGTTAAGGTGGTTTCACGAGGAGGAAGAACAGGAGCAGCTACTTTAGAAAGAGTATGTAGAGTACTTGTCATTCAAAATATCCTCACCAGCTGCGCACCGGATATGTGGCTTTGATCTATTCACATGGTTTTCTGCCATGTCAGTATGCAATCCTTATCGTCTTGTAGAGTCTGGGTTTCTTACCCCTTAATTTTTCGATAGAATTTTTGGCCGAAATGATGTCAATAGCCATCAACTTCTCTTCTTTTTCTAACTTGATTCTTACTTCAGGATGTCACCACTAGCCATCAACTTCTGGAGTTTATTTTCTAACTTTTTTCTTACTTCACGATGTCAATATATAGCCATCAATTCCTGGAATTTTCCATGCATAGCTGGTCAAGCCTAGACATTCCGACTTTCTGCTTCCGGCATTAATTAGCCATGGAAAATTCCTCACGCGGAAACGTTCCATACCATAGAGAGAGTGGACTAGAAGGGATGACTTGTCTTAAAATTACAATCCACCCTTTCTCTCTCAATTTTAAAACCATTCGCCCATGTCTTGGGCCCAGTTGTAGACTTGTTCTGATTATATATATAAGGGTGTGTTTGGTATTATGTTTTGAAAATGTTTTTAAATTAGTATATTAAAAATAATTTGAAAATTTAAAAAATATTTTAATTTAAATTAAAAAAAATTAAAAAAATTATATTTTTTATTTTTTTACTTTAAATTAATATGTTTTTTATGTTTTCTTATCATTTTGATGTGCTAATGTCAAATATAATTTTTAAAAATAAAAAAAAAATATTATTTTAATGTGTTTTCAAAGTAACCCTTCAATTTATTTTTCAACATCAAGGTCCATACTTTAAAAAACACTAAGTGTTCAATCAAAGAAATCAAGTGGCATAATTGAAAAAATTATTAAAGATTGTGACCAATTAAGGGTTTGTTTGTGAAATAACAAGAAAATAAAAACCAAAATTGACTTTCACTTATTAAATTTTTTTAGGTAATTAGTTTAAATTTAAACTCATTTACATGCAATTGGTTAATTAACATAGAACTTGAAACATAATAAAGCCTGCCCATTCAATATATGTATTAATAGAAAACAATTTTAAAAAAAATAATCTTAAAACTAGGTCAAATACAAGTTGAGTGAACTCTTCACTTAATGATAGGGAAACAAATTGAATAAAATCAATTGGTTTGTAGCAATCTAATTTAAATTATTTTCTCTTGTATAGAGGAGGTGCTGCTAATTTTTTTTTTTTAAATAAGAATGGTTTATGACATTTTAATTTTTAAATTTGTGTAGCCGTCAAGGGTAAAGTCAATCGCGTGTCATATAAACATGATCACTTCTAATTCTTTTAGTAATGTTTCTGACGACTATGAATTGTTAGGTGTCGACCAAGAATAAACACCTGAAAGATAGACATCCAGTTATGATACAAGCTCGTTAAGTACTTTCATAGTGAAATTTTAAACAGAATTTTTATCATTTATTTATTTTCTTTTTTGATCAGAAATTTTTGATATTACATATTTTATCGCTATCTATGTCAAAAATAAATAGCATAAAATTATCTATCTTATTGGTGGAATATTTTTTGTATGTATTTTCATAGCTATTTGCTAGTTTTCTAGCGGCGAAACAACTAAAAAAGAAAAGTTGCATTAGTCCTAAATGTTAGGAGTAAATTGAAAGCAATCCCGATTTGTTTGTAGTATGATCAGATTTCTTTGCTCAACTACGTGAACATTTGATACAATACATTTTGGTCCAAACCAAAGACAATAATTTTTAAAAAATTAATTTACTTGTTGATGTTAGAGAATAATATAAATTATATCCTGGTATCTCACCTAACAGTTTAAGTTATTAGGTTGAGATGGTTCTTTGACATGGTATCAAAGTTTTGATGACCAAAAAGTCACGAGTTTGAATCTTACCATCCATATTTATTTGATAAAAATTAAATATAAGATAATGTAGGCCTGTTCGAATTTCACTTGAGGGTGTGTGTTAGATAATAATATAAATCATATCCTGAAATCTCATCTAACAGCTTAAACTATTGGATTGAGATGGTTCTTTGATAATTGATTGATCTACTAACAATATTTTATGAAAAAAAAACATTTATAAAAGCATGTGTGAGGTCACAGAAACTGATTGGAATATACATGTCTTATTCTTATGTCTTATTTATAAAAGCATGTGAGATATTTTAGATATAAAATTTAGGGATTTAATATTATGTTATTAAAATAAAGGGAGTAACTAAATAATAATTTACTTCATAAAAAAATTGTTAAAGGAATACAGTTTTTTTTTTTCCAAAAATCGGCAGAGTTTCGTTTGCATGTAGGACATCCCAAGTTATCGACTACTATCAGTTTACTCAATCAACCCATCATCACAAGGTCCCTTAATTCCGGACCTTATATCAAACCTCATAATTCCACACCTCATAC
>Ga0325405_1000324_pt1 | contig 45124 bp, 20 predicted proteins | sample PopdelMetagenome_21_FD_205663 | JGI IMG/M metagenome (GOLD analysis project Ga0325405, IMG submission 205663) | Populus deltoides microbial communities from Bellville, Georgia, United States - Xylem-Control-R2 | ecosystem: Host-associated > Plants > Phyllosphere > Stem > Wood/Secondary xylem...
TAATAGTAGTTAAATCTTCAATATTTAAATTAAAAATATTTTTTAATTATTTTATAACCTCAATTTGAAAAGCATTTTTTTAACCAAACACATTAAACTACTTTTTGTTCAACCTCAATTTCAACTATAGTTTTAACCAAACACCTATTTTTTCAAACCAATCTCAACTAAAAGTACTTTTTATAAAATAACTTTTTTCAAACCACAACCACAACAGCAACCGCAATACCAAACACACATTTAATTGAAATTGCGGCAACTGCAACTTAATTAAATGTTAATATTGTTGAAATGTTATATTTCTGAACGTAATATCCTTTAAATATTATATTTCTCAACCACGACATTCTTAAATTATTTTATTTCATTGAATCTTTTTCTTCTCAGATTCTATTTCGCTATTTATTTATATTTTGTACGTCAATTGCTCGATTGACCCCAAAATTGTCGTTCCTGGAGGCTCAGAAAAGATGGCTCGCTGTCATCGTGGTGGTGCAGTAAATGCCTTGCCAACTTGGCTGTGTCTTTGATCTTTCTCTGGCGTTAGGAGAGGTGGAGCAGAATTTGGTGGGATTGGAAATTTGGTTTTATCTGGACGATTTGTCACTCATTTTGCGCTGAAGGTGGCTGATTCTAAAGGAGGTGGTTGGTTTTGGCCAACTGTTTTGGTTTGTTTGCAATTTTTTGGCCTCTCTTGGATGTTTTTTTTCCCTCGGAAAAAATGGAGGCACGGCAAGTTTATAAAAAAATTATCAACTTCGCTCCCTTATCCATATTTATCAAATGAATGAATTCCTACTTATTGTACTTCTCTCCGTTGGACTTTGTAAAACTTTTCCCATTAAAAAAAAAAATGGTGAAAGAACTCAGTGAAAAACTCAATACTTTAAAGGAAACATGTCACGAGCATTGAGTGCTGATGCAATAGGATCAAACTCAGATCCTAACCCACGCAGGATACAAATGACAAGACTTGGCTTTGTGCGGTAATCCTCTAAAGAAGAAGTTCCTTTGGTGAGAGTCTGCAATTCTCCCTACATTTGCTGAATATAGCCTTAGGTATGACTTTCATAAAGAGTCTCCAAAACATTCCAAGCATCATGACAGGATTCACTATTGATGACTTGGGAGAGAGCTGTTGATCCATCCAAGGATCAATTGACCAATACAAGCCAAGTTGCTGCAGCTAGATTGGGTTGCAATGAACCATCAGCATCAATGATGGTTAATTCAAGACAGGGAACCCCATTCGTCACATATCCAAGAAGACCATGTCCTCTCAATATTGGAATAGATTGAGCTTTCCATTAAAGATAGTTATTTGAGGCTAGCGTAATGGAGATATCAGGTAAATGAGTTTTTGAAGGTGAAAAATCAAGAGAGAGCGGAGGTTGTAGGCAGGATTGAGGAGGTGGGAGATTCCATTGCTGGCTGTAGAAAAGCTAACCCATCGTTGCCTTTGCTGTTTCATATATAAATAGAAGATCACAGTAGTAATTATCACCTATAGGGATAACAACCAAACTGCATTGGAATTGACAGGGATATTGGCACTTAGTGCACTGATCTCCCTCTCATTCCTGCAATAGTGCACTGTGGCACTGCTCCTCCACTGCAGAATACCCAGTGATTCCTGTTATATACGCTGCCGTGATATATATCACGTCTGGTAGAGTAGGATTTTGTTTGATCCCGGGATATCAGGACATGTTGCTGTTATCAATTAATGATCATCTCACCATGATCAAAACTACTTATGACCAGCCATGGAAAGGGTAAAAAAAGGAGAAGAGAAACTAGTTATGTAATTATCATATTTTTGTCCTTGTGTTGTTCAAGAAACAAAAAAATAAATATGAAGCTATTCTAGTTAAGGAAAGAGATTCGGTTCTCAGCTCTCAGTTCTTACAAGTGATATACCTACCGTAAGGATCATTTAAGGGTCAACGGAGACAAAAAGGAAATGAACTCGATTGGTTTGATTTCAACTAAAGATTCTAGCAGCTACCCGATGTAAGAACATTAGTATTACAATATGTTCAAGAAATTCCACTAAATCCACTCTCTTCACCATCCCATGAAGGACTAGCTCTGGTTTGAACTTGCTCACCACTGTTACTAGATTTGGATATCATTTCTGATCCCTCATCCCCCTCCGAAGCTGGGACTTTAGATCTTGATCTTGATCTTGATGAAGACCCCCCAACAGAGGCATCTTTCGATTTCTTTCTCCGAGTTTTCTTTGGTATTTCAGGTAAATCTGAGGGTGGCTCATTCTCTACACTAGGATCCTTATGATTTCGACTTGTTTTAGAACCATCCAATAAATCTTTGGTGCCATTTCGTGAAGACCGCCTAGATTGTTTAGGTTTATCTGATTTTTCCTTGCTTGGAGATTCAGCTAATGTACCGGTCGATGAACGCCGTCTAGATGATTTCGGCAATTCAGGCAAGTCCCGAGCTGGGGAATTTTGTGATCCTACTGGAGAACCAGGCGCCCCTGGTGGAGAATTTGGTGCCCGTGAACCTTTTCGACTTGAACCTGCAGAGCAATATCAGTCAACAATAATCAAAATGACGATTCGGTAAGCTTTATGATTCATTTTTGTTGACGCTGGTACACAACATTTAGATGTTAGGAACAAAATCAAAATATGATAGCTAACATGTTACATTGCCATGAAGACCAAACAAAAGCCAACTTATAAACTAATCGAAGCCCATTTTCAAAACGGGAAAAAAAAGCCGAAGGAGCTATGCAAGAAATCAAGCTATTGTACCTTCAGACACCCATTTCACAGAACCTTCCTTCTTCGAGTCTTGATCGAGACTTAAGGGAGCCGAAGAGAATTCTGGTGGAGATTTAAACTCGGTCATCTACACAAATAAATCAAAGCACCGCCTCAATGAGGATTACAGATTATTTCTTTTGAAACAAAAATAAAAGTTGCAAAAACCTTAACTTTTCCATGTCCTTTACAACTAGTTTCGTTTGTGATATTAATGATCAATTTTCATACACGATCCAAAATAAGTTGAGAAGAACAGCATGTACCCAGCTCGGTGAATTTATAGAGGGACCATCCCATCCTATGTGGGCAACATGTTTTACATCTGTGGGATAACCAATCTGCATTTCAGGCTCTTTCCCGTCATTATCTGCAACACAGTTAAAATTTCTATCGGTTTCACCCAGAAAAGAACACATATCATATAGCATTGTTTATTTTTCCAAGAATTGGAGAGGTGCACAAGCACCATGAGAGAGAGAACTTGCATACCGAATATTTGAGAAATGTATCTTAAGCCTTTTAAAAGGCCCTTCATTTTGTTGTTTGACATTTGGTTAACTGGAAAAGTAACTTTCTGTAAAGTAGCTAGCCTTTAGTAGGAGAGGTGTTGATGACAAATTAAAGCTTCAAATCTGAAACACAGAAAGCAAGAAGATTTTTTTTTTCTTTCAAGTTAGAACATGTATATACATCTTGTGTGGCAAGAACTATCATACAAAATAAATAAAATGATTTGCGTAAAGGGTATTCATTAATGAAAATCTACGGGATTAAGAACATACTTGGACAATAAAACTTGCTTTGATGAGATAAGTCACCAGACTCATGGCAGCAATGAATTCAAACTACAGTTCTTATTAAGAAACCAGACTATCGAATTCTACAAGAAATTTTTGGCATATTTTCAACCTTCAAGAAGAAATGAAATTCAAAGAAAACTAAGATAAAAATGATTAAAAAAACACTTTGATAACTTTTTGACAAATGTCTAGAAAGAGTGGTGGTGATGAGAGGGGGGGGGGGGGGGAGTAACTCATAAAATTGCTGTTTAAGGCAAGACTCGTGTTAATTCGATGGCCATGAACCAAAAAACGAAGAATTGATCGAAGTTTTCGGTATAGGAATGAAGAGGAATGGGCCATTACTGACCACACTAAATTTAGGAAGGTTTTAACAAGTCTTTCTTCTGTATTCTATTATGAATGAAAGGCTATATGTTTTGGTGGCATGCATGGTTCTTGTTGACTTTGCTGGTGCCTGCTGACTACTCGGATGAGAAAATGGTTAGCCTGTGTATTCCCTCTGTAAACAACTATCTATATATAGGGTCCCTTTTGTGGCCGGAAGGTTCTTTTTGGTCCCTTTTCTTTTCTAAACATACTAGTCCATACCATATATAATTAAGCATTGAGGGTAATTTCTGAACAAATCAATTTTAACCCCTAGCTTAAAATATGAAGTGCATGGTTAATCATTATAAGCTAACAGAGTTTAGATAATTAACAGGTCAATTAAGAAGTGGGGGCAAAGTGTTTATGGAGGGTAAAAGAAAAAATCGCCAAATACACCATCTCACATACATGGATCTTGTAGGATTCTCAAGAGATACGGGAAGAAAATGATTATTCATCTCTTTTGCACCTTATGTGAATCCCGGGATATTGAAGAATATCCAAGAAGGCATTTAGGGAATCGATTTGACTATATCTCTGTAATTCGTTCCATTTGAAGTCCATTTGAATAAAGAAAGGATCCCAAAAGATCGATCTCTTGCGAATTACAATTTCTGTATTCCTCGAGAAATGAAATCTATAAAGAACTGAACCATGCTTCATACTAAGAAAGATAATAATACGTTGAAAGTTATTGTGTCAAACTTGACACAAGCTGTTCGTTCACGGTGTTCTGAAGATGATTTATTTGTCAAACTTTTACTTTTCTCTTACAGCCGTTTGGTGCATTCTTTTTTATTAAGATTTTTATAAATAAAAATTTATTATGGGTTTAACAAACATACTATACCTAAAGAACATGGATTTGATAGTCAGTCAAATTCAAGGTAATATGTGTCTAGCAAACATATCAAACTTAAAGAACTTGAACTTGACAGTCACCCAAATCAAGTTAATGTAGACCTGATAAACATATCATACTCAAAGAACTTGAATTTGACAGTCCGTCAATTCCAAAGTAACGTAGATATGAAAAATATGTCAAACCCAAAATATACTAGACCTAGAGAACGTAGACTTGACAGAAACCAAGCTCAAAATAACATAGGTTTAACAAGCATACTAGATCTAATGAACTTGAACTTAGCAAATAGTCAAGCTCAAGGTAACATGGATCTCGCAAGCACGCCAAACCCAAGGAATTTGGACTTGAAAGTTAGCCAAGTTTAAGATAACATGGGTCTGACAAGCACACCAGACTCAAGAAACTTAGACTTAAAAGTCAGCCAAATCCAAGATAACGTGGGTCTGACAAACATATTAGACCCAGAGTACTTGGGATTAATAGTCAACTAAGCCTAAGGTAATGTGGGTCTGACAAGCATGCCAGACCCAAAGAAATTGGACATTACCAATTAGTTCTAAAGCTATATGTTTGATCTTGAACAGTCCTCTACAATAAAAATATTAAAGATATGATAAATCGTCATGTCTATACTTATAGGTGTATACAAGATTTTTGAAGGGACCTATCATGTGTATTATCTCATTAATGATATGTAAGAGATATTGGTTTCTCATTAATGTTGCCGAAAACATAAGACTTTTCATTCTCTCTCTTCTCTAAAAATGACAAGGTTCAAAGAGTATAAATACCCTCTGAATCATTTGGATAAAAAGTCAGAATTTTTAATCTCTTAGGATATGAAGATATAGATTTCATAGTATTAACCAACTAAAAATTTAACAACAAACAAATATCTTTGTTCCCTGAATTTAAAACTCTTTTAAGTCATTTATTGTTTTAAATCAATTATTATATTTCCTATAAATATACTAACTTTATCATTAGAGAGTCTTTAAATTTCCCGATTGAAACTGTTTTTGTAGGTACTCAAGCTTCTATTATAAACTTAAAATTCCTTATATTAAGAAAAAAAAAATCCAAATACTTGAATTAACTACTTTCTCAACCACTAAATAACATTTTATTTATATATTTTAGATTTTGAGACATCATCACATTTAATTCTATAAATACAACCGTTCTATCTTTGCCAATGTGATTAATGGGCGTATTTGCAGCTAGTCCATATCCTCTCTCTCAAATTTTCGATCAACTCTGATCTCCCCCTTCTCTGTATATTTGTTTCTTTTTTCGTGATGCTTGATCTAAAATATTGCTCATTCTTTAAGATAAACTCTTCACGACCCTTTTTTCTTGGCTTTTTTGAGAACCCCGGATATACAGGTTACATAAAAATTATTTCAAGTAGGTGTTGTAGTGATCAGGATTCAGGAATCAAGGGAGAATGTCAAGAAATCACATTTCAATGAGGATAATAAAATGAAATGGTGAATTTGCTATCACTAAAAATTGCAAATACCAGGGCAAAATGTGATCAAACTTCCTGAGGAGGTGATCAACTAAAACTGGAAAGAATCAAAGAAATAAAAAAAATCCAAGCAAACAATAATTCAAGGTCCTGACGAACTTCAATCACCATTGACTATGGCTCATCAAGCCTTCAAATTGTCCATTCCAACACTAGCCTGCAGCAGGTCCGAAATCGTGTATCAGCGCAAACACAAAACCACGGGATGCTTAATGCAAGTCCAGTCAAACCTCAAACGTTAAAACCAATAATTTATTTGCTAAATCTTACGAGGAACTTGTGATTCTCTTCCAATAAAGGTGAGAACCTTCCACAGAAATCTTCAATGTCAGAAACATCATCTCCTTTGACACCCACTACACTCATAAACTTCTTCCTATCCGGAGCCAACTTCAAGGCAACCTGCATCCAGTTGATTGGATTTCAATAACAATGAAAACCAGTAGTGAAATGTACAATGCATTAAGATTTGGTGCAATTATATCTTATTTCAAGAAAATTTAAAACAAAATAGAGAACATTTTCACTAGAAATTTCTTTCACAAAAGTTCTATAGTTGCATATGCATTTTTAGATGCAATAAAAGAAGAAGAAAGCGTGCAACTTATGCCAATAGAACCATATATCAAAATCAAGAACATTGATGCTACAAGTGTTTACGCTAAAACTTGAACTAGCCAGCCAGCCATGCCATTTTTTCAGGGACTTGTCGTATGAATCAGTGCAAACTTGTGACATCCTCCAGTCCGGATGCACCATTAAGTTGCGGAACAGTTCTGACAAGAAATCCATGGCCCTATACAAGTCAAACATATACTGTCTCAAACATGAAACATAAGAAATTGCACACTCCTGACAGACACAAAACGGTAATTTTTCCAAATAAAATACGGTGTTAGTGCTAACCGTGTCAGCCAAAGTAAAGCATTTGTGCAACTGGATGAAGATTTAGCCTTTTTCGATTCAATTTCTGACTGTACTATCCTGTACAAGTAATTGAATTCTGATTGATTGGACAAATACCTAGTCTCCAGCCTCTGCAACAAGAAAAAGAAGAGTAAAGAATGTGATATTGATCAGTTTCTTCTGCAGAAAATAGCAATTGACACAGAAAAAGCATTTACAGCAGCTGCATAGAAAAGGGATCATCTTACCGATATATTACCACCAATGTCAGATTTTACAGGTCCCATGGCTGGTCCAAAGTTGTCTGCAAGCATAGAAGCAATCATTACTGGCCAAAGAGATCAACTCTGTGTATCTCCATGAAATAAACCGAAACTGTAACACCAGCAAAGGCTGTTGAGCAAATTTGCATGTTCCCAGTCATCCAGAAATCAAGGAGGAAAACAAAATTTCTTTTCAAATATTCATGGCTGAAAGAGAGAGTCATTAAAGAAGTACCACATAACAATGAAGCAATGTATTTTACATGTTCTTTAGTTTCAAGCATGAAAGAAATTGTGCAGGTATGCGTGCAAAATCAACAAGTCTCTGACAAAATAGCAGTAACTAAGATGTACCTAAAACAGGCAATACTGTTTTGCACAAATCCAAGAAAGGCTTGGCAAGAATTTCTCCCTCGGGAGACTTAACATGGTCCATCTTTTCCAAAGCTTCAGCAAACACATTTCCCTCCATTCTTCCACTATACTTGTTAGCTGCATACCAAGTTGCTTGTATATTAGCCCTAGATCGATAGAACTAAGGTATATATGCGAGTGTAAAGATTCATAAACTTGATAAGCACATTGACTACATGCAGTTATCACAACCTACAATGTAAAAGAGAGAGAAGAAAAGGGTATATTAATTTCGTTTCTTCTTACAACGACAGAGGGATTATTTATAGCAAATTTCACCACCCAAATCTCATCCTTCTTCATTGTAGTTGGAAAACTATGCTTTAGCTCTAACTCACCGTGATCTCTCCTAGCAAAAGAAGAGGGGCACCACTAGACTGCAGGATCCTGTGTTTGATTTTTGGCTTGCAAATACACCATTGAAAAATGAATAAAATTCTTAACAGAATTGATTGATTATGAAAGATTATGTGATGGACTGATGTTAATATATATATTAATGGGGTCAAACATGAAAAGGAGGAACTGATTAATGCTCTAATATAGTACTAAACACGAATTAATCACCTGTGAATATGAGATGCCGAGGTCAGAATCTGTGCGAAAATGTAAGATAGAAATACCGTTATTTCAGTTGTCAATGTGAGATCGATTGAAACCACGGCGTTCAAGAGCTACTTAGCCACGTAGTTTAATGAGAAAACAAAAACTAATTCCCTAGTCTACGGGAGTTCGGAACTGTTGCCGTAATTTATTTTATTTTTTCATTTGACTCAGTTTTGATCGATCAATTCAAAATCATTTTAACTTTGTGGCCAATGTGATTTTAAATGAATGGCATGATAGTTAAAAAAACATGCTTTACTCTATGACTTCGAACCTCGAACACAACATCGTGAGGATTTATTAAATCCCTCTTAATACAGCTATGTAGAATATACGTATTTAAAATTATTCGGAAACCATTCCGAAAAGAAAATTAATCTTGATTGATGCGTAAACGAGTATGAGAATGCTTCTTATCATCAAGCAAAAATCATTTATTAGTACTATTATTTGGTTAAAGTTCAAAACTCAAAACCATGTATCTGGCTGAACGGCTGTTATCCATACTAATTTTGTGCTAAAGAGTACCTAAACCAGCAAAAAATAAAGCCCTCTTTTTGTTATCTTTTGGCCATTGTCTTCTCTGTACATTTACATAAGCTTTAAACACTTGGCATGCAAACACAAGTAATGTTAGCAACGTTATTTAGCACAGACGACTGGACCTCATATTGACGATGACATCAGAGGTGCTGTGGGCATAGCGTAGATAAGATGCTAACATGTAATATTATCAATATAGTAGATGATCTAGTAGTAAAAGTTTGAAACTATGGTCTAATAATAAAATTTTAAAACTAAAAGATTTATTTTTTTTATAGTATTAGGTTTGAACTCTGTAGTTGCTAATATAATGGTCACTGGAGACTTACATGGTCGTTAATTTCAGGATTTGTGGGATTAGTTGAAATGCGCACAAACTTGCCCGAACAATCATGTTAATTAATAAAAAAAAAAGAAGTATAAAGCATCATTATACATAAAAGTGCTGTGGCTTCTATTGCTGTAGAAGCATTTCATACCAAGATGCTATAGACATCATAATGACTTCAATTTACCGAGGGAAAAAAAATGAAAGAGACATTTGCCGAAAAGAAAATGACTAAATCGGAGGGGGAGGGAGAGTCGCTACAACTGAAGAGAATCTGTAAAACATATTTTGAATCCTCAGCAAATTACATAAGTTGCCGAAGCTGCCAAGAATCCGAGAGCAGAATTTGGTTTAAACATGTTAGTGATCCACTCCAACCATTCATGCAACGCCCATCTACATCACGTAAAAGGCCACCCATAGCTGCTCTTCTCGAATTTCCCAATGAGGTACCATCCACTGTTATCATCTTATGCTAGAATAATAGTTGATATCCTGTTATCAATCTAGCTGGATAGATTGATTCAAAAACTTGGGATTCAAAAGATTTAATTTTTAATTGAATTGAATAAGATATTAATATAATTAAATCTGATTGATCAAGACAATTTTAAATAATTTGGTTAACTTAATTAAACCTAATCTAAATTTTCTCAAGTTAATATCAATAATTTTTTTTAAAAAGTTATTTAAATAAGGAAACGGCCCAATTATCCAAATTCCTTTTCGAGTCGAATCATCGTTCTCCAAAGACTCCCCACACAATGTTTCTAATTCCATTAACCTTGAGTGATCAAATCGATGGTCCTATTTACAAAGTTCTCCCATAAAGCGGGGCAGCTATAGAATTTATGAAACGATTGGCTGAAAAGCGAAAACACCCAAAATTGAAAACATCATAATTATAAGCCATATATAAGAATAAAAAGAAAAGAAAGGACGCAACAGAAAATAGTTGAAAGTTTCGAAGTGATAACCAATAGTAAAGAGACACGTGTAAACATCCAATAACCCCCCCGAGAGCACCACAACCTAAACGAAAAACCCTAGAAGCAGGTCTTCTAGTATTTCATAACCTCGGTGCTCACAGCCCTCTCCTCTCCCTCAGCAGTCGCCTCTCTCCGTCGAGTTTTTGCAGATCTGCCAAAAATGGTGAGAGGGTTTTTCCATGTCCTCTGTTTTTCTCCGGAGAAAATCCGTTGCTCTATAACTTGATTCGTTTTTCTTACACTTCCCCTATTTTGTTTTTTTTTTTCATGTGTAGCCGTTCAAGAGGTACGTCGAGATTGGGAGAGTGGCTCTTGTCAACTACGGCAAGGATTACGGCAAGCTCGTCGTTATTGTCGATGTCATCGATCAAAACAGGGTGGGCTTTTCTTCTCTGTTTCCCTACCTTTCCCTTGAATGTACGTAGATAAAGCTTATTGTTTCTTTATCAGCAGTTGATAATAACTAAGGATGTTTTGAATACTTTATAAGCAATAATTTACTGTGTGTTGAATGCTCATATGGCTGTGTTAGTCTGATAGTATTTTTAACTTTTTAAAAGGTTTTATTATTTTGGGCCAGTAGAGTGAGAGAACATTTGTTTTTTAAAAAAAAAAATAATAATAATTGCTTAGCATTTGTTTGCATTTTATAATCTGTTTTGATGATAGTCTGAGTTATGTTGGCTGATGGAAGGGTGAAAGCTTAAAGATTTGTGATTTTTGATGCTGTTATAGGCTCTAGTTGATGCCCCAGATATGGTTAGGAGCCAAATGAACTTCAAGAGGCTTTCGCTTACAGATATCAAGATTGAGATCAACAGGGTTCCTAAGAAGAAGGCACTAATTGAAGCCATGGAGAAGGCTGGTGGGTTACCGATTGATTATTCCTGCCCTTGTTTAATTTGCTTCCTTTTTTTTTACTGAATTTAAACTGTTCTTTGATGGCAGATGTGAAGAACAAGTGGGAGAACAGTTCATGGGGCAGGAGGCTCACTGTGCAGAAGAGACGGGCATCACTTAATGATTTTGATAGGTTCAAGCTCATGTTGGCAAAGATCAAGGTTCGCAATTCTCCATCTTGTCTTTTCGAATATTCATTATACTGCGTTTCATTTATGGTCAAACACCTCTGCTTTAGATGTTGAATTCTCCCCTTCCTTACATTCAAACCTAAGTCTATAGTAGCACTATTTGGTGTCTTAGCAAAACAATATGATTTCTTCCTGGTATCACTTTCCCAATAGGGCTTAGGAGCTTTAGCAAAACAATATGATTTCTTCCTGGTATCTCTTTCCCAATAGGGCTATGGAGCCCTGGCAGAAATTGACCCCCATCCTTTTAGGGCTGTAGAAGAACACCAACTTTCAGCTGTGAATGAGAGCATATAACTTACCTGATAAATCAAACACTATATGACCATTGAAATCGAAAAGTACTAGACTTCAAACTGCATTATTTTTTATATTTTGTACTCAGTGTTGCCTTGCTTATGTGCTTATTTCGAGGGTTAAATCAGCCCCTAGAACATGCGTATGGAAGTAATGCTCAATCATATATTTTATAAATGTGTCAAGAAGTTTGATCAATTTAAAATGGTACTGCATTGGTTTTGTTGAACCTTTCTACAAATATGTTCACAAGCTTGATACATGTTATAAATGTGCATTCCGCAGAAGGCAGGAATCGTCAGGCAGGAGCTTGCAAGACTCAAAAAGGAAGCAGCCTAAGATTTGTTCACTTCTGAGCTTTTCATTATTTTACAAGTTCCAAACTTCGCATCAGTTTTAGCATTTTGGGTTTTCCTTTCTGGCTTTTGATCAATTTCCTAGTTAGTAGCAGAAACCAATTGTTATGGATCTTGTTATGAAAGAACATTAATGATTTTTCTAGACTTCCTATTTTGCCTGGTTATGAGTCGTTGTATTAGGTCCTTTTGGTGTTTTTCTCTGACGCTATGCCTGTCAGGGAGTCATCTTTCCTAGACCTCCATGCGATTTCAATGTGGAGTGGATGAAAGAAATGGGGGTTGATCAGAGTTACTTTTGCCTTTAATTGGATATTTTATCAAGGACAAGTCATATATTTTATCAAGGAGAAGGTATCTGCTCTTGTCCGGACTTGCAACTTGTTCGCAACTAATTCTATTCTAGAATTGATTTCAACTAACTATTCAATTTGATTTGCTAATTCAATTTTTTTTCTTTGGAATAGTTTTTAAATTGTTGAGTTCATTTGATTTGAGAGTTTAGTGAAAATATTTTATTTATCGAACTTGACAACTTATTCCAAGCATGCACAAGAAAGAAGAGTGTTAAGTGGAATTGATTTTTAATGGGTCAAATTCTAAAGCAGATTATATTCATTTTAATGTGGTTTACAAATCTATAAAAACCTTTGATTTTAATTGGTTGTAGAATTACTTTATTATTTAAAGCTTTTTAAATACCATGAGTTGAATTAGAGTAAATAGTATATTTCTACATAAATCTTATGTTTTCAAACGGCATGTTGATATGGAGAAGGAGACGGCAGGCCAGGCGGCTGCTACCAGCCACATGCAGGGCCGGAGACTGCAGTAACATTTTCCGAGAGGGTTCCAATAAGCACCGCCATCTTGTTGTTAACGGTCCCGCTCTAGTTTCATTAATGTCCTGGACAGACAAGCTGCAGGTGCTCGCTAATTACGAGTGTGTTCGTAATTGAGATAGTTTTATGGTTGTGTTCGTAATTGAGATAGTTTTATGGTTATGGTTTAAAAAAATTTATTTTATAAAAAACATGATTTGTTAAAAAATTATAAATGAAATTGAAATGGTGTAAAAAATAATTTAATATATTTGGTTAAAAATATTTTTTTAATTGAAATTATAAAATAACTAAAAATATATATATATATATATATATATATTAATGGTTATTGAAATACTGTAGATTTAACAATTGTTATTACATCATGAAATAAATAATATTTTATATAAATTATTTTTTATTGTTTCATTTAACTATCTGCAATTCCATTATATATAAAATTCATTCGATAAAAACTATAATTTTCATGGTTTTCTGAGCGTGTAACAATATCAGATAAAATATTATTAGGAATAAAATTAAAATTAAAATCAAATTCTATAAATGTTACGTTATCATGTGATTTTCTTCTAATATAATGATGTAGTGTCATTAAATAATGTTAAATACTAGTTTTTTGAATAAAATATTATCTAAAAAAAATTTTTGAAATTTTTTATTTTACTAGATCAGAATCAATCCAATACATTTAGGTTTGAACCCTATCGGAACATAAATAATGAAGACGCTCTCGCTATTTACTTTGCAAAACAGTGAAGATATGGAAATACAACAAAAGTAGGAGAATGATAAAGGGAAGAGCAAGCTACCCTACGCGGTGACAGTGTCTGGCCGGTGATTGAAATGACGAAAGCCGGTGGTGAATTGAAGAAACTACTTTGCCAATGGATGATGGTACTTATTTTTCCTTTATTTCTGCTCTTCTCTCTCTTTCATGTCGCGCCTCTGTTTACAACAGTAAACACAACACACAGAGGGACGAAAACACAAGAGACTAGAGAAAGTAAAATATAAAAGAAACAAAAGAATAGGAAGCTAGAGACACGTCTTCAACTTCGTCCCCAGACTAGAGAGAGTAGCAGAAGAGGAGAGAATCCAGAAAGCAAAAAGAAAAGGAAGACTAGATAAAGAACAGAGGAGCAGAGGCAGCATTGATTAACCAGCCCTTCCTAACCATCATCTTCGTCTTCAAGCAACAACTTAAAGTTGCTTTTTGTTATCCTGTGATTTAAACGCAAATAGTAATGGATCCCACAAACAGTAACTTGTGCTTAAACATAACCAAACGATTTATTTTTGTGGTCTTCTCCAAAAGCAAAAGCAGCCACAAAAATAAACACTCTAAAACTTGCTGCCAGCAGGTGGCAGAGCATTCAATAGTTGCCAGATTATGAACATCACTACATAGTCAGCTAGCAATACAGAAACTACTTGCCATTGTGAACAATTTTTTTGCTGCCAGAGAACAGGAATGAACAAGTATGCTCTTTGTTTCAGAGCTACTACGTATGGAGGTGGGCTTCTATATTTGCACGCCTCCCTCCCACGCAAAAACTGCTAAAACACGGTTGACAACCTACTCTCTAAACGGATTTTTTTGTCCCTCTTCACGAATCCAATTAAAGAACATATTACGAGTGTCAAAAAGGAAAGAGAATGGACCGACAAGAGCGTGTGACCAACAAAAATATACCGTTACAAGCTTAAAGGACAAGTGTAGCAGCTGCCTTTCCATAAATAACAGAAGCTCGAGAAAAATCATCCAGAAATGGAGCTGCTTCCCTGGAAGCAAAATAGCCACCAAACAGCAATCATATGAACTTTTGTTACCTGGGTGATGAATAATCACCGCATGACAGTCATCTCTCCCACCCAATAAAGCATCTGGCATTCCTGGAAATCACTGCAGAACTCTGGAGTGCATATTGATGTTATTGCACAAAGGCAGCTATGTTGCCAGTTGGAGCATGTCAGAACAACAGAACAGATTTTGATGAGTTCCGCTGAGGAGTATTGTGTCCAAGTAACAAATTTTCATTCCGTACCCAAAGAAGCAACAGGAGATATTGTGGGTAACTGCAAACATGCAAAGGACTCGCAAAATTGAGTTCAACATATGAATAATCTAAAAAAAGGAATGTTGGAATATTTCTTAAATCCAAAAAATATTAATTTCTGTAAACATTGTTCATCGTCAACAAATTAGCAAGGAAAGACATTTATTGGCAGAAATAAAAAGACAGTAAACATCTGAGATATATGTGGTAGTAGGTAGATCAACGGTTGAAATAAACAATTCGAACAACAACAAAATGCAGCAAATTCCTTATTCTTTTTATTTTCCTCAAAAGCAGTCAAGGGCCTCTGCTGACATTTTAATGATTTTCCCTTTACATTTTGGGAAGTTTAAAATTCTTATTAAAAAGTCAGAACTACCATATGTTTTTTGAATTTTGAAAAAGATAGAATTTCAGGCAAAGTATAAAACTCAACTGAAATAAAGGCACTGCAAAATTTTACATATCTTTCTTTTGAGGGAAGTCAACCTCATTCCTAACACAACCTTACCTCAGTAACCTAAAAGGGAGCCTCAAATGATTCATCCCAAACCTCTGCACTTCCATTTGAGACATCTTCAACATCTTCTTCCATTGAAAGCCTGATATATTCTCTATGTGCAAAGCGATCCCACTCTGTTAAAGTTGGCTCCTCACGCTCCTGCCCACACCAAAAAATGCAAATTAGGCCGTTATGATCTGTGAAGATATGATAATGAAACCAGCATCATTGGATCCTCAATATATTATTATATAAAAGCTAAAAAGCAAGGGAGCAATATTAAAATGCTGAATGTACCTGGCGAATGAGAAAGGGGTCACGGCTTTCAAAAGCTACAAACTTATTGAGGTTGAAAAGGATATTGAAAACATTTCCTGAAAGTTTGCATCCTTTCAAGTCACGCAATGTGATATAATCTTCCCTCTGCAACAAAAAAGTGTCATTGGAAATGTAAGCTATCACAAAAGGACAAGGATTCCAAGGTATCCAAAAGAAACAAGTATTTACCTCTGGTGCAATCATGTCAACTATTTGACACAAGATATCCTCAAATAGCACAGGTTCCTGGGCCATGCATTCTATTCGGTGCAGCTGCTCCTCATAGAAGTATTGCAATTCATTGGGTGTCAACACACCATTTCCATCTAAATCTAAGCACTTGAACCTGTGAATAAAACTTAACAAGATAAGAGAGGACAGCCGATACAAACATAGATGACTTCCACATACATAGAGCATCAGAAAACGAGGTAGACCCTGACACAAGATTTAAATAGAGGAAGCTTTCAATACACTTGAGCATTAAGGAGAGTGGATGAGATGTAACATGGATGACTTCCATAAGCCAGTGGATACAGCTTTTTCTAAGATATCGAGGGCACGTACATACAAGCATAGATCACTTCCACAGACACAAAGCATAAAAAATCAGGACTTGTGTGTTAAGCCTTGGTACAAGAATTGAATAGAGGAAGCTTTTCAAATCATTGGCTCGTTTAGGTTGTGTTTGGTTTTAGGTTAAAAGGGGTTAAACCTCTTTTAATCTTGTTTGGTACATTTTGAGGGAAAATTAAGGGTTTAACACTACACCTCAAAAAGTAGGTTAAGCGTTAACCTAGGTGAAAGTGGGGGGGGAATGTTATGGGAGAATTTTTTTGGGATTTGTGCAATTTTTATTTTTTTTTCCAAATTCACCCATTTGTTTGATTCCCTTTATGGCATAAACATGTTATATATATTTTTATTATATTTAATTTAAATATTGATTTAAAATTTATTGGATCACACATTTACACACAATTTTCACACCTATCAAACATCCTAAATACTTTACCCTTTAACCACTTTTTTACACCCTTAACACTTCATCCCTTAACATCCTAAATCTATCAAAACTTAACCTCAAATTTTTAACCGCGAACTAAACACAAACTTAGGAGAGTGGAAGGGATGCACACTTTAGTATAGGCTTGGTCCGCTTCGTTCACAGTACAAACAAGGAACCCATAAAGGATAACAATCCCCATCTTGTTGATAGAGCTATTTACATCACTGTTTAAAGTCGGTTATTATCCTGGAACAAGTGCCTTTTTTTCCCAACCTCAGGTCTAAAACAAATGAGGGAAAGAGGCTGTTCTTCATCTTTGAGGGATCAGTATCATACTCGCACCTAATTCAATGATTAGAATGGAGGTGAAACGTAACACACTGCCACTTCCCTTTGTTTAAGAATCACAAGGTGAGATTTAGAAGGGAAATTTGGTGGGAGATATGTAAGAGCAGTTTAGCATTCTTACATTTTAGATCGAAAAATATGTTCATGGAAATGTTTTGGCCAGTGGTAGAGGTATATAATTTTTTACTGATTGAACCACTTGACTTTTAAATTAGATTTCTAAAGAATTGAATTAGTTGAAACTAACATTAAGCAACTCAAGCAAGATGCTTCAAGAATAATGGAAGGATACAAGTAGCAATGTTATTCGACCATCACCTAACTGAACAAAGTTTACAAGTCAGTAGTTGATAATCATTTTCTCCCAGTCCTGTCCATATCATTCTTTTAAAAGCACCTGCTTTTTCAATATTACATGCATCCCAGGACAGATGTCTGTAGTCAATATGTGGCTCGTCATTTATTCAAATTATTATTGTGCTAAAAGGATAAGTCTACACCCAAGGCACGGCGAAATTTAGCTGGACAATAGTTACTCAAACTATGGACATCACTCAAATTGACAATCTCCATCAAACAGATCAAGTGAAATGGCTAATTAGATCCAACTTTTTATAATTTCTTCCGAGCTTAATGCTGACTTTTGACATTTTGAACAAGAATTAACAGTGTTCATCAACACAAAATAAATAGTGTCCATCAAAAAATGCATCTCCCACAATATCTGTATCCTAATAAACTAGTCCCTAAATTTTATTTCTTTCATTTATGTATCCATTTTGATCTGAACAGACAAACAATTATAACAAGAAAATCACCTTGTTGTCAAGTATGCAAAAACTTCACGTCCCATTTGTCATTCAAGTCATTCCCGACATGAAATGAAAGGTAAAAGTCTAAGAAAAGAAAGCAGATAATACCAGTATTCAAGGCTGGGCTCAGATGATTTGTCCTCCTCTGAGAGCATGAAGTAAACAAAATCTTCATAACACATCTTCTCTTCAACATTGCTAGTAAACTTCCTTGGCACCTATGATGAAATTAAAGCACAAACACAATATTTACACCTCATTTAGAAGAAATGTCTCTAAAAAGTCAAAGTTCACTTGTATCAAGCTTCAGAGAAGGAAGCAATATGACACCAACCAACCTGTGAAAAAATTCTATCAACAATCCTGTAGGTAAGGGCATGATTACCATATCTGACGAGATTCTCCTTGTCAATCAAGAAATCATGGTCTGTATCCAGCTCCCAAAACTTGCAGTATATTACATAGAAATGTTCATAAGAGAAGTACCTAAAACAAAGGGCAGCACATGGTTGTAAACTCACATATAATAATTACTAGAATCAACTCATGTAAATCCCAATGCAAGTCTTTCCATATTATCATTTATCAACCAAGAAGAAGAGTCAAACACCTTAATAATAAGGACATAACTTTCAAATAGAAATACAACAGTAGAATGTCATTTGGTGACTTGGCGAGTTGAGTTTTAGATCAAATTGGTTATCCAACTATTTTTATGCCTATAAACTGAAATTTAGATGCTTGAATGCATACACTAGTAAGGATGTTGAGGGCTTGCTGTTTAATTAAATTGAGATAAGAAATTCTCATTCCATTTTCTAGCTATTCCTATTAATTTTAAATAAATAAAAAATCATTTAAAGAGTTTGCTGGCACCCCGACCTTATAACTTTGTTAATGTCGTCTTCTTCATCTGCATGGTGCATTGCATCAATAAGATTTCCACGTTTCAGCTCCCGGAGTGTAAGACAGCCATTTCCTGATCTATTGATGTAGTAAAATATTCTGTATATGACAGTTTCAGCTGGGCCATTACAACAAGAGTTCATATTGGTCAATAACAGTTGCAGAAATGGAAAACTTCAAAAATTTGAGAGAAGAAAAAAAGCATTATGATGATGAGAGAGTATATAAAAGTCATCCAAAAAGAAGCCTGTAAGATAAAATGGCCAGTTAGGTGCAGCCATTTTTGACTCAATAAACCCTTATTTGGTATTGACTCATTTATGTCTCAGTTGATCCCAAATGTTGTCATACAAATCAAGGAAAAATAACTGTATATCCATAAATCGATCAATTCCAGCCAAATCCCACCAACTAAATCCCTCATCAATATATAATAAGAATCAAGTATCATAATTGTCTTAGGGCTGCAGTTTGTAATTATTTCTATTTGTATGGTATTATTTGATTTTGTCCCCCAAGTCCAAAATCATTTCTGTTTGCACATCTCAATGGTCCAGCATTCTTTTAAAAATGAAAACCATAAAAAAAAACTATGATAACATGCAACAAAAAGCTCCTTCCATAGGTAAAACAAGAAACTTTTCCTTTTCCCCTTTTGATAACTGCAACGGTTATAATCAATAACACTTGCTGCGTCTTTTTTGACTAAAACCTTTGATATAGTCAACAGGATTAGGATATGGCCTACAGATACCACAGATATGGTGAACTCTGAAATGGTCATCCCCCCTGTGAATTGTTTTAGTAAATAATTGCATGCAGCAAGAGGAAGGAATCACTGAAATTAAGGGCAAAGCTTCATTTTCGAAAATTAAGCAACACCTCAACAATAAATGTTGGTGATGCTTAGCTGAAAAGCTAAAATAACACACTGATTAATGAAATGCTTACCATATCTTTCTTGAAATTCAGGAGTATTCTGTAAGAATTCCAACCCTGAATGAGTTGCCAAAAGTTCTCGAAGAATAGGTTTGAAATCAGACTGATATGGTCAAAGTAAAAATGATAATTAGTCCAAGAAAAATTGTTGTTTGAATACAGGAGCTGCCAGGAAGCCAAATTCAATATGTTCAACAAATGCATAGAAAACAATAGGATCGCATAATGAACCTGAGTAAGGTATTTGCAGTCTGGCTGTTTTAGAATATTGAATATTTGAGTTGCTACGTCCAATGTTAGCATGTTGCTATCCACCCAGTATTTGACAAACGCATCCCTACAAACAAACAACATGAGCAAGGACCCAATAAAACATATATTCAGAAAAGTAGATGCACCCAGCACCAATCAATATGAAATAATGGAGTGGGTTAATACTTGAGAAACAAGTAATCAATCCCTCCCAAAATACAGCAACCAATAAACATGGCATCTATGAAGATTAAGTGGAAGCTAAACTTCCATTGGTGATGTAAATTGGGCACAAAATGCATTTATACACGGGAAAGAAAAAATAGCATGTTTGAGAAATGCAAAATAATAAACAAGCTGAAAAGTTTTGTAAGGAGAAAGGCTGTAGGCAAGATCCTAAAAGTTTAAACTTCATCTGGTCAAAAATAAAATATTTAGGAACAGAGCAGAAGCACCTACCTGGTCACTATCCCAGTGCAGTCAACATCAATCTTTCTGAAAAGCGCATAGGAGAAGAAGGATGGTAACTTGCAAACTATCTTTGTAACAGATTTAAATTCTGCACTACAAAAGCATAAAGATTAATTGCTTTGAAGTTAATGTGTATCTTCTCTTTCCCTCTGTCTTGGCACAACAAGAGATGGAAAGAAAAACAAGAGCCTTCAACAATAAAATGAAGGTCTTCTTCCCCCCATAAGATAAAAAGAAAAGATTGTGTTTAGAGTGAAAGGGCGAGTTATGAATTGGTTATGGTTCTAACCATCAATGAGTAGCCCATCCAGATCATTTCTGAAAAGATGATTAATTCTAGAAAGACAATTTTCTTTGAGTTCACTTGCTGCTGGACGACCATTTTGAAAATAAAACTGCAAGCAAATGAATGCATAAGTACTCCAGCCTTGAGCACGCAAGAAGATAAGAATTTCCAATTAACAAGTCAACCTCAATTATGACAGTATCTTACAAAAAAAACTGACAGAAGTAAACGAGACCTGAGGTATAACTTCCCGTACAGGTTCCCTGACTAATTTTAACGGGGAACCTAGAGAAGAAGGACTAGTTTTCTGCTTAGACGTGCATGGAGAACCAGATGAACTTCTTGGTGAAATTGGAGGTGCACTACCAGCAGGAAACATAGAAGGCAATGAATTGACCCCACAAGCACTCGCATTAGTAGAGCTACCAGGGATGTTGATGGGATTGCCAGCTTTTGCATCATCAATCAAAGTTTTCACCTGCACTCGCATTGAAAGAGTTAGCCAAGAACAGGCAAAACAATTCCATATATGGGCCTCAAAGCAAGTAATATGAAAAAAAAATCCAATCAACCAGATATGAATCATCATAAATCAAGTCCCACGATAGCAAACATTGATTCGATAACAATACGTAAGGTGTATCATCTTCAAGCCTGGATATCTAATTATCTATAATAGAGATAGGACACAGTCGGCTTCTACCTAATGATAGAGAAAGAGGAGACACGGTTGGCTTCTTTCTACCTATAGGTGGACAAAAGATGGATGCTATTATCGAAAAAACAGAAAAAAAAAATCACAACAGTAGTAAATTACGCCATAATAACATTAAAAAGGATAAAAACCATGGCATCGTCATCAAATAACCTCAAACCGATTTCACACTACGACTTGCAAATTTATATAATTAAATAATTAAATGAAAGTAATTGTAGAAAAAGAAAAAAAGAAAAGTAGCGATACCAGTCGGGAGGTGTCAGAAAGCGAAATCCACTGAGAGAACAAGTCCTCGGCAAGTTGAGGATTTTCTTTAAGCACAAAAGAAGAAACTTCTGGTAGCTGTAGCAGTTCAGCGTCCAAACAACAAACTTCTTCTCCTGCTACTCTATCAATATCCATCGCTTCTTCCACAACCAAACCCTAATTCCTCAAAAACAAACTTCAGAATTCGAAGATCGATAGTGAAATTCGATTGGAGATGGATGGTTGAAATTGTTCAAGAGGCGGGAAGAGCGATGTGATTGCAGTTTGTTACGAAGAGACGAGAGAGAGGGCGAGAGGGAGTGGAGAGGGGGAGGGGAGGGGAGGGGAGCGAGAGCGAGAAGGGGGAGAGTTTCGAAGTAACAGAAACCGCCCAGGAGAGATGCCGTACAGGAACAGAAGTCCGAGAGTTTCTCTCCCTTTCTTACCCAGCAGACATTCTTGTGAGACCCGACCCTGGAAAGGGGCTGAGTCATTGGGTTATTGGATAATTTACGGGTCACTAAATCAATCAGCGCGCAGGGCCAATCGTTTTTAATAGAACAGGATTATTTCCCTCTTTTAAAAAAATAATTGATTTTTATCACTGAGTTAATTAAATTATTAAAAATTTAGCCAAGTCAATGAGATTTTACTGGATCAATTCTTGCTTGATTTAACTAAAAATTTAATCCGGTTCTCATACTTTCCTGATCGAACCGTCAATCAGGCTGAGTTTAACAAACATGAACAAGAGATTTTGTTCAATTCAAGCTCTTGTTCAGCGACATTGGCTGTCTAACTGACCGACAAACCGATTTGTACGAATTTTTATACGTATGTTTATACGGTCCGTTATGTATTAACTTTAACTTCACGTGGATGAGCTTTTTTCTGTCTTGATATTTTTTTATATATTTCTCGTTAAGGACATGCGTCGTACAGATGAGAGGATGAACCTTTTCTTTTTATTTTTTCTGGATTTTCTTAGGGTTTGATGATGGGTTTTTTCGACGTCTCTTCTGGAGTAGCTAAATTGCTCTGCAATGGTGTGTGAGTGTATTTTTTTTAGTTTTATTTATTTAGTGGAAAATTTTAGAATTTTTAGAAAAATAAAAAACTAAAGAAAATGTGTTCATGAAGTGAAAGTGATGTTGTTCGAGATTTTTCACCGTGATTTCTTCATTTTTAAAGATGAAAAATTTATAAAAAATATATTATTTAAAATTCTTCTGGAAAATTAAAAGATCATTTTTTGAAAGCAAACATGATATTTATCGTGATGGGCAATAGAGTAATATACTAAATTACATGTAATAATTTCTCAGTTCATTTTAAATACTTAACGGTAAATTTCATTAAAAAAAAACACCATAGCACCATGGTTTCATTAATATTTTTTTTATCCTCTACTATTAAATTTGTTTTTTTCTAAGTTATTTCATTTATATAACACGAAAGATGATTTATTAGGTTAACTCAATTAATTCAGGTTTTATTTTTTAATTAATTTTTTTTCAAGTTCATCATTTAATACTAGGTTAAATCAATGTTTTTATATATAAAAAAAATCTTTTAACATGAGATTTATTTTTTATTAGATTATCTTAATTTTATGATTCGGATCACGGATCTAGTGGATTAACCCGGTTGATTCAGTTTTTTTTTCTTTTTCTTGGTTACTTTTTTTTCTTTTAATTCCATCATTTAACATTGGGTTAATTAAGAATTAGAATTTGTAATTTGTTTTGTTTGCTTTATGTATACTGTGTTATTATGATTTCATAACCTCATAATAGTGCTTAACGAGTCATTCTAAGTTGATTCGGGTTGTTTATTTGTATTATTTTTAAAAATTAATTTTTTTTAATTTTATCGTTCAACACTAAGTTGATTGGAGGTTAAGCTTCATGGTTTATTTTGATTTGCTTTCTAAGGTGATATCTTGGTTTTATGATTGAGGTCGCAGGTTTTAGCATTTTAATTCTAATTAAATCAAGTTATTTTTTTATTTGATTTCTAAGAGGTTATCTCGATCTCATGATAAGGGTCGCGAGTCTTTCACCATTTGATTTACTTTTTATTGGGTTGTCCTTATCTCGTAACCCGGGTCGCGAGTTTGACAGATTAACTCAATTGACTCTATTTTTTTTATTGGTTTTTTTTTTCAATTTCATCATTTAATATTGTGTTTGATTGGGAATTAGGCTTTGTGATTTATTTTAATTTGCTTTTTATTAGGTTGTCTCAACCTCATGACTTGAGGACAATGCTTAATGTGTTGATCCAAGTTGACTAAACTCCTTTTTTTGTGTTATTTTTTTAATTAAAAGTTTTAAAATTTTCATTATTTAACATCAAGTCTGACATGGTTGATTAGGAATTAAACTTTATAATTTTTTTTAACCTACTCTTTATGAGATTATCTTGGTCTCATAATTAAAGTTGCAAATTGATATGTTAGCCCAAGTTAAATAATGTTTTTTTTAATTTTCTTTTTACAAGGTTCTCTTAGTCTTATGACTCAGATCATAAGCCTGGCGAGTTGATGCGGATCATTATTTATATTCTTTTTTTAACTAATTTATGTTTTAATATCACCCTTCAACAGGTTGATAGAGAATTGAACTTTGAAATTTGTTTTGATTTACTTTTTATGAGATTATCTTGATATTATGATCAGAGTAGTGGGTTTAATAGGTTAACTCTAGTTATTTTTTTAGTTTTTTTTAATTTTATCATTTAATATTAAGTTAACTGAAAATTATATTTCATAGTTTATTTTGATTTATTTTCCATGAGGTTATTTTAGTTTTATAACCCACTATTTTTATAGGTCACCCCACTTACTTTTGGATATGCAAAGTCAACTTGGATCACACTAAGTTAACCCCCACATTATTTATTTTTTTCACTAGAAAAAAATATTAGCAACATTTCAATATTTTTTTTACGTTCAAGAAAAATTTAACCCGACCCGCAACACATCACGAATCAACGATCCAGCTTAGTATTGCGGTTTGGGTTTTCAAGCCCATTTGGTATTATAGCAGCGGATGTTTTTCAAAATGTTGTTTTCACTTGAAAATGCATTGAAATAATTTTTTTTTTAAAAAAATTATTTTTGACACCAGTACATTAAAACAATAGAAAACATACAAAAACATAATTCATTTAAATAAAAGAAAAAAAAATCTCAAATGCTTTCAAAAACATTTTTGAAATGCAAAAACAAACATGCTTTTCAAAAGAAGCATGTTTTTTTTTTGTACTAACCCGGGTAGCCTCACACCTTTTTTAAAGGGTGAGACTAGTTTTGTTCGGGGTTCGTGGCTACCCTTCCCAATAAATGCGCTTTCTAGAGATCGAACCTGTATTCTCACTTTTGCAGGAATATAATGGTGTCTTAACCACTAGACTAGCACTTTATTAATAAAAGAAGCATGATTTGCACTATGAGCAATAAAATATTAAAAATAATGATAAATAAAATGAAAATTCAAAAAGTTTATCAAACACACCAAAATCATGCCAAACCTAGTAAAATTCCATTGTGTTTTTTTTTTATATAAAAAATAAATATCTGCACTATAAGCAATAAAATATTGAAAATAATAATAAATAAAATGAAATTTCAAAAAGTTAATCAAACACACCAAAATCATGCGAAAACCTAGTAAAATTCAATTGTGTTTTTTTATTAAAAAAAAATATAACTAAGCAGATTCTCTGCCATTACTCCATGACCAATTGATCTCTTTCATTTTATTAGTGATGCATGCTGCACGTGAGAAGCACAAGATATTATCAATTTAGTGTGGATTTAGTATTGTGATATAAAATATTTAAATTGAACGTGTGATAAAATAATATTTTTTAAATAGTTTTTTATTTTATTTTTATATTAATATATCAAAACATAAAAAAATCTAAAAAAATAATTTTAAAAACTTATTAAAAAAAAAACACTCAATTGAACAATTACCAAGGATGCATAATAAATACCAGTTCAAACAATGTTAGAGTAGAAGAGAATATACATAACAAACAAATACTTTTTGGTTTGAAAAAATATACGATACTCAAAGGAAGTGGTTCAGCTAACACACAAAAGACTCGTTCAATTTAAAATTTCAGATCCAATTCTGCTCCTCTTATCTTGAAATCTTTGATATTTAACATGATTTAAGTACTTTTTCCTCGAAAGATTTTCAAAATAGAAAATACACGTGAGCTAAGAGTCATCAATGGAGTTGTTTAATTATCTTTCAAATGGCAATCTTATTGACTGACTTTGAAAATTTATTTCACTTGTACATGAGTTAATGATGTACTGAAAATATATAAATGGAATCCATGCGAGTAGCAATCTTAGTTTTTTTTTTTCTTCTTTTAACTATGGGTATCCTACCAGCTTATATGCACCTCAACTAATCCTCCGAGACCCTGAAGTTAACGATCATGTAAGTCTCGAGTGACTTTAAGATTTGTGGCACTCGAACCGGTAATTTTTAAGGAGTAAATTCAAAACTTGACCAGTTGAGTTATACTCTTCAAGGTTAACAATTCTAATTGTTAAAATATATAAATGAAACTTGTTTGATCAAAGTTAAACTCTGTAAACTTAAAAGATTTTGTTTTTAAATTAAAAATAAAAAGATTGTTTTGATAAATATATTGACATGAAATAATACAGTAACTCGTGAATTGATCTAATATTTTAGTGAATTATATCTCTTTTCAGGCTTGACAACTATGAGTCAAATATCATTTTTTTTAAACTTGACTCTTGGTGGATCGACCCGGAAACCCTCTAACTAGGTCTTCGACAAGGGCAAGTTTCATTTAAAAATAAGCAAGTAATTGACTTGGATAAATTTAGGTGCTCGGCAAGTCAACATGTTTTATTAATGTTGTCAAAAGTTAAAAAAGCTCCGATTATTATTATTTTTAAATAATATAATTTTAATTTTTTATTTATTTAAAATAATATTATTTCAATAGCAATTAATCCGCTCAAGTGGTGAACGAGGTATAAGTTTCAGAACCCTGTCCGATACACACAATGCAAAGAAAGGAACCTACGAGGAAGGAGGTTTTGCCGTTTACCCTCCAATTCCAAAGAAGAGTCAAAATAAAAAAAAAATCTCGAGAAGATAATTACGTACTGACATATTTACAGTCCAGCCCCTCATCACCAACGTATATTTTAGTAGTTAAATAGAAAAAGTAAAAAAAAAAGCGCAAAATTTCAAGGCGCTTTCTCTCCAACCCAAACAGTACCTCTCCTCTGCGTATCTGTTTCTCAGCTTCTCTCCTCAACAAACAACGTTGTTAAGAAATCAAAATCCTCTGTTGTTTTAGTCAATAATAAAAATGAACCTCTTCAACAAGAAACCAAACCCTAAAGGTTCGACCATGCCCTCTCTCTCTCTCTCCCTCGATCTGCTCCATCAATTCCATGACTGCTTGCTTGATCATCTCTGTCTGTTATATCCGTGCAGTCGCTCGAATTTGTTGCTCTTCTTTGATTGATAAAGCCATCCAATTTATCTCACCAGCGTCTTAGTTTTTTTGAGTTGACCTGTTTTCTTTCTTTTTTTCTTTCTGAGATGTGGAATGGATGCAGCTCTGCTTTGATTTTTTTTTTTGGGTTAAATTGTGAATTTCTTTTTTGGTTGCGCAGAGGCGCTTAGAGACAGTAAGAGAGAAATGCAAAATTCTACTAGAGGTATTTGCACTGCTATTTTCTACTTCTAGCCAAGTTTACTTTCAGCTTTCGAATTCAAAACCAGATTAAATGCAAAGGGTGATCAAACTCTTAAGAAATCATATTATATAGCACTGAATTTACTTGTATTTTCCTTTTATTTTTGGTTTTGGTTTGGTTTTGAGTTTTTTCGAGTAGAAAAGAAGGGACATGTGATTTGGTTCGTTATGGTGGTTTGTATGGAAATGGAACTTAGTGAGATAACTAAAGAAGCTCAAATGGGTCGTGTTTCCATTTGCTGAACTGTTAGCTGGGGTGTTTAGATTCAAGAACCTGGTACCACCTTCTATTATTTGGATTATGAAGTGAAATGGGCCGGCCTGTTAGTTGTTGAAAGCCAAGGGATGGCATTGGATTTTTGTTTTGGGTAACCCAAAAAGCTACTTCAGGGTAGGTCCTCCTCTGGGAAGTTGAATGATTGTCAATAATGATGGTCGAGAGTGGAGGAAATGGTGGGAACTTATATATGATGCAAGCTTTATTGCAACTTACTGTGCCATCATGCAAAGACGATATCTTCTCAAATAAAAAATAAAGGAAATAGAATGATGCAGTTTCCTCATATGGATGCTATATTAGAGACAGACTAGAGCTTCTGTGGTACAAGTGCATCAAATTTATGGACCCATCAAGTTCTTGCCTTTACTTGTCTTAACCTATTGAATGATCACATAAGTTTGAAAAACATGGAAGACAATTTTGTAAAGCGCTTGATTTTGGGATCCTTTTTGGACTGCCAAGAGCACAGGGTCTTAAATGGTATTTTGGGTGTGGCTTTTACATTCTCCATGTCATTGAATCCCAAGATGTAATTATGGAGGGAGAATTAAACTATCTTCTGGTTATCATCCTGTTAGATTACAAGGCGGGAAACTTTTTTGAATCTCATGTTATTGTTTTTTCTGGCTTTCACCTTGATTCAGGTTTAGAGAAGGAAATCGGAGCACTGCAGCTAGAAGTAAGTAAATGTTGTAGAATGATGATTTCTTTTTACGGTTTTGCTGTTAGATTAGATCTAACATATTTGTCATCTCTTCAGGAAAAGAAGCTTGTTGCGGAGATAAAACGAACAGCTAAGACTGGAAATGAGGTATCTTGCTTTAATATAGATTCTCCTTGCTGCAAGAAGACTTAAGTTGCTGTGTTCTGTAACTTTTCCATAACAATATTCATTCATATTTCTTGAATAATGAATACTGAACGTCATGTTCTTCTACTTAGGAGCTAGATGTCCATTATGAGTTCAAGTAGTATTTAATGCAGTGCTTTGCATTCAGTAGGGATCATTTTACCAAAATTTTCAAAAGATATGAAGCTTGTTGACGAGTGTGATTGCCTTCAATCAGCTACCTAGTTAATCCTTTTCAATTCTTCTCTTATTCTTTTTTTTTTTTTTTTATCATCTGGACAATGCATTTTGCAGGCAGCTACTAAAATTCTAGCCCGGCAGCTAATCAGGCTCAGGCAGCAAATAGCTAATTTACAAGGTAGTCGAGCTCAAATGAGAGGCATAGCAACTCATACACAGGTAAAGCTGTGAAACCATGTCCTTTTTTCCTTACTGAGGCGAAATGGGTGGATTGCTCTTTTTAGTGCATGTGCAATGTGTTCTTAACAATGTTTATCTGCTTCACCAGGCAATGCATGCCCAATCTTCAGTTGCTGTTGGTTTAAAAGGTGCCAATAAGGCAATGGAAGCTGTGAATAAGGTTAGTCATAGACTCATAATATATGTAAGGGCTTTGTATTGATCGAGTGTCAGATTAGTATCAACATATTTTAAGATGCAAGTCTGAACACTGATAATGAGCTTTAATTTGAAAGCAGCTGTGATAAGAACATCATACAAGTTCTTTTTAACTCAATTTTTATTTCATTGCTACACAAATTAGAACTTAGAATTTTGCAATTTTTACTTTGTTTTGGGGCAATCCTGATGACTATCATGATTTAACTGCAGCAAATGGCGCCTGCAAAGCAAATGAAGGTTATAAGAGAGTTTCAGAAGCAGTCAGCACAGATGGATATGACTGTAAGATCATGCTTTTAGTTCAAAATAATGTACCATGATAGGAAGTTCATGTTTGCCATTCTTTTCTCTCCTCAGAGGTGCTCATTTTTACTTTCCCTCGCAGACTGAAATGATGTCAGATGCCATAGATGATGCCATAGATAGTGATGAAGCTGAGGAGGAGACTGACGAGCTGACAAATCAGGTAGTTCATTTGCTCACATTCTTTTATCAATAGAGACGCAAATACTACTTAATGTGAAACTTTGTGTAAAGTGAGAACCATTGGGGTTTTATGATATATTAATCGATCTAGTAATCATGGATGTAAGATGTAGATCTCCAAATAAGTTAGGGGTCTAGAAGTTTGTTATGACTGAATTATTGTAAGCCATTAAGTATTGAATGTCTTTTTTCTGTTTACATAACTGGAAAGCTGAGAAGCAGAAGATCCTATAGAGTGAACACCCCCCCACCTATAGCAAATCATTCTTTATGAATCCACTTATAATCTGCTGGCCTTAAAAACAAGTAGGAACTCATGATATTTTTCCTTTTTGATTTTTCTTTTAGGTGCTGGATGAAATTGGCGTTGATGTTGCCTCGCAGGTTGGTGTTTGTAGTAATTCATTATACAACTGTCGTTTTCAGTTGATTATTTTCCTCTTCATAATGCTAACCTGAACTGAATTTGGCAGTTGTCAGCAGCACCAAAAGGTAAAATTGCAGGGAAGAACAGAGAGGATGCCAGCAGGTATGTTTCTGTTTCTGAATTTTGCTATCAAACAAGAAAAATATTTATACATAAAACCAATTCACCCGTGGCTTTTAAGCCAAGCTGTCACCTCATACTGTTACTGAATCGGACCTTTTAAATGACTTCATAAGGCATGATTCGGACCTTTGATCTTGGGGAATGATGGGCCTTAGCTTCGCAGTTTTTGCTAATGGGATTAAACATTCCCCAAAAAAACAAATAAAAAGGAAACCAAAAACTCAGTTTTTTCTCTCTAATGTTTGCTCATATTCTGTTTACCCCTTGCAGTTCTGGCATTGACGAGCTAGAGAAACGATTGGCAGCTCTGAGAAACCCTTAAGATGACCCACATACAGTTTTCATCCCTACTGGATGCTCCGAGCTTCGCTTGTGTTTGATTCTTCTTGGGGCTGTGTGTACATATACCCTCTTCAAAATCCATGTTTTCCCAAAATGTTACTCATTTGTTTACTTGTTCTAACAATTTTACAGAAGTATTTAATTGGATTAATCTCGGGTACGAGTTCGTAATGTGTTAATAACACCACTCCACGTTGTTATAATAGCACTCGTACAATTAAGGGGCCGGGGCTGCGTTTTGGCTCCAACCATAAATTCAATCCTAACTATTTAAACTCTAATTCGGAAAAAACTATAATTTACAACTTGTTTTAAAGCTAATATCTTCCCCCCGCAACAACAATTGTATTCATAAAAATTCAGAAGGAAAACTAATGAAATGAGTGTTGCAGAATATCACAACACTGCAACTGAGGGCAACTGGCTTTTCAGGATGCAACTGAAATAGAGTGTAAATTGACCTTGTGATATAAACAATTTCTTGCACAAACATTTGAACAAGATATTATAAGGCAGAATGGCCAGCTCATTTGATGACACAGAGTGTGGAATGCGACCGTTAAAGGAACAAACAAAGAGTAGCAAATGAGTAAAGAAACGGAGTAATAGTACAACTCAAGTTCCATATTATGTAAGAGAATTCCGATACATTTGTTTCTTCTCGGATGCGTCTAAAACATGTTGCAACCGTCAGAAACATTTCAAGGGGCAAGGATGAACGAAGAAAGGTAAAAAAGACAGGAAATGTTCTATCAACATTTGACGGTGGTCTCTCATTGCGGTAATCATCTGATAATTTCCCATACACGAGGGATTATAAATTCAAGGATTTCTTCACATGAAAAATCATGTATCTATTAGATATGTGCGCATATTATTTTCTTACTAAATCAACCCTGCGTCACTTCCTGATGGAGAGGAACTCAAAGCTCCGGAAAGTGTCCTCATGAGTGCCTCTAGCAGCTGCAGGACGTGTCTGGGATGATTTGAGCTCATAACCTGGTTGAATTCTTTGAGCTGAAGTCAGACGGCCACCACTTGAGAGTAATCTGCCAGAGCGACCTTCAGTAGGTTCTCCAGATGAACTTGGTCTGCCATTTGAGATAACAGCTTTTCTTGAGTTGCTGCCATAACGAGAAGAATTGCGCCCTTTTTCTGGCTCGGGTGGCTGAAATGAAAAGGTCTTGATAAGGATGTTAAATACAAGCAAAAGAACTCAGTGCACAGCTAAATGAAAATACAAGGATTTGTGGAGAAAATTCTAGTAGAAAAAACAGGCTCTCTTTTCTGCTGCTTTTATTTTTGTTCAGCAGTGGAAAGCACGGAAACTGCAATACTTATATTTAGAACTTTTAGAATTAAACCCCATGCTGCTACATGGTATGAGAGACATTTCGAAGCACAAAGTAATCCACAACAAGAGAAACAAAACAAGTCGTCTTTTACGGACAGCATCAATCTGCTATATTTGACTTTGTAATCAATGCAAAGGGTCCCCAGCCTGGATCAATACAACCCAGAAGAGAAGGTAGGTGCCAGTTCCCTTAGTGTTCAAAACTTTTCAAAATCAACTTTTATAATAATGCCCAGAACTTTTCAAAACTGACTTCTACAGTGGCAACACAAAAATCTATATCAAACCAGACAACATATCAACCTTAATGTAGAGATTTTGCTTGCAGAAAAACACAAGCTAACAAAACTTGGAATCAGAATTTCAAATGCAACATGGCGTGACAACTTAGATTCTAATAGAAAAATGTGATTAGTGACATATAGGTAGGGACTTACATTATCCAAGCCCTTGTTTCTGGAATTATCATGTTGACTAGAGCCAGAGACTCTTTTAGTGGAAAATGCTTCAACTGCACCTGAGAATCTTTCCCGAATCTCTTTTCCAACTGGAGCAATGCAAAACAAGAAGTAACCACCATAGAAATTGTGGAAAAAAATACTAACAAGAAACTTGTATATGATACTATAACCAGCAAAGAAATTATTCTGGGCAAGGCAAAGTATAAAGTTACTAGTCTAAAAAGTTAAAGGTTTTGATATAAAGTGCAAGCTTTTCTAAATTAAATTAAGAGGCATGTTCTAACCCATATCCTAGCTAGGATTAGCATTCACATATCCCAAAAGCATATGACGGTCAAAATAAACATAACTTGGGGTTTCAATTAACTTAGCACCCAAACCAATTCAGTTTTGTTTAGAGCACTAAAACCAATCCAGTTTCATTTAGAGAAAGCATACCCGAGACCCTTTCTGCTGGTCTTTCAGCGGATGGTCCGGCATGACCTGGTTTCCCGCTAGAATGCTGAAAAAAGAGGCAAAAAATATCAAGGCATAATTATCTCCCCCCCAAGAAGCTCATGCCCACAAGTTTAAGCACTCACCCGTCCTCTAGAGCTGGCACCAATCTGAGGGTACTTCAAAACAGTCCAGTCAAAGACATAGTCAAACTGATAACCTGCAGCAGCAACAACATGAAAAATTCAAAGTTTTCGTCAAATACCTGCAAAATAACTTAGAGAGAGCCACTGCTAGTAGTTTACCTTCTCGAATAAATAAATCACGAAACAGCCTCTTCAAATATGAATAGTCTGGTTTGTCTTCAAACCGCAGTGATCGGCAGTAGTGGAAGTATGATACAAATTCAGAGGGGTACGACTTACAAAGCACCTGTTAATATGATACAGATTTATATTACCAAGTAAAGGCATGAAAAAAAATGTTTGACAGGCTGACAGTAAATTAGAGACTAGGAATTACCCTGTACTTTCAACATTGGGCCATGATCTAGTGTGGAGACAATGTTCAATGAGAAGTAATGCATGGGTTGTGATTACACACTAACTTTTACAAATAAGGCATTTGACACATTCGCATTTGGAGCAAACACTTTGAACTGTTATTCAAAAGATGAGCATTGGGCTGTGCTACTTTTGATGCTTAATAACAAGCATTCAGTGTAGTCTGGATCCAATACAGACAGTAAACTAATAGTTCGTCCCTGGTTTTGCCTTGGCTAATTTCCATGCAGGAACTGTGTCCATCGGGATATCAAACTTTTAGAAGATAACATGAGGTCTCTCACTAAATAAAATTGCATCAATGACGTTGTCTATTATTAGGACTTCAGAGCAAATTACCTCAATAGGAGTTGAAACTTTCTTCTCGCTGATCTTATCATATTTTTGCTTCTTTGTGCCAGCCTTTAATCCTTGCCAGGGAAGACTGAAGCAAAGAAATTGCACAAAATGAATGGGCAAAAATGTAGCACAAATTATTCAACATCAAGTAGGAAACAATATCCACTCTCCCCCACACAAATAATAAAGGAAGAAGTTTTGATTCAAGTGCTTGGCTGCTATATACTCAACCTGCCCCTTAAGAAATACATAAGCACATAACCAAGAGATTCCAAATCATCCCGTCTGCTTTGTTCTGCAAGTAGAGTAAGAATAATTCCATCAAGTAATGCATTAAATATATCAAAGTATCTTATAGTAAATTCCTGTTGACAATTTGAAATTCATCATGAGAAGAAAACTGACTAACCAACTCCGAGGTGAGTATTGACACTTGCATACCGTGCGGTGCCTGTAAGGTTCTTGTTCTCCCTATAACACAAAAAACCTTGTTAAGTTTCTCAATGAAATCATTTTCTACACTGCTTGCTGTAAACAATAAAAACTAGGAAAAATAAACAGAGAGAAGTGAGCACTAATAAGAGATGTAACCACAAGTAGAAAAACCATCACATGCGAGCATGCACACACATACACAAGAGATAGGCATGTTCTCCATAAGTCCTTTGTTTTTTCGGTAAATTATCACATCTATCTTTCTCTATACAAGGAGAGATTTCATAGGAGCCGGAATAAAAACTGTTAAAAGTCAGAAAAGATCTAGTGGAAATCAAATCTATGATGTCTTTTAGTGATAATAAACTTTGGATAAAATTGAGTGGGATATAATATTTATCTTTTTTCTAAACGTGGAGAGATTGCACAGGACCTAGAACAACAAATTTTTTAAAAGTCAGAAAAGATCAGTGGAGATAGAATCTATGAAGCCTACTAGTGACAAGGAACTTGAGATAGAATTGTAAGTAGTTTTATATAATACGGCTTATCTCTTGGTTCAAAAATTTGATTATCGATGATTAAAAACCATAGTTAATGGAAAAGGAAGAATATTGGACATGAACCAACTAGCCTAACCCATAACTATATCCAAAAGCCACCATGAGGTCCATGCCATGACCAAAAATAACTTAAATTAAAAAAACAGTAATAACAATTGAGCTGTTTATATCCAATAGAAAACACCCTCGTTATTCGATAGGTGGCTGTATCTTCGGAACTCTACGGAGATGGATCAAAATTCATGCATGCCATGAAACCACGCTTCAAAATTAACCTTAATTTCCAGTATGGCTTACTGCTATATGCATGACATTATATTTGCATAAATCTAAATGAAGCTCAAACTTTAAAGCACAGAAAAGGAGGTAAACTTGCCGAGTTCATCATTCTATTCCTAATATGAGCACAGGCAGCAGTGCTCATCATGCCTGGTAGAGTTTGCCACATTCTTGAAAACAGAAAATCTTATGGCTAAACCTAGTTTCCAACCTCTTCTATTTGCCACTATGCCTAGGTAATGAGAAGTTAACTATCTTGTCTAAATGGTTATCGCATGAGCGGCTGAAAAATACAATATAAGCGCACTGTGAGGCAAACATAAAAATTTACCTGTATGGAATGTGCTTGTGAGTCTGAAGATCTCTATACTTCTTTGCAAGACCAAAATCGATGGCATATACCTGTATTATATGATCCCACAAAATGCATACGTAAAACAGAAACAAGCTGGAACCTATAATAACAAGCTGAAAATATCATCCCCTTCACTTTAAATATCTAATAAACAATAAATACAAAATGTAATAAAGATTACACTGACAAGAAAACATATGTTCTAATTTATTAAGGTAGCTAACAGGAACCACACAGGAATACATACCTGATTTGCTTTGCGGCCGAGGCCCATCAAAAAGTTGTCAGGCTTTATATCACGGTGCAGGAAACCTCTTGAATGCATATATTCAACTCTGTTAATCTGAAGCGACAGGGAATCAGGGGGGATTAATTCACAGGGTAAGATATATTCTCTAACAAAAACAAACCACATGTACTTACTAATTGATCTGCAAGCATCAGTACTGTTTTCAATGTGAATTTCCTGTTGCAGTAGTTGAATAAGTCTTCCAAACTTGGCCCAAGAAGGTCAATGACCATGACATTGTACTCGGCCTCAACTCCAAACCACTTGAGATGTGGAATTCCAGCTTCATTAAAGGAAAATTAAATTGAATTATTATAAAAACTTGATGTTCATAATACTTCCCCTACATGTAATCCAAATTAAACTTCTAAAGAATATTCAGGGCACAACCTTAGCATGATGCTCATAATACTTCCCCTAGATGTAATCTGGAGTAAACTTCTAAAGAATATTTGGGGCACAACCTTAACATGAAGTGGCATTGAAAAAACTAGAAAGTGCATCTTAAAAAGGATAACATAATCTGCTAATAAAAAAGAATCATCCACCAGTCAAAGATATTTCAAATTTGTATTTGCGTGTGTGTAGCAAGATAGAGAGACATACTCCCTCCTTGAAGAAGCATATACAACTTTGACTCATAATGAAGCTGTGGATGCTTGGTCTTTACAGATTCCTGAAATTTAGAACAAATAAGGGTCAAGAATCACAAGGAATACTGGAGAGAAGAAGACAAGCATGCTCAAAGAAATTCTCATTCAAAATGCTCTCTTTCGGGGAAAACAAGGAATACGAAGGACTTATTTTCACATCAATCGTGCAGTTAACGATGTAATTTGTATCATCCTAGATACAGATCTGTGTTCCTACTTTCCTTCACTAAGATAAGGAAGAAGCGTAAATTCTACTTATCCTTACAAAGTGCATGCGGCACTCTATCATTATCAATAACAGTTCTAAATCCTTTAGAAGTAAACTGCCCCCGTCTAAATCTACATCAGTAGCTGTTTGCCTGTTTCAGTATCATATCTTAGAAATTCGACGCTACAAAAGCAAATGCAATAAAAATTTACATCTCAAATACCAGCTACGCAGTGAAAGAGAAGTATCATACAGGAACAACGATAAATTTTACATCTCAAATACCCGCTACGAGTGAAAGAGAAGTATCTCAAAAAACACATTTTTTGGCCAAAAAATCGACAAATAAATACATAAGCAGCTAAAATAACCACTCCTCTCCTTCAAAATCCAAACCAAACAAAAAATGAACAATCCTTTTAGAACATACCAGTTTAACAGCAACTTCCTCTCCAGTTTGCACATTTACACCTAATAACAAAAACCCAAATCAAATCACCAGAAAAAACACAAACTTTTAGACAAATAAAACGTAAAAGAAAAACAGCCAAAAACTTTATACCCAGAAATAGCTCTCCAAAAGATCCACTGCCAATCTTCCTGCCAAGCTTAAACTTGCCACCAACCATATGGTCAATCTTTGTTTTTTCCATTTTTTCTTCTTCAAACCCTCAGAAGCTCTAAAATTTCTAAATTTACCAAGATAGATTTGTGCTCTCCCTTTCTTCTATGCACAAAATCAAACCCAACAGATTTACCAGCTTGACACTAAAACTAAAGATTGAAAACAAAATCGAGAAGAAGAATAAAAAAATCGTAAAACAAGTCAAATACGGAACAAAAAAATCCACATCCTTTGATTGTTTTGACAAAAAAAGAAACAGCTAGTCGCGAATTTAGGGGCGAAAATAGAAAACCCTAATTTCTTTCAAATTTTTTTAGAGAGATCAAATCAAGCTACATTGACCTGATATGTAAAATCAAATGTAAAAGGAAACTAATTTTTTTACTGAAAATCAAAATTGGAAGATGCAGATCGAGAAAAAAATGGTTTGCGATTAACAAAACAATGGAAGTTCGGAGAAAATACGGCGATGTGTTCGGGTTTATGTCTGGGAGAAAACTAAAAAGGGGAAGGAGAGGAGAAGAGAGGATAGAACTCCCAAATCAGGTAGGAGTATTTTATTTTATTTTAAGTATTTTTTTTTTAAAAAAAATTTACTAGTTTAATATAAACATAAATATTCTATTTTTTATTTGTTGGAAGGGAAGCGAGACCTTCTCTTTGTTTGTCTGCCGTCTAACCTAACACGTCTGGTTCCGGTTCAGTTCGGGCTGTCAGGCTCGGCAGAAAACGTGCTTGCCTTTCTCCTTTCTACCCCCTTCCTTTTCACCTTTTCTGTCACTTTTTTGTTAGGTGTGTGTGTATATATATATATATATATATTAAAATTATATTTATAAAACCCGAGATCAACTTTACTTTTTAAAAGATAACTTTATTTATTTTTCAAAAATATATTTATTTTCAAAATATTTAACTAATGTCATTTAAAGATTTAATTTTAACTGAAATATAAATTAATACGAAACGATTTTTATTTTAAATTAAAGAAATAATTGACACGACAGATGTCATGACAGCACAAATCAATGGCTGCCGGTGGCAACAAGAACCGTGTTGACATGAATCATGAAGCTCATGAGATACACCAATCCAAGTTAAAATGGTGGGTAAGGTTGACAATCAACATGATAACACTGTGTTGCTCCTATGATTGTCTCTTCTAAATCTCAAGGCTGGATTTTTACATAGAAATTTATTAGGAAATAATATATTCCACCATTTTTTCTTTAATTATTGAAACAATTAAATTCTTAATTATCATTAGATTTTCTCAACCACCTTAGTCATGGCTCTGGTGCAAGTTTGCTCATCACATCACTGCCATTCTATTTCAGGTAGTTAATTAGTTATGCGATGTGTCTCCAATTGGAAGAAACCTCGGACATCCTTTTTTAACTTCACCTAATCAATTTTAGCAAATTTCTTTTATTGCATGGACGCATGCTTTTAGAATCTAACATTGATCAATTAAGAGCCTGTTTGGCTTTGCGGTTGAACTTGTTTTTGACTGAATTTTAATTTTTTTTGCTAAAATTGAGTGCGGTTTATACTTTTTGGATCGTTTTGATGTGCTAATATCAAAAATGATTTTTAAAAAATAAAAAAACATCATTGACATGTATTTCGGCACAAAAAGCTATTTGAAAAGAAACCACTACCACACTGTCAAACACCCTCTAAAATAAATCCCGCGTCACGAGTTATAAAAAAATTAAAAAATAAATAAAATGGCGAGCAATGAAGTTATTAGATCAACTTGGATTTTTTACCAAATCAAATAAATTTTTTATTTTTTTTTAATTTAACCTAACATGTCAATACAGTAATGGACAGAAAAATTACCTAGTTAATGATTTCACTGACATTTTCTTTTTTCTATTTTAAGAGTTTATGCCCCCTTTTTTTATTTTGTATTTTCTCATTCATATTGAACGTTTAACGTTGACGGGTGCCAGTTAAGGGGCATTTTCAAATACTTTTCCTATAGTTCATACCCATTTCCACTCAAGTTCCCGAAGGACAAATCTACAAACCTTGACCAAGCAAGCCATGCCAGATTGAATCCACTCACGACCTTGAGTGAAGAAGACGATAATACAAAGCAGAGACGACCAAGAAAAATCGTTAACATTACTTGGAGGGTTCAATTTATTCAGAAAGAAAGAAAAAAAATCCAAATCCAGTTCATGCTTGGCTTTAAAAAAACAAAAAAAATGACTCAGTACAAGCAAGAACTGACTCGTGATGAGCTCACCAGGGCAATGAATTTGATGAAGAAATTATCATGCAACATGTTTCAACATTTCCTAGCAGTTGCCAGTGCCATGTTTTCTTTTTCCCCTCTTCACTTTAATTATTGGTGGGACGTGGTATAAATTATATTTTTAAAAAATTAAAATTTTTTATTAAAATTTAATATGTTGATATTAAAAATAATTTTTTAAAAATAAATAAAATCATTAATATACATTTTAACATAAAAAATTATTTAAAAAACAATCAGCTTCTGGATGTTTCCACACTTCTCATTGTATTATACATTCTGGTATAATTTCCTTTACAGTATGCCAATGAATGATAAAAAAAAAATATAAATGTTATTTTTTTAAAATATTTTTTATTATGAAATGTATTAAAATATTTTTTTATAATTTCTTATATTAATTAGGATTGATGCGTTTTTCAAACACAGTTGAAAACGTGACAGAATTACGTTGAATTTCGATGAAGTTGTCCTTGCAAATCAGTTTAGTTTTGGTTTGGATATAATTTTTTTTATTGGGTATATGTAAATATATTTTTAATTTATATATATATAAAAAGGAATAATCTCAGTAAAATGTTTCTCTGCTCTTTCACTGCAGCATGAAAGTTTCCCCCACGTGTCCATATCAATTCCGGCACTCATGTACTGTAACTATCTTTCTCTGGTTCATTGATGACAACTGGGCCTCTCTGGATACGATGAGATACATTTGCTCCTTATAATTGAAAAGGCACAGGACACGTCACCCGGAGAATCCAATGTTCAATGGTTGCATTGTTTCCTCTGTCGATATAAAAGAAATATTTTTATAAAGAATAAAAATATGTTTAATTACATGGTTGGAGATAAATATATAAAATTAAATATATTTTTATGACAATTATGAAGTTAATTTGTGTCCTCTTGAAGCATAAAAGATGTGAAGATATAATTTTATTTTTTTTATTCTAAGACAATAATAAAACTCGAAAAAAAAAAACAACACTACCTCTAAACCTTTCAATCAAAATATTTCCAGCTAGAATCAAAGTTTCACTGGTTAAATGCTTGGCTTGATTGATGAATGGTCACCTCCCTTTATTACTATTCATGTTTGAGTTCTAAAAAATAACATAAAAAATATGTTTTTACAGCGCTTTTTAATTTATATATAAATATAGTATATTTAAGATTTGATTGAAAATAATTTAATCTTTATGTACAACATTTTGGGAAAATTTCACAGTTTCTAGCTCCATTTCATTTTTATTTTACAACAATTAAGTCTCTTCAGATCTCCCTTAAGCTTTTACCCTAAAACTTGTATTAAACCCTAGTTTCTTTATTATTTTATCAGCCACAGCCTCATTTGTTCTAGGTTTAGTGATTGTCATTGCACCAACCTTCAACTTCTCTTCAAATCATTAAAAGTATATTTGGTAGTGTGGTTGTGGGTGCTTTTCAAATAACTTTTCGTGTTAAAATACATGTAAATAATATTTTTTTTATTTTTAAAAAAATATTTTTAATATTAATACATCAAAACGATCCAAAACATACAAACTATATTAATATTAATATTCTAAAAAAAAATATCATTAGTCAAGCCCGCCTCATTAATTCTTGGGTCAACTTCTTTCTTCTCATTAACCCCTTGTGGCCCGTGTAACACAACCCTTTTATTACCTAATTTACTACAGAAGTCTCTTTTAGGATTGTTTCTATTTCTGAAGTTCACCTCCTCTTTTGTATCTTTTCCCACAATTACATCACCTGAATGTTTTTTTTCTGTTATTATTATCATTAGTAAACATATCTTCTTCATTCCCCAAGTCCAACTCCCTCAATACATTAAATCCTACCCTTTTAGCAATTTCCTTACTCGTCAAACTTGTTTTGGAAATAGTTCCATTATTTACGAGGTTTTTATTAGGGACTTGCCATGATCGGTTCTTTCCTAACATTACTTCGTTGTCTCCATGCAGCCACCATCCATTACCCAAACTGTTCTTCCACCTCAAGTCTAGTAACTCGACCACCTTCCTGCTCTATATATACCCTGCACCATATCATCATCATTTTTGCTCCCATTCTCAATGATTATCACCGCCCTACTCTCCTCATGATTTTGATGTGTATAGAAGTATTGTTTTTTTTTTTTTTTTATGACCATATTGGCCTCATCACAAATTCTAGCATAGTTACCCCCTTGTGCTACAAGATGTGGTATGATACATTTTTAATATCCTTTTTATAAGATCACTAATTCTCCGTAATACAGAATACTTATTCCATGGTTAAATCTGGCAATTTGATCGACTTATACTGCAACCTTTTCAAAAATTGCCTATGGATCAAAGTTTAGATGTCATGTTCGAACGGTCAAATAATGATTCGAGGTCCTCCAAAATGAACATATTCCCTACCTTCAGACTATGAGAATTTTTCCAAAAAAAAATTCATTTCCCGAATCGACTAAGCTAAAATGTCTTTGGATCCTCCTCATCATTCTAAGCCTTTTCATGAGAAACGTGTATCCCACTTTACGTACGTCCCATGATCTTGATGATCAAAGTCTGTTTCCAAGGTTCCCTTAGACGTCGATCTTTTTCCTCTGCAGACAATTTGATTACTCCTCATCCTCCTATATGCATTCATCGATCCATATAAGCCCCTCCCCTCCATTAATTAGATTATCCAAATAAGATGACCCCATTAGATAATCTTTATAGCTAATTAGCCCACTCCTTCTCTCCCCATCAGCTCCTTTGTTTGACGTTTCTTTCATTTGTTGCTTTCCCATATCCACTCTGATCGATTTTCTTATTGGAACGTGCCAACAAATCTGCCTCCTCAGAATTTGGCTCTGTTGCTGTCTAGCTAGAGAGCATCTCACTAAGTTACTTTGTGATCTGGTTAAATTTTATTTTGCTATATGTTGCTGCAGTGGCCATTGATGTTAATTTCAAGCTTGTAGCAGTGGCAATGTCATAACTTTTACAGTTGGATTAATTGGAGAGAGCTAGAATTTAATTTGAATTCCACGAGAAATTAATAATACTCACCACAGATTAATTACTAGAAGACACTAAAAAATGAAAAATGAAAAATGAAAAATGAAAACAGTACTGGAATTAATTAGATGCTATCTAGAAGCACGTGAAGTCCAAGCAGATGCAGTGAACAAGCTAGTATCCTTCCAACCCAGCCTCAAAGTTCCATCTCCTTGCACAAGGTTATAGCCATGAGCAGGAGGGAACATGTTCAATATAAGTTGTGCTTGAGCCATCGAGTTTCCACTCATTGCCACCTGCATAAAAGAGCTCTTAGCTAGCTCACTTCTCCAATGCCTGAACTTGTCCTCGCCGCTTCGTGCAGGCCCTCCTATTGCCAATATATTGTTGATTGCTCTGTAGAGAAGGCAATGCTCTATCCGGTGCCTGCCTGTATCATCGCAAGGCAAATATGCACCAAGGGAATCAAACAGTGTTGAGTAGTAATGCAGAGAGCCTACGAAACGGTCCAAGAAAGATCCACCATGAGAGATGTCTTGCTCAACTAATGTGATCACTCTTGGGGCCAATGCTTCAAGAAGTCTCAATGTCTTCCAATCAGGTCCTGTGGCATCATAGAGGGAATGCTGTAGCCAATGCACGGCTAGTGTTTCACCCCTCCTGAGTGGCACCATTGACACGTCAATTTCTCCAAATTTCTTTGCAATTGGGTGGAACTCAAATGGCAGTCCAAGTCGCCTAGCGAAATTGGTAAGTTGTTTCCCTGTCTCCACCAAGACTTCCATTGATGAGCCCATGCCGGTCATTCGAACTTGGGGTGGACCCTCAATTCTGGTGGCCAGGATGTGAAATAAGGCCGGCCATTGCAAGCCTTGCATGATATCAAGGTCGATTATGTGAACGCTATCGCGGCGTTGAAAAGCTTCAAGGATTGCTTGGTTGGAGGTGAAGTGAGCAAATTTGATAAAAGGAGAGACATTGTTAAAGACTTGGAAGGCGCTATGAACGCTTTTGTGGTTGATTAATGGAGAACAAATACCTAACCACGAGTTTATAACCCTACTACCCATGGCCTTAGAAAAATAAGCCACAACCCTTTCAGCACTAGAAGGGCCGTAAGGAGAAGCCATCTGAGTCAGCTCAAGCAACATTCTGTGAGCTTCACCAAGATTATCAACTGATATAGCAACAGCACACTCCAACAGCAGGGTTATTAAGTTCAAACCGTTTTCATCTATCCTACTCATGCTTGATCTAGCACTCCCTTCTTTTTCAGAAATGTTTGCCTGGTGTACTCCAAGCTCATGGCTCCAGTGGAGCTCTTCCCCATTTCCATCCAAATAGCTTCTCCTCATAGATTTCTTCGGTCTAAAGTGATCACCCGAGAGTGACGGGACAATATTGTTGTCCCCATAGACCACTCTTCTGTCTGTTTGCAAGCTGTCATGAGTTTCCGTATCCGGCAAGTCATCAATGAGCTGCTTTGTTACATGTTCAACCCACTCAGAGAGCTCATTCCTCTCCAAGTTCACGCAGCGATTTTCAATCACTGGCTTTGGGAAGGGGTTAGAAATTGGAGCTGGAAATCCTAAAGAGGCACAGTGATCCCATGGTTCATGGGGCTGTATCAAATCAAGAGCCCCATGAGCCATTTCATATGCTCCTTTCATCACTTAGCTCCTATTTAAGTGTAAGCCTAAGCTATATGCTCCTATATATTTAAGTGTAAGCTTAAGCTATATGAACTACAGAGGAAGGGGATCAGAGAGACAGTACTGGAGGTGGTGGGAGGGTGTAAAGGGGAGTTGAAGTCCATTTTTAAAGAGAAAGTTAAGGCAAAGGTGACCAAAGAAATGGTCTCTGATAAAACATTTTTCTCTTTTTTTTTTTTTTTTGCAGCACTAGTTTAATACAACAGGAAGGCCGGCATAGTCGGCCATATAGATAAAGCTAAGTAATTAGATGCCAAAAACACGTCGGTTTGGTAGTGATTTCCTCATTTAATTAATCAGATTTATAGCCATACGTATTCTACAATAACCTTAAATTTAAGATCAGAATTTGCTGACATATATATATAAATATAGCAAATTATTTAGTGAAATAGAATTAGTACGAATAAGAGGAGGGATTGAATAATACTATCTTGTGTGTGCAATTAAAAAGATTAAGAATTAATTACTATCAATTTAAAACAAAACCACGTCATTTTAAAATTTTAAAAAGTTAAAATCCAAGTCATTTATTTATTTATTTTTTAAAAATATCAAACTTGGTTTTGATCCAGTCTACGTACCCAAGTCAAGTCATGAATTAATTCATCAGATCAATAATATATATTATATGAGATCAACTCCTCTCTAATTTTATTTGAAACCTAACCTTAAAGTTTGCCAATCTTCAAATTAACTAATTATCAAGCTAGTAGCTAGGTTAGTTTCCACTGGATCTTAATATAGAATAATATATTTTAAAAATAATACTTTCAGGTTTGCACAAGCAGCAGGTATTAGCTCCATGGTGAAATTAAGTTTTGCAGGAAATTA
>Ga0325405_1000325_pt1 | contig 45010 bp, 19 predicted proteins | sample PopdelMetagenome_21_FD_205663 | JGI IMG/M metagenome (GOLD analysis project Ga0325405, IMG submission 205663) | Populus deltoides microbial communities from Bellville, Georgia, United States - Xylem-Control-R2 | ecosystem: Host-associated > Plants > Phyllosphere > Stem > Wood/Secondary xylem...
AAAAAATATTTTGAAAAATAACAATTTCGTAATAATATAATAACTAGCATATTGGCCTGCGCTCCGCAACGAGTCAATAACAATTTGTTTTTTCAATTGTAAAAATGTTTAAGGTGGGTTAAATGCACAAAAATATAATTGCATTATCACTATCTTCAAATAAAGTATTTTCAATAGTAGCACCATGAAAAGGGTATAGCAGAGCAACACCCAATACACCAACAACTAATTTCTTACCCTTTATTTTTTTTTCCTTTTAAGATATTTTCAATTTGATTTTTTCCTCTTTAGTTTTTTTTCTTTTGTATTATTGGGTTTTTTTTTCATATTGTAAAGATGAAATAAATTGATGTGATTTTTTTTATATTGTACAAAAGTTGGGTAATGATAATTGTTTTTCATTTCAAGTTGGGTTGAATTTCCTTATTAAAGCATGTTTGTTTTTGCATTTCAAAAATGCTTTAAAAAAATTATTTTTTAAATTTTTTTCTTTACTTCAAATTAATATTTTTTGTATTATTTTGATGTGATGAAATAAAAATTCAAATTTAAAAATAAAAAAATATTATCGCAATATATTTATTTTTAAAATTTTTAAAAATAACCTTTATGTAATAATATAATAACTACCGTATTGGCCCGCACTTTGCAGCGGGACAATAACAATTGTTTTTTTCAAATATAAAAATATTTGAGTTAGTTAAATGCACAAAATATATTTGCACTATTAGCATCTTCAAATAAAGTATTTTCAATAGTAACACCATGAAAAAAGTATAGCAGAGCAGCACCCAATACTCTAGTAACTAATTTATTTCCCTTTATTTTTTTTTCCTTTTAAGATATTTCTAATTTGATTTTTTTCCTCTTTAATTTTTTTTTCTTTTCTCTTATTGAGTTTTTTTTTCATACTGTAAAGAGAAAATAAATTATTGTGACTTTTTTATATTATACAAAAGTTGGGTGATAATAATTGTTTTTCATTTCAGGTTGGGTTGAATTTTCTTATTAAAGCACGTTTGTTTTTGCATTTAAAAAATGATTTTAAAAAATATTTTTTTACTTCAAATTAATATTTTCTTGATGTTTTTGTATTTATTTTGATATGATGATATAAAAAATCAAATTTAAAAAATTAAAAATATTATCTCAATATATTTGTTTTTAAAATTATTTTTTAAAAATAACCATTACGTAATAATATAATAATTATTATATTGGCCCGCGCTCCACAATGGGTCAATAACAAAAAAAAATTGAAATGTAAAAATGCTTGAGTTGGATTAAGTACACGGAATGTATTTGTACCATCACCATTTTCAAATAAAGTATTTTTAACAATAGCACCATGAAAAGGGCATAGCAGAGCAATGCCCAATACATTGACAACTAATTTCTTTACCTTTAATTTTTTTTTTCCTTTTAAGATATTTTCAATTTTATTTTTTTCTTTTCTCTCATTTAATTTTTTTCCATTGTGTAAAGAGAAAATAAATTGATGTGACTTTTTTTATATTGTACAAAAGTTGGATAATGATATTTTCTCATTTGAGGTTGGGTTGAATTTTCTTATTAAAACATGTTGTTTTTGCTTTTCAAAAAATTTAAATTTTTATTTTATTTTTTTCTTCACTTCACATAAATATTTTTTTATGTTTTTGTATTATTTTGATACGACAACAAACCCAAAGAGCTAGACTGCTCAAACCCAAGGCTATTAGATCTAACTCAGTCGCTAGACCAAAAACACTCATAGTCACGCTTTATATTTTTTTTATCTTTAAAATAAAAAATTTTATCGACCCGTTACGAAGTACGGATAAAAATATATGTGTTATATAACAATCTCAATCCAATAACTAATTAAGCTATTAGATGAGGTTCCCAGCTATAATTTATATTATTCTTGAACACATCCCCTCAAGTGAAAGTCCTTTGAACTTGAAATTTGCACATACGCATATTACCTTGTGCTTAATTTTTATCAAATAATTAGAAATTGTGAGATTTGAACTTGTGATCGCTTGGTTATCAAGGTTCTGATACAATATCAATGAACTATCTCGATCTAATAATTTAAATTTTTATATAAAATTTTTAGATATATATAATTTATATTATTCTACTAATATGGTAGTATAGATTAGTCGACAATATAATTATTGGATATGTTTCTTTGGTAAGGATCAAACAACCAGTTCCTGAGGTGATTCATACCTATCCTAACTCGACTCCCCACTGGTCAGAAGAATTGATTCCCCATATGAAGCCTTGGACGGCAACTGCGTGTTCATAGATTGCCAGCAACTGAAAAGGACAGAATTCTCATCATTATGCCACGGGTAGTTTATTCAGACAATATAGCAATGAAAGAATAGCCACGTGCCCCAGTTGTGCAAAAGGGCAACGGAAATCGAGAACGTGGAGGGCAACATGCAGAGCAAGGGGCACCAGGTTAAAGCAAGTGTAAGCACTGGAAGAGTGGGCAAACCGTAAAATTAGGAGATTTCTTTCTTGTTTTTTTCATATTTTTTCATAGAAGTGCGGGGCAATATACAACGATATGTGTAAAATCCTGAAGAAACATAGGAAGCCAATACAATTCAATAGTTATATGAGCCATGCTTTTGTATTCATCTTTTGTGCTGGAGTGAGCTGCTTTTTATTACTTATTACTCGGGTCAAGAAACACACCACAACTAGTAGTATTTTATCATCAAGATTGTCCGGAGTCACAGCAGGTATTCAGTGTGATTTTCCCTAGAGCATAAATGAAAAAAAAAAAAATAGATGAACATAAATACTTTAAAAATTAATATATATAAAATAATTAAAAAATAATAACTTAAAAAAAAGTTAAATAAGCACACACAAAAAACAGGCTTGTGATAAATAATCGTTTTTTTAAGCTGATAGGGTGGGTGACATGTTATCTGCCCTAATTATTTTGAATAAATAAATAAATAAAACAACCATTGCATCTTCTAGAATTCCTCGTATTTCAGCCACTAAAGCGGTTGGAAAATCAGGGTTCTTGGTTTGTACTCTACCCAAATCTAATTGAGTCTAAAAATTTTATATCCATTCAAATCAGTTTAGGTCGACATCCATCCAGTTCGGGTAAAACCACAGTTTTAAAACTCGGACCAGCCTGGCGGGTCGACCCGAGCTTGGGACCGGTCCGGGTAAAGGTAAAAACCTGCTTGGGAGTTGACCCGGTTAAACCCGGTCGACCCGGGACCCGATCCACCGGTCAAACCCGGTCTTTTTTTTTATATATTAGCAAACATTAAACGACGTCGTTTTGACCTTTTTAAAAGGCCAAAACGTTGAAGAAAAACGAAGCAAATTTAGAGACAGATCAAAATCTAATTAACGAAAGACGAAATCAATTTTAATTAACGAAACAAAAGCTGAGGAGCAGAGGAGCAAAAGACATCTTGACTCTTGATCATTGTTGTTTCTCTGCGAAAAAGGTTTGAATCTCCTTCTTTCACTCTCTCTTTTCTTTATTCTTAGCCCTTTTTTGAATTCCTGGCATTGATGTGTGGAGATTTCTGTGCTATAAAATCGACCGTTGAAGTTAGAAATTTAAAGGAGATTAAAGGAGACTCAAAGAGACAGTTTTTTAAGAAGGAGCGTGGAGACTGATGAACTGACTCAAATGGATGGGGCCCTATCTTCGTCTTTGTTTATTTCTACAAATGTTTGTTTTCTTTTGCTCAAATGAGATTGTTTTGACTATCTGTGTTGATGCATACATGGTTTTGCTTTTCTTGTTAACAAATGATGTTGTCTGGCAAAATTTATCCTTTTTTTTATTTTGTTAGTGAAAGATTTGATCTTTTGGGGTAAAGAAGAAGAAATTTGTTGTTGTTTGAACTGATATGTTATCTTCAAAATTGAAGAGAAGAAGATGGATAATTTCGATTTGTTTGCTAATTGAGGGGGTTTTGTCAAGCTATTTTTTTTTGGGTTGACCCGGGTCAACCCATCTAACCCATGACACGATCACAAGACCAAGTCGATCACCGAGTTGGGTTTCAAAACTATTGGTAAAACTATCATCCTTATTGTTTTTTTATTTGATTTGTTTTAAATTATTTTATTATTGTTGAAAGATTTTGTTTAAAAAAATCAATAATGACAAACACTTAGTAATCAAACATCAAACGTATTTTAACTAACTATTTGAATCGTGCTCTACCATTGGTCAAATATTTTATTTATCAATAAAAAATTAACCATGTAGACTTCTTCGATGCATTTTTTTACATAAAAAAATAAAAAAAATAAATCAAAACATTTCTACACACGTCTAATTAAATAAATCGAGAGTCATTTGTGTAAATAAATGGAGGAAAAAAAGTCATTAATAATGACTAAAAATAAATATGGAAAAATTATTGTGTTTAATTAGTTTGTTAAATGTAATATGTTTTATTAAATCAAATAATAATAGAAACCAACACTCACGTAAAATTGATTGAATAAGATAAAAGGAAAACAAATATTATGCATATTTGCACATATTAGAAATACTATCCAAAAATAAATATTTTTTATTTTTAAAAATAAAGTTCATATATATAAAATGAAAAAAATATAGATGAATCATAATAACCTCTTCAAAAATTAAATACATATAAAATAATTAAAAAATAATCGCATTTAAAAAAAAGAGGTAAATAAGCACACATAAAGAAATTACAAAGAAGGGGTGTTAATTGAAATATAAATTAAAAAACCATTTTTGAAAAAGGTATTGATTTAAAACAAAAAATATTAAAACTAAAAAAAAAGAAGATTGGGTGTTATTAGGCCTGGTAAGCCAAGCCAGATGCCTAATGGGGACGTTATTTTTTTAAGCTAATGGGGTGAACGACATATTATTTGCCCTAATTTTCTTGAATAAATAAATAAAACAAACGACTCATCTTATGGAATCAAGGTTGTCAAAAACGCTTTTTTGACATGACACGGAACATACAATATAAACTCGACTCGTAAATTTGAATCGTAAAATCGGAAGTAAAATTTTTTAACTAAACGGAACATACAATATAAACTCGACTCGTAAACTCAAATCGTAAAATCGGAAGTAAAATTTTTTAACTAAAAATCATAAAATCCCAAATAAAATATTTTAACTGAAATCATAAAATCGCAAAATAAACATCAAAACATCTTAAAATAACTGGACAAGAATACAATATGTAATTGCATATGCAAGCCCGACAAATAGTATTAATGCCTAACACATAGAATAGAAGTTGCCAATTATTGACTTTGTTCTAGCCATAAAAGACAAGAACATGAACTTACCAATTCCAGATTCAACCTGTATTCAACAAGGTAAAAATTGTACAAGCCAAAGTCTCAGCAAAGACAAAGAAGCCAGACAAAGACGTCAGGCAAGGCTCTTAGCATCAATTGCCCTGCTGCCACCAAATACAATGCCAATTTCCAAAGGAATTGAAATGTTTGTTTCCCAGTAATTAAACTACAGAAGTATGGCAGGTGACAACATGTAATCTAATGATTTACAATTCATAAAAGGCAACAGAAGCACTGCAAAAGGCATTCCAATCCAAGACTGACCTATCCAGTAATACACATTGAGAATTAAATGCAAAATATAAAAAACCTTAACACATTGAAAACCAGCAATCTTAGTTACAAGAAATTACAACACACAAAAACAACAAGCAAGAAATTAAACAGAGCCATCTCGTATAAGAAATTTGACATGAATTGCCACACACACACACTCTTTTCTTTCATTCACATTTGAAATTTTTCATGCTTTTCAACAGATACATGCATTTCATCAACACGTCTTGGACTCTCAAATTTCAACGAGAATATAATATTTCAAGGCCCTACTAGCTAGTAAAATAATGAACTTGACTGGATAAAAACATAAACAGGAAAAAAGCTAGTGGTGGAAAAAGAAAACCAGATCCATGGAAGTGCCTTGGCAATGAACTTACGAGGAGTTTCCACGTTCATACAATAATGCAGCAGGCTTTTCTTGTGTCCCAGTACTGAAAATAAAGTAAGGCAGTCCAAGAGTGCAATCCTGGCTGGAATGCTTCGTTGTCTATACAAAATTGCAGAATCTGCAACACCAAAGCAAGCAAGATCAAACACAGATTCAGAGCAGTGCAACACAACTCCCCCTCCGAAAAAATACCTAGCACTCCAGCAGCAAACCAAGTAATAGTAGAATAACAAGAAGATAAACACAGATTCACAGAATACCTAGATAATTTTTGTCTATAATCACCACCATTAGACAGATAAAACAAAGCTTGGGATTGGGAATCAATTCTTACCTTCGTCTCGCCAAGAACGCTTCGGATCGGGGGAATGTGATTTTTTAAATTGCTGGGGGAAGGGGAAAGGGAAAAGGAGTCGGGGAGACTGGGAGAGTGGGAGACGGGGACTTGGAATTTGGAAAGAGAGTGGTCACTACCTCACTAGTGCTGCGGTGCAGTGATGCCGAGTCATAGGAGCATTTGCAATTTTGCATTTCTAATTATCTACAACTTTGGTTACTTTGCATTTGTCATTTGGTGAAACCGTGAAATGGTAGTGAAAGTGAAAGTTCTGATTAACTCGATAAAACATTACGTTTTTTACGAGTCAACCAGTTTTTATGCGAGTTTGACCGAGTCAACCCGATTTTACTGGTTTTCGAGTTTTAACCCCAATTCTACACTTTTTTTGTATTTTAACTCGTAAAATCGGATGTTTTTACGAGTTAAAACGCATTTTTAACAACCATGTATGGAATTCTCCAGATTTCAACCGCTAAGGTTGCTGGAAAATCAGGGTTGGTTTTCTGGCCTGTAAGCTCTTTTTTAATTTATTTTTAACCCAAAACACCTGGAATAGACCATAAACTCCTTGATCAACCTATGAATAGGCATACAAAACAACATAAAAACCCTAAACTAAAAATAGTCCTGAGCTTAGGTCTAGTTTTTAGGCAATTTTAAGGTTTAAAAATACCTAAATAGAGGCCCTGTGACCAAATGAAACCCATTCGTACCAAGATAGATAATATTAGTGGTTGGAATCATTATCAACGACGATTTTCTCTCTTTAACATCTAAATCTGACTAGTCCCTCTCTCTCATTTCTCTAACTAGGGACTATGATATAAGGGAAATGAAGTTTTGGATTAAAATTGTATCGAAACCTTTAAAGAGACCTAAATTATATTATTTGTAAAGATGAAGGACCAAAGAGTATTTTTTATGCAAAATCTAAATACACCACCCATTTGCGGGTGCCTTTTCCATAGAGGTCCTTCTTCTTTCAACATTGTCTTTTCCTAATAAATTATGAGCAATTGAAATTTAATTTAGAATCAAATCACAAAAAATAAAAGTTAAATGATTACATTAAGAAGAGTAAAATGCACAATATATCCACGATAATACGTGAATGTGTGAATAGTACAACAAAGTGTTTTTATCTACAGGGAAAACACGACACACTTTAGAGTTTTCTATAATCTTTTAGTGCTGGTTGTTCTATTTTTTTCTCGTAGTTTTGAATCCCTTTTGGTTTGATTAGATATTTGATCCACGCTTCGTCATGGGTTATATACTTTTTTTCCAATAAAACAAATGAATACACAAGTTTTTCCAACGTATTTTTTGATAAAAAAATTCTCAATCATCAATAAATTTGCTTATATGTGCATCTATTAATTAAATCGATATTTAATATAGAGATAACTAAAATTAAGATATTTGACTTTGCAACACGAGTTATGTAACCAGTCGTGTTTAACAACTTTATTTCCCATATTTAATGTTTTATTCAATTATACAATTATTCGTGCCAGTAAAATGTAAATAAAAAAAAATCATTAACGAAAGCGAATTAAATAAAACTATGAAGCTCAACTATAAAACAATCCAATGTTGAATTACAAAATAAAAAAAAATAAAAACTTGTAATAAATGCTTTTCAATATTTCATAATCACAAGACCAAATATTTCGTATTTGATAAACCAGTTAAGCCAGTTTATGCACTCTTCTCGTGATATATAATAAATGGTTGTGAAGTGTGTCTTACGCTATCTAAAAGGCACTGTCGAGTTTGGCTTTTTTTTATGCTCTAAGAGAAATCACACTGAATGCTTGTTGTGACTCCGACTGGGCAGACAATCTTGATGACAGGCGCAATATTACTAGTTATGGTGTGTTTCTTGACCCTAATCTTATTTTCTGGAGTAGTAAAAAGTCTTGAGTTGTCTCTCACTCTAGCACAAAAAAATGAACACAAAAGCATGCCCATACAACTGCTGAATTGTATTGGCTTCGTATGCTTCTTCAGGATTTACACATCACGTTGTCTATTGCCCCGCACTTATGGTGCGACAACATTAGCGCCATTGCATTAACTTTTAATCCTGTCTTTCATTCATGCACAAAACACATTAAAATTGACTATCATTTAATCAAGAGAAGGTGGTTAATCATGATATCTAAGTCAAGTATATTTCAACGCAAGACCAGATTGCAAATAATTTGGTCTTTTAATTGTAATCTTGGAGGTAATTTGGTCTTTTAATTAACATTAATTGAAAAAACTATTTTATTTTATTTTTCAATTTTATCCTTTGATTTTTTTTCTGTATAGGGTTATTATAGTCTCGAACAAACGTCTATTTTAGGATTGATATTTGAAATTATCAGCATCTATTTTTTATCATATTATTAAGTAAAAATTATTTTCGAAAAAAATGTTATTAGACCTGGTTGAGTCCATAAACCGAGTCGAGGGGTAACTAGGGTCATTCAATATATTGTTGTCTCGATACTTAAAAAAAAGTTTCCATGTTGATTTTTTTTTATAAGTTAAGTCATGTTTTTATCGGATTAGTTTTTATGCAGTTTAATTAGAAACTCTCACGAAGCTAGGAGTCATGTAAAGAAGTTTCAAAATTTATCTATTTGTTTGGGTTTAAAAACATCACCAAAAAATCTCCACACTCTTAGGTTGTGTTTGTTTTCCAACTGCTTTTACGTTTGAGGTGCAACAAACGCAACAAGATATTTAATAACAAACCAAACTGTATTTTGTATCATATTAGCCACTAATCATATAGCTTCTATGCATGTGATATCATATACTTTGCAAGTAATTGAATCCATCGTGTATATGACTATATCCACTTGTCATAATGGCAGCTCTTCTTTTGAATTCTGATGGTTTTATTGTTGCACGTGTGTGTGTATATATTTTAGGAGTATAAAATAAATAATCTCCAGGAGGATTGTCATGTTGGTAACAGGAAGTAACAAACATGACTAATATTAAGTGAGTACATTATGTTTTTTTAAAATATTTTTTAATTAAAAATATAAAAAATAATATTTTTTAGTTTTTTAATTATTAATAACAATATATTAATTTAATGTTTTTTCCAGTAAAAAATAATGTAAAATAAATTTTAAAAAACATTTGTAACGCCAAAAACAAACGCTCAACAAACCTTTCAATTTATAAACATATTAAACATCTTTTACATTTCTTGAAATTTTGTTTTATAATAATCACTTGTCTAATGATTCACTTGCATTTTTTTAACCTGGTCATCACGGCAAATATTAAGCCCAAATCTGCAAGACTCCATGGACCAGAGCACCAGCCTATTAAAACCCGAACGACCAAAAATATGGGCTCGTTTCAATGGCCCATAAGACCCGTCCATAGGCCCATATGACCATTTACAACAAGAAGAAGATCTACAAAACCACAGCCCTGATATCAATTCCAGGCACCACTCGCAACTAGACTACCACCTAAACCAATTGGCCCATTTACAACAAGAAGAAGATCTGGAAGAGCAGAGCAGTCGGAGTCAAAATCCCAGAGGTGCTTCGAGAATGCGCCCCAAAATCGTGGCGGGAACATTTAGCGCCATCAATTGGAAATTCCCGCCATCGGCGAGCCTCTCTCTACTTAATCACCAAATCCCTGCCCCCTTCCGTATTCTCAACTCCCGTTTTTGTTACCGTAGAAACTCTCAAGTCCTCAAAATGCCTCAAGCAGATCTACAAAACCACAGCCCTGATATCAAAGAGCCTTCTCCTAAAGTCCCCAAGCTCCAACATGATAACATCCCGTCATATCTCCTAAGAGTGAAAAAACTCTCTGAAAATGCTGTTTTGCCCTCTAGAGCCTCTCCCCTTTCCGCTGGCTATGATCTCTCCAGGTATATAGCAAAACCCTCTTCCAGTCCTTTCATTTTTCACAAGGTCAGCGCAGGATTATTAGCAAATTTATGGTTTTTTTTTTTAAAAAATGTTTTGCAGTGCCTCAAAGGCAAAGGTACCAGCTAGAGGAAAGGCCCTTATCCCTACAGATTTGAGCATTGCAATACCTGAAGGAACTTATGCTCGCATTGGTAAATCTCACCCTGTATTTTTTTAATGTTATATATGTTTGTTTTACATACGGTTTGATTTTGTTTCTGGATCTGGGTTTTGTTGATTTAGCACCCAGATCGGGACTGACATGGAAGCACTCAATTGACGTGGGTGCTGGTGTCATAGACGCAGACTACAGAGGCCCAGTTGGGGTTGTCTTGTTTAATCATTCTGATGCTGATTTTGAGGTCAAGGTTGGCGATAGAATTGCGCAGTTAATCATCGAGAAGATCGCGACTCCTAATGTTATGGAAGTCGAGGATCTGGATGCAACTTTGAGAGGTGCTGGAGGGTTTGGATCCACTGGCGTGTGAGCTTCCCGTGCCTCATTAGACTTTTCTCGAAAACTTGCGTTTCTTTGTGGGTAAATTTAGTGAACAGATTGTCGGCTTAGTGGTTAATGTTTTAGGTTTGGTGACGAACCTTGGTTTGCAATGAAGACATGGCATTTTTATTCACCTTTTGCAACAAGGCTGTGTAGATTTATCTTGCTCCATAACCTCTAAAATTACTCAGCTGTGAGAAATTTAACTGGCTAATTTCACAAATACATGGAGAATTGGTGTTCCTGGCATGAAATGCTGTATGGACATTTCTTCGTAACCTCATATATATAATATCCCATAATTTACTAAAAAAAGATAATGCCTTCTACACTTGAAGTGGGGATAAGAACAGCACAAACCATAAAGCGCCATCACCCTAAAAGACTTACTATTCAGTTGCTTCCACTGCCACTGGGGTAAGTGCAAGCATTATAACCTGTAGAACAGAAGAATAAAGGAACGTTACAGAGACTGTAGTTTATGCGTAAATGCAGTAAAATGCAGAGGGATTAGCAAGACCAGCAAGTAAAAGTATTCTGAGGGAACTTACTGGGGTTGTTGGACGAGAGAGTGGCTGATTGTGAGAAATCACAGTTCAAAGGATTTTTATCAGAAGTTTGATAGAAGAGATTCATGGCATAAGCAGCATGTGATGCTAGTGTGTTTGGTTCAAAGCAAGCCCCGCCTGGTTCGATCGGACTACAGTCAATCCCTCGTCCACAAGCATAATCCAGATTATCCTGCAATTGGGCATCTGATACACCTGACTTAGGCACACACCATGTTGCTTTCTTCGACGTTGGAGATGGGTTCGTTGGAGTTTTTGGTGTAGCCGGAGTCTTAAAGCACAACAGCTCAAGTTAATAAAACTCCATAAACTACTATTACAGTATTACTACTGAGATGAACAGAGATATTATATACAGAACATGCTGAATATGGCAACAGTGCACCCTCCCTCATTCCATTGGATTAAGGAAAGAATGCATCATGAAAACTGTAAATTAGCTGATCCACATGCATGAACTAGCTCATAAACCTTGAAAGGGAACTGCTCATTCTTTTTAACAAACAAAATAGTAGAATCTATAAAAGCGTGGAGTTGAATTATAATATTATTGAAATATAATAAAATTTGGCTCTTAATTACCTGGCTGCTTTTAGAGAGCCCAACATCATAAGCCATGGTGAGATCAGGCTTGAAGAGTCCAAATGATCGCTCAGAACCAGGTCCAGGTTTCAAGTCTTCATCATATAGAGCAAAAAGGTATGTATCCACTGATTTTCCTGGCATGAGAGGGGTGCCCACCATGGATCGAAGGTGTGCAATCAAATTGCCATTATAAGCCTTGGCATTCTCAATACTTGGCCCTATTTCGTTGTCATCTCCTTTGTATGGCCATCCAGTCTCAGCCACCACAATCTCTACATTCTTAAATCCAATAGAATTCAGTGCAGAAAAAACTGCATCAACCTGCAATTCAAAAACAACCACTGCTTCAAGCAACAATTTTTTTTTTTTTAAAGACAGTAGTTGAGTTGCAATTTGATTTGCTCCATCTCACCTGAGCATCAAACATGTTCATGTACTTAATCTTAGTGTTTCCGTCCACCCGTCCCGCATTCTGCTGGAAAAGGCAAAAAGCAAGAGTCTCGGGCCTTGTATCGCTTCTGTAAGCAAAGTAAGGGTAGGGATTGATGGCAAAAGGCGAAGCAGTCGCATTGTTAAACCCCAACAAGCCCTTCATCAAATCCTCATAGCTTGGATCAAAACTTCCAGAAGAAGGCGGCTCCGACTGCTTAAGCACTCCCATCGAGTGAACAGTAGAGACCTTAATTTCCCCCCCGAGCGACACATCATTCAGAGCATTCTGTACATTTTGCATGGCTGGTAAGAGCTTGTTCATGAGATTCTGGTCACCGGAAGTCATCACCTCGTTTCCAACATTGATGAGGATGATTTTGGAAGCTGGATAGAAGGGGAGCACGTTCGTGTTGATCCAGTTCTTGGCAAAACTGGGATCAGAGGCTAGTGCTGGAATGTCACCATTTGCAGTGCCGATAACAATTCCAATTCCGGTGTTGGCTAAGGCTTTGATTATGGCCGGGTCCGATCCATATAATCGAACCTTTTGGATTGAAGTGGATTGGAGAAGCTTTGCGGTGGCTGATGGTGGTGGAAGGTTGTCAGCAACTTGGCCGTAGTTTACACCGATAAATGATTGCGAGTCTAGCAGCAAGATATTTAAAAGCAGGTGATCGAATCAAACAGTTAATTAATATATAATATTTCAAGCTTACTAAAAATAGAAAGAGACGTAATTTAAACTCACTTGCAATATTTACAGTCAGTGAGAAGGAAACGAGGAGGAGGAAAGCAACAGCAGAAGGAAGCACCGCCATGGCTGAGGAGGAGCTTATGTCTCTCTGTTTTGCATATTTTGAAGAAAGTGGAGCGGTGGGCGATAAATATAGAAGAAGAATATGCTAAAGTCGATGGTAGAACCGTAAAGACAACTCTCGGTGTGAAGCTGAAACTTCGTATGTTTTTCACTTGGGGCGGTGGGGCTGCTTAGTTACTTAGCTTCGCTCAGTGTTATTTATTTTAATTGCATGATATTCCAACAGTATATTTGTAATTACTATTTTTTAAAATATATTAAAATAATATTTTTTTTATTTTTAAAAATCATTTTAATTTATTAATAATTATCAAAATAATCTAAAATTAAAATTCAACCGCACTCCTAAACACATCCTAAATTTACACCATAATGCACTCTAAATCCATCAATAATTTAAAAACTAACTACAAGTAACATATTGTTTATAAGATATTATTTGATTAGGTTAAACAATATTATCTTTGATAAATTAAATATAGTTTTTTTAGCTCGACTTCCAAATTCATTTATTTATTTATTTATTTATTGATATAATTACCATATGATAAATATGATAAATGAACATAAATTTTAATTAATCAAGGAAGAAAACTTTGTGATATTGGTGTAGATACCAGTACCCTTGTGAAAAAAAGATATGCCCATGTCTGCTAATCTCACCTTCCCGGAGGAAAACTTAGCTATTACGAAACAACGTGCCTCTTTTTTCACAAAGGAAAGCATATTTTCCCAGTGAAGAAAAGTAAAGCATATTCAAGTTAAAGAAGGTGGGTTTACTTTGGCAAATGCGTGTATAATTGGTGGCACAAGAATGCTTAGAATAATGCGTTGGTAAAGCAATGCTTTGAAAAACCATCCAACATGATTGCTCGTGTAGTAATTCTAATAAAAAAATATTAAGCTTTTTAAAAACACAGTTTGCAGGAAACGGCTTCTTAATCTGACGCTTCCTGGAAGCTTCATTTCTTGCTCACCAAGTTGGCGAGGCCGATTGTTTTCCTGGGCTCTTGACTCTTGAGCCCGTTCATGTACCCAAGAAAAGAAAAAAAATGAAAAAACTATATGCTACCATTAAAAACACGAGGGAAACTTCAACAGTGATATTGAGGTAGTTCAACTCATCATAGATTTATTTTTTAAGAGTAATGAGTCGTCTCAGGAATATTGAAGAATTAAATGGTTGTTAATTTCAGGGGTTTGTGAAATTAATTGAGGTATACAGAAGTGAATACTGACACCAATATTAATAAAAAAGAAAAGAAAAGGAAACTTGAACTGGCGTGCTTTGCTTTTGTTCATATCTATCTACTTTCCAATTCATTAACTGATGAATTGATGTCATCTGCCAACAATTTTTAATGGATAACTAACAAGCTTACTCCGAGAACAGAATTCTGGCAGTAGAAATGTATTATTCACACACAATCCTGCATATAAGCATTACATTTGAACCAAAAAAATCAGTAGAAAATGCGTCCTCTCTCTTTTATAGAGAAATAATTATTCTTCAGTCCAATCAAAATACTGGCAGAAGGTCTCTGGTAACTTCATCGAGTAGGCCATTAAGCATGGACTTCTCAACATCCCTTACAACATCATCTTTTTCAAGAAATCCAAACATCTTGTCCCAACCGAAGTCCCACATGCAGTTCACATCTAAATCCCAGCTGTACACATCACATTCCACCATTTTCGGCAGGTAATCTTCAACAAGACACTCAGCATTACCATTTCTACCGTAGAATTTCAACTTCTCCAAGTCTTTGTGCAATTCCTTGATCAACTTGTCCAAAGATTTCACCTTAACACAAGTTGTAGATATTTCCATCAATGGCTGGACACTGAGCTCTTCCTTCTTTCCTTTCCTTTTCATTATCTCGTATCCGCAGTCTAATATGAGCTTGCTTTCTTCGTCGTGATACTCTTCACTACCAGTACGGAGAATGCCCAGAGGGATGTCGAGTTTGAACAGTGCCTCTACTGTGTTAAGGAATAGTTGACTTCTTATCAGGATCTGCTTCAGGTGGTTTTCACTTTCACTTAGTGGCTCTGGTGCCAACAATCTCGATGCTTTTTGCTTCTCCATTTTTGAGGGGTCAACAGTATCTTTGCTGTTTTGACGAGTTCCTGCATACATTTCCAACAACGAAGAATGAATGATATAATATAGTAGCAAACAAGGATTTACTGGTAGATTTTACATGGAAAACCTAATTCTAAGTGGTAGATTAACATGAGATAGGCTCTGGGGAATGATGCAAATGAGAAGAGCAGTACTCTGGGGAGTGAAACTGAAAGGCATAGTTGTACCTACCATTAAGTGAATCCAAAACAAAGTTGTGAGATTGCTGTTGATCCCTGCCCAATTTCTGACCTTGTTGCTCATTTGTCACCGTTGAGACTGTGCTTTGACACTGCATGAGACCGAAAAGAGCTCGTGTTAGCTCACTACCAAGCAGCAAGAATTGTCCCCTATTAAGAAGTGGCTTGTAGTTTGTGTGAGTATAAAGGGTATTCTGAGAATATTTTCTTAGATTGCAGTAACAAATGCGCTTACACTGTCAGTTTGAACTAGGATATTGGGTCCTCTCAGGATTTGGCTTTTGTCTTCCACAGGACTATAATAGTTGGATGCTTGTTCAACTTTACTATGCAGATCTTCCATCACATCCGATTGCTGGATGATTTCCATTGATTTGCTGGATTTAACAATGCGTGCCTCTGCTTCTCTAGACCTGATGGCTCTCACTGGTTCAACTTTGGATCCACCAAGTTTTTCGCGCCTTTTCCGTTTACCTTCTTGCGATGCAGAAGTCTGAAGTTTTTGCGGCCTTGCCAAGCTGTGTGGGGTTCCGCTTTTTCTTGTCACTAGTTCATCAATCCTTCGAGGAGTCTTAACCTTTGGTCCCTTGGTATTCATCACATTCTGTGTGGCTGGTGGATGAGCTTGCTTTTCTTGCATAGTTGGATTGCTGATTTTCTTCATCATATCATGTTTCAGATCGATTGGGGAGCAATGTTGATCCGAGTTCATGGTCTTTGAATCTTTCAAGCTAGCCTGGATATTATTAGAACTTATTCCGTAGACAAGATCTTCATGTTGCCTGCCAGTTGGAAACCCTTTGGATGGCACTCCATCAACTGATTCTTTAGAACTTCTACTGCTAGGAGTTGCCTGGTTTGTCTGTGAATGCCTTTTTTGGAAATTCACAATGTCGTTCATGGGGGCAGTCGTGTTCTTGGACATTACTTCAGTACTCGCCTTTTGAGTTCTATCTTGAATCTTCTGTCTAGCAATCTGCCACTCTCTCTCTCCAGCATGAAGTTTTATGTCTTCTTGTTCAAAGTTCTGGAATGTTTGAGGCTGTCGGAATCCAGTATCATTGGAGGACTTCGGTTGATCGTTGTAATTGTACCTGTTTTCATCTCTCTTTTCTGTTTCAAGAATACTTGCGTTGTGCTCTATTTGCCATTGCATTGCAAGTGCAGATCCCGCTCCATTTTGTGCCAGTGATGCCATCTGATGCAGCTCAGGCTTTCGGATTAATTCTCTTGTTTCACCTCGTTCTTTCCCTTTCTGCTCTCTGGTCTTAGTATTGTCCTGAACAGTTTTTCGCTTTCTTGTGCTTTGGCTCGTTTGGATGTTGTTGCTTTGGTGCCTATCCATTTTCACATTAGCTTTATTCGAGCCTCTCTCTGATTTCATCCCTTCCACCTCTTTCTTGGGTGGCTTTCCATCATGCATAGTCATTTCAAAGCTAGCATGGTGATTTGGCAGGTTCTTTTCTGCTTTCAAGGCATTTTTTGGGTCCTGGAGCATCTTAATTTGGTTGGGCTGCATCTGTTTTTGTTTTCTTACTGTGAACACTGAATTCTCAGCATCTTTTGTCCCGCGTTCTCGTGTAGTGCTTCCTTCTGCAGATTTATTTGTGACATTCCTTTCAGTTTTCTGCTTGGGACTTGACTCTTTCTTTGCGTGTTTTGAATCTGCATTTTCTGGAACCTCCTCCAGGCCCATTAGTTTGGCAATTACATTTGGAATTCTCACCTTTTCTGGTTTGGATTTTGATGAACTCGACTGGTTCTTCTGTTCAGATAATGCTGCTGAAGTCTTTGACGTGGAGCCATGGCTACATGATTTCTTGTGAGAAGCTGAATTTGAGGTGCGTAAAATGTGTTTATCATGGTTGAAATTTGTAGCTTCTGATGAATAAGTCAGAGCCATTAGCCTCTGCCTGAGATCAGTCCTTGCAACTTCCTGAATGTGATGAGAATTTCTTGAGGGCTTGTCGAAGGAGAACCTTGGCAGAGCAAGTTGTTTATGCTCATCTGTTCTGACGAAGTTGTCTTCGTCGTCGTCGTCATTCTCATCAAGCAACGTGATACGAGTTTTGCTCTGTGGGGTGATCATATATTCTGAAGCTTCTTGCAGGTTTACAAGCATCCTCAAAGACTCTTCCAAATCCATGGCCCCTTTGAGTAGTTCCTTGCCAATTTCTATTGAATATGATTCAAAGTTAAGGCCATTTGAACAAGCTCTCAGGATCTGATGCAACTTCTGTGCACCTTTTGATATTTCTTTGATGTGGATATGGGAGAGGGTAGGGAAATGGTTGCTTGAAGAGTCATGTCTATCAATACCACTTCTTTCCATCCTCCCCACTTCCACTGATCTTCTGCCAATTTGATGCAGGAAACCTAGCATTGAACTATTGCCAGACGAATCCATTCTTCTGAGTTTTCCACCATTCTCTAGGGCAAAAGCCAGTGCCATGGACAGATCTCCTATTTGCTTCGAGCTTCGACCTTTCCCATAAGGAACAATCTCTGTTGAAGCTTCTCCACGGGAGAGTGTTCTATTGCTTCCACTAGTTTTATTGTGCGCGCTTCCACTCCTAATGCCATTCTGTGGTCATGGAGTAGTTTGAGTAAATTGGAAATCCATAATAACTACGACTGTCATGAGATTGAGCCATGATACTCACACTTTTATGGGTCTTCATTTCCATGGATCCTCTGTGAGTTTGCTTGGAATTGGCATATACATCTGCACAAGCACATGATGCAGAGAAAACAACAATCACTCTTCAAACTATCCAAGCACCTAATCCTACTACAACGCATATACTGTCCTTTGATCATGAAAATAGGCAGGAATTTTGTATACTACAAGACTGGATGCCACTGCCTAGTTTTAGATGATCATTTCTAATTCACAAGTTAAATAATTTTAGTACTGAAAATAGAAGCACCCAACATTCTGAATTGTTTAGACCACAATTTTTCACTTGTTTAAGCCTTCTAAATGTTCAATTTGCACATTAAACAAAACTAGTGGACAGTGAAATTTGATGGAATGCTAACCTGGAGCAGCTGATTTCGAACCTTTTGAGCTCTGAGACACAGCCATTCGTTCCTTCCTCAACCGGAGATCGTCTAACAGCTTCTGTGCAAATTCTGACCTCTTAGCCATACTGTTCCTCTATGCTGGAACCAAGTTCCAGTGCCCTCAAAGGCTCAAAAACTCTTCAGATAGAGAAGTGGAAGAGTCTCTTTACATTGTTGTGAAGATTTTCTTACACAGAAGAGGATGTTCCCTTGTTTCTTTTCTAGTTGAGAGGCCTCTTTCGGAGGTGGGTGAGGTGGGAAGTCCAGTGGAAAGCAATGGAATGGAGTTTTGAATTTTTAACCTGAAAGTTTGACATGAACGTTAGCTCTCTCCCCCCATCTCTCTCAAACTTTGATTCTAATCCAAGCAATGGCAGAGGTTTCAAAGGGCTTCTCTTTCGAGCATTCACTGTGTGTTCTTTTTTTCATTAATTTTTTTCCATTTTTGATATGCTTGCTACTTGGAAAAATGCAGTAATTATATTTCGATTTGTTCATATAGTTCAGGATGATTCGTTCCCGTCTATTGAAGGGACAATGGGGTGTGTTTGTATATTTTGAGAGAGAAGCTACTGTGTACCCTTTTGTCAATGTGCTTTGCGTTAAAGCAAGAGATGACGTGTCTAAAAGTGGTACAGGAGCATGGCCATAGCACATGACATGGATATCACATTCATGAAGACGAAATCGGCATCTTCCATTTTAGAGTGCGATGAGTGACTTGGAATATATGCTTGTCAGGAATCATGCAAGGCATGGGCTGTATATCTCTCTGCAAATTGCTTCTTCCTGGAGCAACATGTGATCGTGGAGCCATGGAAATACAAACTTTATGGATTTGAGCACAGTCGCATCCACCCTTGTAAGGAGTTGGTGCGGAGGGAGTATCATAGAGATCAGATCAAACATTCACAGGGATTACACGACAGCCCGATGTGGTAAATCCGTCATCCTCCAGCTCAAGCGTTACTTGGGCGATTGTAGCAATTACGTTCGCAAATGAAACTCTTCTATGTAATAAATATACTAGAATTGATGGGCCTCTTGTTTTTCTATTCACCGATATAGTGTGGTGATTTTCCCCCCCTTCATATAAAAATTTACTTGCATTTAAATTATAGATATTTTTATCTTTTTATGGATATTATGGATTTGTTTTAAGATATTTTAGTCAATTCAATATATTAAAATAATCAGAATACCTTAAAAATTAAATGGTTTTGGGCAGGGGTATTCTAGTATTTTTTTTATATATACGATAGAATTACACATGTACCCTTGGATCCAATAAATTTAATTCATTGGGTCAGGTTATTATTTTCTTTTAGCCATAATTTTTTTTTTGTTAATTGTTAGTTTGGTCAATAATAGTTACATAATTGATTATTAAAATAATATTTTTAACTTGGAAAAGTTATTGGAGTGTGCAGTGTTGGAGCCACCTGCACACTTTAGACGACGCGTGCGATAACTCTAAGTACTAAATAATGAGCTTCCTCTATTTTATGTTATTCCTCACCGTCTTTTTTTTTCATATAGAGTGGCACGTGGTGTCTAGAAGTTGCTGGTTTATTGTTGGTGACCATTCCCCCCTTTCATTTCTCTCTCCTAACCTGTGGTCTTCATTGCTATTGATATTTCAGATTCGATCCTTGTAGTTTTGATTTATGTATTTTTCTCATTTTCTTTTTTGTTAAAGTTTTGTTATTTTTCAATTTTCTACTTTTAATTTCTTATTTTTGTCCTTTGCTCTTTTGTTAAAAATTTTATGGCTTTCAATTTTATCCTTTATAGTTTTTATTTTTTCAATGATAATAATTATTCTAATTTGGTCTCTCTTCTTTTGATTTTTCTTAGTTCCTTTGTTAAAGTTTTTATAGTTTTCAATTATATTCTTCAAATCAAGTTCATGGCTTTTATTTTTTCAATAATATTAATAATAATAATAATAGTAATAATAGTGATGGTAATATTAATAACAATGATGATGATGATGATAAAAAATAATAATAGTAATGTTAGTTGTAGTAGTAGTAATAATAAATAAATAAATAAAAATGATGAAGATAATAATATTATTGATAATAATAATACAAATAGTAATGAAAATACTAATATTATTGATGGTGGTGATGGTGATGATGATATATTATTACCAATAGTAGCAAAGATGATGATGATGATGATGATAATAACAAACTAAATTATTGATGATAATATAATAATAGTATTTGTAGTGGTGATGGTGGTGACTACTAATAGCGATAATAATAGTGAGAGTAATGATGATGATGATGATTGTCGTAATAGTAGTGGTAATAATAGTTTATTATAATGATAGCAGTTATGATGATAGTGATAATTGTAATGACAAGTACATATTACTAGAATGCACAATTTTATATTTTTTCAAACTCGTAAAATTGGTCCAATTTTACTGAGTTTGAACGAGTTTCACCAATTTTACTAGTTTCCGAGTTTTAATTCGATTTGACACGTTAGATACATATTGACTCGTAAAATCGTAAGATTTTAAGAGTCAACTCGATTTTTTAGCAACATTGATGACAACAGTAATAATAATAAAAATGATAATTATGATATTAGTAGTAATAGTAGTAGCAACCAATGTTGTTGAAAAAACGAGTTGACTCTTAAAATATTATGATTTTACAAGTCAACATGTATCTAACTTGTTAAATCGGATTAAAACTCGAAAACTAGTAAAATCGGTCAAACTCGCTCAAACTTGGTAAAATCGATAAAATCAGATCAATTTTACGAGTTTGAAACAAATATAAAATTGTGCATTCTGGCAATCTGTAGTACAAATTCTGTACCTTAACATTTTCATTGTTTTAAATTTATATTTTGCAAAATTTGTGCAATTTGATAATTAAGGGCTTGATTTTGACTATAATTATTATAAATTTTTTAACGATACAAGTTATTTGTAGATTTCATTTCTGTAAAATTAAAATACCTCATTCTTCACAATTTCTTATATAAACTATTAACATATCAATTGATATATTACTCTGTTTTAGCTGGCAAATATATAGAATAAAAGTTGTAAATTGACATGTTTGACCATTGAAGTAATTAATGTTAAATGGTCTATTAAAATTTGAACGAACTCATTTATTGTAAATGACAAAGTAAGCGGGTTGATTTGTCCAAGAAGTAGAGGAATCAATGTGAATAAAATAAAGGTGTTTGAACTTTTCTATTGTTATTTTATTTTTATTTTAATTGTGTTATATTGTTAATTACTACTTGATTGAAATTGTTAATATATAATTAATTAAAATATTTTACTTATGATTTTACTATTTAAGTTTATATTGTATATGTCGTGTCGTGTCAAAAAAATATTTTTAACAACCTTAGCACCACCACCACCAACAACAACAACAACAACAACAATAACAATGATAATGAAAATGAAAATAATAATAGCAACAACAACAATAATAATAATAGTGATGATAATAGTAATAATACTAATAGAACTGCTACTATTATTAATAATAATGATAATGCTGCAGCGGCAACAAAATAATAATAATAATATTTAATAATATTATAATAATTAACATTATTATTATTATTATTATTATTATTATTATTATTATTATTAGCGATGGTGGTAATAGTAATAACAATAATAATGATTTTAATAATGATATAAATAATAATAGTGTTAATAATGGTAATGGTAACGATATTATTTATTAATATTAATTTTAATAATGATATAAATAATAATAATAATAATGACTTTGATCCTCATTCCTTTAATTGCTACTTTTTAAAATTTTTTTGTATGATTGATTTTTTTTAAAATTTTATCCTTTAATATTTAATTTATTGAGAACTAAATTTCATGGTTTTTTTAGATTGAGTGCTTTGGGTCTGATAACTCGGGTTATGAGTTTAAAAAGTTAACATATTTTTTAAGGGATTTATAATTCTCTTTAATTTTTTATTGGGTTATTCTAGTCATATAATCTGGACCACGGGTGTGACAGAATGTCTCGTGTTGACTTAATCCTAAGTAACGTTGTTATACATTTATCATGACCATTTTTCAATGTTTTTTTTTTTTACTTTATTTCAATACTTGAACATCATTTTTTTATACTAAAGATTAGTTTGGCCTCACGGCAAAGTGTAAGCATAGTTTATTAAATCCAGCGTTATCCATAAACCTATACAAAACTTAGTAAATAAGTTAGATAAATTAATTTGGATCAATAAAAAAATGTGTTGTTTTTTTTTTAAATTAAACTAATGTGTCTGTTAAAATACTATAGGGTGCTTTTTAAAAATATTTTTTAGATTGAAATGTATAAATTTTTTTAAAACTTTTTATAATATTATATCAAAACCTTTAAAAAATATCAATTTTATCATTTTTTTAAGATATAATCAGTTTGAATATTAACAAAAACTAAAGCTTGTGACGTTTTCACTATACATAAAATCATTATTCGCTCTCTCAAAAATTACTATGGATTGGAATAATGATTTTTTGAAAAGTTTTAATTGTTTCTTGAACTTTGTTTTTCCCATAATTGAGTCATTTTAAGCCTAAATCAACACCAAGTTGCATGTGACTTTTAAGGAGGGAAGGTTTAGTTTGAAAGACAGGGGATTGAAATAAAAAACATATGTAATATAGGTGGCGCTTTCAAATTTGTTTATGAAACACATTTTAGTTCAACAATTTTTTTTTATCTATAAGGTGACTAATCTCTTTAATTTATATAAAATATGAATTTTGATACCAAACTTTATTTTAAGTCTTTTTTCATGGGAGGAGAGAGAAGAATCATCAAATTCCGACGTAGATAGAGAAAGCTCTTCGTTGGTGACGATTCCAACTACAAAAAACATTACAAGTGGTGTAAATGGGTTTCACTAAGTGAGGGAGTCTTATGGTGATTATTTTAAGCCTCAATGTAGCCTAAAAACCCAGATTTAGGTCAAGGATGCAATTTTTTTCCGGTTTGATCTAGTGATTTAGGCCGTTTTTGGGTTTAATAGATTGATAAGTTGGTTTCTCAGTGTTCCAAGGATGTTTGTAGAATGTTTTGTGGTTGTCATGAGTCGAAAATGAGTTTTTTTGGATAAAAAACTTGTAGGCCCTATTTTCTGACTACCACAATGATAATCAGAATTTAGGCTAACAAACGACACATCGGCTACCATAATGGGCAACATGTCATCTACATATTCCCTTTTTTCAAAAACAATAGGTCAAAAGACATGCCTAGGACCGCGAGCTTGAGCTTTTCCTTTTTTTGTATTTTTTTTTCAATTAATAACTTTTTTATGTCTTTTTAATTTTTTTTTAAGTTTGTTTTTTAAATTAACATGTCACTTTTTTTGTGTGGCTTTTCTAGCCTTTTTTATATAACGATTATTTTTTAATTATATTAAGTGTCTTTAATCTCTTATAAGGTTAATACGATTTATATATATATATATATATATATATATTTCATGTAAATCAAATTTATTTTTATAAATTAATAATATTTATTTTTCTTGATATTTGTAATATGTGCAACCTTACATAATTTTTTTTTCCTTTTATTTTATTCAATAAATTTCATATGTTTGTCAATTTTTATTACAAATTGATTTTAATTAATAAATTCATTAAACATAATCGAGTAAATGACCCGTGTTGCGCTATTAAATATCTTTATTTATATTTGTTTTTTAATTATTGCAATTTCATTTTTTTAATCATCAATTTCTTTTTCTATCAAATTATGAATGATAGATATGTAATCTTGACTTATCTCATGTTCAAGTCATGGATTTCATGTGTTAACCCAAATTTATCCATAGTAATATTTTTTTTCAATTTATTTTTGTTGTTGATAGCTCATTTTTATTGTATTATCAAAATATTTAAAATTTAAATCAATCATTGAATTTCTCTCACATCTTTTAAAACATGACTGTCTCCTCTGTTTTTGGGTTAAATTTTTTTTCTAGCTCGCAATGTTGAGCGGGCCACCAATCTAGTCAATTTCTAAAAACAAATCAAACAACACATCCCTTAATTTAATAGGATCTTGTAACATAGTATGACTTTTTTAACTGGTGTTAGGAAAAATTAGATCATTGGTTGGCGCTACATTACATGTGAGATCAATTTTATTTTAACGTAAAAATATATTTATGTGTTGCTAATGTTTTTTTATAGAAAATAAATTAAACTATATAGAGATTGACCTGATATGATTTGGTTGATGTGGTGAGTCCAATGACAAACCAGAAGATTGGTAAAAAAGTAGTTTGAGAAAAACAAAATTCAAAACGATGTCTCTTTTAAAAGATATTAAGACAAAAATATATTAGGTTGATCGATCCGTATTAACTTTGATTAACTTGTTAAATTTACAACCTTAATCACGAGAGCATGACAACCCAATAAAAAGTAAAATGTAAGAAATTTTGAAGTCTAATTTCCAATCAATCTAACATTGAATGATGAAATTGAAAAAAAAAACATGGTCAATCTAGATTGATCTGCTAAAACTACATCCCAGATCATGAAATCGAGATAACGCCATAAAAAGCAAATCAAAATAAATTATGAAACCCAATTCTTAATTAACCCAATGTTGAATGATAAAATTAAAAAAAATCAATTTTAAAAAGGTCAGAAAAAATGACATTGGTTAATCCACCAAATCATGGCCCACAGGTTCATAAGACCAGGATAACTTATAGAAAACAAACTAAAAAATAATTTTAGTTAACTCGAATTAACCTACTGTACCCACAACTTAGGTCATGAGGTTAAGATAACACCATAAAATGCAAATAAAAATAAATTATAAAGCATAATTCAAAGTCAATACAATGAAATTAAAAAAAATAAATTTAAAAAGGGATTAAAAGAATAAAAATGGTCACCTCATATTAAATCTCTAAATTGGTGACTTAGATAACTATGTCGGGATCTCCTAAAAAAACAAATCAAAATATATCACGAATTATAAGTTTCACTCAATAAAGTTTCGAAGTGAAATTGAAAAAAAAACTAAATTAAAAAAAAATCAAAATCAACTGAATTAACTTGTCAAATTTACGATCTGAGTTATAAGACTGAAATAACTCTATAAAAAATATAATGAAATAAATCATAAAATCCTAATTTTAACTAATTTGAAAGATAAAGTTAGAATTTAAAAAAATTAAAAGAAAAACCAAGAAAAGAGAAAAAACATAACACTATTGAAAATAATCAATGTTTTTATAAGGTGGTGCCCAGTAAAATAACAATTTTTTTTTTTGTGCTAAATTAAATAAATTTTGGAAAAGATGATGTCAAAGACTATGGTTATCCCAAGTTCGGTGCAGGAAATTTCTAGCTCAACGTGGGAATACGATGTCCTCTTTCCAAACAGCTTTAAGTTACAGGAATGAGGAAACACAAGTCACCAAACACGTGTCATATAATTAATGCCGTCAAAACATATCGAGAACCTTCCTCGCTAATCGCCAAACACGCAAGCACACACCGCCTCTCAACAAAAAGGCGCAAATTGGACCGTAGATTATCTTCTTAGCCAAAACATCACAGCCGTTGGATCTCTTAGGGTATCTATATAATTAGGTTCCTTCTATAACGCTGTCATCTCTTTCCCCTTAAAGGCGCATCATCCCCTATTTATATTCCACTCTACAATCTCAATTTTCAGATCCAAAAAAAAAACTCTCTCGGTTTCTCTCTTATTTGTCTTCAAATTCTAGTAGATCGTGAAATGATCTATCTTCTGACCATGCATTCTCTTGGTCCTGGATCCGATTTCTTGCGTAGGCTTCCTGGGCTAAATAGATCTGATATCGATGTGATATGCCTCTCTTTGCTTGAATTTGGATCGGAAAATCTTGAAGGATCGTGCTGCCAATTAACGTAGCCTATGGAGGTATGATTTTTAGCTAGATCTATTTTGCTGATTTTTGATTTTATATTTTTCTTGAATTTTTGAAGATTTATATTTTGCATCCTTTTCAGTTTTGTGCTTCGATCTGGTGAAAATATTTCTTATTGTCGAGAATCCGGATTTCTTGCTGAGGAGGAGATCTCTTCCTTGCTGGAACACCTAAAGGTCAGCCGGTCTTTGGATTTTTTAAGATCTAGGGTTTATTACTTGATGATTTTTTTTGTTGTCTTTTGATAAGCAGCGTATTAATTTCTGGATTGGCCTGAAACAGATTACACCGACTGCGGTGATTCGCCGTTTCGTGGGATGGAGCAGGGGGTGTTGGCGTTGTGCCGGTGTTCGCGAGTATTAATAGGATGCTAATGAGTTATGGGTAAATTATTTACATGTGCTTGTTAATATATTCAGCAATTATTCTCTCCGACCATGTTAAATATAGAGTTTAGCGTGATTGGTGGTTTGTTGGGTGAGTGGCTGAGTGGATAAAAAGGTATTGAGATATGTAGATCTCTGATGGATGTTGTTAATTGTGTCAGTCCGACCTTTGCCATGTCAGGTGCGCTTGCTTGGCAGGTCAAAAAACCTAATAAAAAAGAGAATATTTTTGGGTTTTGAAGGGGGAGATGGCACGGGATTATTTATTTATTTATTTTGCCCGGCTCTCCCCCTTCTGTGTTGGACAGGCTCCTTGTTTCCCTATCTTTCTACCCACTTTATTGTTTCTGCTGGACGGATACCAAAAACATAGCACATCGTACTCGGAAACCAATGTACCAGCAGGAATCAGCACTAACAACATCAATTCATCACCCAAAGGTATATTCTGCTATCGACAAGTTAATTTCCAAATATATTATTATTCACTGTCTGCATTAAGTTATCTCCCAGCTTTTGTGGAACAGTTAACTATTTCATACATAATATCATAACACGAACTGATCACACTACCCTCAACTGTTCAACGGCTCTTGTTATTCATTTACAATATTATTTATAAACTTTGAGAAAAGTTTCATTTAAGTTTACACCTGGTGTAGATAAATTTGAGCCCTGGCATCTTAACGCACATGTGCACTGGAATAACGAGATGTTTGATTTGCAGCTACCTTCCCCATGGCATTCTAGCCATTGCTCACAATGTCTACAATCTGACAATTCTAGCCACATATGCATGTATGTTTTTTTGGGTTTTGGTTCATTGCCTGCAATCTAATAATATTGAATAAGTCCCAACAATTTATGACACTCAACTGCTCCATTCAAGTATGGATAAAACCTGATATGCCGTGTGGAAAGGCAAGCTAGATGAGATCTGATATAAGCCCGTTGCAAAGACAAGCTATGTTATTGTTTCAGTTTTGATTCTGAGTATCTCGACCTCATACTTTATTTTATTGATCACTTTTTAGATGTTAATATTTATTCACACTTCATTCTAGTATGATTTTGTTATGCAATATTTGTAGCCTAAATTTCTCCCTCAGTGTATCGGTTGTGTTATATCACACTGTATTTGTCAGGGAGGAGTTATGGATAGTGGATTGTTGTCACGTGATTATCTCTTGTAACTACGGTATTATTACAGCTTGTATAGTGTTTTGATCAAATCTAGTCATCCACAATGTATTTTGAAGACCTATTGCTCCTGTAAGCTATCTTAGCTAATGCCTTCCTGCGACTGTAATATTGGAGGGCATTCAAGGATTGCCGCATCATGATCTGCCTACCCAAACCCATGTTGGAATTTATCATGTTCAGCCACTCAGCTTTTCGGAGCAAGTTCTGATTCTAATGCTTTTCCTGCGACTGTAATATTGGAGGGCGTTCACGGATTGCCGCATCATTCAAACCTGTGTTGGAATTTATCATGTTCAACCACTCTGCCTTAAGGAGCAAGTTCTGATTCTGGAGTTTACTTGTGCTGCCATCTATTTGACAGAGACAATGGCGTAGCGATGCAGGATCGGAGGTTTTTGATGAAGTGAGGCGTTGACAGGTTTTTGATGAAGTGAGGCGTTGACACATGAGCCTGACCTAGCTGAGCCTATGTTGTATGTTTTCAAGATTGTGTTTTAGCTCGTACTGCTCTTTGATTTTTGAATATCATCGATACTGATGGATAATGCTGCTCAATTGCAGGGATCTAGGCACCACCCATTTCTCTTCCATGCCCGTGTTTTCTTGCCATGACCTTGATTGTTATTATACCAAGCATTTTGAGGATTGCCTTGAATTCATGTCTTGCGGAATATGCTTCAATTGGACCTGAATGACATCAAGGTGCTAATCGAGAGGAGAGCTACCTCGAAGAAGTGTTACAGTAGTAATGGCTGTTAAATGAATGAAAACAAGTGATTGAGTTGACTAGTATTATTTCTATCGGGAAGCCTTTTTTCTGCTAGGAACGTCAATCAGCGTTGTTCTTTTCCCCTTCAATATCTAAGCTTTATCGCACATGGAATGCTTTTTTATCCAGGAGATTTCGTTTGTCTCTCTAGCACTACACATCAAGCGTGTGTTTTCCGTGTCTTTAAAGCGTTGTATGCATGCGAAGGTAAAACATGATTCAGGTTTCTTGCATTGTTTTATGATTCTGAGTGTCGTCATCCCCAACTCTTGTTAGGTATCCTGCTCGAAAAACTCGTTATTCTCTTTAGAGGTATGTTGATGTTTTCATTTCCTCCAAGTGGATGGTATTTCAGCAGGATACCAATAAAAAGGTTAAAAACCCCTAGGAAATGGAGTATTCGGAGGTCTTATGTGGAAGTGTGTTCAGGATGCAAAGAGCATTTGATCTTTATCATCGAGGTAAAAACTACATTTATTTGCTTGTCATTAAAAGTATTTTCATATGGTTTTTTTGCCTTGAATTTTTGGCTAACAAGTCTTGATATATAGTTTCATGTCTAAAATTTTATGGTGCTCAGCACTAGATGGAGATATTTTGTGCCTGCTAGATGCAAGGTGTGTCTCGGAAGTAATTAATAGCAAGCTACTCGTTATTCTGAGCGCCATATAATTTTTAACAAAATTAATATGTTGAGATCCAATAGCTCAAACTCGGTAAGAGCGTCCTAGCCTTTGTGCTAGCGAGATTGGTGGTTCAAATCCACCTGGATCTGTATGTTTATTTGTTAATTTTTATGTGTGGTCAAACGTTTAAAAGCCTGTAAAATGTAAAATGCTCGAGGTTCTATCAAGATTCGATTGTTAAAATTATTTCATTAAGAAAACTTTAAAAAATCATAAAAAAAAGTTAAAAATATAAATTATCATAAGAAATTAAGTGAGAAAAAAACAAAAGATGACATTAATAAAATGGAGAGCATTAAGGATTTGTTTGCGCGTTTCATGATTTTGTATGATGATTTATATTTTTTTAAATATAGAGCAATAAAAAACGCAATTGATTTGTTTAATTGGAACTGCTTGTTTTTCATTCTTTCTTTGTCCCCTTTTGTTTTCCTGTGACTTTTGGTGCGTATAAAGGGCCCCAATGGTTCTCAAACTAAAGACGAAACAATATCTATGGTAGATACTGTTGGGGGCCCACTAAATCAAACAATATCAATGGTTCACAAACTAACAACCTTTTGTTTTCTTGGCGGCCTTGAGTTTTTCAACTGGATCCAATCGCTCAATTCGGTAAAGAGCACACAATACAAGCCGTAATTAAAGACTTAACCTGATAAGTTTGCTTTTTTTTTTTATAAAGTTGGGATTCTAGAAAGACCCATGTTTTCCTTTGTGTTTTTAGTTTATCGTTTGCTTTGAAGGGTCTCCGGAGATGAAAATGAAATTTAAAACAGATGAAGATACGACGTCGAGGATTTTCCATGGAGTAAGAAGAAAGAGGCTGCTACTAAGATGGAGAAGTCGTCTTTTCTTTTGGTTCCTCGTTAGTTTAATTAAGTGAATGGGAAAAAGGTTAGATATTGCCTTCTATAAGAAACTTGCTTGGTTATTGCTTCTTGTTTTTTGGCAGCAGTCCATCCTTCATCTTTGAATGCAAAATCAGCGGCATGCCAGCTCTACAACACGACCTTCTGAAGTCTGGATGTGAAGAAATCATTCACGACCGAGGCTCGAGTAACAACAAATAGATAACAACTTTGAATGGATCGATCTTCATTCAACACTCATGTATGTAATCTTTTTCCAATCATTCATCAATAGAGACGAGAATCCCAATGACATTTAGACTTCTTTCTTTGTTTTGCTAGCTTACTAATGTTGGTTTCTCAATGGAGGCATGCGCTGTTCGAATAAGATATCTAGAAAATTCTGTTTGTAAAATAAGCTGCCTCACTTTTTCATAAACTGCTTGACTGTTTTGTTTTCCCTGCATCGATCATTAGCACCTACACCTTACATTGTATGTCATCACTTCAGGTAGGGTGTTCACGGTCCGGGTTTGAGAAGAAAAAAAAAAAATCCAACCGAACCAGGAAATGATATTTCTTGAGAATATAACTCGGACCGAACTGAAAACCAGTTCAAACCAAATTGGTTAAGTAAAAGGGAAATGAATAGTGAAAAATGGATTGGGTCTGCTACTCTCTGTCAAAGAAAAGGAAAAGGGAGAGATTGCAAGGGGAGGGGCGGCTACTGTCAAAGGGAAAGAGGAAAATATTGTTTAGGGTTAGGTTAAGTAAACTATTTATTCCCTCTTTTTTTTTTTTTCCCTGTTGAAATTTGGTTTGAGCCAATTTGGTTTAGTCCGGTTCCAATCGACTACCAAGTGATTCTTTTCTTTTCACAGTGGAATAAGCCACATAAAAGTGCATTAGTGTTGTATAATACCTCTTTGTTTGTTCAGCTTATGCGAGATGTTCTTTACGATGCCCCGCATTATAGATATATGATGTTTTTTAATATAGAATTGAACCCATGATTTTACAAGGAATTCTTAGTTTCAAGTATGCAGTTGTATGATAGTGGATCTCATGTTGCTTGAGCGAGCTGATTTTTAATCATGCCTGTTTGATTGAACTACACTGTTGATTACATCGTTCGTCAACGGTAAGCCTTCCCTCACTGCCTGATTTCCCAATTTCAATAGTTGTTTATACTCTTGAGCTGTTTTTTCTCCCATCACAACAATCTTAGTTTGCCACATCGAACTCATCCTTGACAAGAGCATCATTGGGATCTCCGAGTTCAATTGAAACAGAAAGAATAGATTTATCTAAAAGACTTGGTCTAGGATATGCTCGGTGTTCTTTCATCTCCATTTAACTGCAACTGTGAAACTGGTCCACGCATCTTTGCAAGGGCCCAAAGTCAGCTTAGAATCTCCATTTATCTAAAATGCTTGCTTGCTATGAACAACCCCAACTAACACTCTTTCAGGTGGATTCTGGAACTGTAATCAAAGCATTTCTATAGAACTAACGTTTCGCTTTCCATTTCATTGATTTTACATCTGATCTTCGCCACTTTCTTTCCCTTGCACTTCCTTTGCGAAAACGAACTCGGTCAACGAGTGAAAAGACTGCTCCCGGCACCTTACAAGCGTGCACCATACAAGCAGTAAATTCTTTAAAAATAAAGGCTTCTCTCCTTTTTGCTTAATTCTCATTAGAAAAAGGATCGGCTTTCTCACCGACGTCTTCTCGGCCCTTTAGTCTATTGCTCATTCATTCCCCCCCAGCTGCCCCCCATATCTTTTCTTGATTTCCTCTTCCTTTTTTAGAGGGTATCAAGATTTTCGATGTACAAAGTGATCATTTAATTTGTGCTCAAAATTCCTACTTTTTTAGAATATGCTGTCATTGAAATACACTCTTTAGTTTTTAATTATGTGACGTGCAGAAAACTCTCATGTTGGACCATCGATATGATCCTCCTCGGTAAGCTTAATCTTAGTAATGTGCATGCATGAGGAGACTATATGCTAACAAAAGAATTTTGTTATTTATCATTAGGTACTATCCGATCTTAGTTTTTTTATTTTATTTTATTTTAATGTTGATGTATTGATTTTTATGTTGAAAAATTATCATCTTTCCTTAATAAAAAACAAGAAAAGAATAATTAAATAAAAGCTTCCTTCCTTCCGCATTTGTTATCATTTTTTTCTTCGTCCATATTTTCTCTTTTTTCTTGGTAGTTTTGTTTTGAAAGTATAAAATTAAAAAACTTTTAAGCCTGTTTAATAAAAATCCAATCTATATTAATTTTACATTAATCATTTATGTGTTTCATCTTAGATTAATGTTTATATCGATATTTTTATAAATATTTTGTTTATGTTTCTCTCTTGTACGTAAGACACAGTAAGGGGTTTGGTCCTCTCTTATTAAGAAAATGTTTGTTTACGATAAAAGTTCATCGCGTAAACATATGTTTAGTAACATTATAATGTAACCGGCTTTTTGTGAGGGACCCATGTTTTTTTTATTGAAACACCGGTTCGTGAAAATCAGCTCTCACGTCTACAAACCAGGTGAATATAATTCACCGGGGCACTGTTCACTCTAAGAAATGAACAATGCCCAGTGAATTAATTCACCTGGGCACTGTTCACGTGAACAATGTCATGATTATAATTACTTATATTAAAAAAATATTTTTTAAAAAATTATATTTTACTCAAAAAATTAGTGTTTAATATTATTTAATAACACTACATAAATTAGAAGAACATCGCATGATGACGTAGCATTTATGGAATTTAATCGCAAATTCAATTTTGTTTCTGATGATATTTTAACTGATTTTGTTGCACGCTCAAAAACCTATGAAAACTATAGTATTTATGAGATGAATTTCATACATGATGAAATTGTAGATAATTTAATGGAATAATAAAAAATATTTGATATAAAATATTATTTATTTAATGATGTAATAATGGTAGTTAAATCTACAATAATTAAATTAAAAACCATCAATATTAATATATATCTTTTTTAATTATTTTATAACCTCAATTTGAAAAGTATGTTTAACCAAACATATTAAACTACTTTTTATTCAACCTCAATTTCAACCACAGTTTTAACCAAACATATATAAATACCAAACCAACCTCAACCAAAAGTATTTTTTATAAAATAACTTTTTTCAAACCACAACCACAAAAACTACCACAATACCAAACACACTCGGTTAGATCCTTTCCTTGTTGGAGTTTTAGCCATATTTTGAATAAGGGTTTGACACTTGTATTTAGATAAATTGACAAAATCTAGTAAAGCAACTCGTTCCCTCGTTGATTTATGAAGATTTAGTTGATTTTTTTTTTATTCATGTTAGGTGTTCGGGTTAGTTTGCGCGCACCTCGACTAATTCTCACAGGTCTTGAAGTTAAAGATCAGGTAAGTCTCTAGTAGCCATCAATATTAGCAACTACAAGGCTCGAACCTAAAATCACAGAGAGAGTAAACTCCTTAATTTTAAATTTTTATCACTAACCACCTACATGCTAAATGGTAGATTTAGTTGATATTTGATGAACGTGGTAGTTGTGCTACAAGTTTTTGTAAAAAGCTTGAGAATTTCAAATATTCAAATTGTTCATAAGAATCAATGAAAGAATCAATTGATACTTGGGATTCAATTTTTGTTATTGTTATTTTTTCTATAATTATAATTTGAAAACTCTTTGATGGAGGATAATCCAAATCAATATCAATTTTTTTTCGTATAGAATTTATTATAAACACTTGAAAATACCATCATATAAAATAACATTCATCAATCTAGTTCCTATATAATGAATGTATCGTGATATTTTTCTCTTTTAATATAGTTAAAATTAATTTTTGCTACCTATTTGAGGTTTTATATATTTTTTTAATTGTGAGTGTTTGAGTTAAATTATATATATCTTGACTAATTTTTTAAAATTCTAAAATTAACAACCAGATAAACCTTTAATAATATTAAAATTTATAGCATTCAAACTTATAACTTAAAAAAAATCAAACTTAAAATCTAACTCGCACACTGCATGTCTACGGTTCTATTTCTCCTTGGAGATAAGTTCTCCTCGGGATTTTCTACTTTGCCTTTTGACCTGCTCCTCTCCTCTTTATTAGAGGATCGCATCACATTTTTGTTTTTATCAGCCCCATCGTGCAATATTTCTTGCCGTTCTTGCCTTGGAAATTATTCTCTCTATCCTTGTCTGCTTATGAGAATTCCCGTGGCTGAACTCTCTCTCTGTATTTGTGTGCCTCACATGTATGGCGGAGCCGGTTAACATGGGGGGGTGGGGGGGGGTTAGAATAATGAGGAAGGAATAAAGACAATCGAGTCGCTGGAGTAGGCACGCACCATCTCTTGAAAAGTCAATTCATGCAAAGTTTTGTTGACTTTTCGTGTAGTGCGTGAGTCACCTGTTTTAGCTTTACTGATCATTAGAGTCTAGAAGGGGTCGGTTGCATCAAGCTAGCATTCTTACACGGTGAATATAATTGTTAAATAATATGTTATTTTAGGCTAATATGATGTCTTAAATAAGAAACAACTAAGTTAGAGGAATGGATCTCCAGTATAATAGGAACGGAAAGAGAATCCAGGAAGACAGAGAGAGTGCTCGTGTGGTATCTTAATGGCGATTCCAGAACATGACAGCCACGCCATTACTAGACTCTCTAGAGTACACGCGTGCGTGACTAAAGTAAGAACTGGAAAGGGTATCCAATGCTTCTTTCCTCGTCGTATCACTGGTGCACTGACAGAGTAAAGCAAGCTGTTGAATGCCAGTGAGTGATGTCATTTGCATCAGCCTGGGCAAGGCTATAATTTATTAATGATTTCCATTTATTTATTTATTTAGATATTGTGTATACAAGTATAATCATTAGTTATAAAATCCGAGCAGGATGGACTCCATTTCTATCTAAATAATTTCCTATAATCATGTTGTTTGGTTGAAAAAATCAAGATTCAGGTCAAACTTAAATTTTATAACTACTCTATAATGTTTTGTTAAGAAAATCAAGATTTTTTTTATCAATCTAGGCAAGAATACGAGTAACGAATCATCGGCTTGATTTGAAATGTGTTTGGAAGTATAATATAAATTATTTTTTATTTAAAAATATATTAAAATTATACTAATTAAAAATTTAAAAACAGAAACTTCCGACCATCCCTAACCAGACTAGGCCGGGTTCTTATAAAAGTGGGTATGACTACTCCGGTGCTTAACACGGTAAGCAGTAATCATGGGGGCCCCTGCCTGCCTCCCCTTAAGCAGTTTCTAGTTTTGACCCTGAAAACTAGTAGAATTTAAATGTTGACCATCTAGAAAAACTTTTCTAGTTTGCCCCCCTGGCTAATTTTACTGGCTCCGCCCCCGACAGTAACAAGTGTTTCGAAAACATAAACTGGTAAAGGATATGACCGTACGGCTTGCATCTCCAAGAATAAAATATCTCAAATTCTTACAAGCAAGGCAACCGAACGTGTCCTGTCTTAAAGGAAGGTTACTCTGGTCTAGCTGTTTTTGTCTTTATACAAGTAAACTCATGACTTTTCTGTGGAGAAGATATAAAGACAGCCTTCCCAGGAAAGCACATTACCCTCTCTCTCCCCCTCTGTTCCTGCAGCAGTGGTGTATAGCCCTAGTGGTGAACTGATAGTCGTGATTATCTCCCCTTCACTTGATACGTTATCAGTTCAACTTTGAAGTAGGTCACTCTCTTGCTTTGTTGTTTCCTTTCAAGGGTTTCTTTTTTCTTCCTGCTTTCGTTTTGCTGTTAGAGACTCTTGGTTTACGATGAAGTTAAGAATGTGGCTTGCTTGATTTATCTATCTTTCTGTTGATTTTGCTTTCTAAGTCTCTATTTGGAACCAAAAATAGGAAATGCAATGGAACATGTTAAAATTGACTGATGCAATGGACTTGGCTTTTGATTCTCTCTTCCTATATGTTCTTTGCTAGAAGAAGGCCAAAAGGGAAATCTTAATTTGTCATTCAAGGCTGATTCTTGTTATTAGTTGCTTGATTAAAGGAGTCAAGTTGGAGTGGGTGGTGGTTGAGTCATGCCTTGTTTTTGTGGTATGATACACAGTTTGCGTGATGGCCTCTATTTATGCTTTCATTGCTCTTTGATGAAACTCTTATGGGTGTGAATATGGCCATGAGGACAAGTGTTCCTGCCATCATGGATCGATCCCTTGCCTACCTTGTTACCTTTGATTACGTATTCCCTAGCCTTGATTGCAGAATGAGGCCTTGGATCTTGCAATTTCAGTTGCATACATGCTTACACTATCGTTCTCCTTTTTCTCTTCTTTTTTTCTGATTGTGGCTGATTGGCCAAGTAAAAAATATTAATGCTGACCCAGTTTCTGGTTTACTTTGGTTTATCTCCTGTCCTTAAGATCTTCCCTTTTTAATTTACATTGATTGCATCTGGTGTGATCCTTTAAAGGGTAGTTGGATCGATGCTACTTTGCAGCTAATTCTTTCTTAATGAGTTGTTATTTAAGGTTTGCTCGGCTATTTATTCATTACAGGTTGAACACAGCTGCAGAATATATTGATACTTGTCACCATGTTTCTCTGGCGGAATAATACCAGCCATGATCAGGAAAATGATTCACTGCAGCATGAATCTAAGGTAACAAGTCGGGGAGGTCTTTGACTTGCATTAAACACTAAACCTGTTTTAATATACTAGCCAGTATAGTTAATCTGGTACTGAGTACGGTCTTGTAATTCTACTTTAGATCAATGAGCTCAAGGCTACTATTGGACCGCTATCTGGACACAGTTTACAATTTTGCACCGACGCATGCTTTAGAAGATATTTGGATGCTAGGAACTGGAATGTAGACAAAGCAAAGAAAATGCTGGAAGAAACGATTAAATGGAGATCGACATATAAACCTGAAGAGATTTGCTGGGTAAGTTGGCTTAATTCATGTTAATCTTCATAAAAAGCATGGCAACACTCCCTCCTGCTGGTTCAGTGTGTTTACCCCAGATACCATTTGAACCAGAGCTGAACCATTGAAATTACCCGCTCTTCTGATCATTGGTTTTATTGTCAGCATGAAGTTGCTGTTGAAGGTGAGACTGGAAAAATATACAGAGCCAATTTTCATGACCGACAAGGAAGGACAGTTCTTATTTTAAGGCCAGGAATGCAGGTATCATGGGCTATTCTTTTTTTTTTTTTTTCTCCCTTGGATGGGGGATCTGGATGATTCGAACTGCAATTCCTTGTATTTCCAAACCGGAAACTAACACCATAGCAACTGCTGCAGAATACAAAGTCAATAGACAATCAGATGCGGCATCTGACATATCTCATAGAGAATGCTATCCTCAACCTACCAGAGGGTCAAGAACAAATGGCGTGGTTGATAGATTTCACTGGGTTGTCCATTAACAACACTCCACCCATAAAATCAGCTCGTGATACTGTTAATATACTGCAAAACCACTACCCTGAGAGGCTAGCCGTGGCATTTCTTTACAATCCTCCAAGAATTTTTGAAGCATTCTGGAAGGTAATGTATTCTAACTCCTTCCAACTGTTTTGTTTTCTTGAATGAGTTTTGGAACGCATCCTTGTTAAACTTGCAAATAATTTGTCCCTGTGGACCAACCTGCCGAGGCCATGCAGGCATTGAATAAATTGCGTATGAAGATTAGCAACGTTTAATTGCTAATTCTGGTCCTCTAGGTTGGAGTAGTCAAAGAATCAAACATAAAGATTCAGCAACGACAAGCTAGATTGCTTTGCATGCTTCTTTATTGTTCTAATACGTTCTGTAATTTAATGCATTAGTTCTTTATGCTCCTTTTGTGTTTTGTCTTGGTCTAATGGTATTTAGGACACAGTTAGATTCGAGTCCGATCGACTAACATCTTATGGTCCAATACATGCAGATTGTCAAGTATTTCTTGGATGCCAAAACATTCCAGAAGGTAAAATTTGTGTACCCCAAGGATAATGACAGTGTCGAACTCATGAGGTCATATTTCGACGATGAAAATCTTCCAACCGAGTTTGGAGGAAGGGCCATATTGAAGTATGACCATGAAGAGTTCTCAAAATTAATGACTGAAGATGATGCGAAGGCCGCTTCATTTTGGGGATTTGACAAGAAGCTTCAACAAGCAGTAAATGGGCATCATGGAGCCGATGGGGCTCCATCACCGGTCAGCTAGGCCGCCATTCTCAGTGTATTATCAAAATAAAGTATAGACCATATGTAGCCTGTACACCTGAAAGGGAGCTGTGGTAGTGGATGAGATGCTCATCTTAATTTCACTAGCGAAACCTGCCAACGTTTTTCAAGATAGGATAATAGCGGAACCCCCCGCCCAACTTTTAAGCAGCTTGCTCTTTACTATTCATGGGAACGTTTAAGTTTCCACCCCATGTACTGTTGTACTGTATTCAATGCTCATTGCAACTCAGATTCTCATGAATTCAGCAAAATGTAATAACCTCTTTATCTATCTATATACCCACCCCATCCCCACCCACCCCAACTTTTAAGGAGCCAGATCCACACGAAATCATCTGAAATTTGCTAAAATCATAATGGGAGGTCATTAGTTGAAGTGAAGCTTCATGGGAGGAATGCAAGAACAAAAGAAAGCCAATCTGCTGTTAAGCTATAATTTTAACTACGAATACGCTGCGTTCCTTTGGCTAAGTTGGCTTCTCAAAAACAGATTTTATTAACATAGAAATACAAGCCATACAATCTTACACATGTATATTACCGTACATCAATGTAATCGACTGTCATCCCTTCCCCTTTGCAGGAACTAATTATCTGTTATACTCTCTAAACAATACCAGACACATCAGAGTGGGAAACGACTGTTAGCTACACACACAAGTCACACAGTCAAAATCTTGCGGTCAAAAGAGCCATCTTATGAACATGATCAAGTTAGCAGCATTTGGATGTTGAGGGAATGAGGGATAGCAACTCAGAGAAAATGAATCACACAAGCCGTCTTTTGAAGTTATGCGTTGTTGCTTTGTAAGTGCGAACCAGCAAACCAACTCCTACACCGATCCCAAGACAAATGCCAAGCCCAAGCCCCACACCAACCCTGACACCAGCATTAAACCATGAAAGTTCACCATCTTCACCGTCCATGTATTCATTTCTCCTCCAGTACATGTTACTATAATCTTCTTCATTTTCTAACTTGTAACTTCTGTAGCCAACTACCTGCAAATGAAGAATGGAAAAGTGACGAGTGAGGTAAATACCACATCATACTTGGGAAAAAACATCCAGAAAGCTAGTAGGTTTAAAGGTTAAAAGCTGAAATGAACGAAATAAGTTCATGTTCGACAAGATGGGCAGACCTTCACCTCAAATACAGAAATAAGTATATAATGCATCCCTGGTGAACCATCAAATTCAGCAATAAGAATTCACATGATCAATCCTTTACCGTCAGATTTCACATTTTTCTATGAGAATTCTATGCCGTGTAGACCAGTCTCACTTAAACTAGAAATAATAGGTCTATTTCCAAGAAGAAGAAGAAGAAGAAGAAGAAAACATTGTAATCATTGCTTGTGATCATGGTATGGTGGGGCTCTCATCAACCTTCAATACCCCCATCCCAAAAGAATCCTCAAAAAGGCACACATGAATACAATCCTTCAATAAGTCTTGACTGAATGATAAAACGAGGCTTTAATTATTTATAGTAAAACAATCACAGAACAATTAGTGGGATCAAATTCAGCTAGTAAACAAATCGCTAATGACACCAAGCCTTTGCAGAATAGCAGCAGATTCCCCGTATCATTTAAACTTTTTGAAATACCTGAAGCAAGTGCATGATAATGTGTTCAAAGAAACATTCATGTGAACTTCAGGACACGCTCCTAAAGTTATAGAGCACAAAATCCTTTTGTTAATTTTTTATGTGCTTTAAGGAAACGAGTGTGCCAGGATATGCAAGAGATAATCTCGCCATTTTTTGAGGCCAAAGTTCATTACCCTCCCTGGCCCCGCGGAGAGATGCCAAATTTATATGAAAATGAAAATCAACTTTACATGAACTCTTCCAGGTATCCCTTTCTCTAGTAGCTCCAGATGCATATAATTAACATATCATAAAAAAAAAAAAAGAGACGGAAAGTAACAAGTCATCTAGAATGCATTGCTACACCATGCAATGTAACAGCTCAAGTTGATTGAAGGAAACAAAAAATGGTCCCAGATAACAAGAAGATTGTCAGACATGAGATATTGCACATTGAAAAGATTGGCAACTGAGACAAATTTGTGCTGCCTAGTATCACATGCACAATCCTTATCATGTGTTGAAGTCAAAATTTCGTGTTTAGGATTTAATTGTAATCCAAAGACAAAATGTTCTCATCAACACAAAGATTCAACTAGCTTGCTGCAAGTAGCTTTTGAACCCAGATTGCAGTGAACCCTATTAAGTAATAACAACCCACCATTTAGTTCAGTTACAGAAAGAGAAAGAACAACGAAATTCCCAGAAATGGCCCAAGGATAGGTAGCCCCACATGTGGGCACCAACATCCATGCGGCTTCAGCATGAGTCCATGCACATCAGGATTTCAGAGGAAGGATATTGAAAACAATGCAACAAATGAAGAGGGACAATGAGCACTATCTCATCGCTTGGAAAGTGTGCCCTGCCCATACCCATGCCACATCTAGGATAAGATACAGCTTCCTAGTCCAAAACATCAAGAATGGGACCTTTACAACAACCAAAAACATGTTCCAAGATAGGAAGCACATTTGGGGCCATACCAAAAAGGGAATTCAACACAAAATTCTCTCCATTTCTTAAGTTTTGAATCACATGATTCATATTAAATTAAAAAATAACTAACCAAACTGCAAAGAATATGCTCCTTCAAACATGAAAATATATTAATGCACTGTCTGAGTGCAATATCAAAAATCATACATGCACGTGTATATTCCACCAAATTGAAATTTAAAAATCAAAATATTGTCCTTACCTGCAAATCATGGTCTGGTGATGCATTTCTTGTGGATGCAGCTGTCTCATACTCAGGAATTGAGTCCAACATGCCCTTTCTATTGTGCTTCTTGCGGTAAGTTAGTTGCAAAGTCTTGGTTAATATGATAGGTGTCCCTGAGAAGGAACCTGTAACATAAACCTCAATGGTTGGTAGCGGTAACTCCGGACCACCATTGTATTTTCCTTTTAAGAAGCCAGTGCCAATGGTTATATGGGAGTCACAGTTCATCCTCCACCGTTTTACACTGCTTTTTGAATCCCCGGTGAAACCATTACTACTGGACATTTCCAAGACCCCGGATAGAACAAGATCCTTTCCATCAAATACCTCAAATTCCACACTCCCAGTACTTCGGATACTGTCTGTGCTAACAAATGTAGCTTCTTCTGATTTTCTATCCACTCGATCTCTCCTAAGAAGCGAAGCAACACCATCAGAATACATACTAGTTCGAGAACCATTAATTTCCAATAGAGTATCAGGACTTAGAGGAATATGGTTGAGAGTGAGAAACTGCGGGGTCGAATCATCGACCTGAAAATTACTGATCCTGACATAAAAGACTCTCAGATCAAACCAAGGTGATACGAATTTGGTGCAGGGTTTGAATGGTGAGTATCTAATGATTTGAAGATTGGATTTTGCTGCTCCCCCATTGCTGGATGCTTCATAAGGACCCTCCATGATTGATGATCCAGAAGCTTAATCCTCACTCACCGAAACCTTCCAATTTGATTGGATTGGGCTGGTAACATCTAGAGAAGAGCCATACAAGTTTAAATCAAATATCCAGAGAAGACCTGTTCAAAAATCAAACAGAGATTTACTATTTATTTAGATAAAAAAAAAAACAGCAAATCATCTGAAGAAAGAAAAACTTGGTACACAAAAAGTAAAACCCAGAAACCCAAAATAGTCAAGACTCATATCCATGCAAATAGAATAGAAGAGAGAGACCTAATATTCAGGAAACTGAAACCCAAGAAATAAGGAAAACAGAGTAGAAAAAATCATAACTGGCACAAACAAGCATATATTCCACACACAACTGTTCTCTTTTTGACTCACTGATCATCTTCCCTCAATATAATGTATATTCCAATACCGAAAATTAAAGGGGCAAAAAAAAAAAAAATCAGACATCAAAAATTTGTTCTAAGCAGAAAGAAATGCCCACCAGCAGAATAGAAGGAATTCACTCCCAAGTAAACAAAAAAAGAGACTTCTCTTATCTTCTCAATTCCAAATCAAGCAGCAGTAACTATCATCTTCCAAGAAGAAAAAATAAATTTCCAAAATAAAAAGAAGAAGATAATTATGCATACCCACAAAACAGGACTGTCCAGCCGGCTTTTAGTAAATAATTAGTTTGGATACCCGCGTGATTTTTTTTTATATAAAAAATATTAAAAAGAATTAAAATTTAAAAATTTTGAGTCTTTTTTTGTAAAGTTATACCCAAAAATCTTGGATTTGACTGCAACGCCTGATCTAAGAGTAATATTTATAATATTAATAATAAAATTAAACTTGCATGACCTAAGTTTAAGTGAGTCTGACTGTAACACTAAACCCAAAAATACTGGATATGGGTCTGGCTATAAAGTCGTGTCATAAAAGTGTGATAATCAAATAAATTAATTAAAAAAACAAAGAAAAAAATCAATAGGAAGGAAAAAACTAATGAAGAAAATAAAAAAAAACATTGAATTAATTAGGTCAACCTTTTAAACCAGGTTATCCCGTAAAACTTGAGATTTGCGTCATGAAAGTTTGATAACCAAATAGAAAAAAAAATGACAGGTTTACTTAGAATTAACCGGGTTAACCCATTAAACCAAGTTAACCCGTCACGCCTAGGATACGTGTCATGAAAGTATGAAAGTCTGATAATTAAATAGAAAGAAAATAACTTTAACAAAATAAACTAAATGAAAAAAATAACTCGTCAAATCAGGTCAACCCATAAAACCCGAGATTCGTATTATAAAAATCTGATAACTAAATTAAAAAAATTAACATTAACAAACTAAATCAAACAAAAAAAATTCATGAAAAAAAATAAAAACAAAAACAAAAGAAAAAAAATAGTTATATAATATAATACAATATAATAATAATTATAATTCTAGTTATAATGAAAAAACGTGGGGAAAATTTAAAAAAATGAAAAAAAAAGTGGGGAAAGCTAAAGTTAAAGCTAAATTCTCAACCAATTTAATATTGAAAAAATAAATTTAACAAAGATAAAAAAAAAAAAAATATGTGGGGGAAACACTGTAGCCAAATAAAAACCATGTAAGGGAAACACTGTAGTAATCCATAGTATTTTTTTTAAAAAAAAGTTACAAAGCTAATCTTTCAACCAGCTCAATATATAAAAAAAATCGACAAAGGTTATCTAAAAGAAAAAAGAAGTCAATTTTGGGTAAAAGAAATGAAAAAAAAATGTACAAAAAAGAAAACAAAAATGAAAAAAAAAACATGTGGGAAAAGCTACAGTGTTTTAAAGAAAAAGACAAAAAAACTAAATTTTCAACCAGCTCAATAGTAAAAAAATAAAATCAACAAAAATAATTCTGAAAAAAACAAAACAAAAAAAAAAGAAAATATGTAAAAAATGACAATTTTGGAAAAAAAAAACATATGGGGAAAGCTAAAGCTAGATTATCAGCCAACTCAATATTGAAAAAATAAATTCAATAAAGATAATTTTTTTAAAAAAATATATGGGGAGACACTGCAGCAAAACAAAAACTATGTAGGGGAAACACCGTAGCAATTCATATTGGTTTTTTTAAAAAAAACTACAAAGCTAAATTCTCAACCAACTTAATATAAAAAAATAAAATCTACAAAGATCATTTTGAAAAAAATAATAATAAAAAAATCATTAAAAAAAAAACATTGTATGAGAATATTATAGCAATCCACAGTGTTTTAAAGAAAAAAACTACATAGTTAAATTTTCAACCAGCTTAATATTTAAAAAAAATTAGTAAAGATAATTTTGAAACAAAAAAATTTTTTAAAAAAAGAAACGAAAAAAAGAAGAAGAAATCAATTTTTGGTAAAAAAAAAAAGCAAAAAAAAACATGGAAAAAAAACAAAAGCAAAAAAAAAAAACCCTGCAGCTACAGTAAATATCCCACGCGTTTTAGAGTATTCTATAACTAGAAATGTCGCCGCGGGCTATTTTTTAAAACACGTGCTGTTTTCAATTGTAAAACAATTATAAAAAATGATTTTTAAACATCCAATAAAAATAGTTAACATTAAAAAATATATGATTTAAATTTTCAGATAATTAACATAAAAAACTTATTTTAATTATCTTAAATTTCATATAAAAATTAAATTATAAAATGTAAAGAGACATCAACCTAACATAGATATTATTTGAGCAACTCAAAACAAAAAATAATGCAATTAACAAAAAGAGTATGAAAGCTCAAGATTTTAGTAAGAAGTGAAGTCTTAA